>JAESFG010000084.1_pt1 | contig 363817 bp, 380 predicted proteins | sample 9269371 | NCBI WGS metagenome assembly JAESFG01 (sample SAMN14506227, study PRJNA617093) | algae metagenome | isolation source: Aetokthonos hydrillicola CCALA 1050 (B3-Florida) and co-occurring... | place: USA: South Carolina | collected 2013-01-01 | reverse complement strand
ATGCACTATGATCTGGGATACATCGACCTGGAACAGAGGACCTTGCAGACCATCGACAACCCGTTCGGCACGAGGTTGTCACCCATGTCTTAGGTACAAACTGTCACCTATGTCTCCGGGCCGTACAAGTAGGCGATGGCGGAGAGGGGGTCCGCCTGTTCTGAGTATTTGCGGCATCTTACACCGTTTTGACATCGTAAAGTACCTTGAAAACATTATATGCAAAATGGTGGTTATGAGAACGGGCGGGGAAATGGCCAAAAACAAGCTCTCAGAAACTCGGGTCAAATCTCTCACAGAACCCGGCATATACGGCGATGGCGACGGTCTCTATCTAAGGCTCTACAAAGGGGGGAGCAAGAGCTGGGTCTTCATTTACCGTAGAGGAACCGAGCGGCACGAGCTTGGGCTGGGCGGCTATGGACAGGGCACCTCTCCCGTCAGTTTGGCATTGGCCCGCGAAAAGGCCGGCATCATACGGGGTGACCTCGCGCGTGGGATTGATCCGCGCCGAGAGAGTTCGCCGACAAAGCCGAAGACATTCTCCGACTGCATGGTCGGCCTTTTGGCGGTCAAGGCGTCAGAGCTTTCGAACGCGAAGCACAAGGCGCAGTGGGAGATGACCCTGAGGGAATATGCGAAGCCGCTCCACGACATGCCTGTCGATCAGATCACCATGCCCGACGTGAAGGACTGCCTGATGGAGTATTGGCTCGCCAAACCGGAGACGGCCCAGCGATTGAGGTCGCGCATCCAGGCGGTGATCGACTACGCCATAGCTCATGACTGGCGCACTTCGGCCAACCCCGCTCAGTGGAAGGGACTGCTCGACAAGGTGATGCCGAAGCGTCAGAAGCTCACGCGCGGCCACCACACAGCTCTGCAGTATGCCCAAGCCCCGGAAATGATGGCCGGTCTCCGGCGATCCAGCGGCATGGGTGCGAGGGCTGTCGAATTCGCCGCGCTCACGGCGGCACGAACCGGCGAGGTAAGGGGTGCGGTCTGGTCAGAGATCGATTGGGCGGCGAAGGTGTGGGTATGTCCGGCGGAGAGAATGAAGGCCAAGAGGGAACACCGCGTGCCGCTCACCGCGCGAGCCATTGAGGTCCTCGAGATCGTCCGAGCCGCTGCGACCTCAGACTACATTTTCGGGGGCGACCATGATGGGAAGCCTGTGTCGGACACTGCCATGACAAAGGCCCTCCGCCTGGCTGCGCCAGACAAGGCGTGCACCTTGCACGGCCTGAGAAGCATGTTTCGCGACTGGGCGGGTAATGAAACGCCCCATGATAGGGAGACCGCTGAAGCGGCTCTCGCTCACCGTATCGGCAATGCCGTGGAACAGGCCTACCGACGCGAGGATGCCTTGGACAAGCGGCGCAAGTTGATGGACGACTGGAGCGCCTATTGCTCGAGCGCGAGCGAGCACTTGTCCACGCGGGTGTGAAGACCTACATAGCCAAGGTTGATTTCGCGATCCTTTCAATTCTCGGTCACAAGCCCGCTCCAAGAATTTTGAGGATTGATCATGTCTCTAGACATGCAGCCGCGTCTAATCTCGATAAAAGAAGCCTCAAGGCTGACGTCCATGTCCCGGACGCTGATAAACGCGTTGTCGACCGAGGGCATGTTTCCACAACCGGTTCGCTTGGGCAGCCGCCGATTGGCATTCGTTCGTGATGAAGTGTCAAGCTGGATCGACAGCCGGATCGCTGCTCGTACGAATTAGTGGAGAACCGCGGAAACGTCGCGGACACCGTAATTTCAGGTAATCACCGCAGGTCCGACATGCACCGTCCCCTGGGGCCGCACCAAAAGCAAAGCGAACTTTGCGACTGTTGTGCTGTACGCAGTAGTGCCTCTAACAAAGCCATCTGGTCAAACGGTCGCCGACGCCCCGCACGCTGCTCCCGGCTCAGTGACCACCCAGAACCAGGATTTGGAACGGCATCAGCAGCGCCTGTATGCGCAGCAGTAGCGCATGCACCAGCCCAACCGTATCGACGGCGTGCAACGCGATCCGCTGGACTGAACCGAGATGCTCGTCGCCAAGACGGTCTTGGTTGCTGGTGTAGGCGTTGGCGATACAGCTGCTGCCTGGCGTGATGTCGTCGGTTCCGCCGGCATAGAGCGGTTCGAGATAGACGAGCAGAGTGCCGGGAGCGGTGACGGATTGCGGGTCGAGCAGCTGATCGGTCGCGCGCACCTGGCCGGCCGCGATGAAGTCCTGCACCTGGGTCACCACCATCGGGATAACCGTGAACGGCTTGGAGATGCAGGTGATCTCGGCCAGCATGCCCGGCTTCATCACCTGCGCCTCGATCTGGTTGAAGCCTGCCTGGATCGCGACGCGTCCGGCCTTGGTCGGCACCAGGATGCCGGCCGGCCGCATCAGCGGGTTGACGAAATCGCCCTTGCGCAGCAGGAATTGCTCGACGGTACCGTCCACGCCTGCGCGAATGACCGTCTTGTCGAGGTCGACCTGCGCCTGCTGCAGCGCCGCTTCGGCGCTGGCTTTCTGGGCCGGCAGCACGGTTTCGATCTGCACGATGACCGACTCCTTGCTGGCCTCGGCCGTATTGACGGAACCCTGCCGCTGGTCGACGACGTTCTGCAGTTTTTCGATCTCGCGCGGCGCCACCGTTCCCGGGCTACGCCGTTGCAGTTCGGTGCGGGTGGCCAGTTCGTCGCGCGCCTGCGCGTAGGCGCTCTGCGCCTCTTGGATGCGGCCGTCGGCGGCGACCAGTTCGGTGTTGGCGAGCCTGACGCTGGCGTCAACCTCGGCGATGCGGCGGCGGGCCGTCTCCAGCGCCGCCTGCTGCTCGGAATCGTCAAGGCTGAAGAGTGGCTGGCCGGCAGTCACGGTTTCTCCGAGAGTCACATAAATCTCGTTCACCCGGCCGCCGCTCTCCGGCAGGATCGTCACCGTGCGGAAGAAGGACGTCACGCTGGTGGTCGCGGGATGGAAGTAGAAGATCGTGGTGACGAGGCCGAGCGTGAGCAGCAGGCAGAGCGTGATGCCCCACCTCAGCTCATACCAGACCGAGAACAGCGTGATCTCGCGGCCGATGCGCTTTCCCTGGGCATAGCGGCGGTAGAGGTAATCGGGAAAAATGGTCAGCAGCGAGCAGAACATAAGCTCGAACATGGCTCAGGCCTTCCCTTCCACGGCTTCGAACGCGACCACCGCCGCATCGGAAGCAGGTGCGGCCGCGGCCGCGGCGGGCTGCAGCACGGCACTGGGCGGCGCGGCAGGCTTCGGCTCCGCCGGCGGCCGGGACGGCGCTGCCTCGCTGTCCTTTTCGTCTCCGCCGGCGAGCTTGCCCAGCGATTCCGCGATGCTGTTCAGCGGAGTCGAGAAGTCCGGAATGGTGATCATCGCAAGCAGGAGCGCGGCGATCCAGTAGAGGTGGTTGTGCGTGAACAACGCCAGCAGCGCCAGCACGGCGACAATTTCCAGCTGCACCTTGTTGGCGCGGTGCGTCACCTGCTCGGGCAGCGCGTGGAGGCGGAAATAAAAGACGCCGATCAGCACGATGATCAGCACCAGGAATAGCGCCGCCACGACCATCAGCCAGTCGGTCTGGCCGGGCGCGGTGATGAACACCGGCATGTGGTGGTGATGCGCAGCCGCCGGGTTCAACCTGTCCGACATGACGGATGCTCCAATGCGCAAGCCGGTATGCGGCTCATCCCGGTTGACGCTGAGGTGCAGCCCCGCTCCGCGTCGACGTTACGCAACTATACCTAGCGTGGCAGAGCTGGTTAGCCGCCCTGTGTCATTAACCGTGAAGCTGTCAGGGGCGGCGATGCCCCGTACAAGGCCAAGAGGCCCCGAGTCACTAACAGTTAAGGACTTGCTTGCTGCTGTCGTCGGCGCCATCGGTGGGGTGGCGGCAACCAACCCAGCCGGTCGGCTGTGATCCGGTGAACCTGCTCGGCGTCCGGCCCCCCGCTTCGGTTGATGAATGGATATTCTTGATCTCACGCTGAGGGCAACGCTTGCCATCTTCATGGCTGGATCGCTCGGTGGTTTGGGGCTGGGCCTTGGCCTGCCAGCAGCCGCGAGCGGACTGCGCAACGTCCGCTTCCTCGCGCTCGGGCTGTTCGTGGGTTTCGTCCTCGGTCCGCTGGTTGCTCTCCTGCTGTCAAAGCTGCTCCCATTGGCGCCGCCTTATGCCGCCGGGTTGCTGCTGCTTGGCATGACGCCGGGCGCGCCATTCCTGCCGATGGTTGTCGGACGCGCCGGGGGCGATCCGACTGACACGGCAGCGATGCTCCTGCTTCTGTCCGTGGCGACCGTTGTTCTTCTTCCGGTGCTCCTGCCATTAGGCATGCCGGACCTCTCGGTCAGTGCCTGGAGCATCGCACGCCCGCTTCTGGTTCTGGTCCTGCTGCCTCTCGGGGTTGGTATGGCGATCTTCGGGGTTGCACCTCGTCTCGCTGCTGTGCTGCGCGGGCCCGTAAAGGTAATCACGGGCGTAGCGACAGTCCTGATGCTGGCTCTCTGCATCATCATCTACGAACCGGGGTTCGTGAGCGCTTTCGGCAGCTTCGCAATACTGGCGCAACTGCTGTTCCTGACCTTGATGACCGCCTGCGCTTACGCCCTCGGCATCGGCCTGCCGACGAGCCAGCGAAGCGTCCTCAGCCTAGCCGTGGCGACCCGCAACATCGGCGCTGCGATCGCACCTTTGTTTTCCGCCTTGGCGGTCGACCGAAGGGCAGTGATCATGGTGATGCTGGCAGTGCCGGTGCAGGTCGTCGTGGCTTTCGGCGCCGCACGCATTCTCTCGCCGGCCGCTTCCACGATGTCTCGATCCCAGTGACCTCGTGCCGCCTAAGTACGAGATTTCGGTGGCTGGCGCCGCCTCTGCCTGAGAAGCTTCTGAATTTCGTCTTCAAGACCGGCGATCACCATCTGGTAGTCCGCAATTTCGGGCCGCTGGTGGCTATCGGGCATGGCACGGAAGCGGGCCAAGCAGTCGCACGCAAGGGCATGGTCAAGGCAAAGATCGGCAAACTCGTCGTCGCGCAGTGAAAGCCATTGGATGAACAGCCCGTCCATGGGATACCTCGCGATGATTTGCCTTAGGTCAATGGATGAGGCGCTGTTTGGTGGCATATGAGGTGCCTTGTACCCACGCGCAAGCTTAGCTTTTCGCATGTGGGAAAAGCAGTAATTCACTGTTAGTTTGATTTGGCGCGGCACTTCGCGCCGCGGTGGCAAATGCCCCCGATGCATGGTCTTCGACCACCATACGGGAGCGTCGAGGGAGTGATGGACGCGATTGACGCCTTGCTTGTCGCGCAGGTTCGTCGGGAATTGAGTCGGATGCTGGCTTCGAAGGACTTCGAGGCGACGGACCGCCTCAAGCGCTTTCTTGCCTACGTCGTCAATGAGACGATCGAGGGGCGAGCGGATCGAATAAAGGGCTACAACATCGCGACATCGGTGCTGGGGCGTAGCGAAAACTTCGATCCGCAGCTCGATTCCATTGTACGAATCGAGGCTGGCAGCCTCAGACGCGCCATCGAACGTTACTATCTTACCGCAGGGGCCGATTGTTGCGTGCGAATCGTCATCCCGAAGGGTACATACGTCCCAACGTTCGAACAGCGAGCCCCGGTTGCCCCCAACCCCGCCAACGCCACCCCGGCCGACGGGGCTTCGAGCGATCAAACCCCGGCGATTCTGGTCGAGATGTTTGCGCTAGAGGGCGACCACACTTTGTATCCCGGCTTCCAGGCAGGGCTGGTGCGGTCTCTGATGGTAGCACTGGCGCGATTTGCCAACATGCGCGTCTATGGACCAGACCGTCGGTCTGATCGCCTGACTGCCTCATCACCACCCGATTTTGTGCTGGAGGGCGGGGTGGCGATCTCCTCCAGCCACGTCCGTGTCGAAGCCCTGCTATTGGACGCGGTTTCGGGCCGCACCGTTTGGGCCGACAGCTTCGACCGTCACCTCGACGAGGCCAGTTTCCTCGATACGCGCGAAGACATCACCGGCTCCATAGCCCGGGCTATCGCGCAGCCCTACGGCGCCGTGTCCAGGGATATTTCCCGGAATTCCCACATTGCCTTGGAGGCCAGCCACACCCGGTGCGCTGCTCTGTTCTTTCGCTACTGGCGGACTTTCGACCAAGACCTTTTCGAGCCACTTTGCGACATGCTGGAGCGACGGGTTCGCGACGAGCCCGAAGACATGGAGGCACTGGCCTTTCTGTCTCTCGCGTACACGAATTCCTACCGCCTCCGTCGCGCGGTCAGGAGCAACGTCGTTGACATGCGACGCGAGGCAATCGAGCTTTCGGAACGGGCGGTAGAACTGTCTCCAAACTGGAGCTGGAGCCATTACGCGCGTGCTCTCGCCTACTGGTTCGTTAACGACGTTGAGGGCAGCTTGGCCGCATTGGAGATGGCTCGCAAGTTGAACCCAAACGACACAGACATAATGGCGGATCTTGGCCAGCGCCACGCGATGGTCGGGGACTGGGAGAAGGCGGTCCCCCTCTTGGAGCAATCCTTCGAACTCAATCCCGCACAGCCCACCAGCTACCGGATCGGCCTGTTCCTGTATCATTATGCGCACGGACGTTTTCAGAAGGCTTTGATCGAAGCGCGCAAGGTTGCGACGCCCAGCATCCTCTACGGGCATGTCGGGGTTGCAGCCGCCGCCGCCCAGCTTGGGCTGTTGGAAGAAGCCGCCGGTGCCGTCCGCCGGCTGCTCGCACTCGAGCCACTCTATGGAGAGCGTGTCGCCCAGGATCTGCGCGGCAGGAATTTGCGAGACGACTTGATCACGACCGTGATGGAGGGCCTTGCCAAGGCAGGGCTTCCGCTGACGGCAAACACGTCGGTGGTGGTCCTGGACAGCAAGTCATCGGGAGAAAGTCGTCCGAAGGCTCGTTCGGTCCGAAGCCGGTCTTAGGGCTCGGGCTTTCGGGCGGCTGCATTGATCTTTGGCTGATGCCTGCGCGCTGACTGGCGGCTTGGCTGCCATCGCACTGCATTGTCTCCGGTAGACCAGATCTCCGAGCGGAGGCTACCTCCGGCTTGTCTCGCCCCGTCAATCCTCCCAAGCGTGTGAACTCTAGTTATTAACCTGCCCAATCTTGCGGCAAGCGCATGCTGGTTGCACCGTGAAGCGCATCGAGAGAGGTCGCGGGGGTTGAGTACAGGAGTGTGGACTCCTGAAGACATCCAAGGGTCGGGATGTTGAGTGCCGGCCCCGCGTGATCACTGCGGGCGCCCAGAGACCCGAGTATGAACCGCGACCGGTTGGCCTGGGCGGCTAGCGGGACCCGAGTTGCGGGCGGGCGAGTCCGGTTAGTTGCGTAAGTTTGCCACACTCAGGAATGCAACCTCTCGGGGGACACACAGCCATGTCGATGACCGCGACTGAGCAAGGCACTGTTCCCGCCGCTGCGACTACTCACAAGCTGACATTGCTGCCGCTGATCGCGCTGGTCGTCGGCTCGATGATCGGCGGCGGCGTCTTCAACCTGCCGTCGGACATGTCGCGCGGTGCCTCCCCCGGCGCGATCCTCATCGGCTGGATCATCACCGGCATCGGCATGCTGATGCTGGCCTTCGTCTACCAGCGGCTGGCGGTCCGCAAGCCGGAACTCAACGCCGGGCCCTACGCCTACGCCAAGGCCGGTTTTGGGCCATTCGTCGGCTTCAACAGCGCCTGGGGCTACTGGCTGAGCGCCTTCCTCGGCAACGTGGCCTATGCGGTCGCCATCTTCTCGGCCCTCTCCTACTTCTTCCCCGTGTTCGGCGGTGGCAACAACCTGCCGTCGATCATCGGCGCGTCGATCTGTCTTTGGCTTGTCCACACGCTGGTGCTGAGCGGCATCAAGCAGGCGGCCTTCATCAACGTTGTCACTACCTGCGCCAAGCTGGTGCCGCTGGTGCTGTTCGTGCTGATCGCGATCGTCGCCTTCAACTGGGACAAGTTCACCTTCGACTTCTGGGGCAACGGCACCGGCGCGGAGGGCAGCACCGGGCTCGGCTCGATCGCCGCGCAGGTGAAGAGCACGATGTTGGTGACTCTCTGGGTGTTCATCGGCATCGAAGGCGCCAGCGTGTATTCGGCACGCGCGGCGCGGCGCTCCGACGTCGGCCGCGCCACCGTCATCGGCTTTGCCGGCGCGCTCGGCATCTATGTGCTGGTATCGCTGCTCGCGACCGGCGTCATGACCCAGTCCGAACTTGCGGGGCTCAAGGTTCCGTCGATGGCGGGCGTGATGGAGTCTCTGGTCGGCCCCTGGGGAGCCGCGCTGATCAGCCTCGGCCTGATCGTGTCGGTGGGCGGCGCTTTCCTGTCGTGGACGCTGCTCTGCGCCGAAATCCCCTATACCTGCGCGCGCGACGGCACCTTCCCGCGCTGGTTCGGGGTCGAGAATGCGAACGGCTCGCCGGTCAATTCACTGTGGGCGACCAATCTGGCGATCCAGGCGTTCCTTATCCTGAGCCTCTTCTCCCAGAGCGCCTACCAATTCTTCTATTTCATTGCCTCCGTCGCGATCCTGCCGCCTTACGTGCTCTCCGGCGCCTACGCGCTGAAGCTCGCCATGAGCGGCGAAACCTATGGCCCCGGCGACAGAGCGCGCGGCGGCGATATTATGATCGGAGGGATGGCCACCATCTATGGCGTCTGGCTGGTCTACGCCGCCGGGCTTGATTACCTCCTGATGTGCGCGGTGCTGTTTGCTCCCGGCATCCTTGTCTATGCCAAGGCGCGCTCCGAGAGCGGAGCGCCCACCTTCACCGGTTACGAATACATCGTGGCGGCCGCCCTGGTCGTGCTGGCGCTGCTTGCCGGCTGGCTGATGTGGACCGGCGTCATCACACCGCTCTGACAACGCGACAAGAGCCTGCCGACGAAGAGGCCGGCCGCATGGGAGGAAGCAAGATGCGTCAATTCGGTGTCCACTCGGAGGTCGGCAAGCTTCGCACCGTCATGGTGTGCCGGCCCTCGCTCGCCCATCAGCGCCTGACACCGGGCAATTGCCACTCGCTGCTGTTCGACGACGTGATCTGGGTGCACGAGGCGCAGAAGGATCACTACGACTTCGTGCTGAAGATGGAGGAGCGCGGCGTTGAGGTGCTCGAAATGCAGGACCTCCTCGCCGAGACCCTGCGCGGCGCGGAAGGTCGCCGCTTCGTGCTCGATCGGCAGATCACGCCCAACTCCGTCGGGCTGCAGAACGCGGCCTTCATGCGTCCATGGCTCGACGAACTCGACGCAGTGCCGCTGGCAGCGCTGATGATCGGCGGCATCACTGTGGCGGACCTGCCTGCTTCGATCGGCAAGAGCATGATGGCTGAGGCGTATGGCGAGACGGAATTCATCCTGCCGCCGATACCCAACACGCTCTTCCAGCGCGATCCGTCATGCTGGATCTACGGCGGCGTCACCTGCAACCCGATGTTCTGGCCGGCCCGCCAGCCGGAGACGCTGCTGCAGCGGGCGATATACAAGTACCACCCGCAGTTCGCCGGCGGCGACTTCCGCATCTGGTGGGGCGATTCCGACGAGGACTACTCCAACGCCTCGATGGAGGGCGGCGACGTGATGCCGGTCGGCAACGGCGTGGTCCTGATCGGCCTTGGCGAGCGGACGACGCACCAGGCGGTCGGCCAGGTCGCCAAGCAGCTCTTCGCCGCCGGAGCGGCCAAGCGCATTGTCGGCTGCCTGATGCCGAAGAGCCGGGCGGCGATGCATCTCGATACGGTGTTCAGCTTCTGCGACCGCGACATCGTTACCGTCTTCCGCGACGTCGTCGACCAGATCCGCTGCTATAGCCTGTACCCGCTCGAAGACACCGGCCGCTTCGAGGTCCGGCGCGACGAGAAACATCTGCTCGACGTCGCGGCCGAGGCGCTCGGCATCGGCAAGCTGCGCTCTGTGGCGACGGGCGGCAACGCCTATGAATCCGAGCGCGAGCAATGGGACGACGGCAACAATGTCGTGGCGCTCGAGCCCGGCGTGGTCGTCGCCTACGACCGCAACACCTACACCAACACGCTGCTGCGCAAGGCGGGCGTGGAAGTCATTACCGTTCGCGGTTCCGAACTCGGCCGCGGGCGCGGCGGCGGCCACTGCATGACCTGCCCGATCCTGCGCGATCCCGCCTACTGAAAGCCAGCCCCTGGAGTGCACCGATGAGCTTCAACCTCCGCAACCGCTCCCTGCTCACCGTGCAGGATTATTCGCCGCGCGAGTTCCGCTACCTGCTCGATCTCGCACGTGACCTGAAGCGCGCGAAATATGCGCGCACGGAGCAGCAGCACCTGACCGGCAAGGACATCTGCCTGATCTTCGAAAAGACCTCGACGCGCACCCGCTGCGCCTTCGAGGTCGCATGCCACGACCAGGGCGCGCACGTCACCTATCTCGACCCGGCCGGATCGCAGATCGGTCACAAGGAAAGCTTCAAGGACACCGCCCGCGTGCTCGGCCGCTTCTACGACGCGATCGAATATCGCGGCTCGCACCAGACGGCGGTGGAGGAACTGGCGAAATACGCCGGCGTGCCGGTCTACAACGGCCTCACCGACGAATACCACCCGACGCAGATGCTCGCCGACGTCATGACCATGCGCGAGCACAGCGACAAGCCGGTGGCCGAAATCAAATACGCCTATGTCGGCGACACCCGTTCCAACATGGGCCATTCGCTGCTCATCGTCGGCTGCCTGATGGGTATGGACGTGCGCATTTGCGGGCCGAAGAGCCTGTGGCCGTCGAAGGAATACATGAAGATCGCGGAGGGCCTAAAGGAACGGTCCGGGGCCAGACTGACCGTGACCGACGACGTCAAGGCCGCAGTCAAGGACGTCGATTTCATCCACACCGACGTGTGGGTCTCGATGGGCGAGCCGAAGGAAGTGTGGGCCGAGCGCATCAAGCTGCTGACGCCCTACCAGGTGAACGCCAAGATGATGAAGGCGAGCGGCAATCCGCAGGTGAAGTTCATGCACTGCCTGCCCGCATTCCACGACACCGAGACGACGCTCGGCAAGCAGATCGCCAAGGACTACGGCATGGCGAACGGCCTGGAAGTGACCAACGACGTGTTCGAATCGGAAGCCAACGTCGCCTTCGAGCAGGCCGAGAATCGCATGCACACGATCAAGGCGCTGCTCGTCGCCACGCTCGGGGATTGATCGATGCGCGTCGTCATCGCACTTGGCGGCAATGCGCTCCTGAAGCGCGGCGAGCCCATGACCGCGGATACGCAGCGGAACAACATCCGCATCGCCGCCGAGGCCATGGCTCCGATCGCCGCCGACCATCAACTGGTCATCACCCACGGCAACGGCCCGCAGGTCGGCCTGCTCGCCCTGCAGGGCGCAGCCTACAAGCCCGACGAAGCCTATCCCCTCGACGTGCTCGGCGCCGAGACCGAAGGCATGATCGGCTACATGATCGAGCAGGAGATGGGCAATCTGCTGCCGTTCGAAAAGCCGTTCGCCACGCTGCTGACCATGGTGGAGGTCGATGGCGACGATCCGGGCTTCCGCGACCCGACCAAGTTCGTCGGACCGGTCTACGACGAGGCGGAGGCAAACCGGATCAAGGCCGAGAAGGGCTGGGTCTTCAAGCTCGACGGCAAGAAATGGCGCCGGGTCGTGCCTTCGCCGCAGCCGAAGCGCATCTTCGAGATCCGGCCGATCCGCTGGCTGCTCGACAAGGGCACGGTGGTGATTTGTGCCGGCGGCGGCGGCATCCCGACCATGTACAAGAAGGGTGCCGAGCGCCAGCTGATCGGCGTCGAGGCCGTTATCGACAAGGATCTTTGCTCCGAACTGCTGGCGCGCGAACTCGACGCCGATCTGTTCATCATGGCGACCGACGCGGACGCCGTGTTCACCGGTTTCGGCACGCCCGAGCAGAAGGCAATCCACGAGACAACACCGGACGCCATCTCGGCTTACAAGTTTCCCGCCGGGTCGATGGGACCGAAGGTCGACGCGGCTTGCCACTTCGCCCGCGCTACCGGGCGCACCGCGGCGATCGGTTCGCTGGCGGACATCGCGGCAATCGTGCGCGGCGAGAAAGGCACGCTGGTCTCGACGCGCTTCAAGGGGCTGACCTGGCACGGCTGAGGCAATGGACACTCCGGAGGAACCAGGCGCAGCGGTGGCCGCCGCGAAAGGACCGTCTCTGGCGGATGCGCTCCTGCCGATCCTCGTGCTCGTGGTACTCCTCGCATTGGCCTACCTCCTGTTCGGCGCCGACGCATCGCAGGGTCCGAACCAGATCGCGCTGGTGTTCTGCGGTCTCGCCGCGGCCGGCGTCGCCTCCAAGAATGGCGTCGCCTGGGAGAGCATCCGCTCCGCCGTGGTCGAGGGCATCGCCGCCGGCCTTCCTGCGATCATGATCCTGCTCGCCGTCGGCGCCCTCATCGGCACCTGGTCGCTGTGCGGCACCATCCTTGCGATGATCCACTACGGGCTGCAGATTCTCAGCCCGAACTATTTTTACGGTACCGTTGCCGTCGTCTGCGCGGTCGTCGGCTTCAGCATCGGCAGTTCGTGGACGGTCGCCGGCACGCTCGGCATCGGCCTGATGGGCGTGGCGGCCAGCATGGGCCTCTCGCCCGGCATCACGGCCGGCGCGATCATTTCCGGCGCCTATTTCGGCGACAAGGCGTCACCGCTTTCGGATACGGCCAATCTCGCCACGGCCACCGCCGGCTCGGGCATCTACGACCACATCCGCGAGTCGCTCTGGACATCGTTGCCGTCACTGGCGCTCGCCGTCGTCATCTTCGCCATGCTCGGCGCGCCGGGCGACTTCGATGCGACCGAGGCGCTGGCACAACTCGACAAGGCCGGGCCTGTCTCGGCCTGGGCTTTCCTGCCGCTGCTGCTGGTGGTGGGTCTTTCGGTGGCACGTTTTCCGCCGTTCGTGACCATCTTCTTCGGTGCTCTGGCGGGCGCGATCCTCGCGGTTGCCTCCGACCCGGCGCGCGTGATCGCCTTCGCCGGCGACCCGGAGCTTGCCCCGCCGCTCGCGCTGCTGAAGGGCGCCTGGGCGGCGCTCGCCACCGGCTACCACGCAAAAACCGGCGACGCCGCGCTGGACGCCATCCTGACGCGCGGCGGCATGTCGAGCATGATGGTGACGGTGTGGCTGATCATCACCGCCCTGGCCTTCGGCGCCGTGATGGAACGCGCCGGCCTGCTCAACCGGCTGATCGATCCGCTGGTTCGCCGCATCCACTCCGTGTGGGGCATGGTCACGGCGCTGGTCGCCACGGGGATCGGCGCCAACGTCCTGACCTCCGACCAGTACATCGCGATCGCCGTGCCGGGGCGGCTGTTCCGTCCGGCCTTCCAGCGGCTGGGGCTCGCACCCGTCGTGCTGTCGCGCACGATCGGTGACTCGGCCACGGTGACCTCGCCGCTCATTCCGTGGAACAGCTGCGGAGCCTACATGGCGGCGGCGCTCGGCATCCCCACTACCGCCTATTTCGCCTATTGCTTCTTCAACTTCTTCAACCCGCTGATGACCATCCTGTTCGCGGTGTTCGGCATCAGGATGGCGCTCGACCTGCCAAACCAGGAGAACCTCTTGCCGCGGAGTGCACCCCCCTCGTGATGGGGTAGCGGACGGCGTGCCATCGAGGAGTAGACCGGAATGAGCGAGTTTCGCCTGCTGAAAAGATCACGCCAGGTGACCGAATACTCCTGCGGGGCGAACGCTCTCCAGTCGGTGCTGAGCTACTGGGGCTCGGACGTGGACGAGGCGGAACTCATGAAGCTCCTGCACACGACCGAGAAGGAAGGCACCTACCCCGAGGACATCGTGCGGGGCGCCCGCCGCCTGGGATTCGAGGCAGAGGCGCGAGACAACCTGACCCTCGACGAGGTGCAGCGCTTTACGGCGCAGGGACATCCGGTGATCGCGCTCGCCCAGGCATGGCTGAGCGAAAAGGCCATGGCCAGTTCCGTCGCGGAGGAGTGGGATACGGGGCACTACGTGGTGATCCTCGGCGTCGACGAGGACAATGTCTATATCCAGGATCCGTTCGCGCGCATGGGCAAGGCCTTCATGCCTCGCAGAGCATTCGAAGAGCATTGGCACCAGGTCATGGGGGGAGATCTGGCGAGTAATCCAAAACTCTTCCACCTGGGCATCTTCGTTAAGGGAACGAAGCCGGCGCATCGCCCGCAGGTCGCGAAGCATGCGCTCGCGGACCTCGATTTCGGCAACCTTGGCTCCCTGAACCTGATGATCGCCCAATTCCCGAGGCACCTCTACCCATACGACTTCCTCAGCGAACTGGCGGAAATCTGGAGCGGCGGAAACGTTCGGCCGGATGCCTTCATATTCCTGCGACGGGACCGGAACGGGGATCTGATGGGAATGCAGGGAAGCCGCCTGCACGACGCGGACGATATTGCCTCCATCAACGCCGTGCTGGCCGCGATGCTCGCGCGCAGCATCGGCACGCCCGACCTGGCCGGGGCGAAGGCCGCGGAAGCGGTCGCCGCCACAAACGCAGGCGACTTCGGGCTTTCTCGCGACGACATGCATAGCATTGCCCAGAACCTTCCGGCCGAGCACTCTGCCATCGTCATCCTGTTCGAAAACGTCTGGGAGCGCAGGTTCAGGGAGATCGCCGGAAACCATGGCGGCAGCCTGGTGGCCCAGCGCCTGATCTCGCCGGAGCGCATGGCGGCAACGGCGCGCGATATTGCGGCGGCTGCCGCCGTGCCGGCGTCTCCCGAACTGGCCTCGTAGATGCGCATTTCCAGGCACTCCGAGATCGGGGACGTCGTGCACGTCACGAGCGACGAGCCGAGACCGCGCATCGTCATGTTCTCGGGCGTCCATGGCGACGAAGTCAGCGGCATCCATGCGCTCGAGAAGCTGCTGTTCGATTTCTTTGCCGGCAGGACGCTGCTTACGCGCGGCTCCGTCACGCTGGTGCGCGCGAACCGGGAGGCCATGCAGGCGGAGCGCCGCTATGTCCGGCACAACCTCAACCGGATGTTCCGCGAAAACTATCCGCCGGAAATCGACCGTACGTCATACGAGTTCCGCCGCGCGCAGGAACTCAAGCCGCTGCTCGAAAACTGCGACTACTTCCTCGATCTGCATTCGGCGCCGATCGCCGACGTACCGTTCCTGGTCGCAGAGCAGAATGCCGTGGAGTTTTATTCCAGGCTCGGCATCCCGCGGATAATGACCGGGTGGAGCCGTTTCTCGCAGGGCGCCATCGGCGGCGATGCGGAAAACTACGCCAATGCGCACGGCGCGCTGTCGGCAACGCTGGAATCGGGAAGCCATTTCGACAAGGCATCCAACGACGCCGCCTACGGCGCGGTCGTCAGACTGCTTTCCCTCCTGGAAGTGGTAGAGGGCGAGGCTGTTCGCGAAGTCCCGGAGGCCGAGGTCTTCGAGATGTATGCGGTGATCCTCAAGGGAGCCGACGATTTCAGCTATGCCGGCGAGGTTCGCAATTTTCAGTTCTTTGCAAAAGGGGAACCGTTCGCCTACGAGAATGGCCGTGCCCTGGTGGTCGCCGAAGACACCCATCTGCTGATTCCGATGAAGCCGACAGACACCAGGGTTGGCGAAGAGGTCTGCTACCTTGGCCGCAAGGTGCATCGCTGAATCGGTGCGAGGATCGGCGCCTATCAGCCGATCGCGGCAATCCGATCCGGCCATGTGAGCGCTAGTAAATAACACGCCCCGCCATTGCGGATCGGACCTCGCACGCGTGATCCTTCGGGAGGATGCCCGGGTGGCAAGCTCGCCGGCACAAGGCGCGCACTCTCCGGGGCGGAATGGCCTTGGTGCCGGGGAGGGAAAATGATAGCCGCGCAAGTCTCCAGCCGCATTGGCCTCCTCTTGCGATCGGTGGCGATCCCGGCGTCGGTCGCCGCGCTATCCTGCTTGCTGGCCGGCAGCGCGCTGGCGATCGAGCAGGACGTCGCCCCGTCCGGAGAAACCACCGAGCCGCTGGCGGCCACGCCCGGCGTGCCGTTCGACGTCGCCTTCGGCATCGCGCTCACCAGCGACTATGTCTCGCGCGGCATCACCAACTCCAACAGCGATCCGGCGATCCAGGGCTACATCGAGCCGTTCGTCGAGATCCCGAACTTCGGCACCGCCTACGTCAACGTCTGGTCCTCCAACGTCGACTACGGCGTCGGCTACACCGGCGCCGAGATCGACGTCGCGGCAGGCATCCGGCCGGAATTCGGCCCGATGTCCTTCGACCTCGGCTATGTCCACTATTTCTACGCGCCGGAGCACGTCAGCCCGGACTACGGCGAGCTGTTCGCCAAGGCCGACTACAATTTCGAGGACAAGGTCACCTTCGGCGGCCGCGTCTTCTTCGCGCCTGACTATAACCAGAGCGACAACACCGCCACCTGGGTCGCCGGCGGCGTCAGGGTTCAGCTGCCCTACGACTTGGTCGGCTACGCCGGCATCGGCTACCAGTTTTTTGAGAACCCGGAGGCCTTCGAGCAGCTCGCCTGGACGGCCGGCCTCTCCTATAGCTGGAAGGCGCTCACCATCGACGTACGCTACTGGGACACCGACCTTTCCGACAGCCAGTGCGTCGTGCGCAGCGGCTTTGCGAGCGGCTGCGATTCCAGGATCGTGGCGACCCTGTCCTTCGACACCAGCTTCTCGGAAATCCGCGACTGGATGACTGGGCGTTAGGCGAGAAGCCCGTGCCAGTCGTGATCTTGGACGAGCAGACTTCATTCCGCCGGAGCCGTGACCAAGGTGATTTTATTGGCATTTTAATGCGACCACAACCAGTAGGTTGCTATCCTGTGCAGTAGGCGTGGCCGTCGCCGCGCTGATGCTGGGGGCGGCCACGGTGTCGCTGTCGCCGACCTTCGCCCAGAAGAAAGCGGCCACCGCGGCTGCTTCGGAGGCCGAACCGAAGCCGCTCCGGGAGGCCGAACTCCAGGTTCTGGTCGCCCGCATCCCGCTCTATCCGGACGAGACTCGGCGAAAGCCCCGAAGCGGAGCTAGAAGAACTGAAGAACTGACGCAAATCTACGTTGGACGAGGTCTCGACCGTGACCTGGCTGTCAATCAGCTTGGACTCCATGCCGAAACACACAGGGCGACTGCGGCGGCCGAACATCCGCGGAATCCGTAGAATGTGAACTTTGTTCCGAAGGTGCCGACGACGATTTCCTTCAGGCCGGCCTCGGTGGCCCGGTCGAGGTCGTACCAGCGCAGTTGGGTGTACAGGTCGATGCAGTAGCGCTCGATTTGCTGGACGGCAGCGATGCCGTAGGACTCGCCTTCGTCGCCCTAGCCGCTGATGTTGTCGCCCTGCGTATAGTCGATGCCGAAGCCGGTCTTCCCGATCTCCGGCAGGAACGTGGTGTCCCAGCCGAGCTTTGGCGTAGAGGTTCTGCGGATCGTCGCCCTCGTCGAGCTTCTGGCCGCCGGTCGAGAGGGTCAGGCTCAGGCCCGTCGATCGTGCCGGAACGACGAGGAGGAGGCGTAGGAGTAGTCGACGCCCTCGGTGTCGTCGCCATACACCGATGCTGCGGCAAGCAGGGTGAAATCGCCGAGCGTCCATCCGGACCAGTCGCCATAGTCGCCGCCGAGCGTAATCGCAGCGGCCCACTGGTCGTCCTGACCGGAGGACGCCGACGCCTGCACCGGGCCGAACTCGGGCTGTCGTAGCGGACACGTCCTAGGTTGCCGGGATCGTAGTCGAAAAACGCCGAGTTAATGGCGATGTCGGGCGCGAGCAGCGTGAGACGCAGGGTGCGACTGACATAGGACGGGTTATTGCCTCGGCCGCGGCAAGTTCGTCGATGGTGGCATGGACGCTGGTCTCCAGAAGCTTGCGCCGGCGGAAGGCGCGGGCGATGGCCTTGACCATGGTGTCGTCTGTTTTGGCTAGCTCGGACCATGTAGCGTTTCCCGGAAACGCGACCTGTCTACGGCCCTCATGCCTGCGACGGCTTTGAGGTTTTTGCGGAAGGCGGACGATCAATGTGCGTCGATCGTTAGAGACGCTGGCGCTGGTCGTGATGCTACAATCTCTCGCTGGCCACCGAGTTCATGAGCCAACGTTTGGAGCCCTCCGATATGAACCGAAAGTTGACGGCGTCCTCGATCCCTTGGCCTAGGACCGGATCACCTCTAGTCTCGGCGCCGGGGGTGAGAGGTGGGGCGGGATATTGATCGACGGCGGCTTGTTCACGCGCGATTTCCTGGTGGAGGGGATCAAGGCTGCCGCGGCCTGGCAGGCGCTCGACGATCATGCGGTTGAGAGCTTCCGCGCAAGTGCCAGGTCGCTGCTCGACGGTCTTGCGGCGCGCCGGAACCCGAACGAGGCGCAGACCGAGGATGACCTCGTCTATCCCTTGCTCGAGGCCGTGGGATGGCACCACCGTGACGTCCAGCCCAATGCCTCGGTCAAGGCGCGCCACGACGTACCGGACGCGTTGCTGTTTGCTGACGCGGCGGCCAAGACCGCCGCGGGCGCGGTCGATCCCTGGCGTCGCTTCGCCCACGGGCTGTGCGTGGTCGAGGCAAAGCGTTGGGGTCGCGCGCTCGATCGGGAGGAACGCGGCCGCAAGGGCGAGGAAGGGACGCCATCCTCGCAGATGCTGCGCTACCTGCGGCGCGTTGACGACATCACCGATGGCGCCCTGCGCTGGGGGATCCTCACCAACGGGCGGGTCTGGCGCCTCTATTTCCAAGGCGCGCTCTCGGTTGCCGAGGACTTCTTCGAGATCGACCTCGGCAAGGTGCTGGAGACCCATGGCTGCGACCTCGACCTGCAGGATCGCAGGCCGGATGTCTTCATCGACGATCGCCACTGGCGCGACCACGTCCTGCGTCTCTTCGTCGTCGTCTTCGGCCGGGACTCCTTCCTGCCGGACGAGCAGGGCGAGACGTTTCAACAGCTGGCGCTGCGGGAAGGCAGGCGCTGGGAGGTGCGCGTTGCCCGCAGCCTTTCGGACACGGTTCTTGACAACGTCTTCCCCGCGCTTGCGGAAGGGCTGGCAGCGGCGGACCCGGCCCGCCCGGCGGCGCCTGACACCGCTTATCTCGCGGAACTGCGCGAGAGTGCGCTGATCCTGCTCTACCGGATGCTTTTCGTGCTCTACGCCGAGGATCGCAACCTTCTCCCGGACGAGAACGGCCCCTACGCGCCCTATTGCCTGACGCGCATCCGCCAAGAGGTCGCCGCGCATGCCGGGCAGTCCTATCCGAAGGGGGTTGTCACGCTTTGGCCGCGGCTGACGACCATCTTCCGTGCCATCTCCGAGGGCAACGACGATCTCGGCATCCCGGCCTACAATGGCGGCCTGTTCGACCCCGCGGCCGCGCCGATCCTCAACCGCGTGCAGCTGCCCGACGCGGTGCTGGCGCGCGTGATCTTCGGGCTCAGCCACCAGCCGGACCCCGGCGACGGGCGCGGTCCGAAGTACATCAACTACCGCGATCTCTCCGTGCAGCAGCTTGGCTCGGTCTACGAGGGAATCCTCGAGTTCGGCCTGCGCATCGCCGGCGACGGCCGGGTGGAGCCCGACGCCGACGATGAGGCCCGCCATCGGTCAGGCAGCTACTACACGCCGGACGAACTGGTCGCCCTGATCATCGAGCGTGCCGTCGGGCCGCTTGTCGACGAGCGCATCGAGGCCTTCCGCGCGGAAGCACTGGCGCTGGCGAGCGACCAGCGGCCCGCGGCCGCCCGCCTGGAGCAACTGGCAGCACTCGATCCGGCGGCCGCCATCCTGTCGCTGAAGATCATCGACCCGGCCATGGGCTCAGGACATTTCCTGGTCAGCCTGGTGGACTGGCTGTCCGAGAGCGTGCTCGACGCGATCGAGGACGCCAAGGCAAGCGTCACCTGGGGCGACTACGCCTCGCCGCTCGCGGCCCGCATCGCCGGGCTGCGTGCGCGAATCCTCCAGGAAGCGAAGGCGCGGCGCTGGGCCTATCGTCGAAGCCCAGCTCGACGACCGCCACGTCGCGCGGCGCATGGTGCTGAAGCGCGTCGTCTACGGCGTCGACAAGAACCCGATGGCGGTCGAACTCGCCAAGGTGGCGCTCTGGCTGCATTCCTTCACCGTCGGCGCGCCGCTGTCCTTCCTCGATCATCACCTGCGCGCCGGAGACAGCGTCGTCGGCGCCTGGGTCGGCCTGACCGTCGACGCGCTGCGCGAGCGGGGTGCGCTGTTCAACCTCGGCCAGATCGTCCGTGTCGAGCAGGTATCCGGCCTGAAGGCCGAGATCGAGGAAACGACCGACAACGACATCGCCGAGGTCGCCTCGTCGAAGGCGAAGTTCAGGACGGTCGCGGAAGCCACCGAGCCGGTCGCCGCCCTGTTCTCACTCATTACGGCCGAATCCATGATGGGTGTCTTCGACGCCGCCCCGAAGACCGCTCCGGACCTGCGCAAGCTCGCGGGCAAGCCGGAGAGGCAGCAGGAAAAGGCGCGGCATGACATGGCCGCGTTCGAGCGGGCAGCTGCACTGCAGTTAGTGCTGGAAGGCACGTTCGGCGATCCGATCCGCGTCGCGTCCGGCGCCGAGCGCATCGCCACGCCGGAACTGAAGCGGCAGCTCTCGCTGCTGCCTTTGGACGCGCCGGACCAGACGAGCATGTTCCCGGCGATCAGCGTCGACGACCGGCGCCGCGTCGCTGCCGACGAGCTGGTCGGCGAGGCCAGGTCGCTCTCCGCCCGGCATGGCTTCCTGCACTGGGAGATCGGCTTTCCGGGCGAGTGGTCGAACCTCGCCTCCGTCGAGCCGAAAGGCGGCTTCGACGCCGTCATCGGCAACCGGCCCTATGTCCGCCAGGAACTGCCGGGACGGGAAGTGAAGCGGGCGCTGAAGCGCGGCTACAAGGCTTTTGACGGCATGGCCGACCTCTACGTCTATTTCTACGAGCAGGGGCTGCGGCTCCTGAAGCCCGGCGGCCGCATGTCCTATGTCGTCACCAACAAATGGCTGAAGGCCGGCTATGCGGAGGAGTTGCGCCGCCTGTTCGCCGAGGACGCCTGGCTAGAATTCGTCGCCGATTTCGGCCACGCCAAGCACTTTTTCCCTGATGCCGATGTGTTTCCGAGCGTGACGACGGTGCGCAAGCCGCTGCGCGGACAGGCGCCGCCGGAAGAAGCCGCTATCTGCGTCATCCCGCGCGACTCCGTGCCCCGACGCGGGCTGGACGCGGCGGTGAGCGAGGCGACTTTTCCTCTGCCGCGCGCAATGTTTTCCGGGCAAGCCTGGGTGCTGGAGCCGCGCCCGGTGATGGACCTGCTGGACAAGATCCGCCGCAACGGCGTGCCGCTGGCGGAGTATGCCGGGGTCAAGCCAATATACGGTATCAAGACCGGATTGAACGAGGCTTTCCTGATCGACACGGCCAGGCGCGATGAACTGGTGCGCGCCGACCCTGCCTGCGCCGAGATCATCGAGCCGTATCTGCGCGGGCAGGATATCGAGCGCTGGCATTCGCCGGACAGCAGCCTGTTCATGATCGCGCTGAAGGTCGAGCGGCAATCATCCATGGCCATGGGCAGGTGCCGGCGACGACAAGCAGGCCGAGGCGATCTTCGCTCGAACCTACCCCTCGTTGCACAGACACATGAAGGCATTCGAGAACACCGGGATCGATCCGAAGTCTAACAGGCCCACGGGACTCCGCTTTCGCGAGGACCAGGGACGCTTCTGGTGGGAACTGCGATCGTGCGATTACTATGAGGCCTTCGAGCGTCCGAAGCTACGCTATGTCGACATCATGTGGTCCGCGACCTTCAGTCTCGACGCGCAAGGCCGTTACACGAATAACACCGGGTACTTCATTCCTGCCGGGAGCGAATGGCTCACCGCGGTTATGAACGCGCCTGTCGGTTGGCACCACGCTTGGCGGCGCGCGCAGCATGGCAAAGATAAGGCGCTGCGGTACTTCACCAGCTTCGTCGAGGCCTACCCCGTTCCTCCCGCTCCCGACGACTTCGAGGCAGTTGGATTCGTGGGTAGGATTGGACAGCTTCGAGAAACAACTGGGAACGACGTCCGCACCATCCTCGACTGGCTGCGCCACGAGTTCGGCCTGGAAAAGCCAGGGCAGGCGCTGGCGCAACCGCACCTGCTGGATGCCGACGCCTTTGTCGCGGCGCTGAGCAAGGCGCTGCCAAGGTCGAGAAAATTCTCCGCCGCCGACATAGCGCGGCTGAAGCAGGAGCACGCCACGACGCTCGGCCCCGCCCGCGCGGCCGCCGGCGAGGCGCTTGCGCTGGAGCGTCGCCTCTCGGACCTCGTCAACGCCGCCTACGGCCTCACGCCGGAGGAGGTGAAGCTGATGTGGGACACCGCGCCACCACGCATGCCGTTCCTCCCATGATCGGGGGTGGGTACATGCGAAGCGCTGTCGCGTTTTCGGACCACCTCGGATCCGTCGGTGATCGATCAAGCTTTTGGGCTATCATCGGCGAGCCGACCCGCCGGGGCGACAGGAAGCTTTGGCGATATGTATCTGTTTGTATGCATATGTACGGAATTTGCCGTCGCTATCTGTAGGACTAACGTGCAGCGTGCGTGCTGAGCAGACCCCCATCTTCTCATCATGATACTCGGCATCAGGTACCTAAGTTCAGAGCCGTGCCAAGCCCAATGGACCCTCTGCGCCCGCCGCGGCCCGACGGCCAGGCACCCTTTGCGCTCAGCAGAGAGCGAATACCGGCAGACAACCGTGTGGGCGACCAGCCACAGTGCGGGCCAAACGCCGCCGTACAACCAATCATGGCGTGTCGCGAGCTAGTCAGGACATCGGCCGTTTCCCCACACTACCGCAGCCAAGAAAATGGGTCTGCGGGGAGATTTCTCAAATCCCGCCGTTGCGCGTCCCTTAGGAGCCTTCTGAGGCATCAGGGCTGACTGAGGCCCCCAGCTGAGCTGCTGAGACAGGGCCGAGGCGAACACAGGTACCGCGGGCTTCGAAGGTGTGGTGGCTAATCCCTTTGGGACAAGGCGCTCGGCGGCGGATTGGGGTCACACCGCGACTATTAATTTTTTGAATTTTCGGACTGATATCATATCACCGAATCCGGCGCGGATAGACGGCTTCCGATCGCCCGTGCGCCGATCATTGAGATGAAGCAAACAGGAACCTTGACCAAAGGCTGACTCCGCCGCTGCATTGCAAGCCTCCAACTGCCCCCGAGCTACCCTCCTTAAGGCTACGTGCGCCAGGAGAATGGTGGGTTTTCCCGCATTGCCGCACCACCTTGATAAGGAGGGGCAGATTTTTGGGGCGATCAGCCAACTCATACCATAAACGTCTGGAACTGGCCGGCGGTACATCGCTCCGTAGTGCCTGGTGACACGGAGCACGACACAGCGAGAACACAATACTTCGCCGGCGGATCGCGCCTCGTTCGACCAGTATGTGTTCATTGCCGTCAGGGACTGACATCAAAATCGTTGGCGCCGCCAATCCCGTTGTCATACCAATGGAGAGCCGTCGGCGGGCAATCGAGGAGAAGTGGTGGCAAAGGCAATTGGAAACGACTGGATATCCCTTAGTGTTGCGCGACGAATGGTGTCGGACGATGACGAGCTAGTTCGAATAATTGAGCGTAATAATATTCCGTTGATTGGACGTTATATTCCGAACCTTGCCGACCCTATATATGGAAAATACAAACCAAAACTATCTGAAATAAGTACTGAGCAGATTTTAAACTATACGTTATATTCAGAGATTAACCAATTTTCTGGAAAGGACGACGACCTCAGCATGTATGAAGATGTGTTTGTCTCTGCATCAAAATTTGGAAGGGCAGTTAGCAGAATAGAGTTCCCCGTAACTCGCGGACGAAAGCCTTTGTATAATTGGGATTTCATACGTGTCTACGTGGAAACAAATGCAGCGTCATGGGGTGGCTCTCAGGCAGCGTTTTTTAGAAGTATAATTTCAATTCTTTCACCCTCCGGTGAAAATAGACCGCATCCGTCTCTTTTTATCAAGCGCGGACTGAACGAAGTCTATAGAAAGGCCAGGGCTGCGCCGGTGCAAAAATCAAAATAATTTTGCACTATTGCAACTTTATGCACCGAGGGCGCGATCACAACTTTGCCCCGGGTACGCCGCGGATTCCCTGCCGGCGACCCGGAGAACTGATCGATGCCTTCCTCATTCTTTGACCTCATTTGGCCCGAGCGGCCCGACGCCTACCTCTCCACCTGGCTGAAGCGCACCAAGGCCACCCGCTTCTTTCCTACATCCGCCCTCGATGAGGCGGAGCGTTACATGTCGGCAATGTCCGAGACTGACGATGTCTATTTCGGGGTTGGCTTGTTCGCCACCCTTCCCGCCAAGGGGCGGGGCGCCAGCAAGGATGTGGCCTTCCTGCCGGCTTTCCATATGGACTTCGACATCGCCCCTGTCGGCGGCAACGTTCATGCGAAGTCCAAGCTCCCTCGGTCCATCGAAGAGGTCAGGGGCTTCTTGGCCGACGAAGGAGTGCCGGCACCAACTGTGCTCGTGAATTCTGGGAACGGCCTCCATGCGTACTGGCCGTTTGACAGGATCCTGGACCTCCGCGAGGCCGACGCTCGGTCCAAGGCCGCCACGGACTTGAAGGCGTTTCAACGCGTCATCATCACCCTGGCGAAGCGAAGTCGCGAGTGGGACTTCGACAACACTGCTGACCTGGCACGTGTCCTTCGATGGCCCGGTACCCTCAACCACAAATCCAACCCACCCAAGCGCGTGGAGATGATCAATGTTTAATGGCAACTTCATCCCATTCGCTGATCTCCACTCGTGGGTCGAGGGACAGCTGTCGCAGATGATGCCCGCGACCAAGGCGCCCCTAAAGGGTCCCCGGGCTGAGCCGTCGGATGCCGCCGACGACACCGAGGCGAAGCCGAAGTTCGAGTCAGTGGCAGCAGCGTGTGCGTGGGTCGACGCCTGCCGCAGCACCGTGCCGCTTCCGGAACCGTCCTGGTACGCCATGGGAGGCATCGTTGGCCGGTGCGAGGGCGGCGAAGCGATCTTCCATGAGATGTCCGCGGCCGACAACCGCTACTCGCCAGCCGAGGCGTCCGACAAGCTGGCCCGCTCGCTTGAGGCTGGTCCGCGGACCTGTCAGAGCATCGCAGACCAGCTCGGCTTCGAGGGGTGCGCGTCCTGCGTGTTCCGAGGCAAGATAACGACACCCCTGCAGTTGGGGCGACTGCAACCGTCGGTTGCGCGGCTCATGCGCGACCACGTGATGGTCACGGACACTCGGCAGTACTTCGAACTGGCGAGCGGTGTCATGACGTCGGCGGCGTCGTTCAACGACAAACACCGCCACGTCAGTGGCGGCTCCACGCCCCACAATCTTCTCTCGCCAAACCCCCTCACGCGCAAGGTCGATCGCGTCGCCTATCTTCCCGGCGTTCAGGAACTGCTGGTGGACGAGGACGGGGGACGGACTGCCATAAACATTTGGCGGCCCGGCCCACTGGTTCCGACGGCGGGCGCTTGCGACACCGTCTTGGACCACCTGAACCGCGTTATTCCCGACGATGAGTTTCGGAACCACTTGCTGAACTGCCTGGCGGTTCTGGTTCAAAAGCCGGGACAGAAGATAGGCCATGCCATCGTCCTGATAGGTAAGCAGGGCACCGGAAAGAGCCTGACGTTTCAGTTGGTGCGGGCACTCGTGGGCTCCGCAAATCACCGGTCAGTTGAAAGCGATTTCCTCAATTCAAAGTGGTCAGCGTACATGGCGAACTTTCAGGTCATCTCAATCGAAGAGATGATGACGTTCGGAAGCATGGAAACCTATAATCGCCTCAAGCCCTGGATCACGGAGCGTGAGACGACCGTTGAAGAGAAGGGGATACAACCCTACCGGGCCCGGACACCCGATCTCTTTCTGGCAGCGACCAACCTTGATGACCCGATCAGCATAGAGGCCGGGGACAGGCGATTTGCCTTCTACCGGTCGCCTATGGACCCACAAACTGGCGACTACTACGAAAAGCTGGCAGTTGCGATCGAAAGCGAAGCCCCGGCCTTCCTGGGCCTCCTTCTTGGCCGCGATATCTCAGGCTTCAATCCCGGGGCACGGCCGCCGACGACGTCAGCAAAGGATGATATCGTAAAATGGTCGCTACCTCTGGTGACGCAGGAAGTTGAGGCCATGGCGGATGAGGGCGCCTTCCCGTTCTGGGGTGACCTGCTTTCGATACAGGAGCTTCGGGAGGCCGTGTATGGACGCCTGGGAACAAGACCGTCAATGCACAAGTTGACAAAGGCTCTCCAGCACATCGGCGCGGCAAGGCGGCCGCCTGTCCGAACCGCAAGCGCTGGCAGCGTGCGGCTCTGGGCATGGCGGAACATCGAATATTGGCAGGATGCCGAGCCGGACGAGGTGAGGCAGCATTGGGTCGGAATGATGGAACGTCGGCCCCCGCCGTGAGTCCAGTCCGGCAGGAGTGTTTCAGTGTTTCACTGTTTCACTACTTTTTGGAGCTGGGGCAGTGGGGGCAGTTGGGGGGCAGCTGGCGTGCCTCCACTCTTATCCTTCTCTACTCTATCAACTTTAAAGTAGTGAAACACTGAAACAGTGAAACAAAGAGGCCTCGGATAGGTTGGCCCCCCGCTGCCAACAACCCCGACCGCATGAAAGCCCGCAAGCCGCTTAGCCTGCCACCAGTGGCCAGGCCCCGCCCGCGGCAATCTAATCGAAGTAGTGTCCCTCCACGAGTCTCACCGCGTCGCTGACAAGCTTCCGCTGGCGTTGGAATGCGTCTTCCTCGAGGGCCTCCATCTCTGCGTCCGTCTGGTTGGGACGAAAGGCAACCGCACGGACGTTCTTACGCTCGTACTCTATGTGAAACTCCATTGCGCCGACGACCTCGAGGTGGCCGGAAATCTCTTGGACCAGTTCATGAAGCCGAGCTTTGAAGCCGAACAATAGGGCTTTTGCGATCGGGGAGCGCTTCCTCACGGCGTGTGCCTCAAGGGTCCTGAAATCCTCCAACCACATCAGCTCTCCGTCATTCCTCCAAGGGCCTTGGTTCCGTTCCTGGCATAGGCGAAAGTAGCCGAGTTCGTAGTCCTCCGCGTACTGGATGCCCCTAGGGCCGCCGAAGCATCGGATCTCGATGTTTCCCCGCTGGTTGGCATACAGATCAATGAACACCCGTGGCCGCCTCCCCTCGGCGGCAAGTGTCGGGTTCCAGCTTCTGGGATTGAGCAACCGTGTCACGTGATTGCTGTGTACCCCATAGTCAAAGCACTCCGAGAAGATCCCTTCGCCACCGTAGGGTCGCGGAGTTCGGTCGGTGCGGTGCCGCCTCCTCGCCAGTTCCAGATACTCATGGCTGGATACTGACGGATCATAGCGCCAGCTCACGCTCGCTCCCCCATGTCCGCCTGAAGGCGCGGCTCAGCCAGCGCTCGGGCCGCCTCGTACCGGCCCAGGATGTGCCGGTATACCTCCGGTACATCGCCGCCGATCGCGACCAGCTCGGCAGCCGCCGATTTCATTGCTCCCATCGTCTCGTGACAATCGGCGAGTCCGTCGTCTTCGTAGTGAAGGTCTAGTTCCGAGGAGATTTCGCGCAGGAGGTCAGCTAGCACTTTTGCCATCTTGTTCATGTCCATGTATTTGCTTTCTGGATTGGCCGCAGACCCCGGTTCGGGGTGCAGCGGGCAGGTGATGCGCTGATATCAGCGCTTATGTGCTGAAAATGGTACAAGGCCTTTCCCTGTTCAAGGCTTTGTCAGAGATTTATTTGGGTGGCGCCGTTGGACGTTCTTGGGCCTGGAACAGATTGGGAGATGATTGTCAGGACGCTCCTCAAGGCCGAGCTGAAAAGAAAGGGCATCACATATGCGGAGCTAGCCAGGCGCCTCGGGGAGATGGGTATCGAGGAGAGGGAGGCGAACATCCGGACCAAGCTCGTTCGCGGTCGATTCACGGCTGTTTTCCTGGTCCAGTGCCTCATGGCGATCGGCTCTGATCGGCTGCGTCTCGACTGACGACCAAAGCGCCTCGAAGTCCGATGGTTAGCCGCTCGCCAAGCTTGCCTGCTGCGGCGAACGCGCAGCTGCCCAATAACAGGGAATCTGCGTAGCCGAGTTCCGGGCACCCTCCGCCAACGATGGCTTGTCGTGCTCCGAACGGGTACGCGGGCAACTGAACGAGCGCCCTTGCGGTACTGACGATAATGATCGCGCCGTAAGTGGCGGACTCCCGAAGATACCGCAGTCGTTAAGCCGTATGAATTGGCGGTTAGGATGCAAGTTATGAGAAGTCGGGAAAAGGTCGCCTAAGTAATTGATTTTATTACGGGTATGGCGGAGAGGGGGGGATTCGAACCCCCGATACCCTTGCGAGTATGCCGCATTTCGAGTGCGGTGCATTCAACCGCTCTGCCACCTCTCCGCGGGCGCCGGCCCGGGAGCCTGCGCGGCGCTCTCCATAGCCAACGCGCCGTCGCCTTACAAGGTTTTTTCCTGCGGCGGCTTCTGCGTGCGGCGAATCCGGCGGGCCAGGCACGCTACCCCTGGTGGCCAATGCAAAGCTCCGGGCCCGAAGGTGATTGCGACCGCGACCCGGTCAATTTTAGCGCCAGGTCTCAGGCTTCGACTTGTCGACAGCGTCGAACATCTGCTTGAGCGGAGGCAGCATATCCTTGAAGCTCACCGCTTGGCCCTCGATGCGGCTCAGCTCGACTTTTGCAGTTCCGTCGTGGCGGGACGCGGCGAATTTTCTCACCGGGTCGAGCTTGACCCGCAGGTCATTGACTGCTGTCTCGACATTGAAGCTGCCAGACTTCGTCGCCTTGGCCACCGCATCCTGCAGGACGGCAACGAAGAGGATTTTCGTTATCATCGTGCCAACGCCGGCGCCCGGCATGCCGGTCGGCAGTCTCGTGGCAGTATTACCCTCGAGCCCGTCAAATGCCTTCTGCAAGCCATCCAGCATCGAGGGCACTCCTTTCGTGACCTCAGCGACTTGCTTGCCAATGGCGGCGGCGATCGATTTCGAGAATCCCAGTCGATCGAGCATACCGCTCGATCCCAGCATTCCGCCGGTGCTAATGGAGGCCATTGCCCTAACCCCAGATCGTAGCCGCCCCAACGGGATTTGGCCGGGTGTTCCGTACGGTTGTCAAGACAAGCCGGGGCAACCAATCGGCTGAGTGAGCACGCCCGATTGCGTGGCACGCGCCTTCGGATCCAAACAGGCCATTTTTCCTGGCAGCATTGGATCGCGACTTCCAGCTTTGCGCTGCAACCGGCCCGTAGGCCAGTGCCGTCCGCAATGGCGGCATGATCCCGCAATTTGCGTATGTGCTTTCCCCTATCGGGGAACCAGCGCGCCGCCCCCCTACACGGTCTTTTCCTGCACTGCGGCTAGGCGTCGCCGCCTCCCCGGCCGCGCGTCGCCAAGCGTTCACGTTCCGGTCATTCCGGCCGTGCATTGTTGGTCGATACCGGTCGCATCGGGCGTTTCGCGCGTGCAAAACCGCCGCATATTGACATGGCGGCCCCGCTCCGCCACCTCATGGCGGCAGCCTTTGGCCCAGAAGGAGCGCCGGCGATGACCGGTTATCTTCCCGCCCCGTTCCCGCGCCGCCGTTCGGTCGCCGTCGATGTCGGCGGCATCCTTGTCGGCGGCGACCATCCGGTCGTCGTCCAGTCGATGACCAACACCGACACGGCCGATGTCGACGCCACGGTGGCGCAGGTCGCCGCTCTCCACAGCGCGGGCTCGGAGCTGGTGCGCATCACCGTCGACCGCGACGAAAGCGCGGCCGCGGTGCCGAAGATCCGCGAGCGGCTGGAGCGCATCGGCCTCGACGTGCCGCTGATCGGCGATTTCCACTATATCGGCCACAAGCTCTTGGCCGACCATCCCGGTTGCGCCGAGGCGCTGGCGAAGTATCGCATCAATCCCGGCAATGTCGGCTTCAAGGACAAGAGGGACCGCCAGTTCGGCGCCATCATCGAGATGGCCATCCGCCACGACAAGCCGGTGCGCATCGGCGTCAACTGGGGCTCGCTCGACCAGGATCTCCTGACCGCCCTGATGGACGAGAACCAGGAAAAGGGTTTTCCTCTGTCCGCCGACGAAGTGACGCGCGAGGCGATCGTGCGCTCGGCTTTGCTGTCCGCCGAACTCGCCGAGGAGATCGGGCTGGCGCGCGAAAAAATCATCCTGTCGGCGAAGGTGAGCCGCGTGCAGGACCTCATCTCCGTCTATGCCGAACTCGCGTCGCGCTCCGACCACGCGCTGCACCTCGGCCTGACCGAGGCCGGCATGGGATCGAAGGGCATCGTCGCCTCATCGGCCGCGATGGGCATCCTGCTGCAGCAGGGCATCGGCGACACCATCCGCGTCTCGCTGACGCCGGAGCCGGGCGGCGACCGCACCCGCGAGGTGCAGGTGGCGCAGGAGTTGCTGCAGACCATGGGTTTCCGCCAGTTCTTGCCAGTGGTGGCGGCCTGCCCCGGCTGCGGCCGCACGACCTCCACCGTGTTCCAGGAGCTTGCACAGACCATCGAAGGGGATCTGCGCCGTAACATGCCGGTATGGCGGGACAAATATCCGGGCGTCGAACAGCTGAAGGTGGCGGTCATGGGCTGCATCGTCAACGGCCCGGGCGAGAGCAAGCATGCCGACATCGGCATCTCGCTGCCCGGCACCGGCGAGATGCCGGCGGCACCCGTCTTCATTGACGGCCGCAAGGCGGCGACGCTGCGCGGTCCGGCGATCGCCGACGATTTCCAGAAGATGGTCGCCGAATACATCGAACGGCGTTTTGGCGGCAGCCGGGAGGCGGCCGAGTAGGCCGTGCGGCTCGCCCGCACCGTCTTTGCTGCAATCCTTGCGCTGTCGGTCGCGACGCCGGTCCGCGCCGATCCGCCGAAGTCGGGCGCCTGGCATCGCATCTCGCGCGTCTGCGACCTGATCGACGTGCATGCGGCGAAGAACCGCCTGCCGCGCGATTTCCTCGCCCGCCTGATCTGGAAGGAAAGCCGTTTCGACGCCGGCGCCGTCAGCCCGGCCGGAGCGGAGGGTATCGCCCAGTTCATGCCGGGAACGGCCAAGATGCGTGGCCTCGCCGATCCGTTCGACGTCGACCAGGCGATCGCGGCTTCGGCCAACTACCTTTCCGAGCTGAAGACGGGCTTTGGCAATCTCGGGCTCGCGGCGGCGGCCTACAATGCCGGCGAAAGCCGGGTGACGCGCTGGCTGAATTCGGGCGGCTTCCTGCCGCTGGAGACCGAGGACTACGTGCTCGACATCATGGGCGAGCCGGCCGACAATTTTTCCGATGCCGCCCATGCGGGCACCATCCATCCGCTCGACCCGAAGAAGCCTTTTTCCACCGCCTGCCGTCAGTTGCCCACGGCCGACGTGACGACGATCGCCATGGCCACCATCAACATCAAGCCCTGGGGCGTTCAGGTGGCCGGCAACTTCCGCCGCAGCGCCGCCATCAAACAGTGGCTGCGGCTGCAGGGGCGGTTCCGTACGCTGCTTGCCGAGCACGAGCCGGTGGTGAGCCGCGTGCGCACGCCGCGCGGCCGGCGCGGGGTCTATGCCGTACGGATCGGCGCCGATACGCGCGGCGAAGCCAACACCATCTGCAAGAGCCTCCACTCCGTCGGCGGCTCGTGCATCGTGCTGCGGAACAAGTAGCGGCTGCCGCTGGCCAACGGCCGGATAAGTATGTCGCGGCTATCAGGCCTCAATGCACTTTGACGCCCTCTCCACCACTTCGTGGCGCCCCTCCCCCATGAAACGGCGAATACGCGATCGTGAAGCGACGGCAGGCCGGCGAGCGCCCTAGGATCGCGTCCGGGGGGCCACCGCATCGGAGAGGTCGATGGTCCAAGGAGAGACGGTCTACATCACGCCCAGCTGGGTCAATGCCACGACCCAGTTCGACATCGCCTGGGACACCAGCACGCTCGGTCTGACGCCGAAAGGCGACTGGTGGGGCGACCTTGCGCTGTTGGGGCGCACCGGCTCGAACCAGGGCGAATGGGAGTGGGACCAGGCGAACCACGTCCTCGACCTTTGGGTGCCCGTTCCGAATTCCGTCGCGGGTCATCGCCGTCTGGTCGCCACCCTGTACAGCGCCGATCTGCCGCTGAAGAAGGGCGCGAAGGGCAATGGCGTGGTGGCCATCTCGCTGCCGGTGGTGCAGTCGCCGCCATTTTCCTGGGAAGTGAAGAACTGAGCGCGTCAGCTCTTCCGGGAAGCGACGAAGCGCGCCGCCTCGGCCAGCACCGCGCCTTTGGCTCCATAGGGCGAAAGCAGATCCTGCGCCTGCGCCACCAGCCCCTCGAGCTGCCTGCGCGTCCAGTCGACGCCGTGAAGCGCCGGCAGCGTCGCCTTGCCGGCGGAGGCGTCCTTGCGCGTCGCCTTGCCGAGCGTTGCCGGATCGGAGGTAAGGTCGAGCAGGTCGTCGGCAAGCTGGAAGGCAAGCCCGATCGCCGCGCCGAACTCGCCGAGCCGCTCGACATCGGCCGCCGGCGCGCCGGCAAGCATCGGCCCGGCCTGGCAGGAAAAACGGATCAGCGCGCCGGTCTTCATCGCCTGGAGGCGGATGATGCCGGCCTCGTCCGGGGCGCTGCGTTCGGCCTCGAGGTCGAGCGCCTGGCCGCCGGCCATGCCGCCGGCGCCGGCCGCGCGCGCCAGCCCCAGCACCAGGGCGGCACGGCGCTCCGCCGGCAGCTCGGTCGCCGGGTCGGCAAGGATGTCGAAGGCGAAGGTGAGCAGGCTGTCGCCGGCCAGAATCGCACTCGCCTCGTCGAAGGCACGGTGCACGGTGGGCTGGCCGCGCCTGAGATCGTCATCATCCATCGCCGGCAAATCGTCGTGGATCAGCGAATAGCAGTGCACGCATTCCACTGCCGCGCCGACGCGAAGGGCGGCCTCGCCGCGGTGGCCGAAGAGTGCGGCACTCTCCAGCACCAGGAACGGCCGCAGCCGCTTTCCTCCGTTGAACACGCCGTGCCGCATGGCTTCGAAGAGGCGCACCGGCCGCTCGATCTCGCCGGAGAGCATCGCCGGGCCAAGCAATGCGCGTAGCAGCTCTTCCACCGCGACTGCGTTGCGGGCGAGCATCGTCTCGAATCCGGGGCTTGCTGCGGCGTCCATGGCGCCATGGCTTTAGCGGCACCATCCAGATCGTCAAGCTGCGCGGGCCGGGAAAGCGTTGCGTGCGCGGGCAAGCGCCTTTATGCCGGGATGGGCCGCGCCGGCGAGCGACGGCGATGCGGGAGAGCCGCTGCTTGGCGCAGCCGTCGACAGAACCGGAGGCCGAAGAGCTCGACATGGCAGCACGGCGCAGGGGCGGCAGATGGCTTGCGCTGCCGCGCTGGCTGCGCATCGCCCTGATCGCGCTCGCAACGCTGGCGGCGATCCCGGCCGTGCTCACCTTCGTCTACCTGTTGCCCTTCGTGCACCCGATGTCGACGCTGATGATGCGCGATCTGGTGACGCTGCAGGGCTACGACCGGCGCTGGGTCGACCTCGAAGACATCTCCTCGGTGCTGGTGCATTCGGTGATCATGTCGGAGGACGGCCAGTTCTGCGGGCATTTCGGGATCGACCTCGGCGAGATGAAGGGCGAGGTCGAAGACCTTTTGGCGGGGCGGCCGGCGCGCGGCGCCTCCACCATCCCGATGCAGACGGTGAAGAACCTCTACCTCTGGCAAGGGCGCTCCTTTCTGCGCAAGGCGCTCGAGGCGCCGCTGGCGATCGCCTACGACCTTGTCACTCCAAAGCGCAGGATCATGGAGACGTATCTCAACATCGTCGAATGGGGGCCGCACATCTACGGCATCGAAGCCGCCGCGCAGCATCACTTCGGCAAGTCGGCGAAGGAGCTGACACGCCGCCAGGCGGCGCTGCTCGCCGTGACCCTGCCCAACCCGATCGAGCGCAATCCGGCCAAACCCAGCGCCGCCCTGCGCCGGCTGGCAGAGATCGTGGAACGGCGCGCCATGCGCTCGGGCGGCTATGTGCAATGCGTGCGCGTCGCGCCGCGGCCAAAAAATTAGCCGCCGACGCTGGTCAAACCGGCGATGTGCGTGTATAGGCACCCGACTTTTACCGACATCGGCCCGCAGGTGCGGCTCCCCAACGGGGGCAAACTTCGGGTTTTGGACCAACGAACGGGCAAGAACCATGGCTGTACCCAAAAGAAAGACCTCGCCGTCGAAGCGCGGCATGCGCCGCTCGGCCGACGCGCTGAAGGCGCCGACCTACATCGAAGACAAGAACTCCGGCGAGATGCGCCGTCCGCACCATATCGACCTGAAGACCGGCATGTATCGCGGCCGCCAGGTGTTGACGCCGAAGGAAGGCTGACCTAGCCAGTTTCCGCAAAGCTTCGAAAGACCGGCCTCGCGCCGGTCTTTTTCGTTGACGAACCGGCCGCGCGCACCATTTGTCCAGCCACACCGGAACCAGCCAATGCTCGCCAGCATCCCGCTGCTGATAATCCCCTTTATCCTCTACAATCTCGGTTTGGCGGGAATGCTCGGCGCCGGACCGAACGGCGATCCCTGGACAAGGGAGTTGCTCTCCTTCGCTATGATGTCCGGCGGCACATTCTCGATGACCAACGGCATCGCGCTGATCGTGATCGCGCTGGTGCTGTTGTTCGTGGAGATCGTCAAGGCGACGCGCACGTCGAATGCCTCGGTGATCGACCATCTGCTGTCGACCTTCGTCTTCGTCGCCTTTCTGGTGGAGTTCCTGCTGGTGAAGGACGCCGCGCACCCGGTGTTCTTCACGCTGATGGTCATCGCGCTCGTCGACGTGCTCGCAGGGTTCGCAGTATCGCTACGGTCGGCCGGGCGGGATCTCAACCTCAACCGCGACTGATCAGTTCGCCGCCATCCTGAACGCCGGGTTCTGCTTCACCAGCGCGGTGCGCAGCTTTTCCATCGCCCGCCCCTCGATCTGGCGGACCCGCTCCTTGGAGATCCCGAGGCTTTCGCCGAGCGACTCCAGCGTCACCGCTTCGTCGTTCAGACGCCGCTCGCGGATGATGCGCAGTTCGCGATCGTTGAGCACCGTCAGCGCGTTGCGCAGCCAGTCGGACCTGCGGTCGGTATCGATGGCGTCCGCCGCTACCTCGTCGGGCAGCGGCTCGTCGCTGACCAAATAATCCATCCGCCCGGCGCTGTCGCTGTCATCCGAAAGGGGGGCATTGAGCGACGTATCCGGTGCTGAAAGCCGGGAGTCCATCATCGCCACGTCCTTGATCGACACACCCAGCGCGCCCGAGATTTCCTCGTACATCTCGGCGACGGACATCGGCCCTGTGCCGCGCGACAGGCGGGCCCGCAAGCGGCGTAGGTTGAAGAATAGCGCCTTCTGCGCCGAACTGGTGCCGCCGCGAACGATCGACCAATTGCGCAGCACGTAGTCCTGCATCGCCGCCCTGATCCACCAGGTGGCGTAAGTCGAAAAGCGCACGTCGCGCTCGGGCTCGAAACGCGCTGCAGCTTCCAGCAGCCCGACATGGCCCTCCTGGATGAGGTCGCCCATGGAAAGCCCGAAATTGCGAAACTTTCCGGCCATGGAGATCACGAGCCGCATATGCGCCGTGGTGATGCGGTGGAGCGCTTCCTGATCGTGGCTCTCGCGCCAGCGCGCGGCCAACGCCTGTTCCTCTCCGCGCTCGAGATAGGGCGCGCGCATCGCCGCCCGGATCATCGCTCGCCTGACACTGGCTTCCATCGCCGCGCTCCGCTTCGAGGTGTCCCGATTTCGCAATGTACGGCGGCCCGCCGCTCACGGATCACGCGGGAAGACCCTCCGCGGGCCGCGGAAGGCCTCAAGGCAATTAAACGCGGTTTTGTCGAGTTGGTTCCAACGGGACGGAAAAGCCCGAAGCCGGGCTTTCGGTTAGCGCAGCCGGCCGAGCCACAGCCAACAAAAAACCCGGCCACGAGGGCCGGGCTCCGGTATCTGCCTGCTGTCCGGAAGGATCAGGCGGCTTCGACGTGCTCGGCCGGCTCGGCTTCCTCATTGTCGGCCTTGGCGCCGCGCTTCGGGCCCTTGTTGAGGTTGGTCTCGATCAGGCGCACGGCTTCGGTCTCGGACATGCGGTTCACGGCAGCGATCTCGCGCGCCATGCGGTCGAGCGCGGCTTCGTAAAGCTGCCGCTCGGAGTAGGACTGCTCCGGCTGGTTGTCGGCGCGGTAAAGGTCGCGCACGACCTCGGAGATCGAGATCAGGTCGCCGGAATTGATCTTGGCATCGTATTCCTGTGCGCGGCGCGACCACATGGTGCGCTTCACACGCGCACGACCCTGCACAACCTTCAGGGCGCGCTCGACATAATCGGTCTCCGACAGCTTGCGCATGCCGATGGTGGCAGCCTTGGCGACCGGCACCTTCAGGCGCATCTTGTCCTTCTGGAAATCGATGACGAACAACTCCAGCTTGTGGCCGGCCACGACCTGCTCCTCGATCGCCACGATCTGGCCGACGCCGTGCGCCGGGTAGACGATGAATTCGCTGGTCTTGAAGCCCTGCCGTGCCGCCGGCTTCTTCTGAGGTGCACTTGCCATACGCCCTGAACTCCTTGTTGCGTCTCCGGCTTGGCTAGCCGGAAACAAACCGACGACCGCTTCAGACGGCCGATTCCTTGGGACCAAGATTCGCATCGGAGCAAACTGCTGGCACCCGGCGCCGGACGGCGCCGTCTGGCCCAAGCTGGCTTGGTCCGAGAAGAAGGTCCACCTTTGTTGATTAACGCTTCCGCGCCCTGGATTCACGATGTGCCAATGGCATGGAGGATAGCGTTACCACAAAAAGCTGAAAGAATCAACAATTTACTGCATGCGCGAAGGGTCTGCCACTCAAAGAGGCAGGCCAAAAGTCAAGCGCATATCTTCGTCCGCGCGTTGCCGCTGCGGAAGGCTTCAGTCCCCCGCGCCGGGTTCGGGCGAGAAGAATTTCTCGAATTTGTCGGCCACGCCGTCGAACTCCTTGGCGTCCGCCGGCGGTTCCTTCTTCGAGGTGATGTTGGGCCAGGACACCGCATATTCGGCGTTGACCTTCAGCCACTTGTCCAGCCCCGGTTCGGTGTCCGGCTTGATCGCGTCGGCCGGGCATTCCGGCTCGCACACGCCGCAGTCGATGCACTCGTCGGGGTGGATGACGAGCATGTTCTCGCCTTCATAGAAGCAGTCGACCGGACACACCTCGATGCAGTCCATGTACTTGCAGCGGATGCAATTGTCGGTAACGACGTAGGTCATGCGGCGCTCGGGCAGTCGTAACGCGGAAAACTCGCGGTCACGTAACCGCTTTGGCCGATCATGACAAGGGTATGGCGTTTCCCTAATGCCGGCCGGAACGGAGAGCGCTGTCCGCCGGTCCGCGCGGCATTCCTATTCCGGCTCCATCAGCCGGTCGATGGCTCGGCGCTCGCGCTTGGTCGGCCGGCCGGCGCCGGCGTCACGCAAGGGCGCCAGCGCATCGGGCAGGGCGTCCGCCGTCGTCGCGGGCGGCGACATGTCCTCGTACAGGGTGCGTGCCTCCTCCGCCGGCCCCCGGCGGACGCCGGCATGCTGCACGCGGTAGACGAAGATGCGGCTGTCGAGCGTGATGGTCAGCACGTCGTCGACGCCGACCAGGTCGGACGACTGCGCTGCTTTGTCGCGATTGATACGGACCCGCCCAGCGGCGACGAGTTTCTGGGCCAGCGAGCGTGATTTCACCACGCGCGCGAAGAACAGCCACTTGTCGATGCGCTGCCGGCCTTCAGGCGCCATTTACTTGGTGAGCTTGTCGCGCAGCGCGGCAAGCTTGGCGAACGGCGAGTCCGGATCGTAGCGGGCGGGCTTCTCCTCACGCGGCTGGCGTGGCGGCTGGCTGGGCTTCTGCGGCCCCTCGCCTTTGCCATGACGATCGGGACGGCGGTCGCCGCGATGCTCGCCGCGCGCATCGCCGTCTGGCCTGTTGGGCTTGCCGTGAAACTTCTTGTCGAAGCGCTGGCGTCCGTCGGCGCGAGCCTCGGCCCCGGCGACCTGCGCGGGGGGCGCGGACTGGTCGGCCGACGCGCGTTCGGGGCGGCGATGGTCGCGCCGGCCGCCTTCACGCTGACCGGGCTGGTTCCCTTCACGCTGACCGGGCTGGCCGCCCTCGCGCTGTCCAGGCTGCCCGGCGTAACCGCCCTCGCGCTGACCGCCGGGCGCTCCGCGGCGTCGGTGGTCCGGGCGATGCTCCGGCCTGCGCTCGAAACGCGCCGGGCGCCACAGCAGTATTGGCTTTTCCTCGACCGGCGGTTCCGCCTTGGCAACACCATCGGCCGCCACGGACGCAGTTTCAACCGCTTCGCTCGCAACAGCTTCGGCAACGTCGGCGGATGCGACCGCAGGCGCCGCCTCGGCAACTGCTTCACCGACGGTGACCTGCGCCGAAGACGCCTCGGCCTCGGAAGATCCTTCTGCGACCAACTCTTCGACAGCGACCGGCTCGGCTTCGACCGTCGTTTCGATGTGGGAATCGACGGAGACATCCACCTCGGCCGCGACCTCTTCGACGTGCTCGGGCTCGGCAAGAACCTCAGTTGCGGCCTCATCCTCCGGCACGACCGTCTCGGACACAACCTCGACGGTTTCAGCTACCGATTCAGCCGCCACATCTTCAGCCGCGTTGTCAGCAGCGGCGCTTTCCGCCTGGACAGCCTGCTCTGCCGCGGCGGCATCGGCGGCGGCCTTCGCAGCCGCCCTGTCAGCCTCGGCCTTGGCGAGCGCCGCCTTGTGAGCGGCGTCGATGTCGGCAAGCTGCGCGCGCACCTGCGCGGCCGGGCGCGGCTCGCCGCGATAGCCCAGTCCCTTCAGAATTTCCTCGATGTCGTCGGCGGTGGCACCCAGGATCGACATCATCTGCGGCGTCACCACGAAGGCGCGGCCGTCGAACCCGCCATCCGGCCGCGCGCCGACGCCGGGCTTCCAGGCGAGAGCCGGCCGGATGAGGTCGGCGAGGCGTTCCAGAATGTCCACGCGCACGGCGCGGCGTCCGAGCATGCGGTAGCCGGCGAGCTTGTAGAACGACTTGTCGAAGGTTGGATCGACGACGACGGAGGTTCGGCCCGAGGCGAGCGCATGCACGACGTCGCCGAAACCCGGCAGTTCCTTCGCGTCGTTCTTCAGCGCCCACAGAAGCGTGAGCAGGCCGGCCGGGGCCGGCTTCAGCAGCGCCGGCACGAAGATGTGGTAGGCGCCGAAGCGGACGCCCAGACGGCGCAGTGCCGCCCGGCTTTCCTGGTCGAGCGCCTTGACGTCCTCGGCGATGTCGCGGCGGTTGATCAGGCCGAGATTCTCGACCAGCCGGAAGGCTATGCCGCGCGCCATGCCGCCGATCTGCCCGGCCCCAACGAGGTCGGCCAGCGGCTTCAGCTGCGACTCGATCTGAAAATGTACGTAGCGCTCGGCACGCGCGACGACCTTGTCGCGCGCCGGTCCGGTCAGTTGTTCGTCGGCAAGCAGGATGATGCGCGGCCGGAGCGCATCCTCGGCCGCCGCGAGCGTGGCGACCGGCGCGCCGAGCCAGCGCAGCAGCCCGTCCGAGCCCAGTGCGATGTCGTGGTTGCCGGACGCGGAAAACCGCTCGGCGCGCGCCTCGAATTCGGCCGCCAGCGCCTTCTGCGCGGCCACGCGGATCGCCTTGCCGTCCTCGCCGCCCGCGCTTTGGTCGGGCGTGAAGCGGAACCCCTGAAGCTCGCCGACATGGTGGCTCTCCACGAGCACCGCCCCGGACGGGCTGATTTCTGCTTCCAGCATCGTGTTTTCCCTGACCCGGCGCATGAGCACGGAAGTCCTGCGGTCTACGAAGCGTTTCGTCAACCGCTCATGCAGCGCGTCCGACAGCCTGTCTTCGATCTCGCGTGTTTTTTCGCGCCAATGTGCCGGATCGGCAAGCCAGCCAGGACGGTTGGAAACGAAGGTCCAGGTCCTGATCTGGGCGATGCGGTGCGACAGGGCATCGATGTCGCCGTCGGCGGATTCGGCGCGGCGCACCTGGTCGGCCATGTAGTTTTCGTCCACATGGCCGCGGCGGGCGAGGTCGGTGAAGATCGAGGCGATGAGGTCGGAATGCTGCGCCGGCGCGATTTTCCTATAATCCGGCAGCGCGCAGACCTCCCACAGCAGCGCGACGCGCTGCGGCCGGTCCGCGAGATCACGGATCGCCGCCTCGCGGGAAAGATGTTCGAGCGCCTGCGCATCCACCGCCGGCAATGCCCGCGCCAGGCCTTCGACCGGCGCCGGCGTGTCGATCGAATGCTTCAGCGCCTCGAGACTGGCGAAGTCGAACTGCGCGGTGCGCCACTGCAGCACCTTCACCGGGTCGAACTGGTGGCCCTCGATCCGCTCGATCAGCTCGTCCGACAGTGGATCGACCTGGCCGGTGACCCCAAAGGTGCCGTCGCGCAGGTGGCGGCCGGCGCGGCCGGCGATCTGGCCGAGTTCGCCCGCATTGAGGTCGCGGAACTGGTAGCCGTCGAACTTGCGGTTCTGGGCGAAGGCGACGTGGTCGACGTCGAGGTTCAGCCCCATGCCGATCGCATCGGTCGCGACCAGATAGTCGACGTCGCCGGACTGGTAGAGCGCGACTTGCGCGTTGCGCGTGCGCGGCGAGAGCGCGCCGAGCACCACGGCCGCGCCGCCGCGCTGGCGCCGGATCAGTTCCGCGATGGCGTAGACCTCGTCGGCCGAGAAGGCGACTATCGCGGTTCGCCGCGGCAGGCGCGTCAGCTTCTTCGAGCCGGCATAGGCGAGGTGCGAAAGCCGCGGCCGCGTCACCACGGACACGCCCTTGAGCAGCTTCTCGACGATGCCGCGCATGGTCGCCGCGCCGAGCAGCAGCGTCTCCTGTCGGCCGCGCAGGTGCAGCAGCCGGTCGGTGAAGATGTGGCCGCGCTCGAGGTCGCCGGCCAGTTGCACCTCGTCGATGGCGACGAAGGCGGCGTCGGTCTCGCGCGGCATCGCCTCGACCGTGCAGACCGAATACTTCGCGGTCACCGGCGCGATCTTCTCCTCACCGGTGATCAGCGCAACCTTATTGGCCCCGACCTTCTCGCAGACGCGCTGGTAGACCTCGCGCGCCAGCAGGCGCAGCGGCAGGCCGATGACGCCGCTTTCGTGCGCGACCATCCGTTCGATGGCGAGATGCGTCTTTCCCGTGTTGGTTGGGCCGAGCACCGCGGTCACGTCGCGTCCGGACAGGACCAGCGGGTCGGTGTGCTTTGGCCGGATATTCATGTCTGGGGAACGACGTCCTCTGGCAGGCCGGTCTTCTTGGGGCGGCCGAAACGGCGCCGGTTGTTCGACACATAAGCACTCGCGAGGCCAAGCGAAAGCCACGGCCGGCGCCTTTTTGGACCCGCCGTTAAGTCCCGGAACGAGTCTGGAACGAATCGGAGACGAATCGCTGACTCGCCGCGATTCAGCTTTTGTTCACGGCTAGATGTAGAATTTCGGCAGATGAATCGAACCACATCGTGAATCGCCGGCGCAACTCCCCGCGGAATCCGGTTGCAATCGTTAACGCGGCCGGCAAAGGAGCTCGACACGAGCCGGCCGCCATCGTGCAAGTCTCTGCAAACGTTAATTTTTCTCCCTCGTTTCTGCCTCGGCGTAGGTTCTTTTTCACCACGGAAATTAACCTTCGGCCCAAAGCCGGAACGAATCGGCGACGAATCGCTGATCGGGCGATGTTCCGGCTTCATTCCCCACAAGATATGGTGGGTCGAGGATGCCCTCGCGCAACCGGGGTGCGGAATAGCCTGTCGATGTTGTGACATCGGCCGACCAAAAGTTAACGTGCGCGCCGAAATGCGACCCCGCCGCTTGTGCGAAGATTCGATCGGTGGCTTTACTCGCGCGTTTTGGATTTCTGGAGGGAATCATGTCCAAACGACTCTTCGCCGAATTCCTGGGTACGTTCTGGCTGGTGCTTGGCGGCTGCGGCAGCGCCGTCATCTCTGCGGCCTTCCCCGAGGTCGGCATAGGACTGCTTGGCGTTGCGTTCGCGTTCGGTCTGACGGTGCTGACGATGGCCTACGCGGTCGGCGGCATTTCCGGCGGCCATTTCAATCCGGCCGTCTCGGTCGGCCTGTTCACCGCCGGCCGCCTGCCGGCGTCGGATCTGATCCCATACATCGTGGCGCAGGTCATCGGCGCGATCGTCGCCTCGGCGGTGCTCTATATGATCGCCAGCGGCAAGGCGGACTTTTCGCTCGCCAACGGCTTTGCCTCGAACGGCTACGGCGAGCATTCGCCCGGCGGCTATTCGATGGGCTCGGCGCTGGTCTCCGAACTCGTCATGACCTTCATGTTCCTGATGATCATCCTGGGCTCGACCCATGGCCGCGTGCCGAAGGGTTTCGCGCCGATTGCCATCGGCCTGGCGCTGACGCTCATCCACCTGATCTCGATCCCCGTGACCAACACCTCGGTCAACCCTGCGCGCTCGACCGGTCCGGCGCTGTTCGTCGGCGGCTGGGCCCTTCAGCAGCTCTGGCTGTTCTGGGTGGCGCCGATCGTCGGCGCGGCGATCGCCGGTATCGCGCACAAGGCACTTCTCGGTGACGAAGACTGATTGCCGCGCTCCACGCAAAGAAACGGCGCCACTCGGGCGCCGTTATTGTTTGTCCTAGGGCCAGCGCGATCAGGCCATGTACTGGCCACCGTTCGCCGAAAGCGTCGAACCGGTGATGAACCCCGCCTCGTCCGACGCAAGGAATACCACACAGCGCCCGATTTCTTCAGGTTCGCCGATCCGGCCGAGCGGAATCTGCGGCAGGATGCGCTCCTTCATCACCTTCTCGTCGACGGCCTTCACCATCTCGGTGCCGATGTAGCCCGGGCAGATGGCGTTGACGGTGATGCCGGCGCGCGCGCCTTCCTGGGCGAGCGCCTTGGTGAAGCCGAGATCGCCGGCCTTGGCAGCCGAATAGTTCGCCTGCCCGGCCTGGCCCTTCTGGCCGTTGATGGACGAGATGTTGATGACGCGGCCGAACTTGCGGTCGCGCATGCCGTTCCACAGCGGGTGCGTCATGTTGAAGACGCCGGAGAGGTTGGTGTCGATCACCTCTTTCCACTGCTGCGGCGTCATCTTGTGGAACATGGCGTCGCGGGTGATGCCGGCATTGTTCACCAGCACCTCGATCGGCCCGAAATCGTCTTCGACCGCCTTGATGCCTGCCACGCACGACTCATAGTCGGCCACCGACCATTTGTAGGTCGGGATGCCCGTCTGGCGCGTGAACTGCTGCGCTGCCTCGTCGTTGCCGGCGTAGTTCGCCGCGACCTTGTAGCGCGCATCCCTGAGCGCGATCGAGATGGCCGCGCCGATGCCGCGCGAGCCGCCGGTAACGAGTGCTACCCGTGCCATGAAAATCCTCCTCCCTTGGTCGGAGAGAGCGAATAGGGAGTAGTGAATAGCGAGTAGGGATTTTGCTTCCCGGCTCGGCCTGCACTTTTCTTCCCTATTCGCTACTCCCTATTCGCTATTCGCTTTCTTACATCGCCTCCACGCACATGGCGACGCCCATGCCGCCGCCGATGCAGAGCGTGGCAAGGCCCTTCTTGGCGCCGCGGCGCTTCATTTCGTAGACCAGCGTGTTGAAGATGCGCGCCCCCGAAGCGCCGACCGGATGGCCGATGGCGATCGCCCCGCCGTTGACGTTCACGATCTCCGGGTTCCAGCCCATGTCCTTGTTGACCGCACAGGCCTGCGCGGCAAACGCCTCGTTGGCCTCGACGAGGTCGAGGTCGGAAACCGACCAGCCGGCCCGTTCCAGCGCCTTGCGCGAGGCCGGGATCGGCCCGGTGCCCATGATCTGCGGATCGACGCCGGCGGTCGCCCATGACACGATCCGCACCAGCGGCGTGATGCCACGGCGGGCGGCTTCCTTCTCGGTCATCAGCAGCGCGGCGGCGGCGCCGTCGTTGATGCCGGAGGCGTTGCCCGCGGTCACGCTGCCTTCCTTGTCGAAGGCGGGGCGAAGCTTCTGCAGGGCGTCCAGGGTGGCGCCGTGGCGGATGTACTCGTCGTCGGCGACGATCGTGTCGCCCTTACGGCCCTTTATGGTGACGGCCACGATCTCGTCCTTGAACCGGCCGGCCTTCTGGGCGGCCTCGGCCTTGTTCTGGGAGGCCACTGCGAAGCGGTCCTGGTCATCGCGGGTGAGCTGCCACTGGCGCGCTACGTTCTCGGCGGTGTTGCCCATGTGGTAGCCGAAGAAGGCGTCGGTCAGGCCGTCCTTGATCATGGTGTCGACCAGCTTGAGGTCGCCCATCTTGGTGCCGGCGCGCAGATGCTGCGCGTGCGGGGCCATGGACATCGACTCCTGGCCGCCGGCGACGATGATCTTGGCGTCGCCAGTTGCGATCTGCTGCATCCCGAGTGCGATGGCGCGCAGGCCGGAACCGCACAACTGATTAAGGCCCCAGGCGGTCGCCTCGTTGGGAATGCCGGCCGCCTTCGCTGCCTGGCGCGCCGGGTTCTGGCCCTGGGCGGCGGTGAGGATCTGGCCGAGGATCACTTCGTCGACCTCGGTCGCCTCCACCCCGGCGCGCTCGAGCGTCGCCTTCACGGCGATCGCGCCAAGTTCATGCGCCGGTGTTGCGGCGAAAGCGCCGTTGAAGGAGCCCACGGGAGTGCGGGCGGCGCTGGCGACCACGATGGATTCGGCAGGCATGGTGCGTCTCCAAATTTGTTGATCGAAAGGGGCTCCTCGGAGCCGGATTGCGGCTTTTCTTGCCCTTTCGTGTGCGCCTGTCAAATTGGAAATAGGTACAAGAAGCGTCCATTTGGCCGCATCGGCGATTGCGACGCAGCAAATCAGCCTTCCGCAGGGCACATCGGCGCTCTCGCACTGCACAAAGCGCTTGGAATCACAGTCCTATTGCGCGTATCCTTCTGCTCACGCGCAATCGTTACCGTCCGCTTACAGAGTGGGTGGGCTCCTTGGGAGGGACGCTGATGGCCGCAAGAAACGACCCGGTCGTGATCAAGAAATACGCGAACCGGCGCCTCTACAACACCGGGACGAGCACCTACGTCACCCTCGAAGACCTCGCCCAGATGGTCAAGAAGGGCGAGGATTTCACCGTCCAGGACGCCAAGACGGGCGAGGACATCACCCATCCGGTGCTGACGCAGATCATTTTCGAGCTGGAGAACAAGGAAGGGCAGAACATGCTGCCGATCCCGTTCCTGCGGCAGCTGATCTCCTTCTACGGCGACCAGATGCAGATGGTGGTGCCGAGCTTTCTCGAACAGTCGATGATCGCCTTCGCCAAGGAGCAGGAACGATTTCGCGAGCAGATGAAGTCGGCGATCGGCAAGTCGCCGATGGACATGATGAAGATGCCGAATGCGATCAAGGCTCTCGAGGACCAGACCCGGCGCAACATCGAGATGTTCCAGAACGCGATGCGCATGTTCACGCCGTTCCCGCCGCAACCGGCCGCGCAGGCGCCGGCGGAAGCCACCGAGCCGGCGCGCAAGGCTGCGCCCGAGAAGGGCGACGAATTGCAGGAACTCAAGGAGCAGATCGCCGCAATGCAGCGAAAGCTAGACTCAATCCGCTGATTTTTTCCCCGGCCGGCGCGACGCGGGAGGGGCGCGGCGCTGGCGACTCCCCTCCCTCGGCGGGAGGGGACGCCAGCGCAGGCGAAGCACTCAGCCCAGGCTGGCGTTGAGCGTCACATTGATTGCGCCGAGCGCCTTCGAGACCGGGCAGCCGGCCTTCGCCTTGTCGGCCAGTTCCTTGAACTTCGCCGCGTCTATGCCGGGCACGGTGCCGACGACCGTCAGCGCGCTCTGGGTGATGCCGGTGCCGGGTACCAGCGTCACCACCGCCTTGGCGTCGAGCTTGGCCGCCGGCGTGCCGTTTTCCGCCAGGAAGTGCGAGAACTGCATGGCAAAGCAGCCTGCATGGGCGGCCGCGATCAGCTCCTCGGGGTTGGTTCCCGACTTGCCGCTTTCATCCTCGAAGCGGCCCTTGAACGAATAGGGCAGGCTCTTCAGCGCGCCGCTCTGGGTTTCGAGCGTGCCGGCACCCTCCTTGAGGTTGCCCTTCCAGATGGCGGTTGCGGAACGGTCCATGCGATTTCTCCTGGGTTGAACGGTCAGCCGCCGCTCGCGGCCCGGGGTGACTATAGCGCGCGACCGCTCCTGCGCCACCGGCACCGGGTCGAAAAGCAATGGTCGCGAAAAATCGAAAGAATCCCGACGCGGAGAAAATGTCGGCTGCGACAATCGTCCGCCGTCCTCCGATGGCGCCGGGAAGCCTCCGGCGCCTGTTTCCGGAGCCGAGCATGTATCCCTTCCCGATGTTCCCGTCACCCAGGGCCACGCCGAGACGACAGGATTACTACGATCCCGGCGGCTCGGCCGTCGCGCGCCTTGTAGTTGCAGTACTCGCGGCGCTGGCTCTGGGCGGGGTGCTGGAGATTGCCTCACGCCATCACACAATTGAGAATGACGCCATGCTGGCGCAGGCGTCGCCTGCAGGCCCGGTCGGGGAGTGATCTCAGTGCGATACATCCTGCTCATCCATGACGACGACGGCGCAATCGCCTCGCTGCCCGAGCAAGAGGGCGAAGAACTCACCGCCGAATGCCGGGCGCACGACATCGAGCTGGAAAACAACGGCCATCTGATTGCCGCGAACGCGCTGCGCCCGCCGAGCGAGACGCGCTGCGTGCGCCGCCGCGGCAGGAAGCCGACGGTGACGGACGGCCCCTTCGCCGAAACCAAGGAACAGCTGATCGGCTTTCTGCTGATCGAGGCGGCGAGCATGGAAGAGGCCATACGGATCGCTGGCGAGGTGCCGCTCGCCCGTGCCGGAACGGTAGAAATCCGCCCGGCCTATTCGATCCGCGACGAGCGTTGAAACCTCAGATCGCCTCGCCGCGCAGCAGGCGGGGCGAGCGCGGCGACAGCCCGGCGGCCTGGCGGATGAAAAAGTCCTTCATGCGCGGCATGCGATCGACCAGGCCGAGGCCGATGTCGCGCACGGCGCGCAGCGGCGCGAAATCGTTGGAGAAGAGGCGGTTCAGCACGTCGGTGGTGACGCCCATCTGCACGGTGTCGAAGCGGCGCCAGCGCTGGTACTCCTCCAGCACGTCGAGCCCGCCGAAATCCTGGCCCAGCCGGTCGGCCTCGACCACGACCTCGGCAAGTGCGGCGGCATCCTTGAAGCCGAGATTGAGCCCCTGGCCGGCGATCGGATGGATGCCGTGCGCGGCGTCGCCGCAGAGCGCGAACCGCGGCGCGACGAAGTCGCGCGCCAGCGTCAGGCCGAGCGGCCAGGCGCGCGGCCTGGTCTCGGCCCGGATTTCGCCAAGCTTCAGCCCAAAGCGCTGCTCCAGTTCAGCCTCGAACACCAGCGGATCGCTTTCGACCAGGCGCTGCGCCGCCGCGGTACGCTCGGTCCACACGATCGAGGAACGGTTGCCCTTCAGCGGCAGCGTCGCGAACGGCCCCGCCGGCAAAAAGTGCTCCTCTGCGCGACCCCCGTGCGGCCGCTCGTGCGCCACCGTGCAGACGATGCCCGACTGCCCGTAGTCCCAGCGCACGGTCTTGATGCCGGCCATGTCGCGCAGGCGCGAGTTGACGCCGTCGGCTGCGACCAGCAGCCGCGTCGAGACGCTGACGCCGTCGGCGAGGTGCACGGCCAGCGACCCGCCGGCATGCTCGAAGCCGGTCACGGAGACGCCGTCGATGATGGAGACGCCCGCCGCCGCGGCGGCGCTGCGCAACGCACCGTTCAGCACCCTGTTCTCCACCATGTGGGCAAAAGGCTCCCCGGGTGCGACCTCGCCGCCGAAGGTGAGGAAGACCGGGCGCACCGGGTCGCCGGTACGGGAATCCGTGACGATCATCTCGGTGATCGCCTGAGCCTCGGGTGCGATGGCGTCCCAGCAGCCGAGCTGGCCGAGCATGCGGCATGCGGCGGCGGCGATCGCCGAAGCGCGCCCGTCCTTGCGCCAGGCGCCGTCGGGTGCGGCGTCGACGACGGCGATGGCCAGGCCCGGCCGCGCGTGCTTGAGCGAGACGGCCGTGGCCAGTCCGACATAGCCCGCGCCTGCCACCAGCACGTCGAGCGCGGATGCGTTTTCGAGAGCGGAATCGGACATCCTGACCTCCTTGCCTCGGCTTGACTTGCCGTCCGCTTCCTGTTGCAACCGGCCGACATCGCTGAGGAGCACCCCATGTCGGGACCGATTCAGGAGTTGCTGGCCATACTCGACCTCGAGCAGCTGGAGCACAACCTGTATCGTGGTCGCAGCCCGAAAACGAGCTGGCAGCGCGTCTTCGGCGGTCAGACCATCGCGCAGGCGCTGGTGGCGGCGCAGCGCACGGTCGAGCCCGACCGGCATGTGCACTCGCTTCATGGCTATTTCATGCGCCCGGGCGATACGAAAGTGCCAATCGTCTATGAAGTCGACCGCATCCGCGACGGCCACAGCTTCACGACGCGTCGCGTCGTGGCAATCCAGCACGGCCAGGCGATCTTCTCGCTCGAAGCCTCCTTTCAGCTCGACGAACCGGGTCTCGACCACCAGATGCCGATGCCCTCGGGCGTACCGCTGCCCGAGACCTTGCCGACCCAGAGGGAACTCCTCGAACGGGCACCCAACGTGCCGGAACCCATCCGACGCTACTGGGCACGCGAGCGGCCGCTGGAGATCCGCCCGGTCGACCTCGCCCACTATTCGACCCGCGAAAAACTGCCGCCGCGCCAGAACAACTGGCTGCGCACCACTGGTCCCGTCCCGAACGACCGCGCGGTCCAGGCGGCGATCCTCGCCTACCTCTCGGACATGACGTTGCTGGACACTTCCACTTTCGCGCATGGTCGCGTGATCGCCGACGCCGACATCCAGGCGGCGAGTCTCGACCATGCGATGTGGTTCCACCGGCAGACCAGGCTGGACGGCTGGCTGCTCTATACACAGGATAGCCCGTCGAGTTCGGGAGCCCGCGGATTTTCGCGCGGCTTCCTCTACAGCGCCGACGGTATCCTGGTCGCGTCGGTCGTCCAGGAAGGGCTCATTCGCCTTCGCCAACCGGCGGCCGAATAGGCAATTTCAGCAATTTGCCTATTTTTTGTGCAGGCATGCTCCGCGACCCGGGGCGGCGCTTCTTGCCGCAGTGCACAAAAGAGAGCCTTTCCAACCGATTAATGCGCCGACTGACGAGTTGGCACGGATGTTGAATAGGGGGAGTTACGCACCGCTGCAGGCGGTCGTTCTGAAAGAACGCGGGAACCCGCAAGTTGAGAGGGTAATAACCGAATGAAAATCGTGATGGCAATTATCAAGCCGTTCAAGCTCGACGAGGTGCGAGAAGCGCTCACCGCTGTCGGGATACAGGGCCTGACCGTCACCGAAGTCAAAGGCTACGGGCGTCAGAAAGGGCATACAGAAATATACCGCGGCGCGGAATACGCCGTCAGCTTCCTGCCGAAGATCAAGATCGAAGTCGCCGTCGGCTCTGACCTCGTCGACCGGGCCGTCGAGGCCATCTCTTCTTCCGCCAAGACCGGCCAGATCGGTGATGGCAAGATCTTCGTCTATACGATCGACCAGGCCGTCCGCATCCGCACCGGCGAAACCGACACCGACGCGCTCTAAACCGCCCTCTTTGCCTATGGAGACCTTAATGAAAATGCCATTTCGACTCGCGCCAGTAGCGCGCATGGCGCTATTGGGCACGGTTGCCCTCGGCGCATTCGGAACCCTCGCGGCTTTCGCGCAGGACACCGCCGCCCCCGCGGCCGAGGCGGCCGCGGCCGCCGCGCCCGTTCCGGACAAGGGCGATACGACCTGGATGCTCGTCTCGACCATCCTTGTCATCCTGATGACACTACCCGGGCTTGCCCTGTTCTACGGCGGCCTGGTGCGTGCCAAAAACATGCTTTCGGTGTTGATGCAGGTGCTGATCGGCTTCTCGGTAATCGCCATCCTCTGGGTCGTCTACGGCTATTCGCTGGCCTTCAGCGACGGGGGCAGCCTCAATACCTTCTACGGCGGCTTCTCCAAGGCATTCCTGATCGGCGTCAACCCAAGCACGGTGGTGGAGACATTCTCGCGCGGCGTGGTCATTCCGGAACTCACCTTCGTGATCTTCCAGCTGACCTTCGCGGCGATCACGCCCGCCCTGATCATCGGCGCTGTCGCCGAGCGCACCAAGTTCTCGGCGATCCTGCTGTTCATCGTGCTTTGGTTCACCTTCTCCTACCTGCCGATCGCGCACATGGTCTGGTGGTGGGCCGGGCCGGAGTTCGCCGCCACGCATACCGCGGACGAGACGATCGCCATCTCGGGCCTGATCTGGGGCTTCGGCGCACTCGACTTCGCCGGCGGCACGGTGGTGCACATCAACGCGGGCGTTGCCGGCCTGGTGGCCGCCATCATTGTCGGCCCGCGCGTCGGCTACCTCAAGGAAAACATGGCGCCACATAACCTGGTCTTCACCTTGATCGGCGCTTCGCTTCTGTGGGTAGGCTGGTTCGGCTTCAACGCCGGCTCGAACCTCGAAGCCAACGGCTATGCCGCCATCGCGGTGCTCAACACGATCGTCGCCACCGCCGCCGCGGCGCTGAGCTGGAGCCTGTTCGAGTACTGGACCCGGGGCCATGCCAGCCTGCTCGGCGCGGCTTCCGGGGCCGTCGCCGGCCTGGTCGCGGTCACGCCTGCCGCCGGTTTCGCCGGCCCGTTCGGCGCGATCATCATCGGCATCATCGCCGGCGCGGTCTGCCTTTGGGCCGTGGTCTGGCTCAAGGCCAAGCTCGGCTATGACGACTCGCTTGACGTCTTCGGCGTCCACGGCGTCGGCGGCATAATCGGCGCCATCCTCACCGGCGTCTTCGTCAACCCGGCGCTAGGCGGCGCGGGCGTCGTCGACTACGCCATGAACGGCGGCGCCGGCGGCACTGCCGATTACGTGTTCAGCGCGCAGGTGCTCGCCCAGATCAAGGGCGTGCTGGTGACCGTCATCTGGACCGCGGTGGTGTCGGTGATCTCGATGTACATCGTCAAGGCCACTATCGGCCTGCGCCTCCCCGAGCAGGAGGAGCGCGAAGGCCTCGACATCACCACGCACGGCGAACGTGCGTACAACTGATCCCGTCGTGGCGGGCGAAACGCCCGCCACACCTCAAAGGCCCGGTTCGCCCGGGCCTTTTTTTTCGGATGGTTCTCGATCGCGCGCCTTGGGTGGACGCGCAAGGTGGCGGCCGACCGCGATCCGGAAAATCCGACGGCCGCAGCCGTCAGAGCACCCAGACGCCGTTATCGAGGTCGGGCGCGGTGTTGGCCAGGTTCTCATCACTGTCGGTAAACCAGATCAGCAGGTCGTCCTTGCCCTGGCCTCCCGCGAGCACGCCCAGCCAGAAATCGTAGCCGGCCTGGTCTGCCTCGCGGTGCAGCACGTTCTCGTAGAGCTTGTTGATGAATTCCTCGTTGGTCGGGTTCTCGCCGTATTTCGAGATGTACTCGTCCGCCGTGAGGAAGAAGCCGGCAATGAACTCCTTGTCGGCGTTGGTGGGCGGGCCGTCGCCGCGATTGTCGAGCTGATCGGTCCAGAAACGCAGTCCGGCCTCGTCCGGGGTACGGCCATAGGCTGCGGCGTAGATGCGGTAGGCGAAGCTGACGTTGCCGCTGTCGATATCAAAAACCAGCGCGCCGTCGTCGAACTGGATCTTTTCGATCGAAGCCAGCGCGTCGACATCCAGCTGATTTGCGATGGCCGTCACGTTGTAGCCGCCCTCAGCCTGGGTGACGGTGAACGCCGCGCGTTCGGCATCATACTGCGCAGTGTCGGTGCCCTCGCCGCCGTTGATCAGGTCTTCACCGCCGCCGCCGTTCAACGTGTCGTCGCCCTCGCCGCCAAACAGCACGTTCGAGGAGGCGCTGCCGGTCAGAACATCGTTGAAGTTCGATCCGAAGAGGTTCTCGATCGACACCAACTCGACGATGTGACCGGCGCGCACCGCCTGTATGCCGACCTGCGCAAGCGAAACGCTGACGCCACTGTCCGTCTCCTCGAAACTGACGGTATCGCGCCCCGATCCATCCTCGACGGTCTGGTCGTGGCCGCTGATCAGCTCGCGGCCGGAATGCGCGTAGATGAGGTCGTCGCCGACGCCGCCATAGGCATGGTCGTAGACGGTGTCGCCGCCTTCGCCGTCATTGCCGCCGGTGTGGATGGCGTCGTCGCCGGCGCTGCCGAGCAGCGTGTCGCAGCCGTCGCCGCCGCTGACGGTGTCGGCACCGGAGCCGGCGTCGAAAAGATCATCGCCGGAAGACAGAAAAATCTCGTCGTCGCCGGAAAGCAGTTGCAGCAGCGTCGGGTGGACCTGCGGAGACGGAAGCTCGTAGAGGAGCGTGGCGAAGTCGTCGACGTTCAGCGAGATGCCTGAAAAGTAATAGAGAATGCCCTGCTCCGACTCCACGGAGAGGTATGTGGCAATTCCGGCCAGGCTGAACCCGTCCTCGGCAGTGCCAAAGTCACCACGGAGCACGAGTGACAGCTGCCCCGCCTCGGTACTCCCCACCGTCGTGTAGCTGTCGGGGTAAAAGACCCCGTCCGGTCCGACTACGTTGGCCTCGAAAGTCGCAAAGGAGTCGACGAAGTTCGTGTTGAATATCGGATAGAGGCTAGTGGAGGCGGCGATTGCATCAAATGGTTGGTTGGCGACGAACGTTGCCATTCTGCATTCCTCTCCAGGTTAAGTCGATCAATTCCCTGTTGGCCACCGCACGCGTCTTTGCCCTGCCTGCGGCACGATCAAAATTCGGTTTGTCGTTCGTCCGCGCAATATCCGCTCACAGCACCCAGATGCCGTTGTCGAGATCGGGCGCCGTGTTCGCCAGGTTTTCGTCGCTGTCCGTGAACCAGATCAGCAGGTCGTCCTTGCCCTGACCGCTGGCGATGACGCCTAGCCAGAAATCATAGCCGGCCTGGTCGGCCTCGCGGTGCAGCACGTTCTCGTAGAGCGCGTTGATGTATTCCTCGTTGGTCGGGTTCTCGCCGTAGAGGTCGACGAACTCGTCCGCCGTGAGGAAGAAGCTCGCAATGTACTCCTTGTCGGCATCCGTCGGCGGGCCTTCGCCGCGATCGTCGAGCACATCGGTCCAGAAGCGCAGGCCGCCCTCGTCGGGCGTGCGCCCATAGGCGGCGGCGTAGATGCGGTAGGCGAAGGACAGGTTCTCGCTGTCGATGTCGAAGACCAGCGCCCCATCGGTGAACTGGATTTTCTCGATCTCGGTGAGCGTGGTCCCGCCTTGGTCTGAAACGGCGTGCAGACCGTTCTCCAATTCGGTGACCGCAACGTCCGCGCGCGCCAACCCGAAATTCGCCACGTCGTAGCCGCTGCCGCCGTCAAGAACATCCTCGCCGCCGGCGCCGTCGAGAGTATCGTCGCCTTCGCCGCCGTCAAGCTGGTTGGCAGTTCCGTTCCCTGTCAGCACGTCGTTGCCGGCCGAGCCGACCAGGACCTCGATCGAAGCGACTTCCACGATATGACCTATGCGGACTTGCTGCTGCACGCCCTCCGTCAGCGCGGCGGTCACGCCGAACGGATCGTCCTCTCCGCCGCCGGGCAGGATCTCGGCGAAGCTCAGCGTGTCGATGCCGTCTCCTCCGCTGATGAACTCGCGGCCGGAATGCGCGTAGACGACATCGTCGCCCTCACCGCCATAGGCCTTGTCGGGGCCGTCCTCGCCGCCGCCGGTGTTGCCACCCGTGCGCAGGACATCGAGGCCGTTGCCGCCGCTGATCCTGTCGATGCCGGCACCGCCATCGATCGTGTCGTTTCCGGCAAGGCCGTCGAAAACGTCGTATCCGTCCGACAGCTGGATCAGATCGTCGCCGGAGAAGATCTCGGTGAACAGCGGGTGCGGCACCTGCGGGTCGCTGAACAGCAGCAGCAGTGCCTGGTCGAAATCAATCGAAAACTCGGAAAGATAGAAGGCCGTGCCCGCGCTCTCGGACTGCAGGTCGATGTAGTTGATCGTGCCTTCGATGTTGTCGGGCGTCGGCTCGGTAAGATCGCCGGCGAAAGTGAATTCAAAGCCGTCCCCGTTCACCGTAGCAGTGAGGACGAAATAGTCGCTGTAGATCTCCCCGTCCTGCGCCACAAGGTTGCCGTTGGAGACAAAGAAGTTGCCGTCACCGAAATCCTCAAGTGTCGACTTGACCGTGGTGGCAAACAGCTCGTCGTTGAATGATCGCCCGGCGGTGAAGTTCGCCATACCTGCCTACCTTTCAGCTAATGCTTCTCTTTTATTTAGACAGCTTCTTGCCAAGACTTATGTGCCTCAAAGCACCCAGATGCCGTTGTCGAGGTCGGGCGCGGTGTTGTCGAGGTTCTCGGTGCTGTCGGTGAACCAGATCAGCAGGTCGTCCTTGCCCTGGCCGCTGGCAATGACACCAAGCCAGAAGTCGTAGCCGGCCTGGTCCGCCTCGCGATGGAGCACGTTCTCGTAAAGGGCGTTGATGTATTCTTCGTTTGTCGGGTCTGTTCCGTAGAGGTTCGTGAACTCGTCGGCCGTCAGGAAGAAGCTGGCGACGAACTCCTTGTCGTCGACATCCGGGGGTCCCTCGCCGCGGTCGTCGAGCACGTCGGTCCAGAAGCGCAGGCCGGCCTCGTCGGGCGTGCGGCCGTAGGCGGCGGCGTAGATGCGGTAGGCGAAGCTGACGTTCTCGCTGTCGATGTCGAAGACCAGCGCACCGTCGTCGAACTCGACCTTCTCGATCGAGAACAGTGCATCGATGTCGTTCGGATCGGCAACCTCCCCGACGGAACTGCCGCCCTCTCCGATCGTGAAATCGGCGCGGTTGCCATGGTAGCGCGCCGTGTCCTGGCCACTACTGCCGTCGAGCAGGTCCTCGCCCCCGGCACCGTCCAGTGTATCGTCGCCCTCGCCGCCGTCCACCGTGTTTTCCGATGCCGTGCCGGTCAAAACGTCGTTGAAGCTGGACCCGACGAGGTTCTCGATCGAAATGAGTTCGACGATGTGGCCGGCGCGCACCGCCTGGACGCCTTCCCGCGCCAGCGAGACCACGACGCCGCTGTCGGTCTCCGCGAAGCTCACCGTATCGATGCCGGACCCTTCCTCGCCGTCGCCGGAGATCAGTTCCTTCCCCGAATGTGCGTAGATGTAGTCGTTGCCCTCCTGGCCGAAGGCTTCGTCGTGAAAATCCTCCGCACCGGGGCCGTCATTGCCGCCGGTGTGGAGTACGTCGTCACCGTCGTCGCCGACGATCGTATCGTAGCCGTCATCGCCCTGGACGGTGTCGTCTCCCGACCCGGCGAAGAAGAAGTCGTCGCCGGTGGAGAGGAAGATCTCGTCGTCCCCCGAAAGCAGGTCGAGCAGCAGCGGGTGGACCTGGATGTTCGGAAGTTCCTCGAACAACTGGTAGACGTCGTTGAGGTTGAGTTCGGTTTCGGAGAGGTAATAGAGCGGGCCAAGTTCCGATTCGATCGACAGGTATTTAGCCGTTCCCACGAGCGAGGGCGGGGCCTCCTCCACGTTGAACTCTCCCCTGAGGGTGAGGGTGACGTTGCCGGCCTCCGAACCACCGACATAGGAATATGAGTCCCTATAGACGGTTCCGTCGAGACCCGCCTCGTTGGAATCGAGTCCGGCGACTTCCGTCACGTAGTTGATGGTGAAGGTTTGATAGAGGCTCAGCGACGCGGAGATGGCGTCGAACGGCGTGTATGCGACGAATTTAGCCATGTGCATTTCCCCCAACATAATGGCGAAAGGCCGGAGAGCGGGACGTCACCCGCGGGCCGGACTGCGCCGGATCATGACCAAGCGTGTTGCGGTCGGGAACGAGATCGCTCCACTCACAGCACCCAGATGCCGTTGTCGAGATCGGGCGCCGTGTTGTCCAGGTTCTCCTGGCTATCGGTGAAGAAGATCAGCATGTCGTCCTTGCCCTGCCCGCTGGACAGAACGCCCAGCCAGAAGTCGTAACCGGCCTGGTCCGCTTCGCGGTGGAGCACGTTCTCGTAGAGCTTGTTGATGAACTCCTCATTGGTCGGGTCCGCGCCGTACTTGGAGATGTATTCGTCCGCCGTCAGGAAGTAGCTCGCGATGAATTCCTTGTCGTCCGTCTCCGGCGGACCTTCCCCTCGCTGGTCGAGCTGGCTCGTCCAGAAGCGCAGGCCGGCCTCGTCGGGCGTTCGTCCGTAGGCTGCGGCGTAAATGCGGTAGGCGAAGCTGACATTGTCGCCGAAGATGTCAAACACCAGTGCGCCGTCGTCGAACTTGATCTTTTCGATGCTGAACAGCGCGTCGATGTTGGTTGCGTCCGCCACCTCCGCCACGCTGCGGCCGCCCTGGATGTCGGCAACCGTGAACTCCGCGCGATCTCCATCGAAGACAGCGGTGTCTGACCTGATCCCGCCGTCAAGCCGATCCTCGCCACCGCCGCCTGCCAGCGTGTCGTCGCCTTCGCCGCCCGAAAGCGTATTTGAGCCGGAGTCGCCCGTCAGCAGGTCGTTGCCGGCTGAGCCGGCGAGGTTCTCGATGGAAAACAGCACGACCGTGTGTCCGGCCCGCACCTCCTGGGCGCCGTCGGTTGCGAGCGAGACCGTGAGGCCCGGGCCGCTTGAAGCGACGTCGACCTCGTAGAAGTCGACCCAGTCGCTGTCCAATACAGTGTCCGCTTCGCCAGCCGATCCACCATGGATCACCTCGAAGCCGGACCGGGCGTAAATGCGATCGTCGCCCTCGCCGCCAAACGCATAGTCCCCCTCGCCGCCGCCATTGCCGCCGGTGTGCAGTCTGTCGCTGCCGCCTTCACCGACAATGGTGTCGTTGCCAGCGCCGCCCGATACCTCGTTGTCGCCGTCGTCGCCGGTCAGCACGTCGTTGAAGGCGGTGCCGACCAGATTCTCGATCGATTCGAACTCGACCAGGTGCCCTGCCCGCACTTCCTGCCCTGTGCCGACGATCAGCAGCGAGGCGGTCACCCCTTCCTGGATTTCCTCGAAGGTGACGGTATCGACCTCGCCCTCGCCGTCGTCGTTAGGGTCGTTGCCGAAGAAACTCTCCCGCCCGCCCTCCGAGTAGAACATGTCGTCGCCGGCGCCCCCCTGGATGTCGTCGTATTCTCCCTCACCTCCCCCATTGGGGTTGCCACCTGTATGAATGACATCGTTGCCGGAGCCGCCGTAGAGGTCGTCGTAGCCGCCGCTGCCACCCTGCAGCGTGTCGTCGCCGGAGCCGCCAGAGAGAAGGGCAAAACCGTCGCCGGCGGTCAGAAAGTCGTCGTGGTTGGAGCCAAAGAGTCTACTGATCGATATCAGGGTGTCGGTGCCGGCCCCGCCGGTATCCTGCGCAACGCCCTCAATCGCCAGCGATACGGTCACGCCCGCCGATGCGTGGGCATACGAAGCCATGTCGAAGTCCAGGACTCCGCCGCGACCGTCGATCGTGTCGTTGCCGTCGCCGCCTTCCATTACATTCTGGCCATCGGTGCCGAGCAGCACATCGTCGAAAGCCGTCCCGATGACGTTCTCGACGCTCGTCAGGAAGATGAACCCGCCCGCGAGGGGTTGGACATTGTCATCGATTGCGAGATCGAGAACGCCGCCGGCATTGAGGCGCGACAGGTCGATGGTGTCGGTGCCGCTGTCGCCCTCCACAACATGCACGCCGATATCGACGACATCCTCGAGAACCAGTGTGTCGTCTCCGCCAAGCCCGTCCAGCGTGGTGGAACCGCTCTGGGCTGCTCCGAAAGAAACGATCCTGTCGGCGTCCTCCGTCCCCTGGAGATATTGGTTCAGTTCGGTTCCGATGATCTCGGCCATGCGCGTCTCCCTATTCACCGCCGTGCTGTTACCTGCGCACGGACGATATTCGCGCATCACGTGCGCGTTCGATGCCAAGCCGGTGCCGTCGGAAAACTGCCTGAAGATGCCCCAGCCCCTGCCGTTAACCTGTTGGCAATACTCCGCTAGGTCAATCGGATTCCGGCTTTCCGGCAGGCATTCGGCCGGGCGGCGGAAAATATTTCCTACGGTGTGGCCGTCCCGTCTCCCATCCGCTCGCCGCGCACCTTCAGCATCAGCTTGCACGTCTTGCAGGTGCCGCACTCGGTCGGCTTCCCGTCTGCGCCGCGCATGGGTCGACGGCAGGTCCAACAGAGGTCGGCAATTTCGCGTGGCAGGTAAGCGATCTCGGCGGCCTTGGGGATCAGCGGCAGCAGGAAGAACTCCGGCGGCGATGTCGGGTAGCAGTTGGCCGCGCAGGCGGCGAGTACATGCGCGAAGCGCTCCTCGTTGTGGCCCTCCTCCTCGCAGGTGCCGATCGTCCAGCGGTCCATCGGCCGCTTGCGCGCCATGTGGAAGGAGTGCGCCACGATGCCGGCCTCGAAGCCGACCGAGATGATGTCGTAGCCGAACCAGCGCATGTTGCGGTGGTCGATGGACGTCTCCGAATAGTTGAACTTGCGGATGGTCTTCATGCAGTGCTCGGCGATCGCGCGGCTGCGTTTCGCCTCGATCTCATGGCGCTTTTCGGCGTTCACCATGTGGACATGGTGGACATAGATATCGTCGTCGGTTTCCTGGAGCAGCTTGACCAGCGTGTAGGTGCTGTCGATGCCGGCGCTGAACATAACGAGAGTGGCGCGCCGGCGCGGCTTTTCAGTTTCGCTCATGTCTGCCCTTTCCCGCAGCTCGCAGTTTCCCCACAGGGCGACGCGCCGTCAACCCGGCCGCGCCCGCGGCCCGCAAGCGGTCCATGGTTAATGCGGCCTTAACCTCGCCGCGCCTAGATTGGCGAACGATTGTGCCGGCGGGTCCGCGCCGGCGCTGGTTGTTCGGTCGGGGATAAGCAGGCATGCGTTCGGGTCTGGCGGCGCCATCGGCGCTCATCGAAACCGGTTGGAATCTGCAGCTTTTCGCACGGCGCCAGTTCTCCCGCCTACTGGGCGTCACGCTGGTCGCCGCGGTTGGCGCCGGCGTGGCGAGCTTGGCCACGTGGTCGGTCGCCGATCCCAGTTTCAGCCATGCCACCGACAACCCGGTGACCAACGCGATGGGCTATCCCGGCGCGGTGTTCGCCGACCTCGCCATGCAGTTCTTCGGCCTGGCGGCAGTGCCGGCTCTGGTGCCCGCCGTGCTGTGGGGCTTCTTCCTCGCCACCTCGCGCGGCGTCGACGGCATGGCGAAACGAGGCTCGGCCTGGCTCGGCGCGGCGCTGCTGTTTGCCGCAATCGCCGGCTGCATCGCCGCCCCGCCCACCTGGCCGCTGCCGACGGGTCTCGGCGGCGTGTTCGGCGACATGGTGCTCAAGCTGCCCGGCCTGTTCCTCGGCGGCTATCCGAACGGCTGGGTGGCCGGCCTGATCGCGCTCGTCCTGGCATCGCCGGCGATCTGGCTATTCGCCTACGGCTCAGCCCTCATCCGCCGCAGCAATGGCTTTGCGCGGACACTCCCCGAACCGACGCGCGTAGTGACCGCCGCACCGGACGTCGATTCCCTGCTCGACGATGACGACGACGACACCGGCACGGTGTCGGTCCTGATCGGCAAGATGGCTCACATGTGGCTGTCGGCGCGCTTCTTCCTGCGCCGCAATTTCGCCTCGGCGCGCGAACGTCCGGCCAAGGCGCAGAAGCAGATCGACGCCGACGGCGATAGCCTATGGCGGCGTGCCGCCCGCAACGTCGAATCCGCCGAGCAGGAGGAGATGCGCCTGACCCCGCAGGGCCGCGCCCGCATCGAACCGGAATTCTTCGCCTCGATGGTGAAGGACGGGCCGGCGGCTGCCCGCCAGCCGGCGCCGGAAGGCGACGACCACGAGACCGACTTCGACGAGGACGACGAGGCGGATGCCGCCGCCCTGCCGGTCGCAGCCCGCGCCGACGAGGCGCGACCGGCCGCCATCGTCCAGCCGTTCCGTTCGCCCGCCGGCAAGCGCGTCGCCGCCCCGGCAGCGCGCCCGACGCCCGGCCAGCGCTTTGGCCGCGAGGCGCAGGGCTCCATGCTCGGCTCGGACTCTTTCGAGATGCCGCCGCTGCATTTCCTCGCCGAGCCGAAGGGCGTCGCGCGCGACCCCAGCCTGTCGCAAGACGCACTGGAGCAGAACGCCCGCCTGCTGGAAGGCGTGCTGGAGGATTTCGGCGTGAAGGGCGAGATCATCCAGGTCCGCCCCGGTCCGGTGGTGACCCTCTACGAACTCGAGCCGGCGCCGGGCATCAAGTCAAGCCGCGTCATCGGGCTAGCCGACGACATCGCCCGCTCCATGAGCGCGATCGCCTGTCGCGTCGCCGTCGTGCCTGGCCGCAACGCCATCGGCATCGAGCTGCCGAACGCGCGGCGCGAGACGGTCTACCTGCGAGAGATCGTCGGCAGCCGCGATTTCGAGACCAGCAAGTCCAAGCTGGCGCTGGCGCTGGGCAAGACCATCAACGGCGAGGCGGTGGTTGTCGATATCGCCAAGATGCCGCACGTGCTGGTGGCCGGCACCACCGGCTCCGGCAAGTCGGTGGCGATCAACACCATGATCCTGTCGCTGCTCTACCGGCTGACGCCCGAGCAGTGCCGGCTGATCATGATCGACCCGAAGATGCTCGAACTCTCCGTATACGACGGCATCCCGCATCTGCTGACGCCCGTCGTCACCGACCCGAAGAAGGCCGTCGTCGCGCTGAAATGGACCGTGCGCGAGATGGAGGACCGCTACCGCAAGATGTCGAAGGTGGGTGTGCGCAACATCGACGGCTTCAACGCCCGCGTCGCCGAGGCCCAGAAGAAGGGCGAGCGGATCAGCCGCACCGTGCAGACCGGCTTCGACCGCGAGACCGGCGAGGCGATCTACGAGACCGAGGAACTCGACCTCGAGGCGATGCCCTACATCGTCGTCATCATCGACGAGATGGCCGACCTGATGATGGTCGCCGGTAAGGACATCGAAGGCGCGGTGCAGCGCCTGGCGCAGATGGCGCGCGCCGCCGGCATCCATGTGATCATGGCGACGCAGCGACCCTCGGTCGACGTCATCACCGGCACCATCAAGGCCAACTTCCCGACCCGCATCTCCTTCCAGGTCACCTCCAAGATCGACAGCCGCACCATTCTCGGCGAACAGGGCGCCGAGCAGCTGCTTGGCATGGGCGACATGCTCTACATGGCCGGCGGCGGCCGCATCCAGCGCGTTCACGGCCCCTTCGTCTCCGACGACGAGGTGGAGAAGATCGTCGCGCATCTCAAGCTGCAGGGCGCGCCGGAATATCTCGACGCCATCACCGCCGACGATGGCGACGATGACGAGGACGGCGGCGCCCGCGGTGGCGGCTCGGGCGGTGGCGGCGCCGGCAATTTGGACGATTCGGACGACCCCTACGACCAGGCGGTGGCGGTCGTCCTGCGCGACGGCAAGGCTTCGACCAGCTATATCCAGCGGCGGCTGGGCATCGGCTACAACCGTGCCGCCTCCCTTATCGAGCGGATGGAGAAGGAAGGCATCGTCGGCCCCGCCAACCATGCGGGCAAGCGCGAGATCCTGGTGCCGACCGAAGAGGACAAGATGTAGCAGACCGAGCACCGGCTCTTGCCGGCGCCAAACTGCGGCCCAACTAAGGGCCTAGCGCGTGACATCGAACGCACCGAAAGGCCCCTGATGACCGATTCCCCCTTACCGCGCAGCGCCTCTACCGCGACCCGTCGCCGGTTCCTGGCTTTCGCCGCCGCCGGCATTGGCGCACTGGGGCTATCCGGCGCGCCGGGCCTAGTCCGGCCTGCCCATGCGGCTTCGGAGGCGGCCCAGAAAATCGCCGACCATTTTTCCGCCGTCCGCACCATGAGCGGCGAGTTCGTGCAGTTCGGCCCGCGCGGCGAGCAGACCGGCGGAAAGTTCTACATCGCCCGTCCCGGAAAGATCCGGTTCAACTACGATCCACCGTCCGGCTACAAGGTCATTTCCGACGGCAAGTCGGTTGTGATCGACAACCAGAAGCTCAAGACGTCCGACCTCTATCCGCTGTCCAAGACACCGCTGAAGTTGCTGCTCGACGACCGCATTGACCTGACCGGCAGCCGGGTGAAGAGCGTCGAGGAAAGCGACGACGCCACCATTATCCAGCTTGCCGACAAGTCGGTGTTCGGCAATTCGCGCATCACCATGATGTTCGACCCGAAATCCTACGATCTGCGCCAGTGGACGATCACCGACGCGCAGGGCAAGGACACGACCGTCATGATCTTCAACGTCAAGCGCGACGTGAAGCTCGACCCGGATCTCTTCACCATCGACTACCAGTACAATCGCGACATCAACCAGAAGAACGTCCGCAACCGGTAGCGCCCGGGCATACCGGCAAGCGACTTTTCGGCTCACCCAACGGGGGGTAACGCCGCACTGGAACGGCGGGCAGCCCACTATCGCTTGCGGCGAGGCGATGGGGCTGGCAGGGTCGGAACAAGAATCCGAAATCCCAAAATTTCCCCGCCGATGCCGTTTTCCGTCGCCACTTGGAACATCAACTCCGTTCGCCTGAGGCTGCCGCTCGTCGAGCGGCTGCTGGTCGAGCACGCGCCGGACGTGCTCTGCCTGCAGGAGACGAAATGCCCAGACGAGCTCTTTCCGCGCGATGCGCTCGCCGCACTGGGTTACGGCCATATCGAGATCAGTGGCCAGAAGGGCTACCACGGCGTCGCCACCATCGCGCGCCGCCCGATCGAGGTGGTCGAACGGCGCCAGTTCTGCCTGAAGGAGGATTGCCGGCATCTCTCCGCGCGGCTGGATGCGGGCGGCGGGAGAATCCTGCTGCACAATTTCTACGTTCCGGCCGGCGGCGACGAGCCCGACCCGGACATCAACCCGAAATTCCGCCACAAGCTCGACTTCGTGGCCGAGATGAACGCCGTGCCGGCGACGAATGGCGACGGCTGCTCATCGATCCTGGTCGGCGACCTGAACATCGCACCGATGGAGCACGACGTCTGGTCGCACAAGCAGCTGCTGAAGGTAGTCAGTCACACGCCGGCCGAGACGGAGGGCTTCGAGGCCATGCGCAAGGGTGGCGGCTGGGTCGACCTGATGCGCCTGAACGTGCCGCCGGAGCAGAAGATCTACACTTGGTGGAGCTACCGCGCCGCCGACTGGCGTGCCTCCGACCGCGGCCGCCGCCTCGACCACGTCTGGTCGTCCGCCGATCTCGCGGAGCGCTTCCTCGGCTACGACATCCTCAAGGAGGCGCGCGGCTGGGACCGCCCGTCCGACCACGTGCCGGTGATCGCCCGCTTCGACCTTGACTGATCCGGCGGGCGGCTCCTACGGCGAAAAGCGCGGCGCCAGGCGCTCGATGCGGCGCACCATCGCCTGCAACTCTTCCGAGATCCGCTTGTGAAGGATGAGGGCGAGGTCCGGATACTCTTCCAGGATGCGCCGGAACATCGAGCGGTTGAGCCTGATAAGGTCAGTGTCGACGCTGGTCGCCGCGCTGGTCATGCGCCTGGTATCGGCGATCAGCGCCAGCTCGCCGAGGATGGAGCCGGGGCCGACCTCGCCGATGTCCTCGCGCAGGCCTTCGTGCTCGCGGTAGAGCAATACCTTGCCGGACACCACGATGTAGGCCGAATCGGCCTGGTCGTCCTCGACATAGAGCTTTCGCCCGGCCTTGAGCTGCATTGCCTCCGCGCCAAAAGCCATCAGCCGCAACTGTTCGCGGGTGAAGCCCTCGAAAAGACCAACACCGGACAGGATGCGGATGTCGTCATCCAGCGCCATTATGTCCCCGGTTCGAAAGCGGGCTCCTCCCCCGGCGGCCCACCCTCGGTGAACCGGCTATGGAACCAGCTTGTACCCGCCGCTTTCTGTCACAAGAATTTCGGCATTGGAAGGATCGCGCTCGATCTTCTGCCGCAGCCGGTAGACGTGGGTTTCGAGCGTGTGCGTGGTGACGCCGGAATTGTAGCCCCACACTTCTTCGAGCAGCACGTCGCGCGTGACCACCTTCTGGTCGGCGCGGTACAGGTACTTGATGATCGAGGCTTCCTTCTCGGTCAGCCGCACCTTGCCGCCGCGCTGGTCGATCAGGAGCTTCTGGCTCGGCTTGAAGGTGTAGGGGCCGACGGTGAAGGTGGCATCCTCGCTCTGCTCGTGCTGGCGGAGCTGGGCGCGGATGCGGGCGAGCAGCACCGCGAACCGGAACGGCTTGGTGACGTAGTCGTTGGCGCCGGCCTCGAGCCCCAGAATCGTGTCCGAATCGGTATCGTGGCCGGTGAGCATGATGATCGGCGCTCGGAAACCGCCCTTGCGCAGCATCTTCACCGCTTCGCGCCCGTCCATGTCGGGCAGGCCGACATCCATGATCAAAAGGTCGATGACACCGGCGCGCGCCGCCGCCACGCCCTTGGTCGCGGTCGCCTCCTGCAGGACGGTGAATTCCTCGTAGAGGGAAAGCTGCTCGACCAGCGTGGAGCGGAGGTCGTCGTCGTCGTCCACAATGAGGATGGTGCGTGAGGTCATGGATCAATCCGCTGTGCTCAAATACCGTTGCTTGATATGGGTGCCTGCCCAGGTTGGAAAATCGAGCAGGCCGAAAGGATAGCAGATAACGGTGATTTATTCCGCGAATCCACTCTATCGCAAGAAATGCGGGCGCAATGCGGCGGAAAGGCGTCGGAGCGGACTTCGCCGGCTCATCGTGCGCCGGCGTCCCGGCAGCATGCACCAGGGGCTGCTCGTCGCCGGCCAGGCGGTGTTTCCGTGCGCACTCGGCCGCTCCGGCATCACCGCCGCCAAGCGCGAGGGCGACGGCGCCACGCCGCTGGCCTCGATGCGAATATTGTACGGCTTTTTCCGCGGCGACCATTTTTGGCCGGGCCGCACGGCAATGAAGATGCTGCCGATCGACGCCGCGCTCGGCTGGTGCGAGGTGCCCGGCGACCGCAATTACAATCGCGCGGTCAGCATCCCCTACGGCGCCAGCCATGAAACCATGCGCCGCGCCGACGATCTCTACGACATCTGCCTGGTTCTCGACTGGAACATCGCGCCGCGGCGCATCGGGCGCGGCAGCGCGATATTCTTCCACCTGGCGCGGCCGGGCTTCACGCCGACGCAGGGTTGCGTCGCCGTGAGCCGCCAGGTGATGTCGCGCCTGCTGCCGCTGTTGTCCGACCGCACGGTGCTGGAAGTCCGGCGCTAGAGTTTAAAGCAGGCCGCGCGGGCCGAGTTCGCGCAGGCCTATGCGGGTCATCTCCTTGTCGATGAGCGTCGCGATGTCGTGGCGCTCGATGCCAACGTCGAGCAAGGTGCGGTCGTACAGGCGCTGCATTTCGGCGATGGCGAGCCGGCGTTCTTCACGAGAGAGCAGGTAGGTTCGCAGTCTTTCGATCAGGATGGCGCGCGACCTGGCTGCTCGCGGCAGGGGAATGGAAAAATCGGTCATTGTAGTTTCTTTCTAATTTGTTGGTAGGCTGTCTTATACCGCGTTGAAAAAATTCTGAAAAACGAGTAGTTCTCACGCTATCTGATACGATTTTTTGAAGATCACTATGCGTCAGCACCTTCCGGGAACCCGCTCGCTGCGGGCGGTCGACGCCGCAGCCAGGCACCTCAATTTCAGCCGCGCCGCGAATGAATTGGGCCTGACGCCGGCGGCCATCAGCCATCAGATCAAGGAATGCGAAGAGCAGCTCGGCTTCGAGCTTTTTGCCCGCACCAGCCGCACGATCCGACTTACCCAGGCAGGGGTCATCTTCCAGGAAGCCTGCGCCGAGGCGCTGGAACTGCTCACGCGCGCCGCCGCCCGTGGGCAAAAACTCTCACGCGGCGTGACGCAGCTGAAGATCAGCCTCGACCCTACCTTTGCGTCGAAATGGATGATGCCGAAACTGGAGCGCTTCCGCCGCACCTATCCCGATATCGACCTGCGCTTCGACATCGCCTTCGAGGTGCGCGAGTTCGACCAGGACGACATCGACCTCGCCATCCGCTTCGGCACTGGAAAGTATCCGGACCTGGTTGCGCACCGGCTCTTCGAAAACGTCATCATCCCCGTCTGCAGCCCGCGTCTGCTACGAGACGGCCCGCCGCTGAAAGAGCCGCACGACCTGCTGCGGCACACGCTGGTCCATATCGAATGGTCGCGCCAAGGCATCACCTGGCCCAACTGGCGCATGTGGATGGCGGCAGCGGGCGTCGACGACTTTGATCCCGGCCAGTGCATCCTGTTCAAGGAATCCTCGCATGTGATCCAGGCGGCGATCGAAGGCAGTGCCGTTGCGCTTTGCGATTTCTCGCTGGTTGCCAACGACTTGTCGGACGGGCGGCTGGTGCAGCCGTTCGAACTCGGCATCAAAATGTCCCCCGAATACGCCTACCACCTCGTCTATCCGACCGAATCGGCCGGCAACCCACGGCTGATTGCCTTTCGCGATTGGCTGCTGGACGAGGTCCAGAACCCGCAGATGGACCCGACGCTGCAGACCTGGGACGCGCTGTAGCGGCGGAGTTCAGGTTGGCGGCGCGCCGAACCAGCCGATCACCGCGCCCATGACAAGGGCGACGCCCAGCCAGTGGCCGCCGTCGATCAGCGTCAGGTCCCAGCCGTAGCCCTGGTAGCGGTGGTTGACCGCCATGGTGGTGACCATGAAGCCGGCCCAGACGGTGAACCCGGTTAGCAGGCCGCCGGAAAGCGTCGCGTGGCCCGGACCCATCGAAGCGATGATGCCGGCGAGCACGAACGCCATGACCAGTTCGCAGATGAAGGTGATCGCCAGGACTTTCGGCCCGGGGCGCGCCAAGGCCGGATCGATACGGCCTGCGCGGATCCATGGCTTTGAAACGAGGCCGTAGTAGATCGCCCCAAAGATAAAGCCGCCGACAGCGGCAATCACCACTGCGAAGTGACTGGTGCCAGCGTAGCCCATGTCCGCCCCCCGATCGTTGAGAAGGCGAAGTTGAACACCCGGCGCCGGCGCGCCGTCAAGCGAATCGCCACACGGTGGTGCGCTTGACCTCGTCGTCTTCGAGCGCGCGGCTGACCTGCACCTCGTAGACGGCCATCTGTTCCAGCCCCTTTTTCGGCAGGTAGTAGCGGCCCGGATCGCCCACCAGCACCAGCGCGCCGCGCGCCTTCAGCGCCAGCAGCCAAGGCGTGAGCCGCGTGGCGAACTTCTCGTCATAGAAAACGTCGCCTGCCAGCACGACATCCCAGCCGCGATCCTCGCCGATCAGGTCGGCGGCAGCGATGTCGACCGACACCCCGTTGAGCGCCGCGTTGATGCCGATCGCGGCATGCGAAAAGGGGTCGATGTCGCTGGCTTCGACCAAACCGGCGCCGGCAATGCGCGCAGCAATGCCCACCAGCCCGGAGCCGGCGGCAAAATCCAGCACGCGTTTCCCGCGCACGATCTCGGGGTGATTGAGCACGTAGCGGGCAAGCCCCTGCCCGCCGGCCCAGGCGAAAGCCCAGAACGGCGGCGGCAACCCGGTCTCGGCCAGTTCCTCCTCGGTATGGCGCCACAGATCGTGCGCCTCGTCGGCAAGCCGCAGCCGCAGCTCCGGCACATGCGGCGGCGAAAGCTCGGCCGTGTTGGCGAGGATGAAGCGGGCCGGGTCGGCCAGCGCGCGGTCGTTCAAGCGGCTTCGGCGCTCAGGGCGCCGGCACGAGGCCGCCCATGCGGCAAACCTCTTCCCATTCCTCGCGCGTCACCGGCTGCACGGACAGGCGCGAGTTGTTGACCAGCACCATCTTGGCGAGTTTCGGGTTGGCCTTGATCTGATCCAGCGTCGGGGGGTTCGGCACCTCCTTCACCGCGCGAATGTCGACGCATTCCCAGCGCGGATCGTCCGTCGTGGTGTCGTGGTGGGCGAGCGCGCACACTTCCACGATGCCGACGACGTCCAGCCCCTCATTCGAATGGTAGAAGAAGCCGAGGTCGCCGATCTGCATGGCGCGCATGTTGTTGCGCGCCTGGTAATTTCGCACCCCGTCCCACTGCGAGCCCTTCTTGCCGAGCTTCTTCAGCGCCTCGAAGGAGAACACGTTGGGCTCGGACTTGAACAGCCAGTGCTGCATGGCCTCACCCAGCGTTGGGATTGTTGAAGGTCCAGTTCCAGGCGCGGATGTCGGTGGTGCCGAACAGGCCGGCCTTGGCATAGGGGTCGCCGGCGAAGATCGCGGCCGCGGCGTCGCGGTCGCTCGCCTCGATGACCACCAGGCTGCCGAACGGCTTTCCCTCGCCGTTGAGGAAGGGGCCGGCGAACTTCAGCACGCCGCGCTTGTTGAGATCCTCCAGGAAGGCAACGTGGGTCGGCCTGGTATCCAGCCTGAGCTGCAGGCTGTCGGGCTTGTCGTTGGCGATCAGGGCAAAAAGCATGGTCTGGCGGCTCCTCGGAGGTGGATCAGTCGGCTTCTGCGCGCAGCGGGCGCGCCATCAGCATCGACACGGCTTCGCGCACCGTGATCGCGCCGTCAAGGATGGCGGCGGCACTGGCGATGATCGGCGTGTCGATTCCGCGTTCGCGCGCGATGCGGGCGGCAATGCCAGCGGTCGCCACACCTTCGGCGAGCGGCAGGCCGGCGTGCGGCTCGCCGCGCCCCAGCGCCAGGCCGTAGGCGAAATTGCGCGACTGCGGCGAGCCGCAGGTTAACAGCAGGTCGCCGAGCCCGGAAAGCCCCATCAGCGTCTCGGGGCGGACACCAAACGCCTCGCCCAGGCGCCGCAGCTCGACGAAGCCGCGCGTCACCATCGCCGCGTGGGCGGAAGCACCGAGCCCCGCGCCCATGATCGCGCCGGCCGCGATGGCGAACACGTTCTTCAGCGCGCCGCCGAGTTCGACGCCGATCAGGTCGCCGCTCGAATAGCAGCGGAAATGGCTAGCCGAGAAGCGGGCCGTCAGCGCCGCCGCCAGCGATTCGTCACGCGCCGCCACCACCACTGCCGTCGGCAGGTCGCGCACGAGGTCGACGGCGAAGCTCGGCCCCGACAGGGCGGCGACGGGCGCGTCGGGCAGGTACTTCGCCACGATGTCCGACAGGAGAGCGCCGGTGCTGCTTTCGATGCCCTTGGCGCAGAGCACGGCCGGCGCGCCTGCCGGAAATGCACCGCCAAGCACGGCGAGCGTCTCGCGCAGCGACTGCGCAGGCACCGCGAGCAGCACGCAGTCGGCGCCGGCCAGCATCAGCGCGGCATCGGTGCCTGCCTCGATCGGCGAGAAGCGCACATCTTTCAGGTAGCGCGGGTTCTCTCCCTGCCAAAGCGCCGAAGCGGTAAGCGGATCGCGCGCCCACACCCGCACTGTGTGGCCGGCCCGCTGCATGGCGACGGCGAGCGCCGTACCCCATGCGCCGCCGCCGAGCACCGTGACCTTGTAGGAGCCGCTCATGCCTTGGCCCCGCGGCGCCCGGAGCCGATGACCGGCTCGGAAACGCTGTCGAGCGGCCAGCGCGAGCGCGGCACGAAATCGAAGCCGCCGGTCTCTCCGAGCCCCGCCTCGAGGCGCTCCAGCCCCGCCCATGCGATCATCGCGGCGTTGTCGCCGCAAAGTTTCGCCGGCGGCGCCACGAAGCGGAAGCCGTAGGTCGCGCAGAGCGCGCAGAGCGTCGCCCGGATCAGCCGGTTGGCCGCCACGCCACCGGCCACCACCAGCGCCGGCGCGTCGAGCTGCGGAAACGCCTCGCGGAACCGCGCCAGGCTTTTTGCCACACGGTCGCCGAGCGCATCGGCCACCGCTGCCTGGAAGGAGGCGCAGATGTCGGCCACGTCGCGGTCGCTCAGCGGCGCTATGGCCGTGGCGGCCTGGCGCACGGCCGTCTTCAGCCCCGAGAATGAAAAGTCGGGCCGCTGCTCGCCCTTCATCGGGCGCGGAAAGGCGAAGCGCGAGGGATCGCCGGCGAGCGCCGCCCGCTCGACGCTCGGGCCGCCCGGATGCGGCAGGCCGAGCATCTTGGCGACCTTGTCGAAGGCTTCTCCCAGCGCATCGTCGATGGTGGTCGCCCAGCGCTCGTAGTCGCCGACACCGCGCACCACCACGACCTGCGTGTGCCCGCCCGATACCAGCAGAAGCAGGTAGGGAAAGTCGAGACGGTCGGTTAGCCTCGCCGTCAGCGCATGGCCTTCGAGGTGGTTGATGGCAAGCAGCGGCTTGCCGGCGGCGAAGGCCAGCGCCCGCGCCGTCACAAGGCCGGCGATCAGCCCGCCGATCAGGCCCGGCCCGGCGGTCGCGGCAATGGCGTCGATGTCCTCGAGGTCCCCCCCGGCATCGGCGAGCGCGGCCTTGATGACACCGTCCAGCGCCTCGACATGGGCGCGCGCGGCGATCTCGGGGACCACGCCGCCGAAGGCCGCGTGCTCGTCGATCTGGCTGAGCACCACGTTCGACAGGATCTCCGACGACCCGTCGGCGTGGCGCGCGACCACAGCGGCCGCCGTCTCGTCGCAACTCGTCTCGATGCCCAGCACCAGCCTGTCGTGGCAGCGATCCATGATTGCCCGGCTGAAGAATTCGCTTTAGGAGTCCGGCCCCGAAGGACCCTCGTCTGCCGGGGGTTACCATGGACCGCGCCGCATGCAAACCACGCCGTTCCGGATCGGCACCCGAGGCAGCCCGCTGGCGCTGGCCCAGGCCAGCGAGACGCGCGCGCGCCTGATGGCCGCCCACAGCCTGCCCGAGGATGCGTTCGCCATCGAGGTGATTTCAACCAGCGGCGACCGCATCCAGGATCGGCCTCTATCGGAAGCCGGCGGCAAGGGGCTTTTCACCAAGGAGATCGAGGAAGCGCTGCTCGCCGGCCGAATAGACATCGCCGTGCACTCGTCCAAGGACATGCCGACGCTATTGCCGGTCGGGCTGGAGCTTGCCGCTTTCCTGCCGCGCGAGGATCCGCGCGACGCCTTCATCGGGCGTGCCGCAAGCTCGCTCGGTGGACTTCCCGAGGGCGCCACGGTCGGCTCCTCGTCGCTACGTCGCCAGGCACTGATCCGGCGGCGCCGTCCGGACATCTCGGTCGTGCCGTTTCGAGGTAACGTCCAGACGCGGCTGCGCAAGCTCGACGAAGGGCTCGCCGACGCCACTATCCTGGCTTATGCCGGCCTGCACCGGCTGGGGCTGGAGCACATCGTGACCGACCTCATGGCGATCGACGATTTTCCGCCGGCGCCGGGCCAGGGCGCGATCTGCATCGAGGCGCGCACCGGCGACGTCCGCGCAGCTTCGATGCTCGCAGCGATCAACCACCGCGAGACCGCGCTGGCGCTGGCGTGCGAGCGGGCGTTTCTCGCCGCGCTCGACGGTTCCTGCCGCACGCCAATTGCCGGTCACGCGCGTGTCGACGGCGAAAAGCTCGAGTTCCACGGCCTGATCGTGACGCCGGATGGCGTCACCGCCCATGAAGTCGCGCGCCGGGGGTCGGCCGACGAAGCCGCCAGGCTTGGCAGGCTCGCCGGTGAGACGGTGCGCGGTCGCGCGGGCACCCGCTTCTTCGACAGCTGGGCCTGAATGCGCGTGCTGGTGACCCGGCCGCAGCCGGGCGCTACCGAGACCGCTGCCCGGCTGGCGGCGCTGGGATACGAGCCGATCCTCCTGCCGCTGACCGAGGTGCGGTGGCTGCCGGTCGCAGCCGGTGACCTGCCGGCAAGCGCCGACGCGGTCGTGGCGACCAGCGCCAACGCACTGCGCCACCTGCCCCCCGAGATCGCCCGAAGCTTTGCACAGCAGCCTTTCTATGCCGTCGGCAAGGCGACGGCGGCCGCGGCGCGCAGGGCCGGTTTCGCGCATGTCGAGGACGGCGACGGCGACGCGGCCGCGCTGGCCGGAGCCATCGAGGCGAAGATGCCGTCCGGCTCATCTATCCTCTACCTTTGCGGCCGCGTCCGGCTGCCCGACTTCGAGCGAAAACTGGCGGAAGCCGGCATGTCGGTCGCGGCCGTGGAGACTTATGATACGGTCGCCGCGCCGCCCTCGCTCGACGCCCTCGAGGCCGCGATCGGTCCGCGACCGATTGACGCGATCCTGCTGCATTCGGCAGCCACTGCCGAAGTGCTTGTCGCGGCGCTCGCTGAGCTGGCGCCTCGGCTCGCGCCACGCGTCCGCTTCATCTGCCTGTCCGCCCGCATCGCGGCGGCCCTCGATCAGGACCTCCCTGGCGCTATATCCATTGCGGCGGAACCAACCGAAGCGGCGCTCGTTTCGGAGCTTTCCCGTTTGTCCGCCTGAAGCGTCGTCGCGCTTCACCCGTTCCTTCGGCCGCCCGATGTGATAGGCATGTCCTGAAATCGCCAGCTCGCGACCCACAAGCCAACCCAAAAACGCGCGGAGCCGACGCATGGTCAAGACCCCCGAGACCCGCCATTCCCGCCAGCCGAGGGAGCCGCTGACCCTCGACCTCAGCGCCGAGACCGTGCATACGGCACCCGCCGCGCAGGACGATATCGCGGAAGCGGCCGACACGGTCGCGGCCTCGCCCGGCACCACCAACCACGAGACGTCCATGAGCGCGAGAGAGCCTTCACCCGCCGTCGAGACCGAACTGGGAGACGTTCCGACTGACGACGCGAAGGCGGACGACGTTTCGGCATCGTCGGCATCGGCTGAGGCGAGCGCCACGGCATCGTCGGAGACCACCAGTCCGGTTGCTGAAGAAGCCGCTTCGGACGCGCTGCGCTCCGAAAGCATGTCGAACTTCGACGAGCCCGCGCCCGCCGCCATGCCGGAGGAGCAGGCTGCGCGTCCGTCCGCCTCTGCTTATGGCCGCGGCGCCGCCTCGCAGGAGACCCGGTCCCCGCCTGCGCCGAAACCGGTGGAGCCGGCGCGGCGCGGCGGCATGTCCGCGGTGGCTGGCGGCCTGATCGGCGCGATCGTCGCGATCGGGGGCGCCTGGCTGCTGCAATATGCGGGTATGCTGCCGTCCCCGCAGCGCGGCTTCGACGCGACCGCGGAAATCGCGGCTCTGCGCAGCGAGATCGACGCCCTGAGATCGGCATCGGCCCCTGTGTCGGGTCCCGATCCGGCTTTGCAGGCCGCGGTCGACGAGTTGCGCACGAACTTTGCGTCGCTCGAACAGGCGGTGAGCGCGGCCGGGACCAGCCACGACACGAAGGCGATCGACGACCGGCTGAAGGCTCTCGAAACCTCCATTTCCGGCCTCACCCAGTCGGGCGCCGCAGATCCCGCCGAGATCAGCGCGCTGGGCGAGAAAGTGACCGCCGCGGGTACGCAGGCGCAGGCCGCCGGCGAAGCCGCCGCGGCGGCCGGCCAGAAGGTCGCCGCCATCGAACAGGCGGTCGCCACGCTCACCGCGAAGGTCGAAGCGCAGGCGTCGCAGCCGAAGATCGCGCTGGCCATCGCCAGTTCGGCGCTGAAATCGGCGCTGGAGCGCGGTGCGCCTTTCACCGCCGAACTCGAGACGCTTGCCGCGATCACGCCCGCCGCTCCGCAGCTCGAAGCGCTGCGCAAGCTGGCGGATGCCGGAGTGCCGACGCGCCCCGCGATCGAAGCTGAAATGGATTCGGCCGCAACGGCGATGATCGCGGCCGCCACGCCGGTCGACGTCAACGCCGGCTACTTCGACCGGCTGGTCAGCAGCGCACGCTCGCTGGTGACGGTGCGCCCGACCGGCAAGGTGGAAGGCACCGGCGTACCGGAAATCGTCGCCCGCATGGAGGTTGCCGTGAAGGACGGCGACTACGCGGCTGCCTTGACCGAGTACGGCACGCTGCCGGACGCGCCCAAGGCCGCGGGGGCCGACTTCGCCGGCAAGCTGCGCGCCCGGCTCGATGCCGAAACTTTGGTCGACCAGGCCATCGCCGGCGCCATGCAGGCCGGCTAGAGGAAGCGCGCGATGATCCGTATCCTGATCTTCCTCGCGGTCGTCTTCGCGCTCGGCCTGGGCTTTGCCTGGCTGGCCGACCGCCCCGGCGACCTCGTAGTGACGTTCCAGGGATACCAATACCAGGTCAGCCTGATGGTCGCGGCGGTCGCCCTGGTCTCCATCGTGGCCGCGGTGATGCTGCTGTGGTGGCTGATCAAGACAGCCTGGAACAGCCCCTATCTGATCGCTCGGCATTTTCGCGCACGCCGCCGCGACCGCGGCTACCAGGCGCTGTCGACCGGCATGATCGCGGCCGGCGCTGGCGACGCCGAGAAGGCGCGCGCCATGCGCAAGCAGGCGCTGAAGCTGATCAGCGCCGACCAGGAGCCGCTGCTGCACCTTTTGGATGCGCAGGCGTCGCTGCTCGAAGGCGACCATGACGCGGCGCGCAAGAAGTTCGACGCCATGGTCCAGGATCCGGAGACGCGCCTGCTCGGCTTGCGCGGGCTCTATCTAGAAGCCACCCGGCTCGGCGATCGCGTCGCCGCGCGCCACTATGCGGCCGAAGCGGCCGAGCATGCGCCGCAGCTCGCCTGGGCGGCAGAATCGACGGTCGAGGAGCGCGCGGCCGAGGCCGACTGGGACGGCGCGCTGAAGCTGGTCGACGCCCGCCGGCCGACCACCGCGCCAGAGCGCGAGGCCGCGCAGCGGCGCCGCGCCGTGCTTTTGACGGCGAAGGCGATGGCGGATTTCGACACCGACCAGACCGGCGCCCGCAATGCGGCGCTCGAGGCCAATCGCCTGCAGCCGGCATTCGTACCGGCGGCCGTCGTCGCGGCCAAGGCGCTGATCCGCTACGGCGACGTGCGCAAGGCCTCCAAGCTGATCGAAGCGGCGTGGAAGACCGATCCGCACCCGGAGCTAGCGGATGTATATGTCCATGCGCGCCCGGGCGATGCCACCCACGACCGGCTGGAGCGGGCAAAGCGCCTGCAGTCGATGCGCCGCAACCATCCGGAATCCTCGCTGGCGGTCGCGCGCGCTGCGCTCGACGCAGGCGAGTACCGGCTGGCGCGCGAGGAGGCGGAGGCCGCGGCTCGCATGCAGCCGCGCGAGGCGGCCTACCTGCTGCTCGCCGACATCGAGGAAGCGGAGACCGGCGACCAGGGGCGCATGCGCCAATGGCTCGCGCGCGCCGTGCGGGCGCCGCAGGACCCGGCCTGGGTCGCCGATGGATATGCTTCCGAGACCTGGGCGCCGGTGTCGCCGGTGACCGGACGCCTGGACGCCTATGTGTGGCGCCAGCCGGTGGAACGCCTCGGCCCGGTGGTCGAACTCGATGAACCAGAGCCGGTGGCCGCACTGCCCGCGGTGGTTCCGGCAGCGCCAACACCGCCTGATCCCGAGCCCGTGGCGGCCGCAACTCAGGCATTGGCCGCCATGGAGGCAAAGCCGGAGGCAGCCGCGACACCCGAGCCCGAACAAGTGGCGGTCGTGGAAGAAGAGCCGCCGGTCGAACCCGAGCCGGTGCGACCGGCCGCGGCCAACGACGCGGCGACGCCGGTTGCCGACATGCCGGCGCGTCTGCCGGATGACCCTGGCGTCGATCCCGACCAGCCGGTGCAACCGGCGGCGAAGCGGTTCCGGCTTTTCTGACACTGGCGGCTCTGGAACATTCCACGGCCGGAGCGCGCGCCTCGGTTGCGGCGGTGCGGTAGATGCGCCATATCAGGCGCGACAACCTGGGTTGCCGCGGATTCGCCGATGCTCGACCGTATTGCCACCTTCTTCCGCTCGCTGCCCGGTAGCGAGCAGCGGCCGTCAGGTCTCGGCGGTGACGATCCGCGCGTCGCGGCGGCCGCGCTTCTGATCCACGTCATGAATGCCGACGGCGTGCGCCAGGACGTCGAGTGGGAGCGTATCAAGCAGGTGCTCGCCGACACCTATACGCTTTCCGGGTCGGCGCTCGACCAACTGGCGGCGGCCGGTGAAGCCGCCGACAACGAGGCGGTCGACCTCTATACGTTCACCAGCGTGCTGAACCGCCATCTCGACGAGCAGGCGCGCATCGAGTTCATAGGCCTGTTGTGGGAGGTCGTGTTCGCCGACGGCGAGCTGCACGAACTCGAGGACAACACGCTCTGGCGGGTTGCCGAACTGATCGGTGTCGACCGGCGCGACCGTATCCGCACGCGCCAGGAGGCGCAGAGGAAGGCCACGACCCCGCACTGAACTTGTTACGATGCCCGCCGCCAGCCCAAGAATCCTCGTCGTCCTGCACCAGGAGCGCTCCAGCCCGGGGCGAGTCGGCCAGGTTCTCCAGGCGCAGGGCTTCGAGCTCGACATCCGACGGCCGCCGCTTGGCGACCCGCTTCCGGACACGCTCGACGAACATGCCGGTGCCGTCATCTTCGGCGGGCCGATGAGCGCCAACGACCAGGACGAGTTCGTGCGGCGCGAGACGGAATGGCTCTCGGTACCGCTGGTCGAGGACCGGCCATTCCTCGGCATCTGCCTCGGCGCGCAGATGCTGGTGAACCACCTCGGCGGCAGGGTTCACGCCCACCGCGACGGCCTTGTCGAGATCGGCTGGTATCCACTGAAGGCGACCGAGGACGGCAAGGCGCTGATGCACTGGCCGGAAATGGTCTACCAGTTCCACCGAGAGGGCTTTTCTCTGCCGGATGGCGCGACCCTGCTCGCCACCGCCGAGAACTACCCGAACCAGGCATTTCGGTACGGCAACAACGCCTGGGGCATCCAGTTCCACGCCGAGCTGACCCGCGTGATGATGCAGCGCTGGGTGGTGCACGGGGCGCATCGTTTCGAGCTGCCCGGCGCACAGCCCGGCCGCGACCACCTCGGCGGTCGCATGATCTGGGACACGCACCTGAAGCGCTGGCTGGACGAGTTTCTGGACAAGATCTTCGGCAAGCCGCAGGTCAGGCGCGTCCGTCGAGGCGCCTGACCTTTCGCAGCGACGGGAAGAGCCACGCCCACAGTCCGGCGACCCCGACCGCGGCCACGCCGCCCAGCGCAACCGCCGGCACCGTGCCGATCAGCGAAGCCATGATGCCGGCGCGAAACTCGCCGAGTTCGTTGGAGGCGCCGATGAACACCATGTTCACCGCATTGACGCGCCCGCGCACCCTGTCCGGCGTCCAGAGTTGGATCAGCGTCTCGCGCACATAGACGCTCACCATGTCGGTGGCGCCGAGCATGGCCAGCGCGAAGATGGACAGCCACGGCATCTGCGAGACGCCAAACACCGTGGTGAACACCCCGAACAACGCGACGAAGGCAAACATCACCAGGCCGGCATGGTCGCGGATCGGATGGCCGGCGAGCCAGACGGCAACGCCCAGCGCGCCGATCCCCGGCGCGGCGCGCAGCAGACCGAGTCCCCACGGACCGAGGTCGAGGATGTCGCGCGCATAGACCGGCAGCAGCGCCGTGGCACCCGAGAGCAGCACGGCGAACAGGTCGAGCGAGATGGCGCCGAGCACGATCTTCTCGCCCCAGATGTAGCGGAACCCGGCAAACAGCGTTTCCAGCGTCGGCTTGTCGGTCGCCGTGCGCTGCACCGGGCGCGGAATGCTGAACGTCAGCAGCGCCGCGCCCAGCATGAAGACGGCCGCAACCGTGTAGCCGGCGATCGGGGAGACGCCGTAGAGCAGGCCGCCCGCCACCGGGCCGACGATGGTCGCGATCTGCCATGCGGACGAGTTCCAGGCCACCGCGTTGGCGAAATCCTCCGGCGGCACCAGGTTGGCGACCAGCGAACCCGACGCCGGGCCGAAGAAGGCGCGCGCGATCCCGAACATCACCAGGATGACGAAGACCGGCGCGACCGAGGTCAGCCCCCAGACCGTAAGCGCCAGCAGCATGACCGAGCAGGCCGCCTCGAGCAGCGCCGAAAGCCCCATGATTAGGCGCCGGCCGAACCTGTCCGCCACCACGCCGGTGACCAGCACCAGCAGCAGCGACGGTGCGAACTGCACCAGTCCGACGATGCCGAGGTCGAACGGATCGCGCGTCAGGTCGTAGACCTGCCAGCCGACGGCGACCGATACGATCTGGGCCGCGAAGGTCGCGAGGAAGCGCGCGAGCCAGTAGCGCAGGAACGCACCATGGCGGAACGCGGCATAGCGCTGTTCGCGCGTCAGGGCAGGCTCGGAACTCATCGGCTGGATTCGCTGGGCGGCATGGCTGCGCCGCCATAGCGCAATTTGCGGTGGCACGCGCCAGGAATTCCCGGCTGGTCCAGCCTTTTTTCGCCGTCAGCGCCCGAGCGTGTAGGGCACGGAACCGCGGCGCTCGTGGTCGACGACCAGCCGGCGCTTTAGCGGCGGCACGGCGCGCTGGTGGCAGTCGGCGCGCTCGCAGATGCGGCACGAGATGCCGATCGGGTCGAAGGCGCGCCTGTTGCCGAGGTCGAGATCGTCCGCATAGACGAAGTCGGCTGCATAGGAGATCTCGCAGCCGAGCGCGATCGCGTAGCGCCGGCGCGGCGCATGGAAGCCGCCGCCACCCTTGGTGATTTCGGTGGCGAGGCAAAGGTAGCGCGCGCCGTCCGGCGTCTCGGCGAGCTGGCGGATGATGCGGCCAGGCGCCTCGAAGGCCTGGTGGACGTTCCAGAGCGGGCAGGCCGAGCCGAAGCGGGCGAACTGCAGCTTCGCCGCGCTGTGTCGCTTGGTGATGTTACCGGCACGGTCGATGCGGGCGAAGAACATCGGCACGCCCTTGAAACCAGGCCGCTGCAGCGTTGAGAGCCGGTGCGCCACCTGCTCCAGGCTGGCGCCGAAGCGCGCGGCCAGCAGTTCGACGTCGTGCCGCAGCGCTCGCGCCGATTGCAAAAAACGCTGGTAGGGAAGCACCAGCGCGCCCGCAAAGTAGTTCTGGAGGCCGATTCGGCAGATGTCCAGCGCCTCGGCGCTGCGGAAGCCTGCGCCTGCGGCGATGCCGTCGATCAGCGGGCCGGCCTCGAGTTGCGCGATCTGGAAGGCGATCTGGAAGTTGCGCGTCGACGTCGGCGAGTAGGGGTTGAGCGACAGTACCCTGGCGTCCGGATCATAGCGGCGCAGCAGATCCTCGTCGGGATCGCCGCGCGCGATACGAACGCCGTGCACCGAGGCAAGATGCTCGGCCATCGCGCCATGGCCGTCGACATCGGGAATACCGAGCCGGCCGGCGAGGTGCTCGGCCGCCATGTCCAACTCGTGGATGTAATTGTCGACGAAATGAAAGAAGTCGCGCACTTCCTCGTAAGGCGTCGGCTCGGCGAAAGCGGCGGAGCGGCCGAGTTCGTCGTCGAAGCTGGCGAGCTGCTCGCTGTTGCGGCGGTAGGCCTGGTGGCAGGTGATCAGCGCATGCGCGAGGCCCGGCGCGTTCTGCGCAACCATCTTCAGTTCCTGCAGCCCGGGCGAGTAGTTCTCGAACAGCGGATCGTTGAGGGCCTCGGATAGCGCCGAGAGCAGCCGGTCGCCGTCGGCGGGCGAGATGGCGGCGATGTCGATGTCGTAGTTTTCGGCGAGCGACAGCAGCACCGAGGCCGACACCGGCCGCTGGTTGTTCTCAATCTGATTGAGGTAACTGGTGGAGATGCCCAGCCGCTCCGCGAACGCTGCCTGGGTCAGGCCGGCGCTATCGCGGATTTCGCGGACCTTGCGGCCAATAAAGAGCTTTCGCTGGGCCATTTTAGCAATTTTGCAATTCGCTCTTTTGACAAATGTACATTACTCGTTTGCACGCGATCAACAGTTTTCAGCGATGCCGTTGACGGATAGGACCGGGGTGTGGCCCGTTGCGCGGCGGGCCATTTGGAGGGGAATGCGATGAACGGAACCTGGGTTGCCAGACACCGCCCGACGTTAGGACTCGCAGGCTGATGCGCGCGGTCCTGGAGCAGCTCGAAGCGCGCCGCGGAGAAGCGCGGCTTGGCGGCGGCAGGAAGCGCATCGAGGCGCAGCACGCCAAGGGCAAGCTGACCGCGCGCGAGCGGCTGGACGTACTTCTCGACGACGGGTCGTTCGAGGAGTTCGACATGTATGTCGCCCACCGCGCGGTCGACTTCGGCATGGCAGAGCAAAAGTTTCCGGGCGACGGCGTGGTGACCGGCTGGGGCACGATCAACGGCCGCCAGGTCTATGTTTTCTCTCAGGACTTCACGGTGCTGGGCGGCTCGCTGTCGGAAACGCATGCCCAGAAAATCTGCAAGATCATGGACATGGCGGTGCGCAACGGCTCGCCGGTGATCGGCCTCAACGACTCCGGCGGCGCCCGCATCCAGGAAGGTGTCGCCTCCCTCGCCGGCTATGCCGACGTGTTCAAGCGCAATGTCGACGCTTCCGGCGTGGTGCCGCAGATTTCGGTCATCATGGGCCCGTGCGCGGGCGGCGCGGTCTATTCGCCCGCGATGACCGATTTCATCTTCATGGTCCGCGACTCCTCCTACATGTTCGTCACCGGGCCGGACGTGGTGAAGACCGTCACCAACGAGATCGTCACCGCCGAGGAACTGGGCGGCGCGCGTACCCATACGCAGAAGTCGTCCGTTGCCGACGGCGCCTACGAGAACGACATCGAGACTCTGGAGGCGGTGCGGCGGCTGTTCGATTTCCTGCCGCTCAACAACCGCGAAAAGCCGCCGGTGCGGCCGTTCCACGACGACCCCGGCCGGCTGGAGATGCGGCTGGACACGCTGATCCCCGACAGCGCGGCAAAACCCTACGACATGAAGGAGCTGATCCTGGCGATCGCCGACGAAGGCGATTTCTTCGAAATCCAGGAAGCCTACGCAAGGAACATCGTCACCGGCTTCCTGCGCATCGAGGGCCAGACGGTCGGCGTCGTCGCCAACCAGCCGATGGTGCTGGCCGGCTGCCTCGACATCGATTCCTCGCGCAAGGCGGCGCGTTTCGTGCGCTTCTGCGACGCGTTCTCGATCCCGCTGCTGACGCTGGTCGACGTCCCCGGCTTCCTGCCCGGTACCGCGCAGGAATATGGCGGCGTCATCAAGCACGGCGCCAAGCTTTTGTTCGCCTATTCGCAGGCCACCGTCCCGATGGTGACGCTGATCACGCGAAAGGCCTATGGCGGCGCCTACGACGTCATGGCATCGAAGCACATCGGCGCCGACGTCAACTATGCCTGGCCGACCGCCGAGATCGCGGTGATGGGTGCCAAGGGCGCGACCGAAATTCTCTACCGCTCGGAACTGGGGGACAAGGAAAAGATCGCGGCGCGGACGAAGGAATACGAGGAGCGCTTCGCCAACCCGTTCGTGGCGGCTGAGCGCGGCTTCATCGACGAGGTGATCATGCCGCATTCCTCGCGCAAGCGCATCGCACGCGCCTTTGCGGCGCTGCGCAACAAGCGGAAGGAGGCACCGTGGAAGAAGCACGACACGATGCCGCTGTGAGGGGATAGAAGTGCCGGTCATCCTTCGCTGGAATGGACATCGTTTCCTGTTCTACTCGAAGGAAGTCGGCGAGCCGCCACATATCCATGTGCTGAAGGAAAGCAGGCAGTTGAAGATTTGGCTGGCAGACATGCGAGTCGCCCGAAACGTCGGGTTCGCACAGCACGAGGTGAACGAGATCGTCAGGGTCGCGTCCGCGAACAGAGAGCGGTTCTTGGAGGCCTGGAATGACTACTTTGGACATTGATGAGAAGCAGCTTCTCGTTTCGAACGTGGACGTTACCGACATCTCCATCATCTTTGAGATGGCGGACGGTCGGCGCATCGAAGCGCCGCTTTGGTGGTACCCGAGACTTGCGGGCGCTTCGCCGGAGCAGCGGAAGGCTTGGGAAATTTTGCCATTCGGCGATGCGGTCGGCTGGGAAGGGATCGACGAGTACATCAGCGCCAAGGCGCTGATCGTCGGTGGAGCCGCCCCCGGCGCGGTGCCTCCTGCCGAGGCTGCCGAGTGAGTCGCGCAAAGCGATATGGCGGGCGCGATTTGGCCAGTGCGCGTTGCGGCTTGGCACAGGCGGTGTCGGCACCTTTTTGCGGTCTCGGCTCGTCGCCATATCAGGGGGGTCTGACACCCTCCCAAGCGTGAGAAGCAAATGACCGACACGACAAAATTCCCGCCCGAAAAGAACCTGCCCGCCGGCTACGTCCCGCCTGCCGTGTGGAAATGGGAGAGCGCCAGCGGCGGCGCCTTCGCCAACATCAACCGGCCGATCGCCGGCCCGACGCATGACAAGGAACTGCCGGTGGGCAAGCACCCGCTGCAGCTCTATTCGCTCGGTACCCCCAACGGCGTGAAGGTCACGATCCTGCTGGAGGAACTGCTCGCCGCCGGCCACAAGGGCGCGGAATATGATGCCTGGCTGATCAACATCGGCAAGGGCGAGCAGTTCGGCTCCGGCTTCGTCGAGGCCAATCCCAACTCCAAGATCCCCGCGCTGGTGGACCATAAGCCGAAGGGCGGCGGCGAGCCGCTGCGCGTGTTCGAGTCCGGCTCGATCCTCGTCTACCTCGCCGAAAAGTTCGGCGCGTTCCTGCCGAAGGAAATCCGCGCACGCACCGAGACGCTGAACTGGCTGTTCTGGCAGATGGGTTCCGCGCCTTTCCTTGGCGGCGGCTTCGGGCACTTCTTCCTCTATGCGCCGATGAAGATCGAATACGCGATCAACCGCTATTCGATGGAGGTGAAGCGCCAGATGCATGTGCTGGACCGGCACCTCGCCGACCACGAATACATGGCGGGCAGCGAATACACGATCGCCGACATGGCGATCTGGCCCTGGTACGGCCGGCTCGCCGCCAACGAATCCTACGACGACGCCGGCCCGTTCCTGTCGGTCGAGGAGTACACGCACGTGCAACGCTGGCGCAAGCAGATCGGCGATCGGCGCGCCGTCCAGCGCGGCGCGATGGTGAACCGTAGTTCCGGCGATCCGGCCAAACAGCTCCGCGAACGCCACGACGCTTCCGACTTCGAGACAAAAACCCAGGACAAGATCGCAGCCGAGTGATGTTTTCCAAGATCCTCATCGCCAACCGCGGCGAGATCGCCTGCCGCGTCATCCGCACCGCGAAAAAGCTGGGCATCAGGACGGTCGCCGTCTATTCGGAGGCCGACCGCGACGCGCTGCATGTGCGCCAGGCGGACGAGGCCGTGCACATCGGTCCGCCGCCGTCTTCCCAGTCCTACATCGTCATCGAGAAGATCCTCGACGCGATCAGGAAGACGGGCGCGGATGCGGTGCACCCCGGCTATGGCTTTCTCTCCGAGAACGCCGCGTTCGCCGAGGCGCTGGAGAAGGCGGGCGTGACCTTCATCGGCCCACCGGTGAAGGCCATCCAGGCGATGGGTGACAAGATCACGTCGAAGAAGCTGGCGGCGGAGGCCGGCGTCTCCACCGTGCCCGGCCATATGGGGCTGATCGATGATGCCGAGGAGGCGGTGCGCATCGCCGCCTCGATCGGCTACCCGGTGATGATCAAGGCGTCGGCCGGCGGCGGCGGCAAGGGCATGCGCATCGCCTGGAACGATGCCGAAGCGCGCGAAGGCTTTGCGCTTTCGCGCAGCGAGGCGAAATCCTCCTTCGGCGACGACCGCATCTTCATCGAGAAATTCGTAACCCAGCCGCGCCACATCGAGATCCAGGTGCTGGGGGACCAGCACGGCAACACGCTCTATCTCGGCGAGCGCGAATGCTCGATCCAGCGCCGCAACCAGAAGGTCATCGAGGAGGCACCGTCGCCGTTCCTTGATGCCGCAACACGGAAGGCGATGGGCGAGCAGGCGGTCGCGCTGGCCAGGGCCGTGGGGTATTTCTCGGCCGGCACGGTCGAGTTCATCGTCGACGGCCAGCGCAATTTCTATTTTCTCGAGATGAACACCCGTCTTCAGGTCGAGCACCCGGTGACGGAGCTGATCACCGGGCTCGACCTCGTCGCGGAGATGATCCGTGTCGCGGCCGGCGAGACGCTTCGCATCGTCCAGGACGACGTGAGACTGGACGGCTGGGCGATCGAGAGCCGGCTCTACGCCGAGGACCCCTATCGCAACTTTTTGCCGTCGATCGGCCGGCTGACGCGCTACCGGCCGCCGGAGGAAGGCGTGCAGACCGGCGGCACCATCGTGCGCAACGACACCGGTGTGTTCGAGGGCGGCGAGATCTCGATGTACTACGACCCGATGATCGCCAAACTCTGCACCTGGGCGCCGGATCGCGCGACTGCGATCGACGCCATGGGCGACGCGCTCGATGCGTTCGAGGTCGAGGGCATCGGGCACAACCTGCCCTTCGTCTCGGCGGTGATGGGCCGCGAGCGGTTCCGCGAGGGGCGCCTGACCACCGCCTTCATCGCCGAGGAATGGCCGGACGGCTTCCAAGGCGTGGCGCCGTCCGGGGAGGAAGCGCGCAAACTCGCGGCGGTGGCCGCCTTCGTCAACCTGCGCGTCCAGAAGCGCGCCGTGCTGATTTCCGGCGTGCTCGCCAACCATCCGCGCAGCGTCGGCCGCGACTGGGTGGTGACGCTGGCCGGCGAGAGCCTCGCGGTGAACCTGCGCGAAGAAGGCGGGCAGATCGTCGTCGGTTTCGGCGAGACCGCCTCGCTGCCGGTCTCGAGCGACTGGCTGCCGGGAAAGACGATTGCCGCGTTCCGCATCGGCAGCGAGACCATCTACGTCAAGGTGACGCCCGTCGGCGCCGGTTTCCGGCTGCGCTGGCGCGGCATCGACGTGGTGGCCCGCGTGCGTACGCCGCGCGCGGCGGAACTCGCCAGGCTGATGCCGGAAAAGCAGCCGCCGGACACGTCGAAAATGCTGCTGTGCCCGATGCCGGGCGTGGTCACCTCGATTACGGTCGGCGAGGGCGACACGGTGGAAGCCGGCCAGGCGCTCGCCACCGTCGAGGCGATGAAGATGGAAAACGTGCTGCGCGCCGAGCGCCGCGGCACGGTCCGGCGCATCGCCGCGAAGGCCGGCGCCAGCCTCGCGGTCGACGAGCTGATCATGGAGTTCGAGTGATGGCAGCGTGGGCGCCCTCCCTCCCCCTCGAGGGGAGGGTGGCCGGCCAAGGGCCGGCCGAGTGGGGTCGGTTCGGCAGCGCGCGGCGTCCATACCGCGCCGCATCCATGTTCGGGCAACCGCACCCGGCTCGCTGCGCGAGCCACCCTCCCCTCAAGGGGGAGGGTTTCCCCGGAGGCGTCGCATGACCCAGAAGCCCCTCCCCGCCGCATGGCGCACGCTGGCCGAGCGCGAGATCAAGGCCGATCCGGACACGCTGACCTGGCACACGCCGGAGGGCATCGACGTCAAGCCGGTCTACACCGCGGACGATCTCGGCGGCCTGCCGGGCATCGATTCCCTTCCCGGCGAAAAGCCGTTCCTACGCGGGCCGCGGGCGACCATGTATACCGGACGGCCGTGGACGATCCGCCAGTATGCCGGGTTCTCCACCGCGGAAGAGTCGAACGCCTTCTACCGCAAGGCGCTCGCGGCCGGCCAGCAGGGCGTGTCCGTCGCCTTCGATCTGGCGACTCACCGCGGCTACGACAGCGACCACCCGCGCGTCGAGGGCGATGTCGGCAAGGCCGGCGTGGCGATCGATTCCGTCGAGGACATGAAGATCCTCTTCGACGGCATCCCGCTGGAAACCATCTCCGTCTCCATGACCATGAACGGGGCCGTGATCCCAATCCTCGCCTCGTTCATCGTCGCGGGCGAGGAGCAGGGCGTCTCGCGCGAAAAGTTGTCGGGAACGATCCAGAACGACATCCTGAAGGAGTTCATGGTCCGCAACACCTACATCTACCCGCCGGAACCCTCGATGCGGATCGTCGCCGACATCATCGAGTACACGGCGAAGGAGATGCCGAAGTTCAACTCGATCTCGATCTCCGGCTATCACATGCAGGAGGCGGGCGCGACGCTGGTGCAGGAGCTGGCCTTCACGCTGGCCGACGGCCGCGAATATGTGCGCGCGGCGCTGAAGAAGGGCCTCAACGTCGACGACTTCGCCGGCCGGCTCTCCTTCTTTTTCGCCATCGGCATGAACTTCTTCATGGAGGCGGCGAAGCTTCGCGCGGCGCGGCTGCTGTGGTCGCGCATCATGGAGGAATTCGAGCCGAAGAAGGCGTCCTCGCTGATGCTGCGGACGCACTGCCAGACCTCCGGCGTATCGCTGCAGGAGCAGGACCCGTACAACAACATCGTGCGCACCGCCTACGAGGCGCTGGCCGCGGTACTCGGCGGCACGCAGTCGCTGCACACCAATTCCTTCGACGAGGCGATCGCCCTGCCGACGGAGTTTGCCGCCCGCATCGCCCGCAACACGCAGCTCATCCTTCAGCATGAAACCGGCGTGACCAAAGTGGTCGATCCGCTGGCCGGATCCTTCTATGTCGAGAGCCTCACGGCCGAACTCGCCGAAAAAGCCTGGGCGCTGATCGCGGAGGTCGAGGCGATGGGCGGCATGACCAAGGCCGTAACCGAAGGGCTGCCGAAGCGGCTGATCGAGGAAGCCGCCACGCGCCGGCAGGCCGCGATCGACCGCGGCGACGAGGTGATCGTCGGCGTCAACAGGTACCGTCTCGAAACCGAGGACCAGATCGACAGCCGCGATATCGACAACAAGGCCGTGCGCGAGGCTCAGATCAGGCGGCTGGAGCGCGTAAAGCGCCAGCGCGATCCGGCAAAGGTCGCCGAGACGCTTGGCGCCCTGCACGATGTCGCCCGCACGGGAAAGGGCAACATCCTCGCCGTGGCGGTGGAGGCGGCCCGCGCCCGTGCGACGGTCGGGGAGATCTCGGACGCGCTGCGTCGTGCCTTCGGCGACTATGCCGCCGTGCCGGAGGTGGTCTCCAAAGTCTACGGTGCGGCCTATGACGACGAGCCGGAATACCGCACGCTGGTCGACCGGCTGGCGGAAGTGTCGCGCGCGCTGGGCGAGAAGCCGAAGGTGATGGTGGCAAAGCTCGGCCAGGACGGGCACGACCGCGGCGCCAAGGTGATCGCCTCGGCTTTCGGCGACATCGGCTTCGACGTGCTCGCCGGCCCGCTCTTCCAGACGCCGGCGGAGGCGGCCGACATGGCCGCTGCCAATGGCGTCCATATCGTCGGCATGTCCTCGCTCGCCGCCGGCCACAAGACGCTGGCGCCGCAGCTGATCGATGCGCTGAAGGCCAGGGGCGCCGACGACATCATCGTCGTGGTCGGCGGCGTGGTGCCGCGCCAGGACTACGAATTCCTGAAGGAGCACGGCGTCGCCGCCGTCTTCGGCCCGGGCACAAATGTGCTCGATGCCGCACGCGCCGTGCTCGACCTTTTGGAGGGCAAGCGCCGCAACGTCTGATCCAATCGCCTTCTCGAAAAAATCTCTGCCCCAGCGGCAAGGAGTATTGCGTTTACTGTACAGTTGGGTATAGTGAAATCGTAATAGCCCACGAGGAGGCGGTCAAGATGTTCAGTGCAGCCCTGCTTCTCCTGATGTTGCTCAGCGGAGCACTCCTCGCGGTGCTTGTGGTGCATCTGGTCGACGTGTTCACGCATCCCCACGTGTCAGCCGCAGTGCGCCTCCACCGTCGCAGCCTACTCCCGCGCTGAGTACCCTGTTCCGTCGAGTCACCGGCCCGCGTATCTGCGAGATCGTGCCGCCCGCGAGCCGGACCTGACCTCCCAAGAATGCACGATCCCGGAGAGTGGCTGGGCTCTCCGGGTCTTCTTGCGCGGTCGCCTATGCGGACCATGGCCCTCGTGGCGTCAACACTAGCGCTTCAGATCAGGCGGTTGTCTTCCGAGGTCTGCTTGGCCCGGCGGCGCGCGCCGTCCGTGTCCGACTTCCGGTGACGCTCGGCGGCCTGTCTGCGAATCTGTTCGAAGCGGTTCTCCTGAGCCTCCTTCGCGTCCGGAGGCGTGATGGACTTCTTCTCGAAAGCGATCATGGGTAGGCTCCTTGGCTGGCGCGTTAGGGCAGACGGTGCCGGAAGAATGCTCCGGCACGCGCGGGGTTACTCTCTCAGGCTACGATTGCCCGCGAGCAGCCCTCGGCCGCACCACGTGTGGGAGCGGTTTCGCCCGGCATGGTCGCCCAACCCCCGCTCTCGACATACTGGCGCTGCTTGTAGTTGTCGGGCATCGCCTTGAGCTCTGCCAGCCGGGCGGCGTAGTCGGGCAGGGCCTTGAACCGCTCGATGCAGACATCCGTGGCAAGCTTGCCGACCGCCGCGCTGACCGCGGTCGCCGCCATGGTTCGGGATGTACCAGCCGTGACCCAGCCTCCCCAGCTGAACCCGAGCAGCACTGCCGCAATGGCGGCAAGTATGCACGACCACGCGAGAGCCGACTTCGTTGGCTGATAGCCGGACCATTTGCTTGCAATCATCGACTGCTGGCGGACGTTCTGTGTTGCCATCGACTTGTTCCCTGTTTTTGATTCCCGCTCCCGGCGGGCCGGATTTTTCAGGCACTGCTGGAAGCTCGGCCACCAGTGCGGCGGCAGTCGCCCTCCCAGAGCAGGGCGACTCGATCTTGCATCGGCCCGATCGAGGTAGCGCGACCAATAGCGCGCCTGCTCCGCGCGCTGCACAACTGCGCGGTCAAGTGAAACGGAACGCGACGGGAATCCTTTCGGTGGCGCGCGCATGCGGCCACCACACCAGTACCTCCTTTGGGGTTGGATAGATAGGAGCGCATCAAAATATTTGCATTGGCCGTCCAACAGCGCTCGCAGATACGGCCGCAAAAACATTGGTCTCGCCGCGTTATCGGGCAGATTTTTCCTGGAAATTTTTTCTGGTTTTAAAGATCTAATTTCGATCCGCAGCGGCATTCTCTGCCCGAATTTTCACGCATATCGGGCACCTCACCAGCGGCTCACCCAAATTGATTGGTGATTTGCGGCCAAGAGCCTATCCTGTGCAGCCAAGATATTTGGCATTGATCCGTGGGGTGACGCGCGTTGGCGGACAGCAAGCAGAACAACATGATGGAGAAGGCCGAAATGCGCTTCGTGGAAACGCAGAAGAAGATGGCCGACCGCAGCAAGGCGACGATGGAGTATCAGAACGAGGCCAAGGCCCGCGACGCGAAGACCCTGCGGCTGCGGGCCCTTCGCCGGGCACGGGACGAGGAATTGCGCGCCGCGGAGGCGTTGAACCCGGCAGCGCCGCGGAAGAAGGCAGCGTCGCCGGCGAAAGCCACGCCGACCAAAGACTGACCATTCTCATTCAAGCGAAGGAACCGATCGTGTCCCTGTCCTTTCCCAACCGAAGCCGCAGCTACGACGAGGCCAATCGCCAGATCCGCTTCAGTGGCCATGACGGCATGTTCGAGGTGCCGTTCCGGATCGATGTCGAATCGCTGGCCACCAAGACCAGAGTCGAGGCGGGCTTTCTGGAGGCTTTCGACTCTGCCCGCGTGGCAATATACGCTTGCGCCCGTCAAGCCTACTCACAAGGCCGCAAGAAGGTTTACGTGCTTAACTCGGCAGGCCTGCGTGCGCCCTGACACAGGGGCCTTCGCTGGATACGCAAGGGCGAAGTTGCCCCGAGGTTCCTCGCTTCAGGCGAGTACAGGCTGGCTCCAGCGGGCGGCGATCAGCCGGTAGGGGATCAGCGCAAAAATCGCGATCAGCAGTTTCACGCTGAGATCGCCAAGGGCCCAGGACACCCAGCGCGGCGCCTCGACCGGCAGCACGCCGAACAGTCCGGAACTCTCGAGCGCAAAGGCATCGTCCGGGCCGATGACGGCGAAGGCCGCCGAAAAGGCGATGCCGAAGAAAATTGCCGTATCGATCACCGAGCCTGCCAGCGACCCGAAGACGGGCGCCCGCCACCAGCTTTTCCGCCGCAGCCAGTTGAACACCGTGACGTCCAGCAGCTGCGCGCACAGGAACGCGGCTCCCGACGCAATCGCGATTCGCACCAGGCGGTCGGCCGGCGTGCCGTAGGGTATCAAACCGGCGGAGAAAAGCATCGGCGGCACGGCTACCGAACACGCCACTGCCAGCATGAAGCCGACGAAGACGATCTGCCGGGCCACGGCCGGGCCGTAGCGGCGGTTGGCAAGGTCGGTGACCAGGAACGAGAAGGGGTAGGTGAAAGCGCCCCAGGTCAGCACGTCGGCGAGCGCAAGGCGCCCGACCTGACCGTCGACGGGGAACTGCACGAGGATGTTGGATGCGACGACGACCAGCGCCATCGCCGCCACGAACGGGATATACCGATTCATTTTTTTATCCTGGGTGATGGAACCAGTGGCGCTCGCCGACGCCGGCGCCGGTTCAGACCGCCGGCTGTTCGGCGAGCTTCTTGGCGATCTGCTTCTTGAGCACGCGTGCACGCGGCGACAGGTCGTCGGCGTCGGCCTTGGCCAGGAACGCGTCGAGGCCGCCGCGGTGCTCCACGGAGCGCAGCGCGTTGGCCGAAATGCGCAGGCGCACATTCTGGTTCAGCGCTTCCGACTGCAGCGTCACATTGACCAGATTCGGCAGGAACCGGCGCTTGGTCTTGTTGTTGGCGTGGCTCACATTGTTGCCGGTGAGCACGGCCTTGCCGGTCAGTTCACATTCGCGGGACATATTCGCGTACCTTCAGATCGTCTTTTTATGCCAACGGAAAGAAGCGCGCCGCCGTTCATGGCGCAGTCATCCATTTGGCCTGATGGAAAAGTCGGGGTTCCATAGTGGCATTTGTCCGGGGCGTCAAGCCGCGCGGCCGTCAAGGACCGACGTCAGGCCGGGCCGTCCATGAATTCGCCGGATTTTGCTGTGCAGTTTGCTGCATGGTTTGGCGATTCCGGGGAAACAAGGCACTAGGCGCGGCGCTGGCCCTCTTGGGCGCGTTTGCGATCGGCTCCCAAGCAGACGCCGCGCGGGCGCAGAAGCCGAAACCGCAGTTCTTTCGCGGCGATTACACCGTGTCCATCCTTGGCCTGACGGTCGCCCGCTCCAACTTCAACACCCGCATTGCCGGCGACCGGTTTCTGGTCGAAGGGTCGATGTCGAGCGCTGGGCTGGCCCAGCTCTTCGACGATACGCAAGGTACGACATCCGTCTCGGGCGTGTTCTTCGACGAAGAAGTCTGGCCGCGCGTCTTTCGCGCCCACTATGTCACCGGTAACAAGAAGCAGTTCACCGAGATTCATTTCTCGCAAGGCTCGGTGGTGGATACACGCAACGTGCCGCCGCTGAAAAAGCGGGGCGGGAACTGGATCCAGGTTTCCGACGAGGATCTCAAGGCTGTCGCCGATCCCCTGTCGGGCACGCTGATCAGGGCGGCGAAACCCGAGGATGTGTGCAAGCGTCGCGTCAAGTTCTACGACGGCGAGATGCGAGCCGACCTCGCGCTGGCGCATGTTTCGACCGGCCCGCTGGAAACCGCCGGCTACAATGGCCCCGGCGTAACCTGCCGCGCCCGCTTCGTGCCGGTTTCCGGCTACCGGAAGGGAAAGCGCGAGATCGAGTTCCTCAAGGAGCGCAGCGAGATTTCGATCGCATTCGCCGAGCTCGGCTCGACCGGCATCTATGCTCCGGTTCGCGCCACGGTCGGAACCGAGATCGGCCCGCTCACGATAGAGGCCGAGCGCTTCGAGCGCGTCGACAAGTAGCAGTCCTACCTTGCCGACACGGTCCCCATTGTGCATTGCCAGACGCGGCGGATCGGCGATATAGGCGCTCGCTCGCGCAAGGCCGCGGGGTGTGGGTGCTCCGCTCGGAGCCGAGGGGAGCCGCTTCGATTCACCATGGGACGAGCAACACTGATCGGTTTCACGGCCGTAGCGATGTGGTCGATGCTGGCCCTGCTCACGGCAGGATCGGGCGAAGTGCCGCCCTTCCAGCTATCGGCCATGACGTTTGCCATCGGGGCCTGCGTCGGCCTTGCCGCCCGCCTGTTCACGTCGTCGCAACCGGCGCCGACGATCCCGCCGCAGGTTTGGGTGATCGGCATCGCCGGCCTGTTCGGCTATCATTTCTTCTATTTCACGGCGCTGCGCCACGCGCCGGCGGTGGAAGCCAGCCTCATCGCCTATCTGTGGCCGCTGCTGATCGTCATCGGTTCAGCGCTGATGCCGGGCGAGCGGCTGCGATGGTTTCATGTCGCCGGCACGCTTCTCGGGCTGGCTGGCACCGTCCTGATCGTCACGCGCGGCGGCGGGCTCGATTTCGAAGGCCGGTACGTCTTCGGCTATGCGATGGCGGCGGTCTGCGCATTCATCTGGTCGGCCTATTCGCTGCTGTCGCGGCGCTTCCCGGCCGTGCCGACGAGCGTCGTGACCTGGTTCTGCATGGCCACGGCGACGCTGTCGCTGGCCTGCCATTTGACGCTGGAATCCACGGTGTGGCCGGCCGGCCCGGGCCAATGGCTGGCGGTCGCAGGGCTCGGCCTGATGCCGGTCGGTGCCGCCTTTTATGCATGGGATTACGGCGTCAAGCACGGCAACATCCAGGTTCTTGGAGCCGCCAGTTACGCCGCGCCGCTGCTGTCCACCCTGGTGCTGATTGCAGCCGGGGCAGCGACGGCGAGCGTCCAGATCGTCGCGGCATGTCTGCTGATCACGGGCGGGGCGATGCTGGCAGCGAAATCGCTGCTGACACGGCGCACCGGCTGATTCTTGGCGAATGGCCCCCTGCGGGAAAAAGCCCTGGAAACGGGCTTGCCATCGGCAACTGGTGGCGCTAGAAGCCGCCCACTGCAGCGGGCCCCCAAGCCCGCCTGTATTTTTCCCGGTCCTGGCCGGTGTGGGGCCATAGCTCAGTTGGGAGAGCGCTTGAATGGCATTCAAGAGGTCGTCGGTTCGATTCCGATTGGCTCCACCAAACAGTCTTCCGATCTTCGACACGTCTCGACGGTAATCTAGTCTGGGCCGCTGCCGGCTAGAGTGCACCGAATTGCCTGCAGGCAAAGCTCCGCACTTCAAGTGTTTCAGGATATCCAGATGCCTGAGCGCTCCAGCCTTGGGTCGCTCCCCGCATTGTTGCCCGCTACTCGGAGATCGAGTGGCCGGTCAGCGCGGAATACGGAGGCTCTTCAGCCACCGCTACTGTGGCGGCCTTTGTGCCGGGCAAAACCTGGAAGCGCGGGTCGAAACTGACCATCAACGCAGCCAGCTGCGCCAGCAGACCGGCGTTACCCTCGACCTTCGCCGTCCCGTCCGCGATCTGGGCGTCCAGCGTCTTGGCTCCGGCCATCGTCTGCTCGAGGTCGGAGCGGTTGATGGTCAGCGTGAGATCGGGCGAAGGCGCCTGGAATCCCCTGATGTTGGTGAGCGTCGCATTCTCCAGTTCGATGATGAATTTTTCGCCATTGTCCGGCGTCACCAGGTTCATCGTGAAGCGAAGGCCTTCCGCCTTGCTGCTATCCATGCGGATGCCGAGGAAGTTGAGGAACAGCTCGGTCGACATCGCCCTTACGACATCAGGGCTCGACGAGCTTGCCGTCTCGCCCTGCGGAATGCCGGTGCGCAGTTCGTAGGCGCCGGCGAGGAAGCTGTTGCGCAGGCCGGGGTTCTCCTGCTGGTAGCCGATCTGCTCGAAAATATCGGCGAGCAGATCCTTCGCTTCCGCATTGTCCGGCTCGGCCTGCACCAGCTTGTTGACGATCTCGGAGGCGAGCAGGTAGTCGCCGGCATCGTGCAGCTCGCGGCCGCGCGCGATGATCCTGGCGCTGCCGCCCATCATCTCGACGTAGAGCCCGGCCGAATCCTCCGGCGACAGCGGAATCAGCGTTGCCGGATTGCAATCCCAGAAGCCGAGATAGCGCTGGACGACGCCGCGTGCATTGTGCTGCGGCGAGCCGTGATAGCCGCGGCAGTACCACTTTTGCTGCAAACCCTTCGGAACCTGATAGACGTTGTGGATCTGGTTGATGGTCACGCCCTGGTTGGCGAGGTGCAGCACCTGGTTGTTCATGTTGGCATAGAGGTCGCGCTGGCCGCGCAGCACTTCCTGGATGCGCTCGTTGCCCCAGCGCGGCCAGTGGTGCGAGGCAAACATCACCTCGGCCTCCAGCCCGAATCGGTAGAGCGCGTCGGCGATGTATTTCGACCAGGCGAGCGGGTCGCGCACCTGGGCGCCGCGCAGCGTGTAGATGTTGTGCAGCGTCGCGGTGACGTTTTCCGCCATCCATAGCGCCTTCAGGTCGGGGATGTAGGTGTTCATCTCCCGCGGCGCCTCGGTGTTCGGCGTGTTGTGGAAGATCATGCGCACGCCATCGACCTCGAATTCCTCGATCGCCTGGCTGACCAGCCGGGTCGGCGCGATCAGCCCCGTGCCGCCGGCCGACACGCCCTGGCCCAGCCCCTGCCCGACGAAACCGTGCGGCGCCGCCGGCAGCAGCAGGCCGTACTGGAAGAACAGCCGCCGGTTCATGGCGTTGCCGGCGTAGACGTTCTCGGAGACGGTGAAGTCCATGAAGTCCACCGGCGCGATCACCGGCACCTTGCCCGACCGCACGTCCGCCTCGTCGAGGATGCCACGCACGCCGCCCCAATGGTCCCCGTGGGTGTGGGAATAGATCACCGCCGAGACCGGCAGCCCCTCGCCCTTGTGCTCCTGGAAAAGCTTCCAGGCGGCGCGAGCCGTTTCGGTGGAGACCAGCGGATCGAACACGATCCAGCCGGTCTTGCCGCGCACGAAGCTGATGTCGGAAAGGTCGAAGCCGCGCACCTGGTAGATGCCCGGGATCACCTCATAGAGGCCGTAGTTGTTGTTCAGCTTCGATATGCGGTGAAGCGATGGATGAATGCTGTCGAACTCGTCCTGCTGGTCGAGGAACTGGAAGCGGTTCATGTCCCAGGCCGGGTGGCCGCTGTCGGCCATGATCGTCATGTCGGGCATCGGCGCGATCAGGCCGCGCTTGAATTCCTCGAAATCGCGGGTGTCGTCGAAGGGGAGGCCCTTGCGTGCGGCCTTCAGGATCTCGACCGTATGCGACGAGGGTGCCTTGCCTTTCGGATGGAAATGACCAGGAAGCGGCGTTGCCGCGGTGGCGGCCCGCGCGGGCGCTTCCTCCAGTAGTAGCGATCCGCCAACTGCAAAGGCGGCGCCTGCGGCAGGGACGGTTCCAAGGAATTCGCGTCTTGTCGGCATCTAAGTTACTCCTTTCGTGCCCATCGCTCCGACTGCCCCGCCCGAGGGGAACTGGCCGTAGGTTATCGCCAGGGAAAGGGGGGCTGACCGGTTGGCTCGCAACCGGCACTCGCAACGATGCGGCACATTTGCGACTTGCACCGCCATGATAAACGAAGATCAATGGCTGGATTGCCGGAAATGCACCAGTTCGGGGACTAATTCATGCACGGCCTGAGCAAGAAGGGGTGGCTAGCCTCGCAGCCGGAAGAGTTCCGCCGCCTGATCAAGGCAGCCGGCCATCTCAGGTGGTACGATCAGCGCGAAGCCCTCTACGAGGTCGGGGAAGAGCCGCTTGCGCTTTACGGCCTCGCCGAAGGCGCGATCGACCTGATGGTCCCGACGCCGACCGGCGAGATGATCACGGTTCATCGCGCCGAACCCGGCTTCTGGATCGGCGACTCGGCGTTGCTCGCCAAGGCGCCGAGGATTGTTTCGGTATTCGCGGTGTCGCAGAGCCGCATATTCTGCGTGCCCGCCGAGGCCGTACGCGATATCGTGCGCAGGTTTCCGGAATACTGGCGCTGCTTCTACGAACTCAGCCACCTGAACGTGGCGCGGGCGATCGGCGAATATGCCGTGCTTGCGTCGATGTCGCCGCGCGACCGTCTGCAAAGGCTGCTTTTACGACTGAGCGATTCCGAAGGCCGCGTCTTCGTCTCGCAGACCGAGCTGGCGAGCCTGCTTTTTCTGAACCGGAGCTCCGTGCAGCGGGCCATCCAGGAATTGATCGCAGCCGGCGTGGCCGCGACAGAATACCGATGCATCCGGATACTGCGCCCGCCGGCTTCCTGACCGATGGCATACTCAGGCGATGTCCTTCATCTCGATGCGGATGCCGTGCAGCGTGGAGTCGGACGCATTGAGGACGCGGCCCGCCGGCTGCGGCGCCATATGGACCACCAGGCAATCCTTGCCATCCCAGGCGTTCAGCGCCCTGATGACGTCGCGGTTCGGCGGCAACTGCTCGCCTTCCGGCGAAAAATCGTGGATCGGCCCCTTGATCCTGTCGAAGACGAACACCGACGGCCAGCGATGATGGTGCACCGGTTCCTCCTCGTCGGGTTCGAGTGTGACTTCCAGGACTCGTAGGCGGTCGTTTTCGAAGATCACCTTGTGGTGTCGCGGCGCCGCGACCACGGCGTCCAACGCCGGGTCCCACCCGGAGCGTTCGTCACTTCCAGACATGAGCTTTCCTCCAGCGCTTGCCGAAGCTGCAACAATGATGCATCGGTTGCCGCCGGGCAAGCGAGCCTCTGCCAATCGCAGGCCTTCGGTGCGCCGTTGAAATGCGGGATCGCGCCCTATCTTCGACATGACCGGGCGGGCAAAATGCGGCATTCCCGAACGGATAGGCACACTCACGAACGGAGCGCGACCATGGCGCATGTCATCTACAGGATCGTCGAGCACGACGGCGGCTTCGCCTACAAGGTCGGCGACGTTTTCTCCGAAACATTTCCCTCCCACGAGGCTGCGAAGAGAGCAGCCACCGCCGCGGCGGCCGAGCAGGAGGTCGGCGGGCAGACCGCGCGCATCCAGTACGAGGACGCCTCGGGAAAATGGCACGAGGAGGTCGCGCTCGGCGGCGACCGTCCCGAGACCGAGGTGCAGGACTAGCACGCCGCCGACCGGCCGCGATCAGCTATGCCAGTACATTGGGCCACGGCGGCTGAGCCGCTGTCCGTTGCCCGTCACGTTTCTTGCATGAGCCGACCGTAGGCTCCAGATATCTGCGGGCGCCGCATTGGCCGCCCGCAAAATCAGGCAGCGCCCTTGGTGCGGCCGCAACCACGGTGCAGGATCATGAAGCTCCACAATTCCAATTTCTCGCCCAACGCGCTGCGCGTCCGCGCCGTCGCCCACGAACTCGGCGTTCCGCTGGAGATCGTCGAGGTCAACCTGCGCGCGGGCGCCAACCGCACCCCCGACTTTCTGGCGCTCAACCCCAACGCCAAGGTGCCGGTCCTGGAGGACGGCGACTTCGTGTTGTGGGAGTCGCGCGCCATCTGCGCCTACCTGGCCGGGTTGAAGCCGGAAGCGGGCCTGCTGCCGACGGACCTCAAGGTGCGCGGCACTGTCGATCAGTGGTCCTACTGGCAGGCGATCCACCTCGGCCCCGCCATGCAGAAGCTGGCCTTCGAGCTGGTGCTGAAGGAAAAGTTCGGGATGGGCAGCCCGGACAGCGCGGCCGTGGAGGCCGAGCGCAAGAACGTCGCGCAATTCCTGGCCGTGCTGGAAAAGGGGCTTGACGGCAAGGACTGGATCGCCGGCACGCTGACTGTCGCCGACTTCTACCTCGCCAGCACCTTCGCGCTCCGCGAGCCGTCCGGGGTGTCGCTCGCCGATCATCCGAACGTTGCCCGCTGGATCGCGCGTCTCGAGAAGCGCCCGAGCTGGCAGGCGGCGGTGGAGCCGATGCTCAAGGCCTGGGGCGGCTGAACCGGCTACCGTTTCGACATACGCAGGATCTCCGGGCGCACCGCGCGCGCCTGGAGCTTGCGGAACGACGCCCGGAAGGCGCTCGGCGAATGGCCGAATTGCGCCGCGAAGGCGCGCGTGAACACCGACGGGTATGAAAACCCGCAGGCGAGCGCGATGTCGCTGATCTTGCGCTCCTCGTAGAAGAGCAGGCTGCGGGCCGCCTGCAGCCTGATGCGCAGATAGAGCTGCGCCGGTGTCTGCTCGAAATGGCGCAGGCAGTGCCGCTCCAGCGTGCGCACCGACACGCCGAGCTGCCGCGCGATCGACTTCGGCGGCAGCGGAAAATCGAGATTGTCCTCCATCAGGGCGACCAGCTTGCGCGACAGCAGCGAGCCGGTGCCATCGGCCGCGTCATCGCTTCGCTGCGGGTGCGCGCCCTCGCGCGGCGTGTGGATCAGCGCGTTCGCGATTTCGCGCGACAGGCTCGCACCTTTCAAATTGCCGATCAGCTCCAGCATCAGGTCGAGCATGGCGACGCCGCCGGCGCAGAACGCGAGCTGGCGGTCGACCAGGAATATGCGGTTGCGCAGCCCGGCACCGGGATTGCGCTCCAGGTAGGACGGCACAGCCTCCCAGTGGATGACCAGCTCGCGGTCGCCCACCAGGCCGGCCGCCGCGACGGCGAAGGCGCCGGTGTCGGCGCTGACGATCATCGAGCCGTGCCGGTAGGCCGAACGCAGCGCGGCGAGCATCGCCTGCGAGATGTTCTGCGTCGGCAGATTGCCTTCCAGCAGCACAAGGTAGTCGCACTGTGGCAGGGACGCCAGGCTGTGCCCGGCGTCGGTCCACATGCCGTTGCTGGCTCGCACCGGCTCGCCTTGCTCCGAAGCCACCACCCAGCGGAAAAGATCCTGGCCGCTGTTCTGGTTGGCGATGCGCAGCGCCTCTGTGGCCAGCACGAAGGCGTTCATCGGAAACTCCGGCGCAAGCAGGAACACGAAGACCGGCTGGCGAAGCGTCGTCGGTTCCCAGACGAGATTTTTCGGTGGCCCGGTCATTGCGGCGACAAACTTAAAATAGGTGACGCTCTGGGTCAAATGCATGACGCTGTTGGTAAACGCAACGGCCTCCGATTGCTCAAGATTAGAACAAGCCGCTCAGGAGCGCCCGGAGCGCCGCGGCTCGGGAGCATAAGAAAAGCAGTCGAAAATGCACAACGTTGCATGCGTCAGCCGCATGCCGCGAAGGGAGTTTGCCATGCCATCGAAGTTGTTGTTGCCCGTCGGAACCACGCTCAATCGCCGCAGCCTGCTGAAGTCGACCGCGGCCGCCGGCGCGGCCCTCGCAGTCCCGCATTTCTGGACCGGCCGCGCTTCGGCCGCTGACCCGGTCGAGATCGTCCACTGGAGCTGGCTCGCCGCATCCGACGGCGAGATCTGGGACCAGATGATCAAGAATTTTAACGAGGCCCACAAGGACAAGGGCGTCCAGATCCGCATGGAAGTGGTGCCCGAGGAGCAGTACACCACCAAGGTGCTGGCCGCCGTGGCGACCGGCAAGGCGCCCGACTTCGGCTGGGGCACTGCTGGCCAGCGCGCAGCGATGGCACGCGACGAGGTGATCGTGCCGCTCGACGACCTGATCAAGGCGGCCGGGCTCGATCTCGCCGACTTCAGCGAATACTCGATCTCGGCTTCGCGCTATCCGAAGTACGACAACAAGATCTTCATGGTCCCGATGGACCTGATGAGCCTGCAGCCGCTCTACAACACCGACCACGCCAAGGAAGCCGGCCTCGATCCGGAGAAATTCCCGACCGACGGTGCCGGCCTGCTTGAGTGGGCGGAAAAGACGACCAAGCGCGAAGGCGACAAGGTCACCCGCTCTGGCATCATGATGACCGGCTCGGGCGTCCAGCCGACGGTCACCTGGGGCATCGTCTCGGCGCAGCTTGGCTTCGAGCGGGCGAGCGCGGACCTCAAGACAGCCGCCGTCAACCCGGAGGCCGGCAAGCAGGCAATGCAGTGGGTGCTCGACCTGTTCGACAAGCACAAGGTCTCGACCCGCGACGTCACCGACCGCTACAAGGCCTTCGGCACGGGCCAGGGCACGATCTTCTGGACCGGCCCGTGGACACTCAACGGCTATGTCGCCCAGAAGCTGCCGTTCCGCAGCGCGCTGTTCCCCACAATCGGCAACAAGCAGATCACCTATTTCGAGATGGGCGGTCTGGAACTCTACACGCAGGCCGACACGGCCCGCTACGAGGCGACCATACAGGCGGTCAAATGGCTGTCGGACAACAGCTTCCTGTGGACCACGGTCGGCCGCGGCGCCTCGCCGCGCAAGTCGATCCTCGACCGGCCCGACTACAAGACCGCCGGCCATCCGTGGGATATCCGCGGCGCCTTCGTGGATGGCATGAGCTTCGCCACCGTCGGCGAGGTGCCGGTCGTCAACGGCCCCAACTTCACCATCTACTCGGGCGGCAACTTCCTGGCCAAAACGCTCGCGGGCGTCTGGTCCGGCCAGACCACGATCGACGACGCCATGGCGCAGATCCAGGCGCAGTGGCAGGCCGACCTCGACGAGGGTTGAGCCGCGGGCCTTTCGACAGCCCGGCCGGCGCGCCCGTTTCGCGCCGGCCGGAGCGATGCCTTGGACCAACGAAGCCGTTGAACCGATGAACACTGCAGCCTTGCGGGCGAGACCCGACGATGGGCCGGAAAAGGCCGCGATCGATTCGGCCGGATACGTCCTGGTCGCGTTCTTCGCGGTGCCGTTCTTCGTCTTCAACATTCTTCCTGTGCTGTTCGGCGTCTACGTCTCGTTCACCCGCTGGAACATCGTCGGCCGGCCCAAATGGGAAGGCCTCAACAACTACGCCAAGGCGTTCAACGACCAATGGGTGGCGGTAGCCTTCAAGAACGTGCTGCTCTACGGCTGCCTGATCGTGCCGAGCGTCACCGTGCTAGGCCTGCTGTTCGCGCTGTTCGTCAATCAGCGCTACCCACTCTCCGGCCTTGCGCGCACGCTGTTCTTCGCGCCGACGGTGGTGTCGGCCACCGTCATCGGACTGGTCTGGGTGTGGATGCTCGACACCCAGTTCGGCCTCGTCAACCACTACATTTCCTACCTGGGCATCGGCAACGTGCCGTGGCTCACCTCCACGCGCTGGTCGATCGTCGGCGTAAGCATCGCCTCGGTCTGGTGGGACCTCGGGCTGGCCTTCATCCTCTTCCTGGCCGCGCTGCAGGACATTCCGGGCGAGATCATCGACGCATCGCGCGTCGACGGCGCCGGCCGGCTCCAGCGCCTGCGCCATGTCATCCTGCCGCATCTGCGCCCCACGATCAGCCTGGTGGTGACTCTGCAGCTCATCGCGACGCTGCGCATCTTCAGCCAGGTCTATGTGATGACCGACGGCGGGCCTGCGTCCTCGTCGTCCTCGCCGATCCACTACATCTACCAGCTCGCCGTGACCCGCAATTTGTTCGGCTATTCGTCGGCGGTCGCGATGCTGCTCTTCGCGCTGATCCTGGTGATCACGCTGACGCAGCGGCTGCTCCTCAGGGAGCGCAACACATGACCGACTGGATCGACGACTGGCTGGAGCAGCGCGGCCTCGACCGGGCGGACCTCTTCCTGTGGCCGCTCGGCATGGGCGTGGCGGCCCTCTGGGCGCTGCCCTTCGTCTGGATGGTGTCGACCTCGCTCAAATATCCGGGCGACGTGATGACCAAGGACATCGAGTGGCTGCCCCACCGCGTCACCTTCGACAACTATATCAAGGTGTTCGAATATCCGGTGGTCCGCTGGGCGATCAACAGCGTGATCCAGGCGGGAGTCTCGACCTTCCTGTGCGTTTTGTTCGGCGCCATGGCCGGCTATGCGCTGGCGCGAATGCGCTTCCCCGGTCGCGACCTGCTATTCTACGTCTTCCTCGCCTCGATGATGGTGCCGGGCGAGGTGTCGGTCATTCCGATGCTTCTCGGCTTCATCAAGGTCGGCTGGGCAAGCACCTACCAGGCGCTTATCCTGCCCTCGATCGCCAATGTCTTTAGCGTCTACATCTTCCGCAATTTTTTCCTCTCCTTCCCCAACGAACTGGAGGAGGCGGCGCGGATGGACGGCGCGGGGCCGCTCAACCTGTTCTTCCGCATCGCGCTGCCGCTGGCGCGCGCGCCGGCGATCGCCGCGGCGGTCATCATCTTCACGCTCAACTGGAACAATTTTTTGTGGCCGCTGCTGATCACCTTCGACGAAACCATGAAGACCCTGCCGGTCGGCATCGCCGCGTTCGCGCCTAATGTCGGCACCCGCACCCAGCTCGAGGGCTTCAGCGTCGCAATGGCGGCCGTCACCATTCTCAGCGTTCCCAGCCTGCTGCTGTTCTTCTTCCTGCAGCGCTACTTCATCCAGGGCATCTCCCAAGGCGGCATCAAGCAATGAGCGACAGGACCTACAGCCGGGCCGACCTGAAGGCGCAGCTGCCCGACCGGCACTTCATCGACGGTCGTTGGGCGAACGCGTCGGCCGGTGCGACCTTCGAGACGATCGACCCGAGCACCGAGGAGGTGCTGGGCAGCGTGGCGCGCGGCGATGCAGGCGATATCGACGCCGCCGTTCAGGCCTCACACCGCGCTCAGCGCGGCGAATGGCGCCGGATTTCGCCGGCCGAGCGCGGACGCCTGCTGTTCAAGCTCGCGGATGCGCTGGAAGCGGACGCCGAGCGCTTCGCGCTGATGGAGACACTCGACGTCGGCAAGCCAGTGAAGGAATCGCTGGGCGACGTGCGCGGCGTCTGCGCCACGATCCGCTACAACGCCGGCGCCGCCGACAAGATGGAAGGCGCGACCATCCCGCTTGGCCACGACTTTGTCGACTTCACCATGCTGGAGCCGGTCGGCGTCACCGCGCACATCGTGCCGTGGAACTATCCGCTCGGCATGGTGGCGCGCTCTGTGGCACCGGCGCTCGCCGCCGGATGCACGGCCGTCATCAAGCCGGCGGAGCAGTCGCCGCTGACGGCGCTGGCCTTCGCGGAACTCTGCCTGAAGGTCGGCTTCCCGGCCGGCGTGGTCAACGCGGTCGCTGGCTACGGCGAGGATGCGGGCGCGGCACTCGTCGCCCACCCGCTGGTGCGCGGCATCACCTTCACCGGCTCGGTCGAGACCGGGCGCAAGATCTACGCCAACGCCGCGCAGGGACTGAAACCGGTGGTGCTGGAACTCGGCGGCAAGAACCCGATGATCGTGTTCGACGACGCCGATCTCGACCGCGCTGCCTTCGACGCGCTCGACGGCGCCTTCGGCAACAGCGGCCAGGTCTGCTCGTCGATGTCGCGCTTCCTCGTCCAGCGTTCCGTGCGCGAGGCCTTCGTCGCCAAGCTGGTCGAGGGCGCGGCGCGCATCACCGTCGGCCGCGGGCTCGACAATTGCGATCTCGGCCCGCTGGTCTCGGCGGAGCAGTACGGCAAGGTCAGCTCCTATCTCGACTCCGGCGCCCGCTCCGGCGCGAAGACGCGCCTGGGCGGCGGGCGACCGAAGGGGCTCGACCGCGGCTATTTCGTCGCGCCGACCGTCTTCGACGGCGTCGATCCGCAAAGCCCGATCGCCCGCGAGGAAATCTTCGGCCCGGTCGCCGCCGTCATGGAGTTCGACACCCCGGAACAGGCGCTCGAAATGGCCAACGGCCTCGGCTACGGGCTCGTCGCCGGCGTCTACAGCCGCGACATCGGCCGCGCGCTGTCCTTCGCGCGCGACATCGAGGCGGGGTCCGTCTGGGTGAACGGCTGGTTCATCGGCGGCGTGCAGGCACCGACCGGCGGCATCAAGGACAGCGGCGTCGGCCGGGAGCGCGGGCTGCCCGGCATCCGCAACTACCTGTCGATCAAGAACATCGGAATTCGGCTCTAGGGCCGATGGAACTCAACCCAAGAGACTTAGGGACCAGGGAATGACTGAGCTCAGGAACGTCGAGCACTACACGATCTACAAGGACAAGGAGCACTGCATCAACCAGGTCGCCACGCGCCTGCTGAAGAACGGCGACATCCTCGCGGTCTACAACGAGGAGCGCTTTCCCTACCACCACGACAGCGGCCAGACCCTGATGAGCCGCTCGAAGGACGGCGGCAAGACCTGGAGCGCGCCGCAGATCGTGTTGCCGTGGTCGGCGACCGAAGGCAACTGGGACTGCGGCATCTGCGAGACCAGCGACGGCACGCTCATCGTCAACCTGACGATCACGGGCTTCTTCAAGCGCGGCCAGAAGCCGACGCAGCCCTCCTGGAGCGCGCATCCCAACACGCCCGAATGGGGCGACTGGACCTGGGCGTTCAAGACCCAGGCCTGGCTCGGGACCTATGTCGTCAAGTCGAAGGACGGCGGCGAGACCTGGACCAAGCCGATCCCGGTCAACGTGCGGCCGCTGAAGCATGGCGGCTGCCGCGTCGGCTGCTGGGAGCTGCCCGGCGGCTCGCTGCTGATGGGCCTCTACGGCCGCATCCACGGCTACGAGGAAGAGGGCGAAGGCGAGAGCACCCGCTCCGCGCTGATGCGCTCCGACGACGGCGGCGACAACTGGGAGTACTACTCCACGCTCGCCTACGATCCGGCCAGCATCATCGACTACGAGGAGCCCGGCATCGTCCAGCTCAAGGACGGGCGCCTGGTCTGCTTCATGCGCACCCACGTCAATCCGAGCGGCGACGCCAAAAACATGGTGATGACCATCTCGGACGACGAAGGGTTCAGCTGGACGCCGCCCAGATGGACGAACATCTGGGGCTATCCGCCGGAGCTGATCGCGCTGCAGGACGGCCGCTATCTGATGGTCTACGGATATCGTCGCCCGCCCTACGGCGTGCGTGCCATCATCTCCGAGGACGGCGTCACCTGGGACGTCAAGGACGAGTTCGTCATCCGCGAGGGTGGCGTCCCGGGCAAGTCGACCACCGAGAAGCCGGGCTCGAGCCGCATGAGCCCATCCTCCGGCCGCTACGGCGGCGGCGACATCGACTGGCACAACCCCGGCGTCTACCAGCACATCGGGTATCCGAGCGTGGTGCAGGCGAAGGACGGCACGATCGTCTGCTCCTATCACGAGTGGAGCGACGACCCGATGCCGCTGCAATACGTGCGCTGCACGCATTTCCGCCTCTGAGCCGCGACACAATGGACAGCGCGACCGCCATCGACGACACCCGCGTAGACCATCAGGTGGTCCACGCGGACGCCTTTGCCTACAGCGCCCACCCGCATCTCCTGGCGGCGGCGCCGGACAACTGGCTGATGGTGTTCACGCAGTCGCGGCGGCGGGCGGGCGTGCGAATCCACCCGCCGCAGGACCCGCTGTTCTGCAACATGATGGTGCGCTCGCGCGATCAGGGCCGGTCCTGGAGCCTGCCGTCGGTGGTGCCGGATTTTGGGGTGACCGGGGTAGAGTGTGCCGGGCTCACAGCCTTGCGTTCAGGCACCATCCTGCTCAACCAGTGGCAGTTCGAGTGGCACACTCTGGCGTATGCGGAGCGCCACCTTTCGCCCGACCAGTATGTGCGGCCCGAGCGCCTCGTCGGCGCTACCGCCATGTCGGCGGAGCTGTCTGACTGGACCCCGGAGCAGGCGGGCATCGCCGAGCGTTTCCCATGGGCGCGCGGCGGCGGCACCACACTCGTCCACCGGTCGTTCGACGGCGGCGCCACCTTCTCCTCGACCTCTCGCATCGCCACGGCCCCGTTCAGCGGCGGCTACGGCATGCGCGGCGGCGTCGAGGTCGGCGGCGAGATCGTCCTGCCGCTGAGCGACATTCCCAACTACCGTTCCGTCTTCGTCGTCCGCTCCCGCGACGAGGGCGAAAGCTGGTCGGCGCCGACGCTGGTGGCGTCCGGCGCCGGCCACGAATTCGAAGAGCCGGCGCCGTTGGTGCTCGCCTCCGGCCGGATCGTCATGATGTTGCGCGACAATGGCTCGCGCATCATGCACCTGGTCTGGTCGGACGATGCCGGCCAGAGCTGGAGCGACCCCCTTCCGACCGGGATCGAGGATTATCCCGCCCATCTGGTCGAACTCGCCGACGGCACGCTCTCCTGCGTCGCCGGGCGGCGCCGGCCGCCCTACGGCATCTTCCTCTATTTTTCCCGCGACGGTGGCATGACCTGGGATACCCGCGCGCCGTTCTGCGTCCGCGACGACCTGCCGAACCGCGACCTCGGCTATCCGTCGATGGCGGCGCGGTCGGACGGCAGCCTCTACGTCGCGTACTATGCGCAGGACCGGGAACATGTGACCGGCATCCACGCCAGCGTCGTGCCGGCCGAACGCCTTGCAGGGAGGGCGGCGCATGGCAGGCATTGACCTCGTCAACGTCAGCAAGCGCTTCGGCGAGCTTGAAGTCATTCGCGACTTCAGCCTGAGCATCCCGCACGGCGAACTGGTCGTGTTCGTCGGCCCGTCCGGCTGCGGCAAGTCCACGCTGCTGCGCCTGATCTGCGGCCTGGAGCCCATCAGCGGCGGGCGCATCGAGATCGGCGGCAAGCCGACGCGCGGCGTGCCTCCGGCCAAGCGCGGCGTCGCCATGGTGTTCCAGAGCTACGCGCTCTACCCGCACAAGAACGTCGCCGACAACATGGCTTTCTCCCTGCTGATGCAGGGCATGGCCCGGGCCGAGCGCGACCGGCGCGTCGCCGCTGTCGCCGAAACACTGCAGTTGACCGATCTTCTTAGCCGGCTACCAAAAGAGCTTTCCGGCGGCCAGCGCCAGCGTGTCGCCATCGGCCGCGCCATCGTGCGCGAACCGGAAGTGTTCCTGTTCGACGAGCCGCTGTCCAACCTCGACGCCGAGCTTCGCGTGCAGATGCGCTTCGAGCTCGCAAAGCTGCACCGCACGCTCGGCGCCACGATGATCTATGTCACCCACGACCAGACGGAGGCGATGACGCTCGCCGATCGCATCGTCGTGCTGCGCTCCGGCGCGATCGAGCAGGTCGGCACGCCGACGGAAATCTACGACCGGCCGAGCAACCGCTTCGTCGCCGGCTTCATTGGCTCGCCGAAGATGAGCTTCCTCGACGCTCGCCTACGCGGACAGTCAGGCGGCAATGCCACGCTCGACATCGACGGCACGACCGGCCCGGTCACGGTCTCAGTCGTTGGCGCCTTGCCCGAGCGCGTCGTCGTCGGCCTCAGGCCCGAGCATTTCGTCGATCGCGCCGGAGGGCCGGCGATCCGCGCCGAGGTGGAATTCGTCGAGCGCCTGGGCGGCGAGACCTATCTGCACGCTCCCGAGCATCCGGCCGGCCCGCTGATCATGAAGCAGGGCGAAATCGCCCGGCGCGCCGGGTCCGTTGAGATCGGAGCAAGGTGGGACAAGGCCCTGCTCTTCGACATGGCCGGCAACGCCATAGGTGCTGCCGGAGCCGAAACACCAATCGCGCCCCAGAACGCCGGGCGCGCCTAGATGGAGACTGCCGTGGACCCCGAAAGAATGAAGTCGCGCCTGGCTGGTTGCTATGTGACCGTGCCGACTCCCTTCGAGGACAGTGCCGGCTTCCCGCTCAACCTGCCGGCGCTGCGCAGCTATGTGCGCTTCCTGCTCGACAACGGTTTGACGGCCGAATACGCGACCCTGCTTTCGGGGGGTGCCGCAGGCGACTTCTCCACCATGTCGTTCGAGGAGCGCATCAAGGTGGCGGAGACGATCATCGACGAGGCCGGCGGACGCGTGCCGCTCGCCTTCGGCGGCCAGTCGACCAGCACGCTGGAGCTCGTGCGCCTCGCCCAGAGCGCACAGTCGATGGGCTTCGACTTCATGCAAGTATCTTGCCCCTTCTATTTCACCCACACCGAGGGCGACTTCGAGGAGTTCGTGGTGGCCGCCGCCAAGGCGGCGCCCAATGTCGGCATCATCGTCTACAACACGTTCTGGACGTCGACCAACCTGTCCTCCGGAATGATCGAGCGGCTCGCCAGGACCCCGAACATCATCGGGCTGAAATGGGCGACGCCGCGCACCGACGCGATGGAGTTCGAGGACGTCACCTCGCATTTCTCCGAGCGCTTCACCATCATCGACAACAATCTGTTCTTTCCCTACTCGGCGATGCCGGCGCTCGGTGCGCGCGCCTTCGAGGTGCATCTCTGCAACTACTGGCCGGAGTGGGGCATAAAGCTCATCGACGAAGTGCGGGCCGGCAACTACCCCGAGATCGCCCGCATGATGGTCGAGGAGGCGATGCCCTTCTACAAGCTGTGGGTGAGCATCGAGAAGGAGTTCACCAGCGGCGACGGCTATCTCGACAAGCTCTGCATGGAACTGATCGGCATGCCGTCGTCGCGCTGCCGGCCGCCGACGCGCGACGTGCGCCAGCGCTACCGCCAGGCGGCCTTCGACATGATGCGCAAGAAGGGCGTGCCGCGCCTGCTGGAAAAGGCGGCCTGATGCAGCCGGCGCCGAACATGATCGTGCTGGGCGAAGCCGACAATGTCGGCGTGGCGCTGCGCAACATCGCGACCGGCGCCCGGGCCGAGGACGCGGCCGGGCGCGCGCTGCAGGCGCTGGAAGAGATTCCGCAGGGCCACAAGATCGCGCTTCAGGCGATTGGGAGCGGCGAGCGAATCGTCCGCCTCGGCGTTCCGGTTGCGATCGCAACCGCGGCGATTGCGCCGGGCCGGCTGGTGCACGTGCACAACGTCAAGAGCCAGTATCTGGACAACGACCATGACCATTTCGAGTGACAGGATCGAAGTGCCGCAGGTCGCGGCGGCGAAGTCGATGCGCGGCTATCCCCGCCAGGATGGCCGCAAGGGCATCCGCAACTTCGTCGTCGTCGCCTACCTCGTCGAATGCGCGCACCACGTCGCCCGCCAGATTGCCCAGCCCTATCAGACCGAGGGGGCGCAGCTGATCGGCTTCCCGGGCTGCTACCCGAGCGACTACGCCGAGCGGGTGATGACGGCGATGTGCACGCACCCCAATGTCGGCGCCGTGCTGCTCGTCTCGCTGGGCTGCGAGGAGTTCCGGCGCGGCGCGCTGCTTGAGGCCGTTGAAGCCTCCGGCCGGCCGGCGGAGCTGATGGTCATACAGGAGCGCGGCGGCACCCGTTCGACCATCGCCGAGGGCCGCGCCTGGGTGGAGGCGAAGCTCGCCGAATGCGTGGCTGCCGACACAGTGCCGATTTTCTTCTCCGACCTCGTTATCGGCACCAAATGCGGCGGTTCCGACGGCTTGAGCGGCATCACCATCAACCCGGCGGTCGGCCGCGCCTTCGACATGCTGGGCGGCGCCGGCGCAACGCTGATGTTCGAGGAGACCTGCGAGCTGATCGGCTGCGAGGACCATCTGGCCGGGCGCGCCGTTACCCCGGAACTCGGCGCCGAACTCCACGCCGCCGTGCGCAAGGCCGACCGCTACTACACCGACCTCGGCCATGGCAGTTTCGGCGGCGGCAACATCAAGTACGGCCTGTCGACGCTGGAGGAAAAGTCGCTCGGCGCCTATGCCAAGAGCGGCTCGCAGCCGGTCGTCGGCCTCATCAAGCCGGGTGACCGCCCGACCGCGCCGGGCCTCTATCTGATGGATACCGTCAACGACGGCCCCGTCCGCTACGGCATCCCGAACATCAACGACACGCAGACGATCACGGAAATGGTCGCCAGCGGCTGCCACCTGATCGTCTTCACCACCGGCGCCGGCTCGGTGGTCGGGCAAGCGGTGGCGCCCGTGTTGAAGGGCGTTTCCAACTCGCGCGTATACCAGCGGCTTGCCGAGGACATCGACATCAACGCCGGCACCATCGCAGACGGTGCCGAAACCCTCGACGGCGTGGCGCTGCGCATCGTCGAGAAGGTGGCGGCAATGGCATCGGGCGAGCCCAGCAAGTCCGAGCAACTGGGGCACCAGGAGTTTGCTCTTTCCTACAAGACCTACGAGCCGATCGGGCCGGCATGCCTGCCGCTCTGAGCCTACCGTTCAACGCGCAAGAAAGGGGAATAAAATGAAAGGGATATATATTCGGACTGCCGCGGCCGTGGTGGCCCTGTTTGCGGCCTCGACGTCGGCGGCGCTCGCCAATGACGACGTGCGGCTGCGTCTCAACTGGATGTACTACGGCTCGCATGCGCCGTTCGCCTACGGCCTCGACAAGGGCTATTACAAGGACGTCGGCATCGACCTCGACATCCGCTCCGGAAACGGCTCGGGCTCTGCGCATCGGCTGGTCGCCAACAACGACAGCACCTTCTCCTACGGCTCCTGCGCCTCGATGGTGAACCTCGCCGCCGGCGGCGCGCCGCTGATTTCGGTCGGCGTCATCGACGCGATGGGCACCGAGGCGATCATCGTGCGTCCGGACGCCGGGGTTAAGGCCATCGGCGACCTCAAGGGCAAGTCGATCCTCACCACCGCAAATGCCGGCGTGAACACCTTCTTCCCGATCGTGCTGAAGAACGCCGGGCTCGCCGAAGGTGACGTCTCCATCACCAACGTGCCGGATGGCGCGCTGGTGTCCAGCTACCTGCAGGGAGCCGGCGGCTCGGTCGGCATCCTTGGCGGCCTCGACGACAAGCCGGCCGAGATCAAGGCCAATGGCGGCGCCGATCCGGTCACCTTCCCCTATTCGGACTACGGCGTGAACCAGGTCGGCTACTGCATCGTGGCGAACACGGAGACGGTCAAGAACAACCCGGATCTGGTGAAGCGCTTCCTGGCGGCGACGGTAAAGTCCTTCAAGGAAGCCGAAGCCAATCCGGATGCCGCCATCGCCTCGATGGCCGACATCGTCGGCGGCTCGATGGCGGAGGACCAGGGCAAGGCGCAGGCGCGCGCCGTTCTCGATGTCACGCTTGGCATTCTCTATTCGAAGGCCAATACCGACAAGAAGCTCGGCCTCAACGTGCCTGCCGACTGGGACGCGATGCTGGAGCTGATGAAGACCTACAACGGCCTGCAGACCGACAAGCCGGCCACGGCCTTCTACACCAACGACTACCTGCCCTGATTTCTCCCGGTGGGCGCCGGTCTCCGGATCGGCGCCCTTTTTTGTTTCGAAGGAGCCAGATGGCATCGGCGATCGAAATCAGCGCCGTCGCTAAGGTCTATGGCGAGGGCGCGCATGCAGTGCACGCCTTCGGACCGTCGACTCTGTCGATCGCACCGGGCGAGTTCGTCTCGCTGGTCGGGCCGTCCGGCTGCGGCAAGTCCACGCTGATGCTGATCATCGCCGGGCTGCTCGACTGCTCGTCCGGGTGGGTCGAGGTCGACGGCGTGCGCGTCGACGGCCCGCAGACCGAAGTCGGCATCATGTTCCAGGACAACACGCTGGTGCCCTGGCGCACGGTGGTCGGCAACATCGAGCTGCAGCTCGAGATGCGCAGCCAGCGGCCGGAGAATTTCCGCGACACGATCGACCGACTGGTCCGCTCGGTCAGCCTGCAGGGTTTCGAGACACGCTTTCCCTACGAGCTTTCCGGCGGCATGCAGCAGCGCGCCGCCTTCTGCCAGACTCTGGTGCACTCGCCGCGCGTGCTGCTGCTCGACGAGCCGCTCGGCAAGCTCGACGCGATGACACGCGAAAACATCCGCCGCGACCTGCAGGCGCTGTGGATGGAGGAACGCCCGACGGTGGTGTTCGTGACGCACAGCATCGAGGAGGCCGTGCAGCTGTCCACCAAGGTTTGCGTCATCACCCCGCGGCCGGGACGCATCGACCGGGTGATCGACATCGACCTGCCCTGGCCGCGCGACCTGCAGGTGAAGCGCAGCCCCGCCTTTGCCGAATACGCCCGCCAGATCGAAGAGATCTTCCATGGCTTTGGCGTCCTCTGAGATGCCGCGCCAGGCGTGGCTCACGGCGCCGTTCCGCGCTGCCTGGCGGCTGCTGCGCCGCTCCTGGCTGTTCCTGCTGTTCTTCGTCGGCTTTTTCGTCGCGTGGGAGCTGTCGGTGATCGTCTTCGACATCAAGCCCTACATCCTGCCGAAGCCCACCGAGATCGCGGTGCGCGGCTGGGCCGACATCGACAAGCTGCTCTACTACACCTGGATCACCGGCATGGAGAGCGTGCTGGGCTACCTGCTGGCGGTGGCCATCGCATTGCCGCTCGGACTGGCGATCGCCTTCTCGTCCTTCCTGCGCCAGACGGTCTACCCGTTCTTCGTCAGCCTTGAGATGACGCCGAAGATCGCCTTCGCGCCGCTCTTCATTTCCTGGCTCGGCTTCGGCCTGCTGCCCAAGGTCATCATCGTCTTCCTGGTCTGCTTCTTCCCGATCGTCCTCAATGCGATCCTGGCATTCGGCTCGCTGAGCGAGGAACTCGAGCGCTTCGCCCGTGCTACCGGCGCCGGCGCCTGGCGTACCTTCGTCAAGATCCGGCTGCCGGCCGCGCTTCCGCAATGCTTCGTCGGCTTCAAATACGCCGCCATCAACGCGACGGTCGGCGCCACCATCGCCGAGTTCATCGGCAGCGACCAGGGCCTCGGCTTCTACATCCAGATCGTCACCGGCAACATGCGGCCCGACCTCGCCTTCGCCGGCATCTTCTTCCTTACTCTGCTCGGTCTGGCGCTGTTCGGCGCGGTCACCCTGGTCGAGCGCTGGATGATCCCCTGGCACATTTCGCAGAGGCGCAAGCAATGACCGAAACCCCCTCCAAGTCTTCCGAGCGCTTTTCCGTGGAAGCCGTGCGCTCCTTCGCCACGGCAGTCTGCGCGAACGCCGGAATGGAGCCCGAAGTCGCGCTCGCCGTCGCCGACGGCCTGCTCGAGGCCGACCTCTATGGCCATGTGACGCACGGTCTCGCGCTGCTGCCGGATTATGTCGAGGAACTCGACAACGGCACCATGACCAAGACTGGGCGTCCGACGGTGCTTTCCGACTTCGCCGCCGTGGCGCTGTGGGACGGCAACCGCCTTCCCGGCGTATGGCTGACGAAGATTGCCGTGGCCGAAGCCACCGAGCGGGCGAAGAAATTCGGCGTCGGCGCGGTCGCAGTGCGCCGCAGCCACCACATCGCCTGCCTCGCCGCCTATCTCGAACGGCCGGCGCGCGACGGCAAGCTCGTCTTCATCTACTCCTCCGATCCGAGCGACCGGCATGTGGCGCCGTTCGGCGGCACCACGCCGGTGATGACGCCGAACCCGGTCGCCGCCGGCATTCCGGCCTCCCCCGACCCAATCCTGATCGACGTCAGCACCTCGATCACCACGGCCGCGATGTGCGCAAAGGCCCGCAGCGAGGGGCGGCCGCTGCCAGGCAAATGGCTCAAGGACCGCGCCGGCAACGCCACCGACGACGCTTTCGTCATGAAGGACGGCGGCTCGATCATGCCGATCGGGGGCCTCGACCACGGCCACAAGGGATTTGGACTTGGCCTGATGGTGGAGGCGCTGACCCAAGGCCTCGGCGGCTACGGCCGCGCCGAGGCGCCGACCGAATGGGGCGCATCCGTCCTGGCGCTGGTGTTCGAGCCGGCGGCCTTCGGCGGCGTCGACGCCTTCCTGCGCGAATCGCGTTGGCTGGCCGACGCTTGCCGCGCGTCGGCCGTGCCGTCCGGTGCGCCTCCCGTACGGCTGCCCGGCGCGGGTGCGATCGCCCGCAAGAAGGAGGCGCTGATGAGCGGCGTGCCGCTCGACGAGCCGCGGCTCGCAGGACTTCGCCAGCTCTCCGCCCGCTTTGCCATCGATTTTCCCGCTCCCCTCCCCGCGGGCCGCCAGTAGAAGGAACCGAAAACGATGACCGCAGCCGCCGACGCCCGCCACTACCACGCCATTGCCAGCAAGCTCGATATCCCGTCCAAGGCCTTCATCGGCGGCAAGTTCGTCAAGGCCAGGTCGGGCGAGAAATTCGCCTCCATTAACCCGGCCACCGGCAAGAAGCTCGGCATGGTCGCGCATTGCGACGCCGCCGACGTCGATCTGGCAGTGAAGGCCGCGCGGCGCGCCTTCGAAGGCGGCGCCTGGTCGCGCGCAGCGCCCGAGCACCGCAAGACCGTGCTCCTGAAGCTCGCCGACCTGGTGCGCGCGCACAAGGAGGAGCTTTCCGTCCTCGAAAGCCTCGACAGCGGCAAGACGATCCGCGACTGCCTGCACGAGATCGGCAACGAGGTGGCGACGTTCTTCCAGTGGTACGGCGAACTGATCGACAAGAGTTTCGGCAAGGTCGCGCCGACGCCCGACAACGTCGTCGCCATGATCGTCAAGGAGCCGATCGGCGTCGTCGGCCTCGTGCTGCCCTGGAACTTTCCGCTGCTGATGGCCGCCTGGAAGCTGGCGCCGGCGCTCGCCGCCGGCTGCTCCGTGGTGTTGAAGCCGGCCGAGCAGACGCCGATGACGGCGATCCGGCTGGCCGAGCTCGCGGCCGAGGCCGGCCTGCCGGACGGCGTGCTCAATGTGCTGCCGGGGCTCGGCGAGACCGCGGGTGCTGCGATCGGCCGCCATCCGGACATCGACGTCGTATCCTTCACCGGCTCGACCGAGGTCGGCGGCTACTTCCTGAAATACTCCAGCGAGAGCAATCTGAAGCCGGTCGGGCTGGAGATGGGCGGCAAGAGCCCGATGATCATCCTCGAGGACGCCGCGATCACCGACGACCTCGTCTCCAACGCCGTCTCCGCTGCCTTCTGGAACGGCGGCCAGAATTGTTCCGCCAACATGCGCCAGATCGTCGACCGCAAGGTCAAGGAAGAGTTTCTGGGCAAGGTGCTGGAGCGCGCGGCGTCGCTCAAGCTCGGCGATCCGCTCGACCCGGCGACCGACATGGGCTCCATGGTCACCAGCGAGCATCGCGACCGCGTCATGTCCTACATCGGCAAGGGCAGGAAGGAAGGCGCGAAGCTGCTTGCCGGCGGCGATGCGCCGAAGAAGCTCGACGGCTATTTCGTCGCGCCGACCGTGTTTGACGAGCTGAGGCCGGATATGGTCATCGCCCGCGAGGAGATTTTCGGGCCGGTGCTGGGCGTGCTGCCGGTGTCGGGCGTCGACGAAGCGCTGGCGGTTGCGCGCGACACTGACTACGGCCTGCACGCATCGGTGTTCACCAGGGACATCGACCGCGCCTTCCATCTCGCCAAGCGACTGCCCTGTGGCACGGTGTCGGTCAACGCGTTCTCGGAGGGCAACGTAACGACGCCCTTCGGCGGCTACAAGCGTTCCGGCTCGCTCGCCCGCGACAACGGCGCCGAGGCGATGGACCAATACGTGCAGACCAAGACGATCTGGATCGCGCTCGGCGGCTAGCGCATGTCTCCCGAAAGTCGGAACCGGTTTCGGGATAAAGACATGCGGCAAATCAAAGAGCTAGCCGGCGCTACCGGCCAGGCGCCCAGCCACTGGGCGCCAGTTCGAAGGCGGCAAAGTCGAAGCCGGGCGCGACCGTGCAGCCGACCAGTGTCCATGCGCCGAGGCTCCGCGCGGTCTGCCAGGCGTTCGCGGGGACGATCGCCTGCGGTCGTTCGCCGGCCGCAAGGTCGATGCCGAGCCGATGCGTCGCCGTGCCTTCATCGCAGTGGATGGTCAGCTCCAGAGCCGCACCGGCATGGAAGTGCCAGGCCTCCGCCGCGTCGCGGACCCGGTGCCACGCAGAGACGTCGCCGGCTTCCAGCAGAAAATAGATGGCGGTCGAGTGCCCGCGCCCGCCCTGCGGCGCATCGCGAAAGGTCTCGGCATACCACCCGCCCTCCGGATGCCGCCGCATGCCGAGCCGGGCGATGATGTCGGCAGCGTTCAAAAATTGTCCTTGCGCCTGCGGATCTCGGCGAACACCTCGACGTCGTCGGCCTTCTCCATGCCAAGGTTGCGGCGAATCGCGGGATCGTGGGCACGCAGGAACGGATTGGTCGAAAGCTCCCGCCCGATGGTCGTGGGCAGCGTCGGCTGGCCGTCGGCGCGCAGCCGGTCGATCTCGGCGGCGCGCTGCTTCAGTGCCGAGTTGGTCGGGTCGATCGTGAGCGCGAAACGGGCATTCGCCTGCGTGTATTCGTGCCCGCAGTGGATCGTCGTCTCGGGCGGCAGCGCGGCGAGTTTCTGCAGCGAGGCGAACATCACCGGCGCCTTCGCCTCGAACAGCCGGCCGCAGCCGAGCGCGAACAGCGTATCGGCGGTGAAGGCGACCTTCGACGCCGGCCAATGATAGCAGACATGGCCGGCGGTATGCCCCGGCGTCTCGATCACGTCGATCGTCTCGCTGCCGAGCTTGATCGTGTCGCCTTCGCCGACACCCTGGTCGATGCCGGGGATCTTCGCCGCCTCGGCCGCCGGACCGATGATCCTCACGCCATAGCGGCTCTTCAGTGCGAGGTTCGCCTCGACATGATCGCCATGGTGGTGCGTGATGAGGAGCAGCGTCGGCGCCCAGCCGGTGCGCTCGATCGCCGCGACGATCGGCGCCTCCTCGGGTGCGTCGATGATGGCCGTCGCGCCGCTCGCCGGATCATGCACCAGCGCGCCGAAATTGTCCGTCCGGCATATGAACTGTTCGACCTTGACCATCGGCAATCTCCCTGCACGCGCGGACCATAGGGCCGCGCACAGGCACTGTCACCCGCCCTTGGCGCTTCCTTGCACGGTCCGTGCAAGGCGGATACCGTCCGCGCCATGCATGTCGACATCGTCGATCTCAGGGCCTTCTATTCCAGCCTGCTCGGCCGACTCACCGACCGCTCGATCGCGGCGGCCCTCGAGTCGGTCTGGGCTGGCCTGCCCAACGAGCGGCTCGTCGGCCTCGGCTACACGCTACCCTGGCTGGAGCGCTTCGGCGCCGGTGCCGACCGCGTCATCGCCTTCATGCCGGCCACGCAAGGGGCAGTGCGCTGGCCGTCCGACGGCCCGTCGGCGACCGCGCTGGTCTTCGACGAGGAACTGCCGCTGTCGGATTCCTCGATCGACCGCATGCTGATCGTGCACGCGCTCGAACATGCCGAGAGCCCGCGCGAGACGCTGAAGGAGGTCTGGCGGGTGCTCTCGCCAGCCGGCCGCGTGGTCATCGTCACGCCGAACCGCCGCGGCATGTGGGCGCGCTTCGAGCATACGCCGTTCGGCACCGGCCGGCCGTTCTCGCGCAGCCAGCTCAACGGCCTTCTGCGGGAAACCAACTTCACCCCGGCGGCATGGTCGGAGGCGCTGCTGTTTCCGCCCTCGCACCGGCGGTGGCTGCTGCGGCTCCACAATCTGCTTGAAAAGACGGGGCAGCGCGTCTGGCCGATCTTTGCAGGCGTCATCGTAGTCGAGGCGCAGAAGCGGCTCTACCAGGGCCTGCCGGTGGCGCGCCGCGCCTCGCGCCGCGTCTTCGTGCCTGTGCTGTCGCCGCAGGGAGCGGTCCGCGTGCCGGCGCCGAAACGCGTCAGCGCTTGAGCAGAAACACGGCCTGCTGGCCGAAAAAATTCCAGAACCACCAGGGCATCGAAAAGCCGATCCGCTGACCGGCGGCATCGAGCGCTGTCGCGCTCTCCACACGGGCGCCCAGCTCGTCGCACAGCGCGACGAAATCGCGGATGGTGCAGAAGTGGATGTTCGGCGTGTCGTACCAGGAATGCGGCAGGTCGCGCGTCACCGGCATGCGTCCAAGGAACATCAGCCCGAGCCGGACACGCCAGTGGCCGAAATTCGGGAAAGACACGATGGCGTGCTTGCCGATGCGCAGCAGCTCGTCGAGCACCAGCTTCGGATTGCGCGTTGCCTGCAGCGTCTGCGACAGCACCACATAGTCGAAGCCGTTGTCGGGATAGAACACGAGGTCGGTGTCGGCGTCGCCCTGGATCACCGACAGGCCGCGCTCGACGCAATGGTTGACGCCACGCTGCGAGAGTTCGACGCCGCGGCCATCGACCTTCCTCTCCGCCTGCAACCGCGCCAGCAGATCGCCGTCGCCGCAGCCGACGTCCAGCACGCGCGAGCCGGGCGCGATCAGCCCGGCGATGAGTTCGAGGTCGACGCGCGGGGTGGTGTTGACGCTCATGCGACTGCTCCGGGCTCGATGCCGCGTGCGCGTGCGGCCGAGCGCAGGAAGCCGCCGATCGCGGCGAACAGTTCCGGCTCGTCGAGCAGGAAGGCGTCGTGGCCGCGGTCCGTCTTGATCTCGACGAAGGAGACCGACGCGCCGGCGGCGTTGAGGGCGTGAACGATCGAGCGGCTCTCCTCGGTCGGGAACAGCCAGTCGCTGGTGAACGAGACGATGCAGAAGCGCGTCTTGGTGCCGGCAAAGGCGTCGGCAAGGCGCCCGCCATGGTCGGCGGCGAGGTCGAAATAGTCCATTGAGCGGGTCAGATAGAGATAGGAGTTGGCGTCGAAACGGTCGACGAACGTCATGCCCTGGTGGCGCAGGTAGCTCTCGATCTGGAAGTCCGCGTCGAAGCCGAAGGTCGGCTTGTCGCGGCCCTGCAGGTTGCGGCCAAACTTGCGGTGCAGCGCCGCCTCGGAAAGGTAGGTGATGTGGCCGGCCATGCGCGCGACGGCCAGCCCCTTTACCGGATTGGTGCCGTGCTCAAGATAGGTGCCGCCGCGCCATTCCGGATCGGCCATCACTGCCTGCCGGCCGACTTCATGGAAGGCGATGTTCTGCGCCGAATGCCGCGCCCCGGTGGCGATCGGCAGGGCGCAGAAGACGCGCTGCGGAAAGCTCGACGCCCATTCCAGCACCTGCATGCCGCCCATCGAACCGCCGATCACGCAGAACAGCTTCTCGATGCCGAAGCTGTCGATCAGCATGGCCTGCGCCCGCACCATGTCGCGGATGGTGATCACGGGCAGGTCGAGACTGTAGGGCCGGCCGGTGTGCGGGTTGATCGAGGCCGGGCCGGTTGAGCCCAGGCAACCTCCGATCACGTTGGAACAGATGACGAAGAAGCGGTTGGTGTCGACGATCTTGCCGGGACCGATCAGCACTTCCCACCAGCCCGGCTTTCCCGTCACCGGGTGAACGTTGGCGACATGCTGGTCGCCGGTCAGCGCGTGGCAGATCAGGATGGCGTTGGAGCGCGCCGCGTTGAGTTCGCCATAGGTCTGGTAGGCGATCTGGAACGGGGACAGCGCGATGCCGGCGTCGAGCATCAGCGGCCGGTCGGCACCGAAGTGCATCACCGGGCTCGACGGCGTGTTGGCCTCGCTGCTCCTCAGTTCGACGTTCGCCGACGCCATCGTGCCCTGCCTCGATCCGCCTCCGGCACGGCGGACAATAAAAAAAACCGGCTTGCCACGTCGCAAAGCCGGTCAATCAATCCTGACGGCCCTTTAGCGACTTCTTTAACGTGGCTGCAAGCCGACCGGCCAAATCACCACGGAACAAGCACGCTCATAAGCCCGCCGCGGGCATTCGTCAACGCCGCCGCGCCACCCGAGCCACCAACCCGCTCCCGTTGCAAGCCCGGTTCCCCGTGCCCGTGAACCCTTCCTTCACCAATGGAATGAAAAAGCCACAGGCGCCTGCCCGTCGGGGCTTAAGCGACAACCGGATGCGCGCCCCGGTTGCTAGCCCCAAAATTGGCCTCCTTGCTGGGCAGAATGCCGATTTGGCAGGCATATGCCCACAAGCCAAGCAGGCTGCCGAAGCGCGGTGATCCCGCAGGCCTGAAATCGTCAAAACAGATTGTTAACGCCTGAAATTCTACGCAATTCGTGCCGGTCAGCCTCCCGGGCCGGACCCGCTTGGACGGATATCATGCTTGGCAAAATTCAATTCGCGCAGCGGTTGCGCTCCTTTCTTTGCGACCGTAGCGGCAACGTCCTGATACTGTCGGCCCTGTCGTTGCCGGTGCTGGTCGGCGCCGCGGCGCTGGTTGCCGAATACGGCGACGCCCTGCTCGACCAGGTCGAGAACCAGCGCGTGGCGGACATGGCGTCGTTTGCCGGCGCACTCGCCTACAACAGCACGAAGTCCGAAACCACCATGACATCGGCCGCGCAGAACGTGGCCAAGCTCAATGGCGTTCCCGCGTCCGACGTGAGCGTCAACCTGGTCCCGTCCCCGCGCACGACCGGCGCGAAAGCTGTGACCGTCGAGATCGAGACACAGAAGCCGCTGTTCCTTGCCCGCGTGCTGGACACCCGCACCAGCGTCGACATCAGCGCCCAGGCCTGGGCCGAGGTCGGCGGCAAGGCGACACCGGGCTGCGTCCTTGCGCTCGATCCCACCCAGACCGGCGTCACATTGTCTGGCGGCACCAAGATCGAAGCGCCCAATTGCACCGTGTCTTCCAACAACACGGTCACCGTGCCCTGCGGCACCTACATCAAGGCGATTGGCGTCAACTACAACTCCGCGGCGGCGCCGAGTGCGCCCTGCGGCGGTATCACCAACGCGACCGGCGGCGCTGCCATCATCGCCAAGCAAGCGACAGCGGACCCGCTCAAGGACAATACCGGCGTGACGGGTGCTGTGGCGCGCATCACCACGGTTGCGGCCATGGCGACGCCCACAATTACAACGACCACCACCGGCCAGAACATCGATTTCGCCTGGAGCCAGTCGTCCACGCAGACGGCCGCGGCTGCCGTGCCGGGCTGCTCGGCCTCGTGGGCAAGCGGCACCAGCACCTGGACGCTGACCTGCACCGGCAAGTCGAGCTACAATTTCGGCAACATCACGATGGGCGGCGGCATCAAGCTGAACTTCAACACAGCCGGCCCCTCGACGGCGGTCTACAATTTCTCCGGCACGATCAATAACACCGGCACCAGCATGACCTTCGGTCCCGGCACCTTCAACATCGCCAAGGGCCTGACCACCGGCGGCGGCTCGACCACCACCTTCGGCGCAGGCACGTTCAACATCGGCAAGAGCGACACCGCCTGCTCGGGCAGCGGCAACTACAGCATCTGCAACACGTCGACGCTGACCTTCGGCGGGCCGAGCACATTCGTGCTGCCGGCCGGCTTCTCCAACACCGGTGGCTCCACGCTGACCTTCGGCGCAGGCACCACCAACAGCTTCAAGCTCGGCCCGTCCAGCACCGGCAACGCGGTCAACCTCGGCGGCGGCTCCAAGACCTTCATGTATGACGCGCTGGGCGCGAGCAGCGTGTTCGAGGTCAAGGGCCACATCAACGGCGGTGGCGGCGGCAGTTGCTTCATGGTGCCGGCGGCCGCCCAGCACGATATCTCCGGCAACTTCATTGCCTCCGGTGCGATGGTGCTCGGGTCCGGCGTCTACACGGTCGACGGCTATTTCTCGCTAGGCGCCAATGGCGGCGGCAGCGCAGCGTGTCCGACCGCCACCGTCAGCGTAAAGGCACTCGGCGTCACGTTGGTGCTGTCGGGCAAGAATGTGCCCAACGGCGGCTCCTGCAACGGCTATTCCTTCTGCGTCGCCGCCGGCTACAGCAACATCCAGCTCGAGGCACCCACCTCCGGGGCCACCGCGAAGCTCGCCGTCATAGGGCCGACCTCCAGCACGGTCACCGCGGGCGCCACCTTCGCGGAAGGCGGTTCCAACGCCCAGATCTCCGGCGCCTTCTACTTCCCCAAAGGACCGATCACCATGAGCGGCGGCTCCAGCACCTTCGGCTCCAAGACGGATACGACAAAGTGCCTGCAGCTGATCGGCTCCCGCATCACGCTTTCTGGCGGCACGGCGGCGGCGTCGGAATGCATCGCGGCCAGCGGAGCGACCGGCAGCGACAAGGTATCACTTGTACAATGAACACGCATGGAATCCACACGCCGGCGCGAGCCGGCCGCCTCTGGTGCGCGCTGTGCGCGCTGGTTCGGGCGCGCGACGGCGTCTCGACCGTCGAATTCGCCGTGGCGGCGCCCACCATCCTGCTGATCCTGGCCGGCACCATGGACCTCGGCCGCGCGCTGATGACCAAGTTCGAAGTCAGCTCGGCGGTGAGCGCCAGCACCAACTACGCCTTGCTCAACGGCGCGCGCGTCAACTCGACCGCCGGTGCCGCGCTCGCGACCGAGATCGCGACCGTGGCCAAGAGCAGCCTGGATGGCAACCAGGGAGATGTCACCGTGGTCATCAACCACGGCGCCAGCGTCCAGGTGAACAACGGCCAGGCGTCGCCGTCCGGCACGGCCGCCAACGCCGACAGCTGCTATTGCCCGACCATCGCCAGCGGCGTGGTCACCTGGGGCTCGACGAAGACCTGCGGGTCGGCCTGCAGTGGCGGCGGGGTCGCCGGCAAATTCGTGGTCGTGACCGCCAGCAAGCCGTATTCGCCGATGTTCAGCGGCTACGGCATCGTCGACGACGACGCCATCACGGTGCGGGCGATCGTGCAGCCACAATGATACGATCGCTGGCATTCCGCTTCCTGCGCGACCGCGCGGCCGCCTCGGCCGTCGAGTTCGCCATTCTTGCGGGACCGCTGGCGCTTCTTCTTTTCGGGACGCTCGAGTTCGGCCGTCTCTACTGGACCCAGCAGGCGCTGCAGGAAACGGCGATCGCCGGGGCACGCTGCATGGGCGTCAAGAATCCGGACTGCGCCACGAAAGCCGTCTACACCGCCAGCAAGGCCCAGACCTTCATCAAGGACATGGCGAAGGGCCGTGGCGTCATCCTGACCAACTCCAACCTGACGCTGAACGCCAACACCACCTGCTCGGGCCTGTCCGGATTTTCCAGCGTCACCATCAACTACACCTTCGAGACGCCGCTTCCGCCAATCATTGCTGCGCTGGCCGACGGCGTCGCTCTCAGCGCCACCGCCTGCTTCCCCAACCAGGGTTAATCTCCCGATCGCCAGGCGATCGAGCCGGTTGACAGTCCGTCGCGCTTGAAGCGCGGCGCCGGGACTGACACAGTCCCGGCTCCTAAACAGTCGGGCAGGGCATGAGCGACGGAAAGGCCGTGGAGCAACGCAAGTCCGGGGGCGGATTCGACCGCCGCCGGCGCGACGCGCGGCTGGGCTCCGGACTGGTGCTGACCGTCTTCGTGGCGATGCACATCGCCAACCACGCTTTGCTCCTGGTGTCGCTGGATGCCGCCGAAGCCGCCCGCCACTGGTTCCTGCTCCTGTGGCGCAATCCGCTCGGGACCGTGGTTCTCTACGGCTCGGCTCTGGTCCACTTCGCGCTCACCATGCATGTCGTCTATCGCCGCCGCACGCTTCTGATGCCGGCGCGCGAGGCCTTCCAGATCGCGCTCGGCCTTGCGATTCCGCTGGTGCTGGCCGAGCATGTGATGGGCACGCGCGTCTACCACGCGCTGAGCGGCAACGACGACACCTATGAATGGGTGACCCACGTGCTGTGGGTCTACTCGCCCCAGGTCGGGCTGCGCCAGAGCATCGCCACGCTGATCATCTGGGCGCATGCCTGCCTCGGCATCTATTTCTGGCTGCGCTTCCGCCCTTGGTTTCCGCGCTGGGCGCCGCTGATGCTGATCGCCTCGGTGCTCCTGCCGGTGCTGGGGCTGCTTGGCTTCGTCGTCGCGGGCCGGCAGGTCCAGCTGACTGACCCTGCACCGTCCTCTGTCCCGCCCGACCTCGCCGCCAGCGCCCTCGCCACCACCTATTACCTGCTCGACGTCACCTATGTGGTGTTCGGCACCATTCTGCTGGCGGTGCTGCTTGCGCGCGCCGTGCGCCTGCGCCGCGAGCGCAGCCGGCTGATCGAGGTGCGCTACGGGGACGGCCATGTCGTGCGCGTCGCCAAGGGCTACAGCGTGCTGGAGGCAAGCCGGATCGGCGGCATCCCGCACAATTCGGTGTGCGGCGGCAAGGGCCGCTGTTCCACCTGCCGCGTGCGGGTGACGCAGGGCGCAGACAAGCAGCCGCCGCCCAACCAGATCGAGGAGGCGACGCTGAAGCGGATCGGCGCCGAACCCGACGTGCGCCTCGCCTGCCAGTTGCGCCCTGTCGCCAACCTCAGCGTGACGCCGCTGCTGGTCGCCGACAAGCTGCGCGCCGCCGCCGGCGGGCGACAGGCAACGCCGGGCCGCGAGCAGGACGTCGCCATCCTGTTCTGCGACATCCGCGGGTTCACCGCCTTGTCGGACCGGCGCCTGCCGTTCGACGTCGTCTTCCTGCTCAACCGCTATTTTTCGCTCGTCGGCACAGTCGTTGAAAAAGCCGGCGGGCGGCTCGACAAGTTCGTCGGGGACGGCGCCATGGCGATCTTCGGCCTGGAGGTCGAGCGCGACGAGGCCTGCCGTCAGGCCGTCACGGCCGCGGCCGGTATCGTCGCCGGGCTGGAGGCGGTGAGCCGCGAACTCGCGGCCGAGCTGCCGGCGCCGATGCGGGTCGCGATCGGCATCCATGCCGGCCGCGCCATCGTCGGCTCGATGGGCTTCGGCAGCGTGATGAGCGTCACCGCGATCGGCGACACGGTGAACACCGCGAGCCGGCTGGAGGCCGTGGCGAAGGAGCTGAATGCGGCGATCGTGATCTCGGAGCGTGCCGCGAGCGTCTCCGGCTTCGATTTTTCCGGCTACGAACTGCAGCGCATCGACATCCGCGGCGTCAGCCGGCCGCTGGACATCCGCGTGGTGCCGACCGGCGCGCCGCTGCCGGCCAAGACGCAGGCGAACGCGGCTGCGTGACGCCGGTCAGGCGAGCCCGCGCTTGACCATCATGGCGTCCGGCGACGGCATCTTGCCGCGGAAAGCGGTGTAGAGCTCTTCCGGGTCGCGAGAGCCGCCGGCGGCGTAGATGTTCCTGCGCAGTTTCTCCGCCATTGCCTTGTCGAATACGTTTCCGGTCTCCTCGAACGCGGAAAAGGCGTCGGCGTCGAGGACTTCCGACCAAAGGTAGGAATAATAGCCGGCCGAATAGCCGTCGCCGGAGAAGACGTGCAGGAAATGCGGCGTGCGGTGACGCATGGCGATGGCATCCGGCATCCGAAGCCGGGCAAGCGTCTCCGCCTCGAAGTCGAGCGGCGCAGCAGGCGCGTCGGTGCGGGCATGGTAGGCCATGTCGACCAGCGCGGACGCCGCGAATTCGACGGTCGCGAACCCGGCAGTAAAGGTCTTGGCGGCCAGCATCTTGTCCAGCAGCTCTTTCGGCATCGGCCGGCCCGTGCGGTGGTGCAAGGCGTGCTTCTCCAGCACTTCCGGCACGGTCAGCCAGTGCTCGTAGAGCTGCGAGGGCAGTTCCACGAAATCGCGGCTGACCGAGGTGCCGGACACGGACGGCCACGTCACGTCGGTCAGCATGCCGTGCAGGGCATGGCCGAACTCGTGGAACAGCGTGCGCGCCTCGTCGAGCGACAGCAGTGCCGCCTCGCCGGGCGCCGGCCGGGCAAAGTTCATGATGTTGTAGATGATCGGCCGCGAGCCATGGCCGAGCTTGTAGCCGGAGCGCAGCGCGCTCATCCAGGCGCCGGAGCGCTTCGATGGCCGCGCGAAATAGTCGGCAAGGAAGAGGCCGCGCTCGCTGCCGTCCGGGTCGAGCACGCGGAAGACACGCGCATCGGGATGCCAGGTGGCGATGCCCTTCACTTCCTCGAAGGTGATGCCGAAGAGCCGCGTGGCGACGTCGAAGCAGGCCTCGATGACGCGGTCGAGTTGCAGATACGGCTTCAGTTCGGCCTCGTCGAAAGCATACTTCTTGGCGCGCAGCTTCTCCTGATAGAAACGCCAGTCCCAGGCAGCGATTTTTTCGTTGCTGCCGGCATCGGCGGCGAGCTTCTGCAGGTTCGCCTCGTCGGCGGCGGCCTTTTCCAGCGCCTTTTCCCACACCGGGTCGAGCAGGCCGGCGACCGCCTTCGGCGTCTTCGCCATGGTGTCGTCGAGCTTCAGGTCGGCATAGCTGCCATAGCCGAGCAGCCGCGCCTTCTCCGCCCGCAACGCAAGCAGATCCCGCACGACCGCCGTATTGTCGGTCTCGCCGCCGTTCTGGCCGCGCATCGTGAAGGCGCGGAACACCTGCTCGCGCAGGTCGCGGCGCTCCGAAAAACTCATGAAAGGCTCGTAGATCGAACGCGACAGCGTGACCGCGAACTCACCCTTGTGGCCGCGCGTCTCGGCGGCTTCCGCCATCGCGGAGCGCAGAAATTCCGGCAGGCCGGCGAGGTCGTTCTCGCCGAGGTAGAGGACCCACGCCTTCTCGTCGGCCAGCACGTTCTGGCCGAAGCGGGCGCCGAGCGAGGCGAGCTCCTCGTTGATGGCGGCGAGCCTCGCCTTGCCGGCCTCGTCGAGCCGCGCGCCGGCGCGCACGAAACCCTTCCAGCTCTGCTCGAGCACCCGCAGCGTCTCGGCGTTCAGCCCAAGTTCGGCGCGCTTCCGGTAGAGCGCGTCGATGCGCGCGAACAGCGGCGCGTTCATCGAGATCGACGACCAGTGGCGCGCCATCTTCGGCGCGATGTCGCGCTCCAGCGCCTGGATGTCGTCGTTCGTGTGGGCGCCGGCCCTGCACCAGAAGATCGCCGAAACGCGGTCGAGCGCCTCGCCGCCAAGCTCCAGCGCCGCCAGCGTGTTTTCGACCGTGGGCGCCGCGGCATTCTCGGCGATCGCGTCGATCTCGGCCGCGTGCGCGGCAATCGCCTCCTCGAAGACCGGCGCGAAGGCGTCGTCGGCGAAGGCAGTGAAATCGGGCAGGCCGAGCGGGCCGTTCCAGGCGGTCAGCGGATGCGAGCGAAGGTCGGGGGAAGCGGACTTGTCGGTCATGCGGGCCTCGGAACGGCGGGATCGCCGGCCGGACGACCGACGGCGCTCCTGCAGATAGGCGCCGCCGCCGCCGCACGCAACCGCCTTGACAGGCAGCCCGGGTCTTAATACGGATGCCTTATAATAAGAAATACTTACTAAAATGGCGCGCAGCAGGATCGATCCCGAAAGCTTCGGCTTCCTCGTCAACGACGTCGCGCGCCTGGTGCGCGGCGAGGTCGACCGCCGAACCGCCGAGGCCGGTCTCGGTCTGACCCAGGGCGAGGGCCGCACGCTGATCCATGCGCTGCGCGCCGGTCCTGTGCGGCAGAACGTGCTGGCCGAGCGGCTGGGTGTCGAGGCGATGACGCTTTCCGGCACGCTCGACCGGCTGGAGGCAAAGGGCTTCATCCGCCGCAGTGCCGATCCGGCGGACCGCCGCGCCAAGCTGGTGTACCTCACCGACGAGGCGGAGGGCATCGTCGACGCCGTCCTCGAGATCGGCGCGGCGATCCGGACCGACGCCGCCAATGGCCTCACGCAGGAGGAATGGCGGCAGTTCCTCTCCACGCTTAAACAGGTGCGCGACAATCTCGTGGCGCTGCGGACCGAGGCAGCGGGCGGGCTCGCCGCGTGAACATGCAGTCCGCCATCCCGCCGGCGCCGGTGATGAGCGAGCGCCGCGTCTCGATCATCGGCGCGATGATGGTGGCCGTCGGCCCGGTCTCGATGGCGCTGTTCACGCCGGCGATGCCGGAGATCGTGCACGCCTTCGGCACCACCGAATCCGCGGTCAAGCTGACGCTGTCGCTCTATTTCGCCGGCTTCGCCTTCGCGCAGCTCGTCTGCGGACCGCTGTCGGACGGTTTCGGCCGCAAGCCGGTGACGGTCGTGTTCATGGCGATCTTCCTCGCCGCCAGCGTCATGGCGCTGCTGGCGCCGAACATCCACATGCTGATCGCGGCGCGCTTTCTGCAGGGCGTGGGCGCAGCCGTCGGCGTCTCCGTCTCACGTGCGCTGGTGCGCGACCTCTTCACGCATGACCGCTCGGCGCGCATCCTCAACCTGATGGGCATCATCCTGGCCGTCGGGCCGGCAGTGGCGCCGACGCTGGGCGGGTTGACGATGGAGCTGTTCGGGTGGCACGCCATCTTCCTGGTGATGGTGGCGATCGGCCTGGCGGTGATGGCCACCGCGACGCTGGCCATGCGCGAGACGATCGCCCGCGATATCGGGCGCATCCGCCCGCTGGCGCTGGCGCGATCCTACGCGTCGCTGCTCTCCAGCCGCTACTTCATGTATTCCAGCCTGGTGGTGGCCGGCACGTCGGGCGCGATCTATGCGCAGGCCACGGTGCTGCCCTTCGTGATGATGAACCGCGTCGGGCTGACGCCGACGCAGTTCGGCATGGGCATGCTGATGCAGACGATGAGCTATCTGGCCGGTTCGCTGATCGTGCGCCGGCTGATGCCGCGCTTCGGCGCCTTCGCGCTGGTGCCCTGCGGTCTGGTGTTCGTCGGTATCGGCGCCACGGCGACGGCGGTGCTGCTGCGCACCATCGAGCCGACCTTCCTGTCGGTGATGGGGCCGGTCGGGCTTTATGCATTCGGCATCGCCTTCGCCATGCCGGCGATGATGACCGCCGCGATGGCGCCGTTTCCGCGCACCGCAGGTGCGGCATCGGCACTGATGGGCTTCATGCAGATGGGCGCGGGGCTGGCGGGCGGGCTGGCCTGCGCGCTGATCGGCGATCCGTCGATCGGGATGGCGACGGTCGTGCCAATCCTCGGCGCAACCGCCATCCTGTCATGGCTCTTGTGGCGGCGCCTGCCCGAACCCGTCGCGGCCTCGGTCGCGCTCGCCTGACCGCGCCGAAGCTCAGGCCCAGATCGCGATCGGCAGCCCGTACGCGTCGCGCAGCGGCGGATCCGGAAACGGCCTTGCCGCGCCGCGGAGCCGGCGCTCCGCGATCAGCAGCATCGCGGTCGCGTCGAGGAGATCGTCGGATGCCGCGCCGCGCGGCGGCGTCGCCACCAGGAAGGCAGGCGCCACACCGTGCTCAGAGAGCAGGGCTCGCCGCTCGGCCATGCCGGCTTCGCTGACGCGCCCCTTCACCTTCTTCGGCGTCGCCATCGCACGACCGCGGTTCAGGCGCCAGAACGCGACTTCGGGATGCGATTCGATGACCCGCTCGCGCAAGCAGGCATCGGATCGCAGCAGCTCGTCGAGCTCACAGATCTTCGGGAAGATCGCGAAAGCCTGGATCGAGATGGCGCGCGGCGGGTTGGAGGTCGCGCGCGCCACCTCGCTTGCGCGCCGGTGCCGGTCGTACCAGGCGTCCGCAGTGTCGTAGGCGGCATCCTCGGCAAACACGGCAGCGCGTGACGGAATGGAAAAAACACTCGACTGCCGCTCGCCGAGCAGCGGGCGCACCACTGCTTCAGGGCCGCGGCCGCCATGCCCGGTGCACTCCGGCAGGCCGATGGGCATGTCGACGGCGATCACCGCACCGGCGAACCGTGCGGCGAGCAGCCCAAAACCCCCGAAAATCTGTCGCCCGAAAATGCCGTCCGGCTGGCGCCAGACCGCGATCCATCCTGCCGGGCAGCCGTCGACGCCGACAGCGGCGACCATCAGGCGCGGCGGCCCTTTCCGGGGTGTGTCAGGTGGCGCAGCGAAACCATCGCCATCGGGTGCGACAGGCTTTCGGCGTCGGTCTCCAGCGTCAGTTCGTCCGCGCCGCGCTTGGTGGTGCGCGCCAGGATCTCGAACACCGCGGCGGTCGTATGCTGCAGGGCCTTGGCCGTCGTATTCCCGGCCAGCAGGCGCGCGAGGAACACCGCGCCGGTGAGGTCGCCCAGGCCGTGCGGCGGTTTTTCGATGATGCGATGCTCGACCAGCAAAGCCTCGCTCGGCGTAAGCAGCAGATTGCCGGTGCCGCCCGCCATCAGCGACGGCGCCGAGGTCACCAGCATGGTCGGCGGCCCGGCTTCGAGCGCCGCAGCCATCACCTGGCCCGTAGTGTCGAGCTTGGCGCCGGTGATCCATTCCAGTTCGTAGCGGTTGGGCGTGGCGATGTCGGCGATCGGCAGCAGCCTGTCGCGCAGCGCCTCGGCCACCGCAACCGGCACGTAGAGCCCGCCAAGGTCACCCATCACCGGGTCGCAGACGTAGAGTGCGCGCGGGTTGCGCGCCTTTACCGCGCGCACGAGCGAGGCGACCGCGTCCGCCTGCTCGGCATCGCCGAGGAAGCCGGACAGGACGCCGGCCACCTCGCCCAGCCAGGGCGCGCGCTCGAGATCCTTCATGAGCGCGGCGAACTTGTCCGGCGGCGGCACGATCTTGGTGCCCGGCCCATGGCCGAGATGGTAGGGCAGGATGATCGTCGGCACGGCCCAGACCGGAAAGCCCAGCGTTTCCAGCGCGAACACGGCCGCGCGGTTGCCGACCGAGCCGCGGGCGACGTGGCTTGAAACGACGATGACGGCGCGCGGCGCGTCTGCGTCCTGATTGCTCATTTTGGGTCTAACCGCCGCGAAGCACTAGAAGAATGAAGCCGTAGAGCAGCACTAGCACGATGACCAGCGCAAGGGCACGTCCTATTCTTGTGCCCCAGATTTCGATGCGATCCTGCTGGTCGGCGTCGGTCGCGCCGAAATGTTCCTGCGCACGCCTTGCCACGCGCGTCATCGGCGAGCTTGCCTCGACCTCGCGGGCGACGCGGTCGAGAATGCGCCGAGATTCTTCCCTGCCGTCGTCGCGTTCCATGGTCCCGTCGCTGCCGATCTCGCCCATTATAGCGGCGATTGCGGCGATTGCACCGCCGGTGGTGGTCGTTTCCTCGCCCACGCTTTGTGGTAAGGAATGGCAAGGTTAACCGCATGCGAGGAGCTTGAACATGATTGCCCTGCCTTTGGCACGCTGGTCCGGCTTTCGGGCGGCGTTGGTGCTCGTGCTGCTTCTGCCGCTGCTGTCGGCGTGCGGGTTCAACACCATCCCGACCGCCGAGGAGAAGGCCAAAGCCGCCTGGAGCGAGGTGCTAAACCAGTACCAGCGCCGCGCCGACCTCATTCCCAACCTGGTCGAGACGGTCAAGGGCTATGCCGCGCAGGAGAAATCGGTGCTGGAGGGCGTGGTCGAGGCGCGCGCCAAGGCCACGCAGGTGACGCTGCCGCCCGACGCGCTGAGCAACCCGGAAGCCTTCAAGAATTTCCAGGACAGCCAGGCCGGCCTCACCGGCGCGCTGTCGCGGCTGCTGGCGGTGGTCGAGAACTACCCCGACCTCAAATCCAACCAGAACTTTTTGGCCCTGCAGGCCCAGCTCGAAGGCACGGAAAACCGCATCGCGGTGGCCCGCCGCGACTATATCGAGGCGGTGCGCGAGTACAACACGACGCTGAAAACCTTCCCGTCGATCATCTGGGCCAACCTCTGGTTCACCACCAACGAGCCGTTCCAGAATTTCACCGTCGCCGAGGACAAGATGGAGACGCCGAAGGTCGACTTCGGCACCAAGCAGGGGGGTTAGGGTTAGCGTACAAGCTGGACACGTGCGGCAATGCGCTTCTGCGCACCCCCCTCTGGCCTGCCGGCCATCTCCCCCTCAAAGGGGGAGATCGGCAGCTTCGGCCTGTCCGCCAGATGTCAAACGCCGAAGGCCGGCGAAGGCCGTCGCGACAGCCAATCTCCCCCCTTGAGGGGGAGATGGCCGGCAGGCCAGAGGGGGGTTGGAAGGATCATTTCGGCATGGATCCTTCTCTTCGCCCTCTGCCTCCCAGCCTTCGCCGCCGATCTGCCTGCCCTCACCGGCCGTGTGGTCGACAATGCCAACCTGATCGACCCGGCGACAAAGGCCCTGCTCACCTCGAAACTCGCCGCGTTCGAGAAGAAATCCTCCGACCAGATCGTCGTCGCCACAATCCCGAGCCTGGACGGCGAGGCCATCGAGCCCTACGCCAACCGGCTTTTGCGCGCCTGGAAGCTTGGGCAGGCGGGCGAGAACAACGGCGTCCTGCTGCTGGTGGCCAAGAACGACCGCAAGATGCGCATCGAGGTCGGCTACGGCCTGGAGGGCACGCTGACCGACCTCCATTCGAGCCTCATCATCAACAACACGCTGGTGCCCGCCTTCCGCGCCGGCGATTTCGCCGGCGGCATCGACCATGCGGTGGACGACATCGTCACCGTGCTGGAAGGCAACGGCGCCGAACTCGAGGCGCGCGCGAAGCGCAACTCAGACGAGGGCGAGCCGATCGACTGGGTCATGGTTACCATCGTGGTGGTCTGGTTCTCGCTGTTCTTCGGCAGCTTCATCCTGATGTTCCTCGCCCGCACCTTCGGCACGCCGATCGGCTCCGGGCGCTACCGCTGGCTCGGCATGGAGTTCGGCGGCAGCAGCCGCTCACGCCGCTCGGGAGCCTGGTCTGGCGGCGGCTGGTCGGGCAGCAGCTCATCCGGCGGCGGCTGGTCGTCCGGCAGTTCGTCGGGCGGCGGGTTTTCCGGCGGCGGCGGCTCGTCTGGTGGTGGCGGGGCTTCGGGGAGCTGGTGAGGATGCGCCAAAGGCTTACTCCGGACGACCATGCCCGTATCGGCGCAGCCATCCGCGCCGCCGAGAGCCGCACTTCGGGCGAAATCTACTGCGCGGTCGCTCACATCAGCGGCAACTATTTGCTGCCGGCCACGGCCATCATGGCGGGCGCGCTGCTGGTGGTGAGCCTCGGCGCCGCGTTCGTGCTGGAGGCGCTATGGCTCACCATGCGCCTGCCCTGGTTCGTGCTGCTGCAGATCCTGAGCTTCACAACAGGCTTCGTCGTGCTCTGGCGTTTCCCGCGGCTGGCGATCCACCTCGTCCCGAGACCGCTGCAGTTCCGCCGGGCGCACGACAATGCGCTGCGCCAGTTCCTGGCCCGCAACGTGCATATCACCAGCGAGCGTACCGGCGTGCTGGTCTTCGTATCGCTGGCCGAGCGCTACGCCGAGGTGATTGCCGACGCCGGAATCAACCGCCTGGTCCAGGAAGACACCTGGAACGGCGTCGTCGACCGGCTGGTCATGGAGGCGAGCCAGGGTCGCCTCGTTGACGGGTTCGTCGCTGCCATCGAAACGATCGGCGGCGTTCTCGCCGCGCATTTCCCGGTGCGGCCGCTGAACCCCAACGAAATAGATGACCACGTCATCGAGATCTGAGCGCCTGTGAGCAATGCCGGGCGCGCCTCGCGTTCGGCTTGCCGCTGGCCGAACCCGCGGCTATGGTTAACAAACCATGAAGACGCTCACGATCGACATCCGCAAGGCCGAACCCCGGGACGCCGACGCCATCGCCGACGTGCACCAGGCCGCGTGGCGCGGCGCCTATGCCGGCATCATTCCGCATAAGGCCTTGACCGCGATGATCAATCGGCGCGGGCGCGACTGGTGGGCGAATGCCATCCGGCGCGCGGCCTCCATCCTCGTGGTGGAAATCGGCGGCAAGGTGGCCGGTTACGCCACGCTCGGCCGCAACCGCGCGCGCGAACTGCCGCAGCAGGGCGAGATCTATGAGCTCTACCTCTCGCCCGAGTGCCAGGGCATCGGGCTGGGTACGCGGCTTTTCCAGACCGCGCGCCAGCGGCTTGCCGCCAACGGCCTCAAGGGGCTGGTGGTCTGGGCGCTGGAGGAAAACAACGGCGCGCTCGATTTCTATCAGGGCGCCGGCGGCCGCGACGTCGCCGAAGGCGTCGAGGTGTTCGACAGCAAGGCGCTGCGCAAGGTGGCCTTCGTCTGGGACTGAACGTCGCGCCCGTGCATGCCGATTGCGCGTGCGCTGGCCTGTCGCTAACGATGCTGGCAGCGGAGGAAGCTCCAACCGGGAGAAAAACCCAGCCATGCGCATCGAAGCCATCTCGATCGGCAAGAATCCGCCCGAGGACGTCAACGTCATCGTCGAAGTGCCGATCGGCGGCCAGCCCATCAAGTACGAGCTGGACAAGAAGGCCGGCGCGCTGATCGTCGACCGCTTCCTCTACACGCCCATGACCTATCCAGGCAATTACGGCTTCGTTCCGCACACGCTTTCAGGCGACGGCGACCCGATCGACGTCCTGGTCTGCAACACCCGCGAGTTGGTGCCGGGCTGCGTCATCAACGTCAGGCCGATCGGCGTCTTGATCATGGAGGACAATGCCGGCCAGGACGAGAAGGTCATCGCGGTGCCGTCGCCCAAGCTGACGCGCCGCTACGAAAAGGTGTTCAACTACACCGACCTGCCCGAAATCACGCTGCAGCAGATCGAGCACTTTTTCGAGCACTACAAGGATCTGGAGCCCGGCAAGTGGGTGAAGATCGGCGGCTGGCACGGCGCCGAGACCGCGAGGCAGATGATCGTCGAGGCCATCGAGCGCGCGAAGAACGCGCCGGTCGAGTAGCCGACCGTTAAAGGATCAGTTCGCCGTCCCGAATTCCGGAATGGCATCGCCGACCAGCATCCGCTCGTCAGCGCCGCAACCGAAGGTTCGCGCCCGTTCGTCGGCGATGCGGCCGGCCGTACCAGACGGGCGAGCATCCCGCTGCAAGCGGCGCATCAGACCCTCCGGCCCGAAGCCCGGATCCGCTTGGCGCGTGGAAAAGCCACCCCGGCGGCATCGCTGCGGGCGAGGCGGTTTCCCGCCGTCAGATGAGCGCCGGCGCAATCGTGGTGATGATCAGCTGGCGAGCGAAGAAGATGAGCAGCAGAAGAATGATCGGCGAGATGTCGATGCCGCCGAGGTCGGGCAGGAAGCGGCGGATGGGCCGCAGCGCCGGCTCGGTGATGCGAAACAGGAAGTTGCCGATCATGCCGACGGCCTGGTTGCGCGGATTGACCACGTTGAACGCGTACAGCCACGAAAAGATTGCCGATGCGATGATCAGCCACCAGTAGATGTCGAGCGCAAGCAGAATGGTCTGAATGAGGGCGATCATGCCGGACTCCGTAGGTCGGGCCGAGATGTAGCCACTGGGTCTGCGCCGGGCAAGCCCCGCGCCGCGGCGAAGCCGGCCCGATGCCGACGCGTCCAGCCCCGGTGGCCTGGTCGCCACGCCAGGACCGCAACTGACGACCCCCACGGATCGCTTGACAGCCATGGGGCCTGACCCATAAATGCCGCATCCGCCGAACGGGGCTGTAGCTCAGCTGGGAGAGCGCATCGTTCGCAATGATGAGGTCAGGGGTTCGATCCCCCTCAGCTCCACCATTCGGCGATTGCTATCAGATTGATATTGCTGCGTTTTCGGGTTCGGCGCTCAGCGCATCCCCACTTCTGTCCCCACTTCAATTGGTTGCGGGTGCGAAATCTGAGGCCATGAGCGAGTTCCTCCCCGACTTCATCACACCAGCGGAACTGGCGAAGCATACCGGCTGGTCTGAACGCAACATCCGATCCTTGGCGCGGAGGATCGGCGCGTGCCGCATCATCGGAAGGCGAATGGTGCTGACGAAGGCAGATGTGGACGCGATCCTGGAGGCATCGAGGCCAAAATCGTCGACCCCCACTCCAGCGGTCCAGCCAACTGGAGACTACGAGGCACTGACGAAGCTGCTGGAGCGCAGGCGCCGTCAACGCCAACCTAACCGCGGTTGACAGTCCCGTCCGATATTCACAACACCTAAATGCCATTATCGAGGTCGGGAGCGGTCTGCGCCACGTTCTCGCCGCTTTCGGCGAAGCTGATCAGGATGTCGTCGCGATAACCGCAAAAGCCGGACAAACTTCGGCTTGCCGAGCCTCTGAGAAGCAGCCGCTGGACACTTGAAGATCAAAGTCGATCTGTCACTCCAGGAAAACGTATGTGCCCCCGGCCAGGATCCAGCTTTCAGTGGAGAGAAGGGCGATGCTTAGCTTTGCAAGCTCCTCCGCAAAATCCCGAGCATCATCCTTCGCCTTAAATGTCGAGACCACGGACTCCTGCATTTCTCCGACATTCTTCAGGAGAAAGCCCCGGGTTTGAGTGCGCGCCTTGGCCGTCACTTGGCTCATCTCGACGCCTCTGCTTTTGGTGCGTGTCTCGGTCCACGCAACGAGAAACATCATCGGAGCGACCATAACCTCTCCGATCTCCGTGCCCGACCACTGAAACCTGATCCGAAATCGACCGCCGCGGTCGACGTCACCGTAGATCAGCCGGTTACCTTTTCCGTCTGTAATGGGAATTTCGCCGCTACTTCCGACCACCCTTGTGAGACAGACAATCGCGTCACCGGCTCCTTCTCCGTCGGAGAGAATCTGTCCAACAACTATCCCCTTATTCATCGGAGCCCACCCCCTTTGGGCAAGCCGAGGAACGTAGCACACGGTAGAGCACAATACGAATCCCCGCTTTTGCCCTTCGCTGTTCCGCCACTGTTTTCAGCGGTGAGGGCCAAGCAGCCAAGCCGTTTCGTCCTGCGGCACGTCGGCATCGCTGATCCACACCAGGTCTTCCGGCATCTCGCCGTGATCCTGCTCCACGTCCACATCTACTTCCCGTTCGTGGTCGCCGCGCGAGCCATCCGCCCACCGCTCTTGCGACCCGCTGGACCGTAGGCAGTCATGCGGATGCGGATGCCGTTCCGGTGCGCCTAGAGACGGTTCGCTGTCGCCGCCGCTCTCCCAATCGCTGTTGTCGAGTTCGAGGTCGACCGTTGCCGGATCACCGGCAGTGTGCACTGACTGGTCACCGATCGGGGGCGAAGCAGGTCCGCGCTCTACCCAGCCGATTGAGGGCTCATCATCGTTGGCCGGTTCGAAATCCGGATCGCCGTCCAACTGGTCAAGCAAGGCGACCAGGCGCTCGATGGCATCCTCGATGCTGCGGCGGGTCTGCGGATCGCGTAGAGCAAGGCGGGTCATGATTTGCCCCCGCCGTGATGCCCTTCAAGAGCGTCGTGCACGATGCCCATGAGATCCAGTGCCAGGGCGAGGGCGTCCTCTATGGCGTCGCTGATCTGTGCAACGTCAAAGGCGCTGGCGGGCATGTTGTCGGCGGAGTGCCGGCAGACCGTGACGATTGCGCGGGCTTGGCTGCTACAGGCCATGACTTCGTCGAGCGTCATGCTGCGGGCATCGGCAAGGCGGCTCATCGCGCGGCCTCGTACTGGTACAGCGAGCGGAGCAGTGCCGAGGCCTCGACCGCCGATAGGCTGTTTTCCGGCATAGCCGGCCGGGCGCGCTCGATGTAGTACGCTTTGAGCTGGACGGCCGAGAGCGAGGGGCAGGGGAGCGCCAGCAAGGCGCGGAAGGCGATGTCCTCTGCCTTGATCAGCGCCGCAAGCCGGCGGTCACTGCAGCGGCCTTCCTCGCCTCGCATCAGGCGGTCATAGGCGACCTTGTGTGTGCGGATGGCATCCTGCAGAAGGGCCATGGTGTCGGTCGCCACAAAGGCGATAGGACGCGGCCGGTCAGTCGCCGGATACACTTCCGCGTAGAAGCCGCCGACATCTTTATGGGCGAGGGCCTGCGACAGTTCGGTCGATAGGCGCCGCACGCGCGCCCACGGGTGTTCCGAGGGCTCAGTTGCGGCACGGCGGGTGCTGGCGGCGATCCCGACGAGGGCGGCAGACAAAGCGGCTCCCGTCGTCGCCAAGGCTTGGCGGCGTTGCATGGTGGTCTCCTGATGTTGAAGGTGGTCGGCTATGCGGTCAGGCGGAGAACTTCCGTCTGCAGTCGGGTTTGCATGCCGGCAACATCGTATCGGCCGGACTTGTAGCGGAGCGCCTCGATCTCGGCGCGGATGGCGGCGGTGCGCTCGTCGAGCGCGGTTTCTGCCGGCAACAGGCGGCCGGCAGCGGCGCGCGCTTCGTGCCATGCCTGACGGAGGCAGCGGCCGAAATCGCGATGGCCATCGGCACCGAAGATGAACCGGCCGTCGAAGGTGTTTTCAGCGTGCATGATCTGCCAGGCGCGGGCCATGATGGCGCGGCGATCGAACATTGGATCAGTCCTCCCAGCTGCGTTCGCGCCGGCGCTCGTGCTCGGCATCGCCGGCTTCGGCTGCGAAGTCGGCATCATCTTCCGGCTCGGCGCGGTAGCGCTTGCGCGCATCGGCCATCACGGCTTCGCGCTCGGGGGCGGTCATGTCGCCGATGCGCTTGTTCGATCCGTCGGGGTGAGTGGGCCTGGGCATGGGATAGGCTTCCAGCTAACTAGGTTTTGCTCCTAGTTAACTATTAGCAGCAATGGCCTATTGCGGTCAATAGGAAACTATGAAAAATTCCTACTAGGCTAATTGGAGATCATATAATGCTCACCACAGGAAACCAGCTTCGGGCCGCACGCGCACTGATCGGCATCGATCAAGGCGAGCTTGCGCGGCGCGCCGGAGTAAACATCAACACGATCAGCTCGATGGAAAAGCGAGGGCCGGAGACCCTTAGCAGCGGGCTGGACACGATCCGCGCCGTAATGAAAGTGATCGAGGAAGCCGGTGTAGAATTCCTGAACCATGGGCAGCCGGGCGTACGGCTTTCAAAGGTCGCAAAGTAGCCGAAGGAAATTTGACCGCAGTCGCGTTTTCGGCTTCAGTTTGGTTTTCGGCAGCGGGGGAGGCGTCGGATGCTGAGGGGCCTGTTGGCAGCGCTCACATTATTCGCGAGCGTGACATTTTCTCACGCAGCGCAGGTCGGCTCGTATTCTGTAGGCAACTGGTTTGTTGGCATTTATACGGACGACACCACCGGCAAATTCTCAAACTGCATGGGCAGCACCCGCTACAATAGCGGCATCGACCTGATCGTCTACGTTTCACGTGACTACCTCTGGGACCTCGGCTTTTCGTCGCCATCTTGGAATTTGCAGCCAGGAACCCGCATGTCAGTGCGTTACCGCTTTGACCGGGCCGCGTGGACTGACGCGATGCTGGAAGTCGTGACGCCCAGCTTGGTCCGCATGCCCATGCCGTCGAGCGGCACCGTCGTCGGGCTGTTCAGGAAGAGCCGGATGATGGAGGTCTACGATGGGAGCCGGTCCTACTACTTCAGCCTCGACGCAACCTCGCGCCTACTGGTTAGCTTGGCGCAGTGCATCGGCGATAGCGTTGCCCGGGAGGGCGCTACAGTCGCAAATGCGCCCGTGGTCGTCAGTTCGGCATCGCTGCAACTAGAAGGGACGCGCGTTCTGTCGAATTTTCTTATGGCGGCTCAGATTACCGATGCCGAGCTGCTATCAGAGCCCGAATTTCCGAAAGAATTGGCCTTTGCCCACGCGGTTGCGGCAGCGACTGGTGGCTTGGGATTCGCGCTCGTGATCCCGACCGACGAGCGCACGCCCGACGCGACGGCCGCACAAATATCGAGTTCAATGTCAGAGACCTGCGATGGAAAATTCGGATCAGGATCGACCAAGGACACGGTTGAAGGTGCTAGCCTGATCAATGCCTTCTCTGCATGCCAGAAAGAGAGCGACGGCTATTCATTGCAGTATGTGGTGGTATCGCGAAAGCCGGTCGGCCAATATGTCATTGGCATCCTGACCGCCAGCGGTGCGAAGACCCCAGAGAAGTCGGCCGCGTCGAGCGCGCCCGTGTCCACTGAAAAATTGATGCAGGCGGCTTACAAAGCGAGCCAGTAGGCGTTGCCCGCACGGCCCCTCATCGTCGCACTGGCGCTCGTCGCCGCGACCGCCGCCCACGCCGAGCCTCCTATCGTCGGCCGCGCTTCCGTCGTCGACGGCGACACCATCGAAATCCACGGCGAGCGCATCCGCCTCAACGGCATCGACGCGCCTGAGAGCTGGCAGACCTGCATCGACCGGGCCGGCGCTGAATATCGCTGCGGAAAGGCCGCTGCGGAGGCGCTGGACGCCTTTCTGGCTGCATCGAGGCCGACGCGGTGCGATTTCCGCGACCGTGACCGCTACGGGCGCTTTGTGGGCGTCTGCTGGCGCGCCGATGGCATCGAGGTGAATGGCTGGCTGGTCCGCACCGGCAATGCCCTAGACTGGCCCCGCTACAGCCATGGCACCTACGCTGGCGACCAGGCGAGGGCGAGGGCAGGGCGCCTCGGCATGTGGCAGGGCGATTTCGTCGAGCCGTGGACGGCAAGGACCCAACGGCGTACGAACTAAACGGGAACAATGCAAAATTTCGGGGCTTGATAACTCCCGCGTATCTATGTTCTGAGTATGGTGAAAAAGCAAACCGAGGGAGAGACCGGTGACCGATGCGCTAGAGGCTTTGGTAGCAAAAGCCCAAAAAATTCAAATGACTGATATCCAGCTGCGCGAGCAGCGCCTGAGCTTTGTGTATGGGAATACCCATATCGAAAATGCTCGAATCACTCGCGAGATGGTGGCGGACGCGGATGATAAGGTCACACGTGAGGAGACTCGCGGGAATCGTCCGTGAGCGAGGATCGGCATAGCAAAGCCGATCCCGTTGAGCTGATCCAAGATCCAGACGAGAAGGCGCGGCGAGAGGCAGAAAATGGTGTCCGCCAGTTCAGGGCGGCCCTAGAGGTCATCCGCGCCTCCATAAAGAAACCAGACCAAAAATTTCGGCTAAGGCAGGGGCTGATACTGGAGCTTCATCAGGCAGCTCTAGATGGCATCCATCCGCTAGCAGGCACCTATCGCAATTCGGCTGTTTCCATTGGGAAGAGCAACCATATGCCTCCACGAAGTGTGGAGGTGCCCGACCTCGTGACCGAAATGTGCGCGTTCGTAAACGATAATTGGGATGATCGAGGGGCCGTCTATCTGGCCGCATATATTTTATGGAGAATGAACTGGATTCACCCCTTCGCCGATGGCAATGGCCGGACGGCCCGCATCATTGCATACATTGTATTGAGCATTAAATTGGATAGTCTTCTACCTGGAACGCCCACCATTCCGGATCAGATCGCTGCCGATAAGAGCCCCTATTACGCAGCTCTAGAAAGTGCGGACGCCTCTTGGAAGAAGGACAGGTTGGAGATCGCCGAAATGGAGGCCATGCTGGAGCAAATGCTCGCGCAACAGTTGCTTAGCGCTACGGTGGAAGCGGCCGTCTAAGCGCGTCCACATGTGCGGACGTTTCACCCGTTATCTGCCCTGGTCAGAGTTGCATCGCCTCTATCGGCTCACCTTGGACTGGGAGACCGGCCGAAACACCGCGCCGCGTTACAACATCGCCCCCACCGACGAGGTGCCGTTCATCACGGCCGGTGAAGACGGCAATCATAAGCTCCGTGATGGGCGCTGGTGGTTGGTGCCGTGGTGGGCGAAGGACATGCCCAAAGGTGCGATGTTCAACGCGCGCATCGAGACCGTCGACACGTCCGGAGCCTTCAAGGATGCATGGCGGGAAACCCGCTGCCTGATCCCAGCCGATGGCTTCTACGAGTGGACCATAAGCCCCGCCGACAATGGTCGCGACCCGTGGCATATCCATCTATCGGAGCGCCAGCCTTTCAGTTTCGCCGGCCTTTGGGCCCACAACAAGCGGCTCGACATCACTAGCTGCACCATCATCACCGCGCCGGCGGTCGATCCGCTGATGCAGATTCACGACCGCATGCCGGTGATCCTTGATCCGGTTGCCTATGATGATTGGCTGAACCCATCGACGCCCGCAGCGGAGCTCAAAGGGGTTCTCCAGCATCACATTGACGGTCAGCTGCAGTTCTACCGTGTCGGCCGTGAGGTCAACTCTACCAAGGGAGGCGGGGCCGACCACGCCCGCCTGTTAGAGCCGATCAATCCGCTCTAGCGGGAACCTTTCAGAATCCGCCGGATTCGATGGGGATGATCAGCACGCCAGCATCTTCCACTGACCATCCGGACCGCGGCCTGCATGCCGAAGAGGCGATTGAGCGCGGATTCGAAGCGCTGGCGGCCCGGGCAGAGCGAGCCGGCTGGACCGCTGACGAAACCGCCTTTGCACTGCTCAACCTTGCAGTCGCGAGGATTCTGGCAATCGACGCCAACATGGCGACCGAAGACGCTATTTAGGCGCGCGGCAAAGTCAGTCCACGGTTGCTAAGCCTCCCGCGTCCGCTGAAAACGCTTCGGCCAGGTCGCTGGAACCGGTATCGACCGCTCCCTACATCCGGCTCATGGAAAGCATGCTGCCGATCATCGCCTTGATGCTTTCCGTTAGATATTAGGCTGAGCCGCGCCCGGCTCGGGCGCTACTTGCGGAGCCCGGCCATGTCGGATGGGATTCAACTCCGGCTTAAATGGCGGAGGACATGGCCGGACATAGAGAACGATTTCGTCGGGCTCGACGAGCGCGCACAGGGTGGCATCGTTGGCCGGATTATCTGGAACAAGATCCACGAGGGCGAGCACTGGACGTGGTCGATGACGGCCTTCGGGCCCGGCATCAATCGCCCGCACGAATGCCACGGGCGGCTACCGACGCCTCGGGAAGCGGCCGCGGCCGTTGAGGCGGCTTGGCTCAATGCTATCGGAGAAAGCTAGCCTCCGTTGCAGCCGCAGAACATATCGCGCAAGATCAGCCTGTTGCCGCCACTCATCTCGGTGACGGAGGGCCGGCGCCTGCCCCGCCCGAAACGGAGTGCCGGCCCTCACTCCTCCCTCAGCTCCCGCACCGTTGCGTGCCGTAGCTTGTCCTCCCCCTTGAGGAAGCGCACCCGGCCGATGACACCAGGCCGAACAGCTTCAGCCTTCGGTCGATCTCGGATTTCCTTCGGCAACGGCCCGCTCGTGACGCGCCACGGATTCCCGCGTCAGCGGCGACAGCATGGCACCGCCGACGAAGCGGTGCAGCGTTTCCAGCGTCGCCATCAACGCCACCGTCGCTAATTAGCGGCTGAATTCGCGGAGCAGGAAGACGCGTCCATCCCAGCCACCTGCAGCCGTATCGGGACGACCAACAAGGCGTCCCGACGGAAACTCACCGGCCAGCATGTCGCGCGGCGTGTTGATGTCTCGCTGTACCCAAGCCGAATTGAAAAGCGAAACATACCGGATGATCCGCTCTTCGATGACCGACCCTAGCCAGACCGTTGACGAGCTACCGTCGGTAACGTTCAGATCGGCAGACCACAACCTAAGCACCAACCGCGTGTCTTTCGACGCCCCATCGTGAACGACCGTCAGGTCTGGAAACCGGCCGCTGGCAAGGCGGGCAATGACGGGCAGCGCAACTGGGTCGGCCTCGGGCGTCAACCAGGTCAGGGAACTCAGAGGCTTCCAGGAAACAGGGTTGCGCCAACCTTTGGCCAATAGGGCCTTGTGAATCTCACTCAGGTTTCCGGCCCATTGGACGGTCAGCGGCTCTTCGATCTCACCGGTCAGATCAATGCGAAGGGCCGGAAGTTGCTGCCAGCCGGTCGCCCACCAGGTATCGGCAGCCATTGTTGGCGTATTTGTCTCCACGGCATAGCGCTCGACGTCCAGCGTGTGATGCCGATAGATGTTCAGGCCGCCGGCCAACGCAAGCGCCATGCACCCCACAAGGGCTAAGGGCCCTGCACCGACCGGTTTTAGAGGCTTACGCAGGTAGAAATAGGTCAGCACGGCAAGCCAACCTGTCCCGAACGCTAGCCCGCCGACCACATCGGAGAACCAGTGAGCGCCAAGATAGAGGCGCGAAAACGCGATAAGGAACACGAGAACGGCCGCAGCCAAAGCGATGGGAAACTGCCAGGCGGGACGCTGTTCGCGGACGATCAGAACGCAGAGGAAGCCATAGAGAACGATGTTGACCGTGCTGTGTCCACTCGGAAACGAGAACGCACTCCAACCGGTGTAGAACAGCTCGCCGGGTCGGGCGCGGTGGAGCGCGACCTTGATGACGGTGTTGAGGGCCGAGGCGCCAGCGATTGCAACCAGCCAATAGACCGCCGACCGCCATGCTCGCTTCCAGACGAGCCACAGGAATACGATGCCGGTTACGGCCGTCACAACAATTGTGTCGCCAAGTTCGGTGATGGCGATCATCAAAGCATCGCCGGGTGCCGTACGCAGGGACTGTAGGGCGTGATAAATCGCGGCGTCGGCGCGTATAAGGGGATCGCCGGTGACGACATCCTCGAGAATGCCGAGGAACAACCAGGCAGCCCCGACGAGCAGCACGGCGAGCAGGGCCACCCCTCTCACGTCCGACCGAGACGGATCGAGCAGCTGATTGATAGCCCGCCCCCACCAGGCATCGATGCGGCCAGACCGATCACGGATGTGCTCACCGGTTGCTACAATTGCCGCGACGCCACGACCTAATACAAAACGCACGACGTGGATCATGGCCCAGATCAGGACGACGAGCAGAACGGCCGAGATCGCCAGCGGCTTCGCAGCGGCTCCAAACAGGCCGAACGAAGCACCGACTAGTACGCCTGGAAGGATATGGGCCGGTGCCCAGACAAGCGCCGAGACGACGTTGGCGACATAGAATCGGCCCGAGGACATCTTCAGGATGCCGGCGATCAGAGGAATGAAGGCGCGAACACCGGGGGTAAAGCGGGCAAAGAGAACGCTTTTGTCCCCATGTCGGGCGAAAAAGGCTTCGCTGCGGGCAATCAATGTCGGATGCCGTTTCAGCGGCCAGGTCTGAAGGATCTCGCTGTGATAGCGACGGCCGACCCAGAAAGAGAGACCATCACCAATGATAGCGCCAGCCGTGGCAACCAAGAGCAACGGCCAGAGCGTGACGATGCCACTCGGCACGAGGGCGCTAATTGCAATGATAACGGCCGTACCGGGCACGAAGACACCGATCAGAGGGATCGATTCCGACAGCGCGAGAAGGAACACCACCATATAGGCGAGATGCGGATACGCGGCGATAAAGGCCCTGACGGAGGAGAGAAATGACGCCACCATCACGTTGACCTAGAGGATGCCGGTGATGATTCGGTCGATGCGCGTGCCCTCGCGATAGAGGCCGCGTACGAGTATCGCCGCAACGATAGCCGTTAGTGCGCCTCCGAGCACGTCACTAACGTAATGCGTGCCCAAATAGACGCGCGAAGCCATCACGAGGACGGCGGCCGCTAGGAACAAGAGCCCGAGCCTTCGCATCCCCTGCAGCAGAAACGCCGCCGCGATCGCGATCGTCGCCGTCGCGTGATCGGATGGGAACGAGGGATCAGCGCTTCGGGCGATGATAAGGTGCGTGACGCCGACATCGTAGGGTCGTATCCGATGGGCGGTCAGCAGGATTAGCTGGTTAAGCGCGAGGCCGAGCAGGAACGTCAGGCCCGCGGCGATCAGCCCATGCCGAATGTGTTGCCGATCGACGCGCCGCCACCATTGTGCGGCGACTGCCAAGACAAGAAGCGGAACGCCAATCGCCGAAATCCAGATCATCAGGAAATCGAGCACCGGGCTTATTCCGGCAAGGCTGTTGATCGCTTTAGTCAGTGCTGCATCAAGCGCGTACATAAACGTTCATATCTCAATTTTGGCGCGAACTCGGCACGGTCGTCATTCAGTCAACGCCTCGTCGCGTCAGGCATGATCCGGCACGATTAGCCGCCCCCGCGTGAAAACCAGGCCAATCATGGTCAGCACGGCGAAAAGGGCGCCGGCCAGGAAGGTCCCCTGCGGGCCGATGTTGTCCCACAACGCTCCGGCAATCACGCTTGCAGCCAACAACGCCAATCCTGTGACGAGGTTGAACATGCCGAAAGCCGTGCCGCGCAGTTCTGGCGGCGCGCTCTCGGCGATCAGAGTCGCGAAGAGCCCTTGCGTGAAGCCCATATGCAGCCCCCAAAGCACGACGCCAATTCCGATGCCCAAAAGGCTCCGTGCGAACGCGAGAACCAGATCGGCAAGAATGAGCAACGCCATGCCTACGATCAGGATCGTCACCCGATTCATCCGGTCGGAAAGAATGCCGATCGGATAGGCCGATAACGAATAGGCGAGGCTCATGAGCACCAGCACGATCGGAATCAACGTAAGCGGCAGGCCGATCGACTGGGCGCGCAGAATGAGAAAGGCTTCGCTGAAGCGGGCAAGCGTGAATACGGCGGCGATTGCCACTACCCACCAATATGTAGAGCCCAAACGGCGCAGCTCCGCGCGATACAGTGGCATACGGACCCGGCGCAGCACCTTCGGCCGCTCCGGTTCCCGGACCGCAAACAGGATCACGCCTACGGACAGGAATGCCGGAATGACGGCAACCCAGAACACAGTCTGGAAATGATCCGCTGTCAGCCACATCAAGCCGATGGCGAGAAGCGGCCCCAGAAACGCACCTACGGTGTCGAGCGACTGGCGCAGGCCGAAGCTGGCACCACGCACTTCTGGCGGGGCGATGTCGGCGACGAGAGCGTCACGGGGCGCGCCGCGAATGCCCTTACCGACGCGATCGATGAAGCGCGCGGCGATCAGCCAGTCGAGCGATGCGGCCAGCGGAAAGACTGGCTTCGTGAAGGCAGCGAGTCCATAGCCGAGGGCCGCGAGGAACTTGCGCTTGCCGAGCCAGTCACTGAGCACCCCGGAAAACAGTTTGGTGATCGAGGCGGTTGCCTCGGCAATGCCCTCGATGATTCCGACAGCAAGCGCTGAGGTGCCGAGCGCTGTAACCATATAAACAGGCAATAGCGCGTGGATCATCTCCGAAGAGGTGTCCATCAGCAGCGAGACGAAACCGAGCGCCCAGACCCCTTTTGGAATCCCCCGGAACGTAACTATTCCGGCGGCGCTTGGTGTCATCGCGCTTGTCTCGCCAGCAGGATTGACCAACCACCGGTTCTCGTCGTGGGCGTCGAACACGCGCCAGGCATGACTGATGGCTATGGTCCGATGCATTGAGCGCGTCAATCAACAATCCGAAGGCATCCGTATGGTACGGACCCCCTCGCAATGGAGGACCGTCACGGTTCCCCCTTCGAGGCGGAGGGGGATGCCACCCGGCATGCCCCTTAGGGTCTATTCCCCTCTACTTTGGAGGCCGGAATAGCCTGTCCGCCAAACGATCGTCTGTCGGTCACCATCGAAAGTGTCCGACAAATGATTCTGCAAATGGGAAAACGGACAAACAACAAAACGGACGGGAAAACGGACAAGCGCTCGCCAAACTTGTGTGCACCGCAATTTTGACGTTTACTGTTGACGCTTAGGTGGGGTCGGTAGCGGCGATGCCGTGGATGCGTGTCTTTGTGGCTGCATTGATTGCTTTGGCCTCGATTGGCCCAGCATCCGCCGTAACGTTTGAACAACACTCCACCGACACCGGTGTGCCCTTTATCGTTGTCGAAGGCGACTTCCTGCCCGAAGAGAGGATTGGCGACTTCGTCGCGATGGTATCGGAATACAAGGCCATGTTTGTTGCGTTCAATTCTCCCGGCGGCAACCCATATTCGGCGACGCAGCTGGGTCGGATGATCCGAGCCTTGGGATTGACCACGATCCAAGTGCGCGAGTTGCGGTGTGAATCCGCTTGTTCGCTTGCGTTTATGGGAGGCGTGGAGCGAGCGGCCGAGCCCGGCTCCATAGGCGTCCACCAGAGCTATTTCAGCCCACAGTCGACGCTGGGACGGGATGATGCTGTTGGCGCAATTCAGCAGCTTACTGGCGACGTTCTAAGCTACTTCCGCGAAATGGGCATCGATCCTGAATTGTTGCAGATGTCACTGGCCTACGGAAGTGACGATATGCGGTATCTCTCCGCCAGCGAGATGGCACGAACGCATGTTACGACGGAAGCAAATTCCAGCACGCAGGCCTATGTTGCACCCTCGGAAGCGCCCGCTCCGCCAGTAGCGAACACTGAAACCCAAGCGTTGGCGTTTGTTGAGAGACTGATCAACGCCCACACCATGGACGCACCGTCGGCGATAAGTAGCGTACTTCTGTCCTATGGGCAGAGCGTCCGCTATTACGGCAAGCAGTTGGGCTTGGCTGACATCATCTCGGACAAGCGCGCATACTTCAAGCGATGGCCGGAGAGGTACTATCAAGTGCGGCCGGCGACCGTCTCCGTGTCCTGCCGTGGAACGTTGTGCGAAGTGACAGGTCTTTACGACTGGTCCGTACGAAGCCTGCCAAGGAACAGAAAATCTTCCGGAACTGCGTCTTTCACCTACATCGTTGACACTTCCGGAGGGATGCACGTCGTAGGCGAGAGCAGCGAAGTGCTCAGCCGCTAGGCCACCCTTGGTCGGTTAGAGCCCAGATACAACCACCGCCCCGAGGATCACCAACTCGGCATCGTCGATATGCCGCCAATGCGGATCGCGTCGCGGGTCGACATCGTAGATTTTACCGTCCTTCCAGGCGACGGCATGGTTCAGCGTCGGCGTCGCCACATTGCCAGTCAGCAGCACGGCACGCCGGCCTTGGATCAGCCGCTTGATGGTCGACGGGTCGGTGAAGCGGATAGGTGCGCCTTCTGCATTCCGCCGCTTCAGCATGGCCGCGTCCTCGCTCCTAAGGAAGTTGCCCGCGCCCGGCGCCAGCAGCGTGGTGGCGGCAAAGCCGAGATCGAGGAGCGGCACCGACACGTCGAACACGGTGAGGCCATTGTCCGCGCCCACTGGCATGCCCGAGACGGGATCGCAGGGAAACCCCAGCGCCGCAGCCATCCCCTCATACGAGATGCCCGTCACGGTCGCGAGGCTGGCAATCATGCAGTCGCCGATGCCAACCTTCGTGCTGAAATCGAATGTCCCACGCTGCGGCACGTAGGGGGGCGCAGAGGCAGCCGCGGCGCCGATCGCCTGATCCATCCGGCTCACAGCGTCGTGTGCCGTCTGGCGGACCCGGCGAACGCCGTGGAGGATGGATTGAGTCAGGCCGGGATACTCCCGCGCCATATAGCCGGCGAGCGCCGGCCCTTCGTCCGTGCCCCAATGCGCTGGACACACCCAACAGTCGAGGGAGCTGCGCACCTCCTTGTAGTGCCGGGGAAGCTCAATGCTTTTCGCCTCGATGAAGGCGAACACCTGTTCAGTCGACCAGTCGACGAGTGGCGACGCGACGCTGATATGCGCCGGCCGATGCAGGCCTTCGAGCCCCATGCCGGGTGCGTTGTCTTCCTTCCGCTGCCCTTGAATGAAGGTGGCCGGCCCCTGGTGCGACGCCATGAAGTCCACCACCGGCCGAGCCCGTAACGCCGAGCAGCAGACGATCCACGGCTGCATGCGCTGACCGGAGCCGCCTCCCGGCCACATGCTGTCCATTGTCAGCACTTCGGCCGGCATGCCGTGCGCCTTCCAGTTCGCCACCAGGTCGGACTTGAGTTCGACCAGCCCGAAGCGCTCGCCCCTTTCGCGGATCAGCTTTTCCATGTGCGGGAAGGTGAAACCGGTGTTCGCCCAGAGGAGCTTGAAGCGGCCTTCGTAGGGTTCCATGAAACGCAGAAGCGTTAGCGACTCCTTGCCGCCGCTGAAGAGAAGATAGACCGGCTCGTCGCGGGTGAAGATTTCTGCGATCTGCGCCCGGACGGCACCTTCAAAACCTTCAAAACCCGACGCGGCGTTCACGTTTGCCCACCACCTTGTTCCTGACTTCCCAGCAGGTACGGCCGCCTGTGCAGGGATGGCGCTCCCGCCGGTGTCACGATCCGGTGCATGATGACGAAATCGCCCTGATCCTCGCCGTAGCCCCTCTCGCTCAGAAACGTCGTCATCTCTGCCACATCTGTGCCCACCACCCGAATGACCCGCTGCGGTTTGGCGGCAGACACAAGAGTGCCCTCGATCTTAGCCAGGCGGAGCCTAAGGTTCTGCATGGTCATCTCCACCCACTCTTCCATGGTGCACCAGAGCTAGGATGCTGAGCGGCAGGCCGCGCCGGTTCGCCATTAATGGTCACCGTGACAGGGCTGCGCCTTTCCGGCGTCGAACCTTCCGGACTGATCGTGACCGTGATGATCATGTCATTGAAGGCGGAGGATGCAGCTTGTTCAATCCGGGCTATGCGCGTGGTGAGCGAGCTATGCATAGCCACCGGCCTTGATACGGCGCACGAGTTCGCGCCGGTGTTCGGTATCGAGCGGCGGCATCCGAGCTGCCTCCTTGAGCCCGGCGGCATGTTCCTCCGGCGACATGCCCGACTGCGCTATGAATCGATTGAGCGTTTCTATTGCCGCTTCCAGTTCCTCGTCGGTGAGTTCGGAGAACGGATCGTCCATACCGGTCGCCGTTTCCAGCTTTCGCAGGCGGGCGGTCAACATGGTCATTGCATAGCCTCCATCCTTTCGACCCAATACTCGTGCGGCTTGTCGTTGATCATGAACCGCTCCGGCGGCATGCCTGCGACCTCCAGGGTCACCGAGGTCGGGCCGCCACCTTGCAGCATCACGCGCTCCAACTGATCCCGGGCATCATCCTCGCTGCTTGCGATGATGGTTGCCTCGACGGCCGTGTCAGCGGAGGCCCTTTCCAGCTTCGAAAGTCGGGAAGAGAGCATCATGGGCGGGCAAGCCTTTCCTCCAGGGCCACCACGCGGGCCGCCAATTCGCTTGTTTCGATCGCCTTGCGCTGGGCATCCAAGAGGCCCACGACCAAGGCGCCTTCATCCGGAGACAGATCGCCATCAGCCACTTGCCTGTTGATCGCCTCTATGGCGCCGGGAAGCTGCTCCGGCTTCGATATGGACGGGAGGTCGAATTGAATCCGCGTGCCCTTCCTTGGCGTCCAGACGCGGTCCAGTATCGTCTTCGCTGCAATGCCGTCCCCAGCCTTCGCTTTGTCGATCATCGCCTTTACGATTTCCTCGACTTCGCCCTCAGCTAGGGCATCGAGTGCAGCGTGCGCCTTGGAGCGCGATCCGACGGGCCGCCCCTTCGGGTTGCCAGATTGGCCGGGCTGGAACTGTCCTTCATTCGAACTTGCCATTTGCGGCGGGTTTCCTGTTGGATGGCTGATGTAGCAGGCATTAGATTAGATAATGCTAATATAGCATCGGCTAATTCACGGTTATGGACTCGCTCGACAGGAAGCTCTCCCGCGCGAGCCCCGTCACTGCTTCGAGATATTCGACAACCTTACCGAGATACGCGGATACGGTGGCCGCCGCCCCGGCGGCCGCGTCGGGATTGTCGACGCCGTTCTGCGCCAGGTTCCTGTGAATGAACTGCGCATACGATAACAGTGCGAGCGCATCGGCCGGCGACTGGCACGGCCTTTCCAACAGCGCGCAAAGGTGCTCATCGAGCCCGGCGGAAACATCGATACCGCCGACGCGGTGCGCTTTCACCATGGCCGCGATCGACAGCGCCAGTTCGGCGGAGGTTTTCTGTTCCAAGGGCATCATGGTGTTCACCTTTCCCGTTGCGATGAAACCGCCTGGTGAATGCCAAGGCCCATCAACAACCGTGCCAGGGCATCCCGTTTCGACTCCGATACTCGCTTGCCGACACCGCGCGGCAACTGCCGAGCTTGGGGCAGCGCCTTTCCTGTCAGGAGGTCCGCGATGTACGGCGCCATAGCCCTCTGGCTTTTCGTGGCGAGGTGCCTTTGCAGGGCAGGCGCGCCGCGCCGTGCCAGTGAGAGAGCAGCACCCGTTAGGCCACCCGTCGTGGTGTCCAGTCCGAACAGTGCCGCAGTGGCCATGCCGCCGCCGCCGAAGCCGAGCATTTCGGCAATCTGGCGGGCAGTCGTGGAGTTGCCCGTCACTTCCCGGGCCGAGGTGTTGAAACGCTTCTCAGCCGCCAGCGCCTTGGCCAGCCCCGGCGCCTGGTCGCCCAATGCGGCTTCGTAGGCCTCACGGCCGAGTGGCGTCGACAGCTTGTTCAACGCCCCTTCCGTCGAGTTGCGGTTCAGAAGGTTTTCCGCCTGCTGCAGGGCATAGCCTTGGCGGAGCGGCACCAGGTGGTCGGCGCCCACGCCCCGAGCCTGCGACGGCAGGTTCGCCGGCACGCGGCCACGAGCTAGATCGGCTCCCAGGTTGACCGCGTTTTCGGTCTGGAATGCTTTTTGGCGTAGGCCGCGCGCCGTAGCGTATTCCGGCCCCGACATCGCCTTGTCGATCCGCTCCCGCAACACCTTCGCCATGCCGGACGCCGCCGTCGCTTCCGCATTGTCGCCGGCCCGGAAAGCCACGTTCCCGCGGCTGTCGAGGAGGCGCTTTGTCATGTCGAGCCGGGCAAGCTCTGAATAGTCCTTAGGCTTGGCGCCGGGGTTCATTGGATCGTCGAACATGCCGGCCGGCACTTCGCTGGGCGCTATTCCGTTTTCAAACAGATCGTCGGAAATAGCGCGTTCGAGTGCCACTTCAGGATCGAGCCCGTCTTCAGCGTGCCGGACAGCGCGCTGGAACACGTCGTCGGAAACCGATCCGCTCAATTCCTGCCCGATCCGATCCGCCGAGGTGCGCACCGAGTTGCGCATTTCGTTCGCGGCTTCCCAGGCGTCGAGGTTCGCCACGTCGGAGCCGGCCTCTTGCGCATAGATCGGCGTGCCGCGCACATCATCGTTGAGCGCCCTGAGGAAATCATCGACCGTCGCGCGGCCATATTCGTCGTTGGTGTAGCCGTGAAGATAGCCAGCCTCTTCGGCCGCTTCGCGCATGTAATCCAGCGACTTGGTGGCGTTGTCACGGACCAGTTTGCCGAAACGGTTTTTGACGCCGCCAGCCACGGCTGCAGCTTCACCCTTGAAATCGAGAATGCCGCCATTCGCTGCCACGAACTCGGAAAGGCGCATCGGCTTCGCGGGCTTAGCACCCGCAGAGGGCGCCAGGGCTTTCACGGCCCGGCGTTCCTGCCCAGCAGCCCGCCAACGAAGTTTGGCAACAGCGTCCTCGATGTCAGTCTGCGGCGCCGGCACTGCCCGTGCCGGCACACGCGGCGGATTGATCACATCGAAGTTGCGGATGGCGGGCAAGGCCTCCCGATAGGCCTTTTCGCCCATCGGGCTGGTGAGGATATCCTGGAAGCTGTCCGTGGGCAGATCATATCCGGCTAGACGAGCATCATCGTAGGCCGAGCGGATCGCCGGTGCCTGCGCGTCGTAGAGCTGGCGCTGCAGATCATCGACCGTCTGTCGGCCGCCAGGAGGCAGCCCGGCCAGTTCGAGGGTCCGCCCCGCGATGCGCTCGTTCTGTCCCGCCTTCCGGCCCAGCAAGGCTGCTTCCAGCGTTTCGCGGGCTTCCGGCGAGATGTTGGCTGCCGACCGTGCCATGCCCGTGCCGTGCTTGCCGAGGATGTCGACAGTCATCGCGTCAGGGCCAATCTCATCGAGCATCTGGCGAGCCGTGGCGGGGTCGACGCCAGCCTCTTGCGCGGCCTTGAAGACGGCAGCGGCGGCACGCGTCTCCGGATCAGCCCGGAACAGGTGCCAGGCCTGCGAACCCTTTTCTATGGCCTTGGAAACGCCTTCACTGGCCACGTTGCCGAGCGCACCAGCCACACCGCCGTAAAGAGCGCCCGTGCCCGCGCCGCTCAGCTCGTCGCCGTAGGCAGCATTGCCGGCGCCAGTGACAGCACCATAGGCCGCGCCTTCGCCGCCCATAAGCAACGACCGCAGCGCCAGGCCCTTGGCGCCGGTCATCCCGGCCGAACCCAGCCCGCCGGCCATGGTGAGGCCCTTGCCGCCCAATACGAGCGCGGTCTTGAGGCCGCCCGCCATCTCGGCAACATCGCCGGCCAGGCCAGCGCGGTTGCGAGCGCTTTGCGTATAGTTCTGCATGCGCGACAGCTCGTCTTCGTAGCTGTTGCCGGTGCCGATCGAGCGAGCGTAGGCAGCGGCCTTGTTGCCCCAGCCGCCGGTCAATCCGTTGGCCGTGAGGTCGATCGCGTCCGCCGCAGCCACCAGCGGTTTCTTCCAGGCGGGCAAAGCCTCGTACTGCGCAACGTCGACCGCGCGGCCGGGGTTTTCCGTTGCGTCAGACGCGAAGTCCCGGAACTTGGCAGCCGCATCGCTTTCAGGCCGAAATTGCTCCTGCAGCACGCGCTCGATGTCGCCATCGGCCATGTCGTCGGGAAATTCGCCGATCGAACCGTCAGGAAGCTGGACGCGCTTCATTCGGCCACTTCCTCCAGCCTGCCGGTCTTTTTATTGAAGCGCCGCAGTTTCACGGCCGGCGCGTTTACCGTGCCGGAGCCTAGCCCTTCCTCCCGGCCTTTCTTGATGGCCTCGTCGACGTGGTCGAGATCATACTTCAGGCCTTGAAGCTTGCTCGTGGCCGACTCTGCATCGTCCAGCCATCCCGGCTGATAGCGCGAGATGTACCTTTGCGCCTCAGTCTCTGGCATGCCGGCACCGGTCAACATTCGCAGCAAGCCATCCTGCCCCGACTGAATCTGCCTCATAAGGTCGCCCTGCCGGCCCCGGCCGATAGACGCCATTGACTGGTCCCAAGGGCCAGTCAAACCGCCGGCTTTCACGTCATCTTCGATGGTCTGATACCGCTCCAGAAACCCGTTACCCATGCCGACACGCGCAGCGGCCTCCGGTGGCAATGCCGTCTTGCCGCGCGTCAACTGGTTTGGCCCGCCCGTTGCCGCCGGCACGGGAGCACCGGGGGCAGCGCCGGCCGGGGCAGGCCGCGTAACCAACTGATCAGCGTTGAAGAAATACACTTCACCATTCGGACCCGTAACGGCCTTGCCGGCAGCGATGTTTTGCGCCTGTTCGACCGTAAGTTTGCCGCTTTCGATCAGCCCATTTAGCGCCTGACCGTCGATCGAATTGCCAGCGAAACGGAATTCCCCGTTGCCCGGCCGCTCGCCACCTTGCGGCGTCACGATGCTGGTGGAGCCATCCGGGCCAATGCGCACCAGATCGTCGCCCACCACTTTGAAATCGGGATCGCCGGCTTTCGCCATGTCACGGCGCGACTTTTCCAGGGCGAGCTGTCTGGTTTCCAAATCCATCTGGTATACCGGATCGAGCGCCTGTTCCCGACGCTTGATTTCCGCCAGGACCGCCGCCTTGTGACCGGCCGGCAAGAACTCGTTGGCCGCCAGAGCGTAGAGCCGGGTCATGCCGTCGTCGGGCGCTACCTCCTGCCCCGTCGCCTGATAGTTCGTGCTGCCCGTCTGCACCGGATCAGCGGCTTGCGACGTTGCATGCGCTGCAGGCTGCGGCATGGGCTGGCGCATCAGCAGGCGAGCGAGAAGGCCGCCGCCCTGTCCGCCGGGCTGCTGCATGGCAGCACCTGGGCCACTGACGTAGCCGTTGTCTTCCGCTCGCGGCGAAACGATGCCACGCGGGCGCATCTGAGGCTGTACGGCGGCAGTCTGCATGGAATCGACGGCAGGAGCCATCTGCGGGTGCGGTTGGGGCGCTGGCATGTTCTGCGGCATGGACTGCACCATCTGCCGCGGTGCCGGTGAGAAAGGCGACGACGCCATCATCGGGTTGAACTGCGGCATGGCGTTCGGATCGGGAAGCCGACCGCCTTTCGGAGCCGCGCCCGCAAAGCGCGCGGGATCGGGCTGCATCGGCCCTTGCTGAGGCGTCGGCGGATACTGGCGCTGCGGCGTCGGCCCCATGGGCATCATGCGATCAGGCGGAAGCGGATTCGGGCCGCGCGGCCGGATACCGTGGCTGAAAGAACCGTCCGCCATCGGAATGCTTGGGCTACCGTCGCCCACGATCACGCCGCCACCGCCAAGCGTGTCGTCTTCTTCGCCGCCGCGAAGCGCGTTGTTGCCACTGAAGCGGCCAAGGCTGTCGCGATAGGTCGACGCATGGCGCCCGCGATTGCCCTTGAAGGCCTGCCACGTCGGCGTCAGCACTTCCATGATTTGCGGCGTCAGACCGCCCGTCTGCAAATCCGCGTCGAGATTGCGGCCCGTGCGCGCGCCGTAGTCACGCTGCGCAAGACGCCATGCCATGTGGTCCTGGTTGACAGGCGAGAAGTCGCCACCCCCAAGCCCATCCCACGTCGTTTTCGTGAACTGATAGCGCCCCGAGGCCGAGGTCTTGCCGTGCGGCCCCGGTTCCATGATGCCCGGATGCTGGGAGAGATCGTTGAAGTATGCCGGCCCGCGTGGCGTATAGCGCACATTGTAGGCGCCACCGCTCTCACCGCCCGAGATGGCGTTCAGGAAAGCTTTCTGGTGCGGCGCAAGGTCCTCCGCAACCGGATCGCTCACCTTGAACGGCTTGGCGAAGCGGTCGCGACCGCCACCGCCGGCCAGGGTGTCAGCGCCGCCAGTGCCCGAAATGTCAGCGCCGTTGCCCAGCAGCAAATCCTTGAGCTGGCTTTGCCGGAAATCCCGATTGAAGTCGCCCATCGCCTGGTCGGTGAGCTGCTTTTCCGCCTTGTCGGCGCGCCACTCATGGAAGCGGCCAGCGAGAGCGCGGCCGAGGACGGCGATGCCGTCTCCGATGGTCTGCGGGTTCTGCCCTACGGCGCTTTCCAGAAGGGATCGAGCCCACTCCCGCTTCCGACGGATCGACTCGGCCGTCTCGCCTTGGGTAGCGTTGAACGAATAGGCCATCAGTACAGCCCTCCGCTGTTACGTCGCGCGATGATCCGCCCGAACATGTCAGCCCACGAGCCGCCACCACCGCCGGGTGCCGCAGGGAACTGGTTCTCAGGAGCCAGCCGATAGCGGAGGCCTTCAGCGAGCTGCTGCATACCCTGCCGGAGGCGCTGGTCGCCTGACAGGTTGAAGTCCGCCATCCCGTTCGCGAAGCCTTCCAGGCCGTTGGCGAAGGTCTGTCGAGCCTGCTGCCACCCTTGCGCCGGCTGAGCGGCGTGACCGGGTTGCGTGGAGCCGTAATCCGCCTCCCACGAAGGCGATGGTGACCGGCGCATCTCGCGATCGGCGGCCGCCGGCCGGACCTGATTGCTGATCGGGCCTGACGGGGTGGCGCCCTGACCGAGCAGCAGGTTCTTCAGCCGCATCTGCTGGTCGTACTCGGGGTTGGGAGGCGGGCGCTTGAAGAACAATCGATGGTTCCTTCACCTGTACCGGTCAGGCTGCGGACTGGCGGGCCGCCTCAGCGGCGGCGTCGCGGACGAGTTCGGATAGGGTCACGCCCCGCTTGCGAGCTGCCTCAGTGAGGGCGCGTTTTTCCTCGGTCAGCACGCGGACCCCGATCAGCTCTTTCATCGCCTCGGAATGGCGCATTGTATGCCTCCTTCTGCTTCGTTGAACATAGCAGATGGAGCGGGCAATTTCCATAGATTGCTCAACAAAATCAATGTGTTATTCGTAAATGTCTGCCGCTGTCCGTGGTTGTCCGCCAGCGTCCAGAGGTTGCCGGCGGTTGCTTGACTCTGCTGGTGGAAAGGAGCGAATTTCCTCACCGAGCGGCGAATCCGGCGGGCAACGGAGACGCTACAATGCCGGGCGATACCATCGGCGACCTGGTGGCCAAAAATGCCAGCCTCTACGTGAACTGCGAGCACCCGCAGTGCCAGCACACGAAGCTCCTGGAGCTTACCACGCTGATCGATCGGCTAGGCCCCGATCACGGCGCCATGCATGACGACCTGGTGCGAATATTCCGATGTACGAAGTGCGAGCGGGAAGGTCGGCCGCGGCGGGCGGTGTTCTTCACCTTCATTCCGGACTATCACGGCATCAACGTCCGCCGGATCAGTCGGAGCTGATGCTATTGGAAGCTAACCGGCGGCGCCTAGTCTAGACTGTCAGATGAAAGCCGCCCATGTCATCCTGGGCAAACCGAACCGTCGCAACGTGGTCGAATGCATTCGCTCGTGTCGAGACCGAAGCGAATTGTCCCCGACGAAAGCCCTGCCGGGCTCGATGCATACATGAAGTTGTCGAACGGGCCAACGTTCGACCAACAAACTGACCTTCCTTTGAACAACAATGCCGACCTGCAAGCGGATGGCCCGGGCGGACCTTGCTGCCCGGGCCATAGGACTTACGAGCCCTTCATTGCCTTCATGGCGCTGTCCATGTGCATGGTGCAATCGTCCATCTTGTCGGCCTTCATGGCCTCCTTGGCCATGTCCATTTCCTTCATGGCATCGGCCTTCATGGCGTCGTCCTTCATGGCATCCATTTCCGTCTGCATCTTCATCATCGACGCATCGTCACATTTCACCATATCGTCGGCGAATGCGGTCTGGAGGAAAATTGCGGAGAATGCAGCCGCAACGAGGGTGATCTTCATCATGATATGTCCTCACCTTTGAGGGTTGGCGGGGAAAATTCCCCTTCCTACGGTTCGGCGAAGGAGTGAATTTGTTACGCGTGATCGTAGTAATTCGAAAAAAATTCCAGAAAGTCAGATTCCACCATACCAGTCATAGCCGCTGTCTTCCCAGTAGCCACCGCGCCCCAGGCCGAATGAGGCGAAACTTTCAACCAGTTCGATTCCGCGCAGATACTTGGGTTGCTTATAGCCTAACTGGCGTTCGACCCGGGCCCGGAGCGGTGCGCCATTTTCCACCGGAAGCGGCTTTCCATTGCATCCGTATGCGAGGATAGTTTGCGGATGGCGGGCATCGTACAGGTCGATCGAGCTGTAGTAGAGGATGTTTCCGGAGAGGCCCCGTTCCATCGTGTCCATGCAGTGAAATACGACATAGCGGGCGGTAGGTTTCGGCTTCACTGCGTCCAGTACGAACGACAGCGGCACGCCCGTCCATTTGGCGATACAGCTCCAGCCCTCGACGCAGTCATGACGCGTAATCTGCGTGCGGGATGGCATCGCTTGTAGCTGCGCGAGTGACAGCAAGACGGGGATTTCGACCAACCCTCCGACTGCAAACCGCCAGTCAGAGAAATTGTTTGCGAGAAGCGCCTTATAATCCTGGTCCTCCGGTGCGGTCGTACCGTTCGGCCGTTGTGGCTGAATGATGTCAGCCTCGGCGAATTCCTCGGCCAACGCATCGCGCCCGCCGAGCACGCGTTGAACTCTGTACGTCAGGCTGTTCGCGCTTTCGAGTATCGAGCGGACAGGGCTGCCTGTGCCTTGCCCATCGAGAATATCGCAGCCGGCGAGAGTTGGAGCGGCCGTCGCGATAGCGGCACCGATCATGAACCTCCGGCGGGAAAGCTGGAAACTGGACACTCAGTGTTTCTCCCGGTCCTTAGACGGTGCGTCGATGCGGTACCAGCCGGTGATGATCGAGCGCAGTTCGTTGAGCGGCCCTGCAGCGACGATCATCAATACGTGGACGACAAAAAAGGCGACCAACGCCAGCATCAAGGCGAAATGTATCGTTCGCGCGGTCTGACGACCGCCGAATAGGTCCGCAAGGAATGGGACAACAGCATTCATCGTCGGCGACATCGCCAACCCGGTCAGTATGATCAACGGGAACGCGACGAACAGAACGCCGCAATAGGCGAGCTTCTGCAGCGTGTTGTACTCGCGCGTGTGATGGAAGCGCAGCCGCGCATGGTCAGCGACGTCTCGCGGCAAGCCCCTCAAATCAGCCTTTGTCGGTGCGAGGTCGCGCCGAACGTGGCCGTTTATAAGGCTGCCGATCAGCCACGCGGCGAGTGTGATGACTAGAACCCACGCGAAGAAGAAATGCACGACGCGGCCGCTGCCGAGATCCTGATAGGACGGAATGGTCGCCCAAGCGGGGAAGGCACGGTAGGCGCGATGATCGACCGGACCGGACACTCCAAGCACGCCGGTTGTGTTGAACTTTGTCCCAAATAGGGTCATCTGCCCCACAATCGTCTCGCCACTGCGGGCGCGGCCGATGCTGACGACAGCGTTGTCGAAGCCGAAGCCCGACTGCTTGCCCAGATAAAGCTTCGGGTGAGCGTTGAAGATTTGCAAGCCGGACAACAGCAGGAAGAAAAGCGCGATGGCCCAACTCCAGTGCGTCAACCTGGTCCAGAGTTTCTGGCGATAGACGAGCCGCAACGCGCCTGCGGCGGTTGTTGCCTCGCGTGCAGTAGTCACTGCCACGTCGTTCTCCTCGCCGACGATACGCGCCAAAGCCCAAGGTTGGCGGTTCCATATAGCGTGTTATTCGCCCGTATCGGTTCCGCCGTTACACTTGTCGGCGAAAAAGGTTCTGCGATCGGGACGGGGTGTTGTAACAAAGCCGGCTATTCGCCCGAAAACGGGATGAGCCTCCGCACGGCCTGAACGACGAAGCTGCACTGGCCGTTACAGACTGGGACGAGTGGTCTCGGCTCGCCTTCTCGGTCGCGGCTTTGTTAGCTGCGTTCGGGCGGTGGAAGGTCAACATTGGCGACCGGGTACTGAGGATATCGCAGAGCAACCCTCGCATCACCTGAAGCGCCACGCTTGGATCGCGGACGCGCCAGCCCGCTGGGCATTCATGCGGATCGCGGTAGAAACTGATCGATGCGATTCGGCTTCGAGGCAGCCGTGACCATGTGATTGCCGGCGGTTTGCACACTGGTTGGGAAGCGTCAGCCACGGGGGATGTGGGAAGTATCATGGACGGCCTTACGAACTGGCTGTGGTCAGTTGAGTCACGTATCTCGATTGGTCGACGAAGCGTGGCTAAGGCGGCGCAGGAATTGTGACCGAGCGATACCGCGGTGTGGTTGGCGCTGTACCGGAGCTTAAGCCCATAGCCTGGCGGTCTGGGCAGGACTGAATGATGGAAACTAGCGAACTCATACGGGCAATTGCTTCGGACAGAACCCATGCGGCTCCGATGCTTCGCGTATGGCAGGTCGCTGGCCTGACCGCAGTTGTCGCCGCGGCACTCGCTTTCGCTTTCTCGCTGACCCCACGCGCCGACATCTGGTCGGCCCTGGACACACCGCGCTTCCTGTTCAAATTCCTGTTCAGCGCTAGCCTGGTGCATGCGGCTTTCCGGCTTCGTCCTGCGCTGTCGCGGCCCGGCAGTACGCTAGGCCCCGACCGGCTATGGGTCACGCCGGCGCTCATGCTCATCGCCATCATCGCCGAACTGGTGGTGATCAGCCCCTCAGAATGGACTGTTCGAATGGTCGGGCGGAACGGCCGCTATTGCCTGACAATCATCCCGCTCATCGGGCTGCTGCCGCTTGCATTGCTTCTGACAGCGACCCGGTATGGCGCATCCACGCGTCCGCGCCTCGCAGGCGCGATTGCCGGATTCGCTGCGGGCGGCATCGCGGCATTTTTCTACGCCATCCACTGCGTCGACGACTCCCGCTGTTTGTGGCGATTTGGTATACGACAGCGATTGCCGTGTTGGCGGTGTTGGGAGCGCTGATGGCGCCAAGGATAGCGCGGTGGTAACTTCGTCGGTCGTGGCCGTGCGCCCTTCCTATAAGAACCGAGTGATTTCTGCCGGAACTACGTCATAGTTTATGTCGCCGCCCCCCTGATCGTGTATGGTGTCCTGGTCGCTCGGTCTTTCAACGGCACTCGGGCGCTTGAAAGAGCACAACACGCTTTCGCCCTAACTGGAGGTCGCAAGCATGGGAGCTTCTTCAGCTCAAACCAAAACGGAAGAGTCGTTTGTCCAGGTCGTCGAGGCGATTGGCGAATGGTACGTGCGCATCGTCGAGCACGGCGAAGTCACCGCGTTCCAGTCCTTCGAAGCCGAGGAGTTCGCCCTCTCCTACGCTGATGGCCAGCGATCGAGGTTGGGGCTGCCAGAGGTGCAACTTGTCGCTCGCCAAGATCAAGTCGACCCGGCCATCTGGGCGGAACAGAAGCGCCGCGAGGTCCCTCCGGGGGAAAGGGATCACCCCGGTTCCCCGCCGCCGCGCGACGTGAAGGATTGGCCCTCCGGGAACCCGGGCGGGAATCGGTGAGACGCTAGAGGAGGAATCGCAATGTCCCTCGTTGGGTCACCGAGCACGTCCGACAAAGCCATGATAAAGCATGCATTGGAAGCTCACTGCGCAGAAGTCGAAATCGAAACCTCGAACGCATTTCTCCGCGGCCATCTCGCAACCCGGATTCTGTTTCTCCACACGCTGGGAATAACGGATTTCGCAGGAGTAATGGCGACCCTTCGGTCGGATCGCGCACTCTAGGGTCTCCGCGCCTCGCGGCTTGCCGATGGCAGCCGTGTTCATCACGGCGACGGTGCCGTGCTTGGTCGTATAGATGCGGCTGTCACTGCGGATTTCCGCAGTGAGCGTTTCGCGAAGCTTCGCAACCGTCTTGTCGTCAACCGGGCAGCGGCGGCCGATTTCTCGGTTGGACCAAGCGCTCCATTCCGCGTCATTCAGGAGCGTAAGGACGGCGCGACGCTTGTCCTCGTTGGAACGAGCAGGTGTTGCCACGTCTCCGCGCATGCCGGGCGCCTCGCCAAAACGAAATTGGAACTGATGGCCGAGAGCGCTATGATCTGCGCGCTCGATGTTCCAGCGATGGCGGCCCCCGATGGCTTTTATCATGCCGAACTCAACCTGGACGGTTCACGTCGAAGACTGGAGATGGACGTACACATTTACCAGCAAACAGTTTGTCAGTTGGGTCGATCCGGTTGGAGGGTCGAAAGGGGATGGTCGGTGGAGAATCGAGAAAGGCCGGCTAATTATTAATTGGACCGGCTCGAAATCGTGGGACGATTGGGATTGGCCGCCAAACCCCAAGTCGCAAGGCGGCTACTGCCACATGGAGGGCCGGACGTACGACCTTTGGGCCGAATCCCAAAGGTACTATGTCCAACCCGGGGATGTGATCGAGTTCGAGGGCCGGAAATATGTCATCTACCCCGACGAGGTGAGGTCGATCGGCGCAAAGGGAACAGTCGCCTGGGTCTGCCGCAATCCTGGGAATTTTCGCGACGGTGACGCGTACGGGGCCTATCCCGGAAAGCGGTTTCAAACCAAATCAGTCGGAGCGTTCGCCATTTTCCCGTTGGAGGAAACCGGGATGCAAGCGATCCTCACCTGGTTGAGAAATCACGGCCCGATGACGATTGCGGACGCTTTCAAACTCTATGCTCCTCCGTTGGATGGAAACAACGATCCGGTTGGCTACGCGAGGGACGTCGCCGCCGAGGTTGGTGTGTCTGCGGAGACGAAGATCCAATCTCTAAACGCGGACCAGCTGAACAAGTACGCCCTCGCGATAAAACGGAAGGAGGGTTGGGAAGAAGGCGATTATTTTGCCCGAGACGGTTCCGGTCTTCCCGTTGAGGTCCGGATGCTAATGGCACCGCATCTCTTTCCTCCCACCGAGGAAGAGCTAAGAAACTCGTCAATCGGCAAGTCCCGGGACCTGACCTTCTAGCGACACATCGTACAGAACCGATTGCGTAACGGCGTGCGAACGGGCTCGGTGTTCTTCGACGATATGATGACGAAGCTCATCAAGACAGCGATCGACAGCATCAGGCGATGATCCGCAGCATCAGGCCGCGTTGCGGGCGAACATGCGTAGCTGGTCCCGCTCGCTCTTCTCCGCCTCCATGACTGCTTTCATCGTTTCCGGCGGCATGTGCCGCTCCAAGGCAGTTCTGACGAGGGTCCGCAGATCATCCGGCGGGATCGCGTCCAGCTCGCATGCAAACGGATATGGCCAGCGCCGGTCAGCCGGGCTTTTCATCTTCGGCGCGCGCGTCGGAAGCTCCATTTCCCAAATCTGCAACGCCGTTACCCCGAGCCGGGTGAAGTACACGTCGACATGGCCGGCGGAGAAGCCCTTTAGCTTCCGCTCCAAGTCTTCGGCTGCATCCACGCCGGACCTGTCGAAGTCGCCAAGGTGGTAGATGCTGACCGGCCGGCCATCATCAATGTACGAGCTTGCCGCCTCAAAGGCGAAGGTCTCGGAGGAGAAGCCCTTGCACACCATCAGCGGCACGCCGAACTCCGACGTGACCGGCAAGATGACGCCGGCCAGCGCGTCTTTTTCGACCCACACCTCGACGTGCTCATATGCGTCGCGCCAGATGTTGCGGCGGTAAAGCCGCGCGGTTTCCCGAAGTGCATCAGCGATCGAGTCGTGCATGCGAGGCAGGCGCATCCAACGCGTGGAGTCGGCGATGGCCGAGTAGGGAAGACGGCCTTCCCGTCGAAGTGCAAGCACCTGCCGCTGCACCTTCACGTAGCCACCGTCATCTTTTTCGATGCCCGGCATGTCGGCGACGGTGGCGGCATAGAACAACTGCCTCACCGTCACCGGCGCATGCTTCTCCGCATAGGCGATGAGGAACTGCGCGCGGACCTCCATTTCGTCGTTGGTTGCCCTGGCACGCTTTATGGGGCTAGCGCCGTAAACGCTCATTGGCCGCCTCCATGTGAAGCGCGCAAGTGCCTCCGGATAGGGCTCGATCGTTCCTAAGCCCACTGGCGCTGAGCGCGACGCCGCCCGGTCGCCTCAGAACTCGCGATTTCGGCGACGCGGCGCTCTTTTGATTTTTCTTTTCATTTTGATTTTTGGTTTTCTTCTCCTTCTGCTTATCCTTTTCCTTCTTCTTATATGCATAGGGTATCGATACGGTATTCATCGCAACGCCCCCCTCCGACCGTTGAGGTAGGGGGTGTCGGCCAATCTTGAGCCGGCCGAGTTTGCTGGATCGAGCGGCACGACGTTGCTCTTGCGCAGCGCGACCGCCGCCTGGAACTCCGTCTCGACAAGCCCGCGGATTTCGTCGCTCTCGATCATCTCCACCATCCGCCGCATACCGATTTCGTGCTTCTCGTTCTGGGGCGGGCAGTTCTGGAACCACCGCCGCACCATCACCTCTTCGGTGTCGGGGTCGTAGACCGCCATGTCCGCGGTGATCAGCGCGGTCCGCGCCGCCTCGTATTTTTCGGACTCCCAGCCAAGGTCAGCGAGCGCATACCCATCAGGAAGGCGATAGGCGCCGATGCTATTCTGGTGGGGGTTCGATAGCAGGTACATGAAAAGCAGCCGTGCGCTGTCGTTCGGCATCTGGCGGAAGCGCCCCGAGCGCCAAACGCTCGGGGTCACCATCGTAAACTTGTGCTTGCCCATCAGCCGCCACTCCGCAACTCGCGCTGCAATACGGCGATGAGCGTGCGCACCGCTTCCGCGTCGCGGAGGATGACGAACTGGTCCTCCGGCTCGTAGCCGCTGCCCTCCTGGCGGATGACGACGGCGTTGACGCGGTTCCTGTAGACGGCGGTCTGCAGTTGTTCCCGGATCACCACTGAGTCATCTGCGAACCAGTCGAAGTCGGGCTCCACAGCCGGCTCCACCTCCAGGGTCTCCGCGCCGACGACCTCGGCCTCGGAAGTGGCGGGCTCCCCCGGCGTTTCCGCCGGGAGGTGCAACATTTCGATCTGCGTGTCGATCGTGCTCATCAGGCGCCCCCAAGCTTGGCGGCGCGGTGGGCGGCTTTGTGATGACCGCGGCAGAGCCAGCGCACGTGCATCGGCTTGTCGTAGTCATCGTGGTGAGCTTCGGCGGGCTCCGCCCCACACACTTCGCAGGGCAGGGCCGTCAGTAGGCCGCGCTTGATGGCCGAACGGAGGGCAGCCTGTGCCCAAACCGCCTGCGGGTTATTCGCCCGCCATTTCGCCTGAGGAGCGAACGCGCACCCCTCGTTGCCGGTCTTGGCGGCGTCGATTTCCGGGTTCGGGCTCATAACGTGCCTCCGAGTCCGGAGAGGCGGCAGACGAGGCGCGCGGTCTCGATGCACAGCCGGAAGCGGGTCGTCAGCTTGGCGGCCGCATAATCAATGCCGGTTGCGATTTCGGAGTGGTTGGGGTAGGTGTTGGCCGCTACAGCTTTGCCTACCTGACCGCCGCTTCCGATGCCAGTCGGGGCGGCGGTTTCGCTAAAAGCTTGCATCGATTACGCCTCCGCGACGGGAAGGTTTTCGATGTAGCGCTGCAGATCACTGACCAAGATCAGCGTCCTCTTGCCGCGTTTCCGCGGGGTCAGCGCACCGGCCTTGAAAAGCGTGTACAACGCCGAGCGTGAGATGCCCGACAGGGCAACCGCCTCGGCAATGGGAACGGCGATTTTGTTCATGATGTCCTTCCATGTTCGTCAGTGAACATGAGGACTCTACGGCACCCGTCAAAGCGGCTTTTGATTACAGGTAAAAATCAAACCCTGTCTCTCCTTTCGAAGGATCGAAACCGCTTCCAACACCGCTCAACGATGCTCTGGGAAATCGGCTTGCCTCGCTTGGCGGTCTCCTCTTCGGCCACCTGCTTGATGATGTGATTCCGGACACCTTTCGGTCGGGGCTTTCGGATGCTGTGAACCCGTTGGCCAACTCGCTCGTCGTAAGCATCAATCCCCTGCTGCTCTTTGAGAGCAAACTCAAAATCATCCAAATAATCCTGATGCGCATCTGACCGAAGCCATTTGGTTCTCTCAGCAACCGGTATCGAGTCCAGTCGTGCTCGCACTTTGTCGGTCTCGCGAAATCGGCCCGCCAAGAGGCGGTCAACAAGCTGCTGCTGCGCGTCGGACCACAGCTGTTCGCAGCGGCTTCCAATTACAATCTCCTCGTAGAAATCGACGGATATTGGCCGTCCGGCACCGGCCCGTTTCCCGCCCCGTGGCATTACCGGCTCCGGATGGAAATCACATTGCCGGCCTTCACAGCCGACAGGTAATCCGCCCAGGCCTGCATCAGTTTCCGGCGCTTTTCCAGCGCGTCGGCGCGGCGGTAGGCTCGCTCGACTTCGCTGCCGACATGGTGCGCCAGCGCGGCCTCAGCCAGTTCGCGCGGGAAGGTCGTGGCGTCGCCACACCAATCGCGAAAGCTGGACCGGAAGCCGTGCACGGTCACATCGGTGACCTTGAGCCGGCGCATGAACATCGCCATCGACATGTTGGAGAGGGGCTTGCCGGATTTCTCGCCGGGAAACACATAATCGCCTGTGGCGGCTTCCTTCAATGCGGACAGCAGCTCCACGGCCCTCCCCGACAACGGCACCGAATGCGCCTGGCCGGCCTTCATGCGTTCCTTCGGTATCGACCACACCTTCCGGTCAAGATCGATCTCCGACCAGGTGGCGCCCAACACCTCGCCGGACCGAGTTGCGGTCAGGATGGTGAATTCGAGCGCCCGCGCCGCCAGCGCCTCAGCTCCGCGAATTCGCTGCAGGAATGCCGGCACCTTGGCATAGGGCATTGCCGGAAGATGGCCGCGTTGCAGCTTTTGCCGCTTCGGAAGTGTGTTGCGGAGGTGGCCGCGCCAGCGTGCGGGGTTTTCGCCGTCGCGCCAGCCCTTCACTCGCGAGTAGTCCAGCACGCGCTCGATACGGCCACGCAGCCGGGCCGCGGTCTCGTTTTTCTCGCCCCAGATCGGCGTGAGCACTTTCAGCACGTCGCTGGTGTCGATCTCGGAAACCCTCTTGTCGCGGATCGCCGCGCAATAGCTCGGGCCGAGCGTCTGCTCCCATTGGTATTTATGCTTGGCGTTGCGCCACTCGCTCTCGATCGACGCTATGTACCGATCGGACGCTTCAGCAAACGTAGGCTCGGCTTCCTTGTCCTTATCGGCGAGCGGATCGCCACCGGCCTCCACCGTCGCGCGGCACGCCGCAGCCTTCGCCCGCGCCTTCGCAAGCGTCACGGTCGGATAGGCGCCCAGTCCCATTTCCCGGCGCTTCCTTCCGGGAGGTACCCACATGAACAGCCACGACTTGCCGCCGGTCGACGAGACGTTGAGGTAAAGCCCACCGCCGTCGCTATGCCGGCCGGGCTTCCTTTCCGCCTTCACCGAAACATCGGTCAGCTTGTGCAGGGCGCGGGGCATCCCCACTCCTATCCCCATTTCAAAGTGGGGATGATAGCGAACAGCCGTGGACAGTGGAAGACGAATGCCGCTAGAAATGCCTTAATTCACAAGTCTTTCGGAAACAATGGCGTACGTTGGAAAACACTGGTTAGGTGGACCTCAGCTCCACCATTCGGCGATAGATTTATCGGTTTTTTCGGGTCATTTCGCAAGCTTCGACGGCGCAAACCGCGCTGTGGTCGTCTTCGCGGCGCTGGCGAGGGTGTTCATCCCAACTGCCCGCCGGCCGATACTTTGCCAGTCGAACCACCTGTCCACCGAATAACGAACGCTGCTGTGCAACGATCGCGCATCTGGAACGTTTGATGCCGGCGCAATTCCGCGCGTACAGGAGGGTGCCTTGGAAAATCCGCAGGTAGGTTGGATCGCCGCGATCATCATTGGCGGCATTGCTGGCTGGTTGGCCGAACTGTTCATGAAAAGCAACATGGGCGTCCTCATGAACATAGTCCTTGGCATCGTCGGCGCCGTCGTTGCCAATTTCCTCTTGAGCCTGCTCGGCGTTTCGCTCGGCGGATGGATCGGATACCTGATCGCCGGTTTCATCGGAGCCTGCATCCTCATTGCGGTCGCGCGGATGGTCCGCAGGTAGCGCGATCCCTCCGATCCGCGTCCGGCGCTTCGTGCGCCGGGTCGCGGGCGGGCCCAGCCGGCCTTGCGAAGTGGCCGCCCGATTTGGAGTGGCGCCCTCGCGCTGCGCTGGTTTGTCGTGTAGGCGGGCGACCAGCGCGCGCGTACGGTACGTTTGTCTGCCGGTAACGTCTGACCAGCGGCCACTGGCCGTCAGAGCGCGGCGAGGGACAGGCAGACCGGTACCAAGCCGTCGTCCGGACTCCGTGCTTGCCCCTCCATCCCAAAAGCTGATCTTCCTATCTGCAAACGTTGCTCGTGTTCGCTGGCGTGATCACACGTCGGCGATTAATTTCGCGCGTGCGCGAACGGGCCGTCTGCCAGTCTTCTCGACGATGGCGCGATGCGCAGGCGATTGCAAGCAGCGCAAAGGCTACTATAATGCTATTATAACATTTAGTGCCGGCCGATGAGCCGGGACAGTCAAGGTGGGGAAATGGCCCGTTCGTCACGCAGCGGCGCAACCAGCAGCCGGCGCAACCTCGATGTTCCCCTCCTGCTCAAGCTCTACGAGCAGATGCTGCTCCTTCGGCGCTTCGAGAGCCTCGCCCAGATAGCCTGCCGCAAGGGCGAGACCCCAGGCTTCCTGCACCTCTATATCGGCGAGGAGGCGACCGCCGTCGGCGTCTGCGCCCACCTCAGGCCGACCGACTGGATCACCTCGACCCATCGCGGCCACGGCCACGCGCTGGCCAAGGGGATGGACCCCAAAATCCTGATGGCCGAACTGTTCGGCAAGCGCGACGGCTGCTGCGGCGGCCGCGGCGGCACCATGCATCTCTACGACCGCTCCATCGGCCTGTTCGGCACCAACGGCATCGTCGGCGCCGGCATCAGTCATGCGGTCGGTGTCGGCTTGAGCGCCCGGGCGCAGGGCCGCGACGACATCGGCGTTGCCTTCTTCGGCGACGGTGCCAGCAATCACGCCGGCTTCCACGAGGGCATCAACTTCGGCGGCATCCAGAAGGCACCGGCGGTGTTCGTCTGCGAGAACAACCTCTATGCCACCGCGACGCCGCTGAAGACGGCGACGCTCAACCCGGAGATCGCGACCCGCGCGGCTGCCTACGGCATTCCTGGCGTCGCGGTCGACGGCAACGACGTGCTCGCCATGCACGAGGCGATGGGCGAAGCCGTGCACCGCGCCCGGCGCGGCGACGGCCCGACGCTGATCGAGGCGAAGACCTATCGCACCGTGGGCCACCACGAGGGCGACCCGGTCACCGGCACCTATCGCACTCAGGCCGAGGTCGACGAATGGGCCAGGAAGGACCCGGTCGTGACCTTCCGCAAGCGCCTGCTTGAGGAATTCGAGGCGGCGGCCAAGGGCGAACTCGACGCGATCGACGGCCGCATCGAGAAGGTCGTCCAGGAGGCGCTGGAATTCGCGAGAAAATCGCCGGAACCCGACTCGGCCACCGCGTTTCACCACGTGTTCGCCGACCCGCTCAATCCCCCCGAAGCGCTGTCGGCCCGGCCGCGGGCCGGCGGCAAGGTGATGAGTTGGCTGGACGCCGTGCGCGACGGCATTGCCGAGGAGATGCGGCGCGACCAGGCCATTCTCTACTTCGGCGAAGGCACGGGGGAGCGCGGCGGTACCTTTGCGCACACCAAGGGCCTTTGGGCGGAATTCGGCCCGCAGCGCATGGTCGACACGCCGATTTCCGAGCAGGGCTTTACCGGTGCGGCGATGGGCGCCTCGGCCACCGGCGCGCGCACCATCGCCGACCTGATGTTTGCCGACTTCATGTTCGAGGCCGCCGGCCAGATCGTGCTGCAGGCGGCGAAGCTGCGCTACATGTCGAACAACCAGATGAACGCGCCGATGGTGGTGCGCGTCGGCGCCGGCGCGGTGCGCTCGGCCGGCCCGCATCATTCCGGCGCCTACCACCCCGTTTGGGCGCACGTGCCGGGACTGATCGTCTGCCTGCCGTCGACGCCGGCCGACGCGAAGGGCCTGATGAAGGCGGCGCTGCGCGCGTCCGATCCCGTGGTGATGCTGGAGATGAAGGCGCTGTTCGCGACAAAGGGCGAGGTGCCCGACGGCGAACACCTGGTGCCGTTCGGCGTCGCCCGCATCGCGCGCACCGGCAAGGATCTCACCATCGTTTCGGCTGGCCAGTTGATGCACCGTAGCCTGGAAGCCGCCGACGCGCTCGCCAGGGAGGGCATCGACTGCGAGGTGATCGATCTCAGGACGATCGTGCCGCTCGACGTCAGGACCGTCGCCGAGAGCGTGGCGAAGACGCACCGCCTGCTGATCGTCGACGAGGGCTGGGCGATGTGCGGCGTCGGGGCCGAGCTCGGCCAGGCCATGAACGAGATTGCCTTCGACGATCTCGACGCGCCGGTCGGGCGGCTGCACACCGAGCCGGTCTCGCATCCGCTCGCGCCCTCGCTTGAGCGCATGATGCTGGTCGACACCGCCAAGATCGTCGCCGCCGCGAAGGACGTCCTCGCCGGCAAGGCGCCGGTGCCGTGGCACTGGCGCTATCCCGGCCTCGCAGCGGCGGCCACCGCCGCGCCTGCGGTTGCCGCGAACACGTACGTCGCACCCGCCGCGGCGCCGGCGCCCGCGGCAGCGCCGGCCCCGCAGGCCGGCGCTGCGGCGAACGGCGGCGAGCCTATAACGATGCCGTTCGGCGACCTGACGGTCAGCGAAGGCACGATCATCCGCTGGGTGAAGGCGGAAGGCGACATGGTGAAGCCGGGCGACCTCGTCGCCGAGATCGAGACCGACAAGGCCGTCGTCGAGATCGAAGCGCCGGCGGCCGGGCGGCTGGCGATCGAACTGCCCAAGGGCACCATCGTGCCGATGGGCGGCCGCATTGGCGCAGTGCACTGAGGTCACCGCGATGACCCTTGCGCAGGCAGCGGCCACCGGCTCGCGCATCCGCTCGACACCCTATGCGCGCCGGCTGGCGCGCGAGCGCGGCATTCCGCTCGCCGCCGTAGCCGGTAGCGGGCCGAACGGCCGCATCGTCGCCGACGACCTGGCGCGCTTCGTGCCGCAGCCGGCGGCGGCTCCACTTCCGCCGCCCGTTGCCGCGCCATCGTCCCAACCCGCAGCCGTTGCTCCCCTCACCGCGCCAGCACCCGCGCTCTCCCCGGCGCCGTCGGCGCTGGTCGCCCGCGTGTCCTTCGCGGCTGCCGATGCGTTGCTGGCGCAGCTTGCCGCCGTCTGTCCCGGCCTCACCCGCGAAAACCTGTGCCTGCGGGCAGCCGCGCTGGCGATGGTCGATGTCGACGGTTTTGATCCGCGCGGCGCGATCCTGCATCTCGCCTCAGCCGACCGCCGCGAGTTCCTCGCCGGTCTCGCCCACGCCTCGCTCGGCTCGATCGATGCGCTTCGACAAGAGGCGCCCGGCGAGGGCGAGGCGGCGGTCGCGATATCCTTCCTCGCTCGTGCCGGCATCCGACCGGTCGCGGCGCAGCTCGTCGGGGGCGCGCCGGCAAGGCTGATGGTCGGCGCGGTCGACACCGACGGCGCGGCCGACTGCCTGCTGAGCTACGACTTTTCGCGTGTCGGCGACACCGCGGCGGAAACCTATCTCGGCGCATTCGCGGATCTGGTGGAGACGCCGCTGCGGCTGCTGGTCTAGGATCGCGGCGGCTAGTCAGGCGGGGGAGGAACCATGGCCATCGAACCGATCGACGGCTTTCTCTGTTCGGCAGCGGACCTGAGGGCCTATGTCGCCGAGCTCCTCGAAGCTGCGGGGGCCGACGCGCCGAGTTCGGCAGCCGTCGCCCGCGCGGTCGTCGATGCGTCCTCGCGCGGTGTCGACACCCACGGCGTGCGGCTGGTGCCGTGGTACATGCAGATGCTCGAAGGCGGCCGCATCAACAAGAAGCCGAACGTCACCTTCACCCGCAAGGCCGCCGCCGTCGGCCATGTCGATGCCGACAATGGCTTTGGCCATCTCGCAAGCTTCCGCGCCATCGACGAGGGCATCGCCATGGCGCGCGAGAGCGGCGTGGCGGCCGTAACGGTCGGCCACTCCTCCCATCACGGCGCGTCCGGAGTCTACAGCCTGGCCGCGGCGCGGGCAGGCTTTGCGGCAATCGGCGTTACGCAGGCGGACCCCGCCGTGGTGCCCTTCGGCGGCACCAGGCCGTTCTATGGGACCAATCCGATCAGCTTTGCGGTGCCGGCGCCGGGCGAGGAGCCGATGCTCCTCGACATGGCGACCAGCGCCATTCCCTACAACCGCATCTTCCTGCGTCAGGCCAGCGGAACGCCGCTTCCTCCCGAAGTCGCCGTCACCGCCGAAGGCGTGCCGACCGTCGATCCCTTTGCGGCGGCGGCAGTGCTGCCGGTCGGCGGCTCCGGCTTCGGCTACAAGGGCGCCGGGCTGGCCGCCATGGTCGACATCCTTTGCTCGGCTTTTTCCGGAATGGGGCATGCCATCACCATCCCGCCGCTGGCAGGCGACGACTACAGCCGGCCGATCCCGATCGGCCACTTCTTCCTCGTGCTGATGCCTGCGACCTTCCAGGCGCTGGCCTCGTTCGACGCACGGATCGGCTCCTTCCTGGCCGACCTGCGCAGCCAGCCGGCACAGCCGGGCCAGAAGGTCATGGCGCCCGGCGACGTCGAGAAGGCTGAGACGGTAAAGCGAGCCCGCGACGGCATCCCGGTCGACCATCTCACCTGGGCCGCGCTGCGCGACACCGCCGGACGTTACCGCCGGCGCGTTCCCGACGCCCGCCCGACAGAAACGCAGAGGACCAGCGCGTGAATATCGAACTCGACGGCAAGGCAGCAATTCTGGCGGGAGCGGATGGCGCGCTCGCCTCCGCCATAGCCGACGCGCTGGCCGCCAACGGCGCGACCGTTTCGAGGCTCGACCCGGCGACATCTGGTCCGCGCTCCGGCGAAAGCGATGCCCCGTTCGTGCTGGTGTTCGTCAGCCGTGGCGCGGGCGCGACGCTGGAGGCCGACGGCGACGCCTCGGGCGACCGCCAGGCGTTCTCGCAACTCGCGAAGCAGTTCGCGCCGGCCACGAAGAGGATCGTCAATGTCTTCTCGGCGGCCGGGCTCGTTCCGGTAAAAGGGCTGCCGGAATTCTCGGCCGGACAGGCGGGCATCGCCTCGCTGACCCGGACGCTGGCGATGGAGTTCGGCCCGCGGACCTTCGTGAACGCAGTCGCTGTCGGCGCTTATGAGGCTGGTGGCGTCCTGCACGGCCCGCGGCTGCTGAGCCACACTGCCGTGAAGCGCCCCGCGCGCATCGACGAGATCGTCGCCGCGGTGCTTTTCCTGGCCGATCCGGACAACACTTACATGACCGGCCACACGCTGACGGTCGACGGCGGCTGGGCCGCCGGCTACGCGCGGAATTTCTGAGAGTGATGGCGATGCAGTCCGTGCCCCCTCACCCGGCCCGCTGCGCGGGCCACCCTCTCCCCGCTGGGGAGAGGAGGTACCCGCATTCGAACGCGCCCCGTCTTATGTCGCGCGCGAACAGCCGAACGACCTCCTCTCCCCAGCGGGGAGAGGGTGGCCCGCGCAGCGGGCCGGGTGAGGGGGCTTGCCACTCGGCGATGAACGGTCGTCTTTCGCTGTCGAGGGCTGCCCATGCGCGCTGATCTTTCCGGCCAAGTCGTCTTCGTGACCGGCGGGGCGGGCGGCATTGGCGGTGCGACGGCGCGTCGCCTGGCGGCGAACGGCGCCGCGATCGTGGTGGCCGACATCGACGGCGCCGGCGCGGAGCGCGTGGCAGCCGCGCTGCCTGAAGCGCTGGCGGTCGCCGTCGACGTGCGCCGCGCCGGCGACGTCGAGCGCGCGGTCGAGATGACGCTTGCGCGCTACGGAAAGATCGACGTGCTGGTCAACAACGCCGGCGTCAACACCTTCAAGGACCGCGTCGACATCGACGCCTTTTCCGAGGACGAGTGGCACCGCGTGGTCTCGATCGATCTCGACGGCCTCTTCGTCGTCAGCCGCGCGGTGCTGCCGGCCATGGTGGCGCGCGGCGAGGGCCGCGTCATCAACATAGCCTCGGTCGTCGGCGTCACCGCCATGCGCCTGCAGAGCGCCTTCGTCGCCGCCAAGGCCGGAGTGATCCACCTCACCCGCTCGATGGCGCTTGAACTCGGGCCGAAGGGCATTTTGGTCAACGCGATCGCGCCGGGCTCCGTGGTGACGGAGGGTACCAAGGCGCTTTTCTATAGCGAGGACGGCACGTTCCGCGCACAGATGGAGGGGTTCATGCGGCACGTGCCGCTGGGCCGCCCAGCGCATGTGGAGGAGATCGCCGAATCCATCCTTTTCCTCTGTGCACCACAGAATTCCTACATGACCGGCCACCTGATGATGGTCGACGGCGGCTGGACCGCCGGCTTCATGTTTTGAAGCGCGCCGCTACCGCCCGTAGACGGCAGCCTCCGGAGCGGCGGCGCCGCCGTCCTTGCCCTGATAGGCGCGCCAGTCCTTCATCAACTGCTGCAGCGCCATCCGGTAGAAAAAGATCTCGCTGCCGCTCGCCAGCATCACGAATCCCTCGTCGAACAGTTCCGCGACGCTTCGGCCGACGCGCGGCACCGACGCCAGCGGCTTGCCGGCCTCGCGCGCGGCCGACATGGCGCGGCGGATTGCGGCGTCAACCTCGGGCGCCCCGGTCTGCCCCGGCAGGCCGAGGCTGCCGGAAAGGTCGGTCGGGCCGATGAAGACGACGTCGACGCCCTCGACCTCGGCGATTTCGCGCGCATTCTCGACACCGAGCCGCGTCTCGATCTGGACGATGATCAGCAGATTGTCGTCGGCGCGCGCATAATAGTCCGGCACGAGGCCGTAGCTCGACGACCGAGTCACGTCCGCCGCATTGCCGCGTTTTCCGCGCGGCGGAAAGCGCACCGCCTCCACGATGGCGCGCGCCTGCTCGGCGGTCTCGACCATCGGCACGAGCAGCGAATCCGCACCGGCATCGACCAGCCTGCGCAGATAGATCGGCTCGGCGGAGGGCACGCGGATGACCATCGTCGTCTCGGTGCACGCGGCGGCGCGCATCAGGTCGATCGCCGCCTGCAGCGCGCCGGTGCCGTGCTCCTCGTCCATGATGATGAAGTCGAGCCCGGCGATCGCCGCCATTTCGGCGAACACCGGTGAACCGCTCTGCAGCCAGGTGCCGAAGGATTTTTCGCCGGCGCGCACGCGGGCCTTCAGTCGGTTGGGACGAAACATTCTTTTTGCTGGCCTTCTCAGGATGAACGGTTGGAAGCGACGCGGGCTCGTCTTCTGGCAAAGCAGCCGGTTGAGCTTATCGTGCCCCGGTGCCCGTCCATCACCAAACCTTCAGGCTCTCTTCGGTCGTGATCTCGATGCATGCGTTTTCGCGCGACGGCAGGTCTTCGCGCAGGCGCGTGCCGAGCCCGGGCCTGTCGGGCAGGCGCAGCCTTCCCCCGGATATTTCGATGCGGTCCTCGACCACGTCGTCGTACCACCCGTCGACATAGCCGCGCACCGTTTCCATGATCAGCCCGTTGGGGGCGTTGAGCATCAGATGGCTCGCCGCCCACAGCGCCACAGGTCCGATTGTGTCGTGGCAGGTAAAGGGCAGCATCGCCGTATCGGCCATCGCCGCCACCTTGCGACCCTCGGTGAGGCCGCCGCCCCAGGACAAATCCATCATGACGATGTCGGTCGCGCCTTTCTCGATCCAGGGGCGGAAACCGAAGCGGGTAAAGACGCGCTCGCTCTGGCAGATCGGCACCGCGGTCTCGGCCTTCAGCCGCACGAAGGCGTCGACATTATCGGGCGGCATGATTTCTTCCAGCCACATCACGTCGAGGGGCTCCAGCGCCTTTGCTATCTTCACCGAGGAGGGCAGATCCCACCGGCAGTGGCCTTCGATGGCGATCTGCATCCTGTCGCCGACGGCGCGGCGGATGTCTTCCACGATTGCCACGCCGGCCTTGAGGTCGTCGTTGGAGATGCCCAGGCCGCGCGTGCCGGCGGCGGTCGCAGCACCCCACACCATGGTCTGGCCGCGCTCGTTCTCCGGGCCGGCGATGCCCGGCCCGAACTGGTCGAAGGGCCACACCTTCATCGCGGTGATGCCCTGCTTCAGCAGGTCCTGCGCTAGTTCGCCGGCCTTGCCGGTGAGCCAGGCGTCGAGGTCGGGGTATTTCCCGAAGCCGACGCAGGTGTTGTAGATGCGGATGTTGTCACGGCTGCGCCCGCCAAGCAGCGTGTAGAGCGGCAGGCCGGCGATCTGGCCGAGCAGGTCCCACAGCGCGACATCGATCGCCGAGATGGCGCGCATCTCCGCGCCAATCACGCCGCAGAAACTGGTCAGCGCGAACATGTTCTGCCAGTGGTTCTCGATGTCGCGGGGATCGCGGCCGATCAGCAGCGGCGCGTAAACGTCATGGATGATCGCGGCTACCGAGCGTGGCAGGTAGTAGGTCTCGCCGAGGCCGGAAAGCCCGGTGTCCGTGTAAATGCGAACCCACAGATTGTTGGGCAGCGCCTGGCGCGCGGTCGGATTTTTCTGGCGCCAGACGGCGAGCGGCTGGGCCTCGAACCAGATCGTCTCGACCTTGGTGATCCTCATTCGGCTGCCCTTCAGCGAAGCCCTATTACCGGGGCATTCTCACAACGAAAAATCCGTTGCGCCACAAATTGTTTACAGTTTACAATCTAGCTGCCGGAGGATTGCTTGTCCACGCAGACTGTGTGTTTTACCCGATCGGGATCGCAGCAAACTGCCCGGCCTCCGCGTGACATTTCAATGCTCCGGGTCGGCCGCAACGGCGCTCGCCTTCACGCTCGCCAGCAGGCGCGCCTTGGCCTGGCCGATATGCGTCTCGATAGCCGCCCGGGCCGCCGCCGCATCGCCGGCGCGGATGATCGCGAGCAGTTCGACATGGTCGCGGTGCCAGCTGTCGAGATAGTCGTCCGGCAGCCCATCTCGCAGCATCAGGAACAGCACCAGTTGCGAGCGCAGCGTCTCCCATGCGCGATAGAGTCGGCGGCTGCCGCCAGCGCGAAACACGGCATCGTGGAAATCGATGTCGAGCTCGGCCACCAGCCGGCGCGGCATTTCGGCTCGCGGCGTAGCGCGAAACCGCGCCAGAAGGGCCTCGAGCGTCTCGATGTCGGCAGGCCCCGCATTGCGACAGGCCTGCTCGAACGCCAGCCGCTCCAGCGCGAGGCGCAGACCGTAGATGTCCTCGATATCGGCCTCGGAAACGCCGCCGACGGTCGCGCCACGGTGCGGCTCGTGTACCACCAGCCCTTCCTGCTGCAGGCGGAAGATCGCCTGCCGCACCGGACCGCGGCTCACCCGCAGCGACACCGCCAGATCCTCCTCGATCAGCCGCGCACCCGGCCGTATCCGCCCGGAAAGGATGGCAGTGCGCAGTGCATCCACGACATCGTCGGTGAGGACGCGGCGCGGCGTCGGCGCGAGATTGTAGGAGTCGTCGCTCATCGCCATCTGGATACAGTCAACCGAAGCCGTTCGCCAGTCGGCAGACGGTAGCAAGCGAGGCCTGATGCGCATCCTCAAGGTCAACACTTACGCCCCCGACAGCTCGATTTACCAGGCGTTCGGCCCCGACGTCGTTTTCGACATCCACCGCGACCCGAAGGTGCCGCCGTCGGCGGAGCGTTGCCGGGCGGCCGACGCCATCATCAACTGCGCCGCCTCGCTGCCGGTCGGCGTGCCGGTCGAGGCGTTTGAACACTGCCGCATCGCGGTGCGCGAGGGCGTCGGCTTCGACACCATGGATCTCGCCGGCTGGGGCGCGCGCGGCGTGCCAGTCTGCAACGTGCCCGACTACGGCACCACCGAGGTTGCCGACCATGCCATCGCGCTTCTGCTCGCACTGACGCGCGGCACCGCCAGCTACCACGAGGCTGTGCGCAACCAGCCTTACCGCTGGCACTATGGTGCCGCGCCGCTGGTGCGCCGCCTGCGTGGCCAGACCTTTGCGGTGCTCGGCCTCGGACGCATCGGGCTCGCCACCGCGCGGCGCGCGGCGGCCTTCGACATGAAGGTGATCTTCTACGATCCCTATCTGCCCAACGGGGCGGAGCTTGCCGCCGGCTACGAACGCGTGCGCAGCCTCGATGCCTTGATCGCCCGCGCCGACATTCTCTCCGTGCACACGCCGCTGACCGAGGAAACGCGCGGGCTGGTCGGCGCGAACCTGCTGGCCAAGGCGAAAGCGGAGCTGGTCGTCATCAACACCGCGCGCGGGCCGATCGTCGACCTCGACGCCCTGGCAGATGCGCTGAGGACAGGCAGGATCGCCGGCGCCGGGCTGGACGTGCTGCCGGTCGAGCCGGCCGACGCCGACCATCCGCTTATCAAGGCGTATCGCTCGCGCGCACCCTGGACCCACGGCCGGCTTATCCTGTCGCCACACTCGGCCTTCTACAGCCCTTCCGCGCTGGAGGACATGCAGCGCAAGGCGATCGAGGTGATCGTGGACTACCTGCGCACCGGCGTGCTGATGAACTGCGTCAATGCGGAGTTTCTGAAGCGGGCGGCATAATGGCGAGCACAACGTCTGCGCCTCCCTCCCCCTTGTGGGGAGGGATACAGGGTGGGGGTGGAAACTGCCGCGATCGTCGGCAAGCTGTTGTGGCGAAGTGTTCGATAGTAGGTGCGGTTTCCACCCCCACCCTGTATCCCTCCCCACACGCCTAACCCGCCTTCCCCACTTTCTCCGCCCGCTTCCTCAACACCTCTGCGTCGGCCTTGCCGATGATCCCGACGCGCGTGCGATAGGTGCGGCGGGCACCCGGCTTGAGCACGATCAGGTCGCCGGCTTCCTTCACCTTCTGCCGACCGAAGCCGTTGGTGCAAGGCTCGACGCCGACGGCGTACTGGCCCTCGCCCATCATCCGCCACTCGATGTAGCGCGGCATCGCCGCATGGTCGTAGCGCACGCTGAGGCCGGTGCCGTGGAAGAGGCGCGGGTTGTAGATCGCAACCTCCACCTGCCCGTCCGCATCGGGCACCATGTGGTGCTCGAAGGTCTGCTGCACCCAGTTCTTTTGCGGTGCGATGAAGCGCGCCCACTCCGTCCGCTCGTTGACGTCGGCGGTCCCGAACAGGAGGTCCGGCGGCCTGGAAACCGGCGCGATCAGTTCGGAACCTTCGTCGACGAAGGGAAACCCGATGTTGAAGTGGTAGAGCAGCATGTGCTCGGTCGGCAGAAAGCCCCGGTTCTCGACTACGTCTTCCATCTCGAACCACGAACCGCCGGCCTCGGCGCGGTAGGTGCGCGTCATCACCAGGTTCTCGCCATAGGTCTGCGCCTGCGTCACGCGGCCGACCGCCTCGAGCACAAGGCTGTCGCCCTCCCAGCGCTCGCCGAAGGAGACCAGTTCGGCCGGGATGAGCGCGGCGCGATCATGTACCCCGTAGCGGTCGGTCGGCCGCGCCGGAAAATTGTAGTGCGCCACCGAGGCTTCCTCGGGGTTGCCGATGTGGATCAGCCCGCAGGTGTTGTTCAGCCCGCCCAGCCCGGCGCGCAGCCAGCCGAAATTGGCCTGATCCTCGAAGAACCAGGGGCCGGGCAGCAGCGTCGGCGGAATCCAGCCGAGGGCCGCGCCACGATAGTCGGCACGTCCGACGTCGAAGCCGCGGTCGACCGCGACCTCGAAGCTGAACCCGGTGCCGGTGCGGAACTCCAGCAGCCGCACGCCGCGCGAAGGGCCGTTGTCCGAGGTCAGCAGGCGCACCCCGGCCAGTTGCGACATGTGGCCGACCCGGCAGCGCAGTTCAGCACCGTCGTGACCGAACAGTTCCATGAAAATCCTCCCTGTTATCGGTGTCATAGAGGTTTCGGCGCTCTGGACGCAACCGGCGGAGTGGAGTCTAATCGCCCGGTCCTGACAGGGGAACGGCGTGGCAGACAGCGAAAAGAGCGGGCGTCTCGGCTTCGGCGCGACCATGGCGGAGGTCGCAGCGCTTGCCGGCGTCACCAAGATGACGGTGTCGCGCGTGCTCCGGCACCCCGAGAAGGTGACGCCGGCGACGCGCATCCGTGTGTCCGAGGCGATGGCGACGATGGGCTATGTGCCCAACCGGCTGGCCGGCAGCTTGACCGCCGGCGCGACGGGCATCGTCGCGGCAATCGTGCCGACGCTGCGCCATTCGCTCTTCGCGGACACCCTTGAAGGCCTGTCCGACGTGCTGTCGGAGGCCGGGCTCGACCTCATCGTGTCGTCCAGCGCCTACCGCACCGACGTCGAGGAAAGCCAGATCCGCTCGCTGCTCGAGCGCCGGCCGGACGCGCTAGTGCTCACCGGGCTCACCCACACCAGCAGTGCGCGCGACCTGTTGCGCACCTTCGGCGTGCCGGTGGTCGAGACCTGGGAAACCGGCGACGAGCCGGTCGACATGGTCGTCGGCTATTCCAACCGCATGGCCGCTCACGCCATGACCACGCGCCTGCTAAGGGCCGGCTATCGCAACATCGTCTTCGTCAACGGCCCGAGCGAGAACAACGAGCGCGCACGCCATCGCGCCGAAGGTTATGTCGCCGCCATGCACGAGGCCGGCATCGCGCCACTGCCGGTCCACGTCGTCCACGACGAAGGCGCCATCCTGCCCGAGACAGGGGCGACGGCATTGCGCGCGGTCCGCGCCGAAATGCCCGAGACGGATGCGCTCTTCTTCACCAGCGACGTGTTCGCCGTCGGCGCCATCCTCGCCTGCCGCGGGATCGGGCTGGCGGTGCCGGAGACGATCGGCATAGCCGGCTTCCACGACCTGGAAATCGGCCGCGTGGTGTCGCCGACGCTCACCACGGTGCACGTCCCGGCGATGGAAATGGGCCGGCGCGCTGGCGAGATGATTCTCGCGCGGCTGTCCGGCAGCCGCGACCATGTCCGCGATGAACTGGCCTTCACCATCCTGCAGCGTGAAAGCACGCGCAGGAGCGTTTGACCGCCGGGTCCGATGCATCAGGTCGGGGCGTAGATCGACTGCGGCTCGGCCAGACCCTTCAGGACGAATGTGCCGACATGCTCGGCCTCGAGATGCGACGCCTCCACAAAGGCTCGCGACATCAGGATAGGTCGTCGGAGTTCGCGGCACATGCTTTCGATCCTTGCGGCGAGGTTGACCGCGGGACCAATGACCGTGAAGTCGAGCCGGCTCTCGCCACCGATGTTGCCATAGAGGACATCGCCGGTGTGTAGCGCGATCCCGAAGGATATCTGCGGTTGCCCGGCCTGCAATCTGCCGGCATTCACGGCAGCGAGTGCCTCTCGCGCGTGGATCGCGGAAGAGACGGCGCGGGCGCAGACGTCTGCCCGTTCCTCCTCCGCCTGAACGGGAAAGATCGCAAGCACCGAATCGCCGATGAACTTCAGGACCTCGCCGCCGGCCGCGTCCAAACAATCGCAGACGCCTCCGAAATACTGGTTGAGAAGAGTGATCAGTTCGTCCCGTGGCAGCCGTTCCGAGAGTTCGGTGAAATCGCGCAGGTCGCTGAGCCAGACGACGGCCCGGATCGTCTCGCCCATGCCGCGGCGGATGGCGCCCTCCAGCACCCTCGCCCCGGCCTGGCGGCCGACATAGGTTTCGAGCAGCGTTCGTGCGGTGAACCGCAGCGCCTGCACTTCCATGTTGACCGCGACCGCTGACGTGATCGATTCCAGCAGTGCCACCTCGCTGTCGGTGAATCCGCCGGACCGCTTCGTGGCGACACTCAACAGCTTGCTGGTGCCGTCGGAAAACGGAACGGGGAGCGCCAGATAGTCTGTGAAGCCGTCGCGGCGGAGGTCGGCCATTATGGTGAACTCGCCCTCGCGGGGTGGTCGGGACGGATCGCAGCGCACCGGCCCGCCACCGCCGTAGACGATCTTGACCGGGCTGTTCTCCAGTTGCGGCAGCGTTTCTGCGGTCAGGCGGAAGTAGCGGTCCGTGGTGCCTTTCTCGGCATCCCACAAGGCGCTGTAGGAGTGCACCTGCGGGTGGAGGATGGGCACTCCGGTCGTCATCCGGGCGACATCAACCCCGCACCGTCCAAGCTGTTGCGCGAGAGCCGACAGGAACGCCTTCGGTTCGCCGATCCGCGGGGCGTCGGCGAGCAGCCAATGGATGAGCGGAAACCGGCCGGCCAAGCTTTCAACCATACTTGGAAGGTAGTTGGCGAGCGCGCTCCAAGCAAGGCGGGAACCCCGGGGCAGCGCCGGCGGAAGGATTGACACCGCCATATGTTATCGGTAACATTCATCTGGACCGCTCGGAATGCGGCCACTGCGCCTCGGCGCACCAGGGAGGAATTGCCATGTTCAAATCGGTACTGGCGGCCGCTGCGGCCGCAGCACTTCTGTCGACCGCCGCCCATGCCCAGGACAAGCCCAAGATCGGCCTGATCCAGATCGACCTGTCCAATCCGTTCCACCTCGGCGAGGTCGACGGCGCCAAGGAGGCCGCGCGCCGCGCCGGCTTCGACCTCGTCGTCACCAGCGGCGAGGGCGACGTGACCAAGCAGATCCAGGCGATGGAGAACCTGATCAACGAGGGCGTCGACGCCATCTCGATCAACTTCATCGACGCCGGCGCCTTCGGCCCGACCATGGCCAAGGCCGCGGCCGCCAACATCCCGGTGATCTGCCTGCATTCGAAGATCGACGGCTGCGCCGCCGTGCTCGGCTTCGACGAGCGCTACACCGGCAAGATCGTCGGCGAGTATGCGGCCGAACTGCTCAAGGCGCGCTACAATGGCGAAGTGAAGGGCGAGGTCGCCAATCTGCAGGGCCTGCTCGGCCAGGGCCTCAACACCGATCGTTCCGGCGGCTTCACCGACGTGATGGCGCAGTATCCGGGCGTCAAGGTCGTCGCGCAGGAACCGACCAGCTGGGATCCGACCAAGGCCGTCTCGATCACCGAGAACTGGATGACCGCCTATCCGAACCTCGACCTCATCTACGGCAACAGCGACAGCCTGACCGTGCCGGCCGCCGGCGTCGTCGATCGCGCGGGCAAGCAGGACCAGGTGCTGATCGTCTCCGTAGATGGCACCGAGCCAGGCCTTGAAGCGGTGAAGAGCGGCGTCATGGAAAGCACCGTGATGCTCGCGCCGCAGTACTCCGGCTTCTGGAAGGCCTACTTCCCCTTCCTGGTCGCCACCAAGAAGGATGACCGCAAGGAGGTGCTGATCCAGGGCGTTCTGGTCACAAAGGACAATGTCGACAAAGCGCTGAACCTCGCCAAGGACCAGGTCGCCAACATGGAAAAGTTCCCCTTCGAAAAGCCGCTGGTCGACATCGTCGCGAGCTACTGACCGGCCTTGTCCGGCCGCAGACGGCCATGCCATCGCACGGAAACGGCGCGCGACGCAGGCGCCTCCCTCCCCCTTGTGGGGAGGGATACAGGGTGGGGGTATTTTCTAGCGCTGCGCTTGGAAGTGCTGGCCATCGGTGGGCCAGCGCCACACGACCGACAAGACGCGACCGTGTACGGCCGAGACCTACACCCCCACCCCTTACCCCTCCCCACAAGGGGGAGGGGGTCATCAACGCTGAGGCCTGGACACGGAAGACGGTCGTCAGCCGGCGGAACCCGCTCTGCTCACGGTCCGAGGTATGAGCGCCCACCATCAACACGCCCCGGCACCCGCTTTCGCCCTCGCACTGCGCGGGCTGACGAAGCGCTTTCCCGGCGTCCTGGCTCTCGACGACGTGTCGCTGTCCGTGCGACCGGGCGAGGTGCATGCCCTGGTCGGCCAGAACGGCGCCGGCAAGTCGACGCTGATCAACATCCTGTCGGGCATGTACCCGGCCGATGCCGGCACGGTCTCGATCGGCGGCAGCCCGGTCCAAATCCGCAGTACTTATCACGCGCTCTCGCTCGGCATCGCCACCGTCTACCAGGAGCTGAGCCTGCTTTTGAACCTCACCGTCGCGCAGAACCTTTCGCTCGGGCGCGAGCCGCGCCGTTTCGGCCTGCTCGACGTCGGCGCGATGCGAAAAAGCAGCGTCGGCGTACTCGAACGGCTTGGCCTGAAGATTGATCCGGATGCGCGCGTGAGCAGCCTGCCGCTCGCCGAACGCCAGATGGTCGAGATCGCCAAGGCGCTGTCGACCAGCCCGAAGATCCTGATCCTCGACGAGCCCACCGCCCCGCTGGGGCCGCACGAAGTCGAACATCTCTTCGATGCCGTACGCCGGCTGAAGGCGCAGGGCGTTGCCATCCTTTACGTCTCGCACCGTTTCGCCGAGGTGCTCGACCTCTGCGACAGCGCCACTGTGCTGCGCAACGGGCGCTGCGTCGCCACCACGGACCTCGCCGGCTGGTCGGAAACCCGGCTGACCGAAACGATGATCGGCCGGCAGGCGCAACGCTACGAATCCAGCGCACGCGCCGTCGGCGCGCCGCTTCTCGAGGTGCGCGGGCTGGGCACGGGACGGCGCGTCCGCGACGTGACCTTGGCCGTCCGGCGCGGCGAGATCGTCGCGCTGACCGGCCTGCTCGGCAGCGGCCAGAACGAGATCGCCCGGCTGATCGGCGGCGATCTAGCTGCTGGCGCCGGCGCGATGCTGCTCGAAGGGCGGCCGCTGGCGCTAAACTCCCCGCACGACGCGGCGGCCGCGGGCATCTGCCTGCTCACCGAGGACCGCAAGCACGAGGGCATCCTGCCCAACCTGACGCTGCGCGAAAACATCGCCATCGCCTCTCTGCGGGATCGCGCCGGCCCCGGCGGCAGCGTGCGCCGGGAAGCAGAAAGTCGCGCGACCGAGGCGGCGTCGCGCGAGTTCGGCGTGGTTGCCTCCTCGCTCGAAGCGCCGATCCGCACGCTGTCCGGCGGCAACCAGCAGAAGGCGCTGCTTGCCCGCTGGCAGCTTGCCGATGCCGAACTCTTCGTCCTGATCGAGCCGACGCGCGGCGTCGACGTCGGCGCCCGCGCCGACATCTATCGCAGGCTGGACGCGCTTGCCCGCGCCGGCAAGGCGATCCTCGTGGTCTCCTCCGACCTCGACGAGGTCCTGGCGCTGGCAGACCGCATACTGGTGGTGCGCGATGGCACCATCGCCGCCGAAACCACCCCGGCTGCGGTCGACGAGGAGCGGCTCAATTTGCTCGTCCAAGGCGCCGCGTCGTGACGATGCCGGCTACCGGAACGGACGCGGCCCGCCGCATCGACTGGCCGGCGCTTCTTTCGCGCCACGCCATGCTGGTCGCGGCTATCCTGCTCTGCCTCGCCTTCGTGGCGACGTCGCCCGTCTTCGGCACGTCGGGCAACGCCGTCAACATCATGCGCCAGTCGGCCTCCGTGCTGATGCTGGGGCTGGCGATGACGCTGGTCGTGCTGGTCGGCGGAATCGACCTGTCCGTCGGCTCCGTCGTGCTTGCCTCGGCCACACTCGCCGGCATCGGGCTCGCCGAAGGCTTTCATCCGGCCGTCGCGATCATGATGGGCATCGGCATCGGCGCCGCCGTCGGGCTGGTCAACGCGCTGCTGGTGGAAGGCCTGCGTCTCAGCCCCGTCATCATCACGCTCGGCACCATGATCGCCGTGCGGGGCCTCAGCCTCGTCGCGCTCGGCCGCTACAATTCATGGGTCGAGATCAAGGGGCCGATCTTTTCCGACCTTGCGCGGCGCACCATCCTCGGAATCCCGCTCGACGCCATCGTCGCCGTTCTCTCGGCGCTGCTTCTCTGGTACCTGCTGCGCTTCACCGTGTTTGGCCGCAGCCTGCATGCGATCGGCGACGCGCCGGTCGCCTCGCGGCTGGCGGGCCTGCGGGTCGAGCGGTTGCGCGCGTTCGCATATGTGGGCTGCGGCGCGCTTGCCGGCGCAGCGGGCGTGCTCGTCGCCGCCCGCACCGGGCTGATCAGCCCGTCGATCGGCGGCGGCCTCGAATTCTTCGCCATAGCGGTGGTCGCGCTCGGCGCCGGCGGCCTGCCGGCCGGCCGCATTAGCGTCGGCCAGACGGTGGTCGGCGTGCTGATCCTGATGATGATCTTCAACTACATGACCATCCGCGGCGTGCCCGGCACCTGGCAGACCACGGTCACCGGCCTGCTGCTGCTCGCCGCCATGGTCGCCGGCCGGCTGCTGCAGCGCGGCAGCGGCGAGGTCTCGGCCGGCGAGGCCTTTCGCGACGAGTTCGCCGGCATGTCGCGCAGCGGCGCCGCGCTTGCGCGGGGCTCGCTGGCGGCGGCGACGATCGTGCTCGCCATCGTCTTTGCCCTGCTCAATCCGAAATTCCTCACCGTCCCCAACCTGATCGCGATGGTCGAGCAGAACGCCGCGCTGGCCATCATCTCGGTCTGCGCGATGATCGGCATCGTCTCGCGCGTCGTCGACATTTCGCCGGGCTCCGTGCTCGTACTCGGCGCGGTGGTGGCTGCTCTCGCCGCGTCCGCCGGCCTGCCGGTGCCGCTGGCGCTCGTCGCCGGCATCGTCGCCTGCGTCGCCGTCTATGCGCTGAACGGCGCGATCGTCGGCGGGCTCGGCCTCGACCCGCTGATCGTCACGCTCGCCGCCTGGATCTGGGCGCGCGGGCTCGCCGTCTCGCTCACTGGCGCCACCACGCTGCCGTTCCCGATGAGCTTCGTGTCGGTGATGAACACGCCGGTCCTGCTCGGCTTCACGCCGGCGGTGCTGTTCATCGTGCTCGCCTTCCTCGCCGGCTGGCTGATCCTGTCCCGCCTGCCGATCGGCATGCGAATCTATGCGCTCGGCGGCGATCCCCGCATGCTGCGCCAGGCCGGCGTCGACGAGCGCCGGCTGCGCTTCCTCGTCCTGATCATCATGTCGTTCTTCACCGCGGCCGGCATGATCGTCATGCTCGGACGCCTGGGAGCCGCCGCTCCGACGGCGGGTTTCGGGCTGGAGCTCGACGCCATCGTGGCAGTGATCCTGGGCGGCGCGTCGTTCCGTGGCGGCACCGGCCGGCTGCGCGACACGGCGGTCGGGGTGCTGTTCCTCGCCATCCTCAACAACGGCCTGTCCGGCCTGCAGATGGGCGACGCCCAGTTCTTCCTGATCAAGGGCAGCGCCATCCTGCTTGCGCTCACTCTGCGGGCGATGGCTCAGGCCTGGCTGGCCCGGCGCGCGGTGCCGCGATGAGCGACTGGAAGAAGATTGACTTCGGCCACACGCCCTACGCGGCCGCCTTCGGTCGTGGCGACGTCTACGATGTCGGGCACAAGCCGGAGCGGGCGGCGAAGCGCCCGCTCGCCGTCGCCGTCGCCGGTTGCGGCGGCGTCGCGCAGGCCAAATGGATACCGGCGATCCGCCGCCTGCAGACGATCGGCGAGCCGGTCCGCATCGTCGGCCTCGCCGAACCCGACGCGCAGACCCGCACCAGGGCGGCGGAGTTGTCCGGCGCGCCGGGCTTCGCCTCGCTCGGCGACCTGCTCGCTGCCGGCCGGCCGGATCTCCTGCTGGTGCTCGCCTCCGACGCGCATCACGTCCCGCTTGCCCGGCAGGCGATCGAGGCCGGCGTGCCCTGCCTGGTGGAAAAGCCGCTGGCGCGCGAGTTTGCCGATGCCGTCGGTCTTGCTCGCCTAGCGGACGAAAAGGGCGTTCTTCTGGCCTCTGTCGCCAACAAGCGCTTCTCGCCGCCCTACGCGCAGGCGAAGGTGTTGGTGGATGCAGGCGCGCTGAAATCGGTACCCACCGTCTTCACTGGAAAGTTCACCCTCGGCTATCCCTATGTCGACCTTCTGGAGGGCGGGACCGTCCACCTCCTCGACCTGCTTTTGTGGTTCATGGGGCCGGTCGAGAAGGTGCATGCCCGCGGTGTCTGGTCTGCGGACTACCTCACTAGCGCCGTCATCTCCTTCGCCTTCCGGTCCGGCTCGATCGGCACGATCATGACTAGCGCGGCCGGCCTGAGCTTCGGTCCGTGGGAGCGCGTCGAGATCTTCGGCCGCAACGCCTTCCTGACCGTCGACAACCAGATCGAGCTTGCGCTTCACGACGACGAGACCGGCCCGGCAAAAATCTGGCGCCCGTCGGTTCCCAACACGCTGTTGTTCGACGAAAGCTTCGGCGGCTATTCCGGCCTGCTGGAAGACGTGCTCGACGCCGTGCGTGGCACCGCGCCGCTTTCCGCAACTGGTCGCGACGGCGCGGCGGCCGTCTCCCTCATCGAGGCGACACGCCGCTCGCTGGCGCGCGGCGCCGAAATCGACCTTGCCGCCGAAGGGCTCCTGCCATGAAGATCAAGTCGCTGGAAACTCTGATGGCCAATGCCGGCCAGCGCAATTACCTTTTCGTGCGGCTGACCACCGACACCGGGCTGACCGGCATCGGCGAGGCGACGCTCGAATGGCAGGAGAAGGCCGTCGAGGTACTGCTCAACGAATGGGTGGCGTCCCGCATCCTGGGAAAAGACCCCTTCGACATCGAGGCCGTCGTCGGCGACATGATCCGCGACCAGTACCAGGGCGGCTCCACCGTCATGACCGCCATCTCGGCGGCCGAGATCGCCATGTGGGACATCATCGGCAAGTCCACCCGCGAGCCGGTCTACCGGCTCATCGGCGGCCGTGCCAAGCCGGCGCTCCACGCCTACGCCAACGGCTGGTACGGCGGCTGCGCCGAGCCGCAGGACTTTGCGCGCCGGGCCCGGGACGTGGTGGCGCTGGGCTACCCGGCGATGAAGTTCGATCCCTTCGTCACCGCCTGGAAATTCCTTGGGGCGGAGGAGGAACGGCATGCCCTGGCCGTGGTCGACGCGGTGGCGAAGGCCGCCGGCCCCGACATCGGCCTGATGATCGAGATCCATGGCCGGCTGGCCGCGGGGGACGCCATCCGCTTCATGCGCCGGCTGGAGGGCGGAGCCTACAACATACACTGGTGCGAGGAACCGGTGGCGCCGGAAAGCCTCGACCTTTTGAAGGAAGTGAAGGCGGCGACCAACCTGCCTGTCTCCTCGGGCGAGCGGCTTTACGCTATGGCCGACTTCACACGGCTGATCAATCTGCGCGCCTGCGACGTCGTGCAGATGGACGTCGCCCATTGCGGCGGCATCGCCGCGGCGAAGAAGGTCGCCAGCCTCGCGGCCACGCAGGACATTGCCGTTTCGCCCCACTGCTCGATCGGCCCGGTGGCGCTCGCCGCCGCGCTGCACTTCGCCTGGTCGACGCCCAACATGCTGATGCTGGAAAGCTTTGCCGAGTTCGACGTCGACTGGCGCAACGACCTCGTCAGCGGCTGGAACCCGTTGCGGAAAGGCGCTTTCTCGCTTCCCGACAAGCCGGGGCTCGGGATCGAACTCGACGAGGCGGCGATCGCCGCGCATCCCTACAGGCCGCTTGCCTTTCCCTCGCTGTGGGACCGCACCTGGATCGACGATTTTACCGGCACGGCAAAGCTTGCCGCCAAGGCCTGAGGGCTTCCGCCGTGGCCGCGTTGGCGCTAGCAATCTCGGCCATGCACGCACACGGAACAGTCGCCATTTATTGCCGGTTGGATTGTGGCACGACAAATGGGTCAGTGAATAACATTGCCCCCCCATCCGGCCGCTTCGCGGCCACCTTCTCCCCGCTGGGGAGAAGAGGACGCCGGAATCGCCGCGGCGCCCCCTCTCCCCTCGGGGAGAGGACGCGAGCGCAGCGAGCGGGTGAGGGGGACCGCGCCACCCGTATCTCGGTGAAGGGAAGCGGACGGTCCGTGAACGATTGCCGCTACCATCGAGATACCCTCATGGGCTGGAGGCTATGACCAAAAAGCCCGGCGGCGACGACGAGGGGAAGAAACCGGCCGAACGGCTCGGCGTGCGCGAGATTGCAAGACGCGTGGGCGTCGCGCCGATGACCGTCTCGCGCGTGCTATCCAATCCCGACATGGTGTCGCCGGAGACGCGGGCAAAGGTGCTGACCGCGATCGAGGAAGCCGGCTTCGTGCCCAATCGGTTGGCCTCCAGCATGCGCGGCAACGGCCGCATGATCGGCACCGTCGTCCCGCCGCTGATCAACTCCGGCATCGCCGAGCAGGTGCAGGGCATGTCCGACGAATGCCACGAGAACGGCTATTCGATGCTGCTGGTGCAGGGCGAGTTCACCCGCGAAGCCGAGGAAAAGGCGATCCGCACCCTGCTCGGCTGGCGACCGTCGGGCATGATCCTGCAGAGCTTCGTGCAGAGCGACACTGCCCGCGCCCTGCTGCTCAGCAGCGGCGCGCCGGTGGTGGAAATTTCGGAGATCAAGGGCCGCAAGCCGCTCGACATGGTGGTCGGCGTATCGAACTTCGAGACGGCCTACGCCATGACCATGCACCTCGCCGCCAAGGGGTATCGCCGCATCGGCTTCGTCTCGACCCCAATCCACGGCAACGACCGGCTGCAGCAGCGCCGCATCGGCTATCACGCAGCGCTTGCCGAACTCGGCATGGAGAAGCACGCCGACCTCGAGGTGGAGGTGCCGATCACCGCGCAGGGCGGTGCCGACGCGCTCGGCAAACTCACCGACCGGCATGCCGACATCGATGCGATCTTCTTCTCCAGCGACACGCTGGCGCTCGGCGCCATCCAGGAGTGCCATCGTCGCAAATGGCCGATCCCCGGCCGCATTGCGATTGCCGGCTATGGCGACATGGACATCGCCGCCCAGCTCGTGCCGTCGCTCACCACGGTCAAGGTCGATCGCTACGGCATGGGCCGACGCGCCGTCCGCCAGCTGCTGACTCGGCTTTCGGGCGAGACGCGCGTGCCGACCATCACCAGCCTCGGTTTCGAGATCGTCGACCGCGAGAGCGCGTAGGCTATCTACAACTTCGCCGCTTTCAGAACCTCGTTGATCCTGGCTCGCCAGCCTGTTCCGGTAGCTTCGAACTTGTCTATGACTTCCTGGTCAAGGCGAAGCGTCACGAGCTTTTTCGGCTTTGCGACACGCGGCCGGCCACGAACCCGCCGCGCGGCATCGATCGCATCAAAGAACTCGGCGGGGAGCACCTCGATTGCCGGCCTCATGCGGGCCAGCTGATCGTCGGTGAGCTCCGGGTTATCGGGGTCCAGCGATATCCCCTTTTGAATGCGTGCCTCTTCGGCTTCCGAGAGAGGGCGAATATGGCGGGGGCGACTACCCATAGCGCTTCCTTTCCTTCTTGCTCGCCTCGCGCAACGAGATAATGGACAGCGCTTCGGTCCCGACGAGCGAAAACACAATCGTGACGAGCTTGCCGCCCAGCGGGCCTATTGCGGTGAACCGGGCGCGACCATCCGTAGCCGGATAGGTCTCCTGGATCCGAGCGGAACGAAAATCGAAGTGATCCCGTGCATCTTCGAAATCGAGGCGATGAATCTCGATGTTCCGAAGCCGCTTCGGCTCGTCCCATATGATGATCATCGACTTTCCGTTATACGAAAAGTCCGATCAAGTCAATTTTCGTATAACATTAAACGGCGTGCGTCGCCGTGGCTCCCGGCACTCAGCCTTCCCGCCCGGTTCCCAGCCGCTTCTCCCAGCCCTCGGCATGGACGTTGAGATAGGCCTTCGGGTCGTAGGGGTGCGCCTTGATGGCGTCGATGTTGAGGTCGATGCCGAGGCCCGGCGCGTCGGGCAGCGACAGGTGGCCGTTCGACGGGTCGACCGTCGGGTGCCAGGTGACGAGTTCGCGCGTCCACGGGTCGTTGAATGCGTCGAAATGCTCCTGGATCAGGAAGTTCGGCACGGCCGCCGCGATCTGCAGGCACACCGCCGTCGCCACCGGCCCGCCGCTCTGGTGCGGCGCGATGAAGCTGCCGTGCGCCAAAGCGAGATTGGCCACCTGAATCGTCGGCGCGATGCCGCCGAGCGACATCGGCTCCGGCTGGAAAATGTTCACGCCGCCGCCTTCCGCCAGCGAATAGAACTGGCCGACCGTGTCGTACATCTCGCCGGTCGCGACCGGGATCGGCGAGCGGTGCGCCACCTCGTGCACGGTCTCCTGGCGGTCGCGCGAGGTCGGCTCCTCCCACCAGTAGATATCGAGGTCGGCGAATTTCTCGGCCGCCTGCAGCGCCGCGATCTCGGTGAAGCGGGCATGCACGTCGATCAGGATCAGCGTGTCCCTCGGCAGCTTTTCGCGCAGCAATCGGCAGATGTCGTAGGAGAGGTCGAGTTCCTCGCGGGAGATAAAGCCCTGCGCAGTGCCGAACGGGTCGAGCTTGAACGCCTTGAACCCCTTGGCGAGTACGGCCCTCGATGCATCGAGAAAGGCCTCGGGCGTGCGCTCGGTGCGGTACCAGCCATTGGCGTAGCCGAGCACGCTGTCGCGCACGTGCCCGCCGAGAAGCTGGTGAATCGGCGCGCCGAGGCTTTTGCCCAGAATATCCCAGCAGGCGACCTCGACCGCCGCGATCACCGTGCGATGGATGTGGCCGCCGTCGAGCGAGACGCTGTCCAGCATTCGTTTTGCGAGCGCATTGATGCGGCGCGGATCCTGGCCGATGGCCAGGTGCTTCAGTTCGTGCACGCCGGCTTCCGTGGTCTTGATGAAGCCGTTGAGCGTGCCCTCGCCGATGCCGTGGATGCCGGCGTCGGTGTGAACCTTGACGAACAGCCAGTTCTTCCAGCCGGCGCCGACGGTGAACGTCTCGATGTCGGTGATCTTCATGGCTGGCCCGATGTTTCGAGGGAGCGCTTCTTCACGGCCTCTTTCCGTTATCAGCCCAGCTTCAAAATCGTACCAACCACCGCGTCCGTCGTCAGCCCGTAGCGCGCCTGCAGCGTCGGCACGGCGCCGCATTCGATATAGCGGTCGGGCAGGCCGATGCGGGTCACCTTCTTGGCAACGCCGGCGTCGAACAGCGTCTCGACGACCAGGCTCGCCAGCCCCCCGACCACGACATGGTTTTCGGCCGTCACCACGCGGTCGACGCCGGCGCAGAACTCCGCCACCGCCTCGGCGTCGAACGGCTTGATCGTCGGCACGTGCAGCACGCCGACCGAGATGCCGCGCTTGGCCAACTGGTCGGCTGCGTCCAGCGCACGCTCCGTCATCAGTCCAGTGGAGACGATACCGATGTCCTTGCCGTCGCGCAGCTTTCGCGCCTTGCCGATGCGGAACACGTAGCCAGGCTCGAGCACCACCGGCACGACGCCGCGCAGCTGGCGCATGTAGACCGGCCCCGGATGGTCCGCCATCGCCTCGGTCGCCGCCTCGATCTCGGTCGCGTCGCATGGGTCAATCACCACCAGCCCGGGGATCATCCGCATCAGCGCCAGATCCTCGATGGCCTGGTGAGTACCGCCGTAGCCGGTGGTCAGGCCGGGCAGCCCGGCAACGATCTTCACATTGAGGTTGGAGTGCGCCAGCGCGATAGCCACGAAATCGAAGGCGCGCCGGGTGGCAAAGACGCCGTAGGTCGTGGCGAAGGGCTGCAACCCCGTCCGCGCCAGCCCCGCTGCCACTGCCACGAGGTTCTGCTCAGCCATGCCGATGTTGAAGAAGCGCTCCGGAAAGGCGTCGCGGAACGGCAGGATGTCGGTGTACTTGCCGAGATCCGCGGTGAGGCCGACGATCTCCGGCCGCGTCGCGCCGAGCCGCGCCAGCGCGCGGCCAAAGGGCGCTTCGACAGTCGGCCGGCCGGCGCCGGCCGCTTCGTTCTCGCCCATCGCCAGCGTGCGGGCGGCTTCCATTGCGGGCGCGCTCATGCCGGTTCTCCCACGCGTCGCTCGAAATCGGCGATGATGCCGTCCCATTCGCGCACGTCGACGCGGAAGAAGTGCGACTTCTCGCTGGTCTCGATGCGCGGCACGCCCTTGCCCGGCAGCGTGCGCAGCACGATCGCCTTCGGTCTGCCGTTGCGCCGCCGTGCGGCCGCCAGCGCGTCGACCACCGCCGCCATGTCGTTGCCGTCGATCTCCGCGGTGTCCCAGCCGAACGCGCGCCACTTGTCGGCCACCGGCTCCATGTCGAGCACCACCGGCCCGTCGGCCTGGATGCCGTTGCAGTCGACCAGCGCGACCAGCTGGTCGAGTGCGAAATGGCTTGCCGACATCGCCGCTTCCCAGGTCGAGCCTTCCTGCATCTCGCCGTCGGAGAGCTCTACGAAGACGCGCGCGTCCGACTTCTGCAGCCGCAAGCCGAGCGCCTGGCCGACGCCCTGGCCGAGGCCGTGGCCGAGCGAGCCACCGATCACCTCGACGCCGGGAGTCGAATCGAGCGTCGACATCTCCAGCCGGCTGTCGTCGGCGCCGTAAGTGACGAGTTCCTCGACCGGGATGATGCCGGCCTCGGCGAGCGCGGCCCAGAGCGCGATGGAATAGTGGCCGGTCGAAAGCAGGAAACGGTCGCGTTCGGCCCAGCCGAGGTTCTGCGGGTCGTAGCGCAACTCGTGGAAATAGAGCGCGGCGAGCAGGTCGGCGACGCCCAACCCCTGACCGATGTAGCCGGCGCCCTGGCCGCGCGCCATGGTCAGCATGTGGCGGCGAAGCTTTGTCGCCTTGGCCTTCAGCGCGCCGAGATCGGCATCGCCGGGCGGAGAGTTTCGCAGCATCGATGTCAATCCTTGTCGAGGCCGCCGGACATGTTGAGCCGCTCGGCAGTCATGTAGGGCGGTGCATCCAGAGCGAGCCAGACGACCGCCTCCGCCACTTCCGCAATCTCGGCGCGGCGGCCGAGCGGAATGCGGCGGGTGCGTTCGTCGAGAAAGGCCTGCAGGTCGCTGCGGCCGTTGATGCGGGCTAGGTCGATCTCGGTCGAGCGCTGCATCTCGGTGTCCATCATGCCGGGCGCCAGGCTGTTCACCAGCACGCCGTAAGGCGCCAGCGCCACCGCCAGAGCGCGCGTGATGGAATCGACCCCCGCTTTGCTGGCGGTGTAGGCGGTGTAGTCGGGCAGCGCCATGCGCGAGCCCGGCGAGGTTATGTTGACGATGCGACCCGCCCGCTGGTCGCGCATCACGCGGCCGGCCGCCTTGCAGGCCATGGCCAGCGCCGTGACGTTAAGCGCCAGCGTCTTCGTCCAGGCCTTGTAGGTCGAATCCAGAAACGGCTCGATCACGCCGTAGCCGGCATTGTTGACCAGCGCGTCGATGCCGCCCCAGCGGTCGACCACGCGCTGCACCGCCTGCTCCGGGCCGCCTTCCGTGATGAGGTCGACTACTATCGCCTCGACCTCGGCGCCGCTCTCGCGGGCGAGCCGCGCGGTCTCCTGGGTGCCTGCCTCGTTGATGTCGGCGACGCCGACCGCGCAGCCGCGCGCGGCGAACTGCAGGGCAATCTCGCGCCCGAGGCCGCCGGCGGCACCGGTGACGAGCGCGCGGGCGCGCCAAGATTTCTGAGCTTCGGCAGACAGGACTGTGCCCTCCCAGCGGCGATCCACGCTATCCTGTTACCGGTACCATCGGGGCCTGTCAACGGCGCGGTGGAGGCGTCGGACAATGCCGGCGCGCCGCGCCTTTTGCTAGCCGATTTTCGCAGAAGCTATTATAATGAATAGGACAGTCATCGGAATACATATGGATCATCCGGTCTCGACAATCGGTTCCCTTCCGAAACGTGCTCTGGTGCGCGCCAACGGCCCGCTCTACCGCCAGGTGGCGGAGATGTTGCGCGAGCCGATCAGTGCCGGCACCTTTGCCGTCGGCGCCGAGCTTCCCAAGGAGGCCACGCTGGCCGAGCATTTCGGCGTCAGCCTGATCACGGTGCGCCAGGCGCTGCGCGATCTCGAGGCGGACGGCCTCATCCGCAAGCGCTCGGCCAAGCCGGCCGTGGTCACAGCGCGCAATCCTTCGGTCAATCTAAGCTGGAATTTCAAGAACTTTGCCGACATGGCGGTTTTCACCAAGAACGCCCAGCTGGCGGTTAAATCCTACCGCAAGGAAAAATCGCCTCTGCTGCAGCGCCATTTCGGCATGGGCAAGAACGAAGCCGGCTATTGCCTGCGCAGCGTGCTTTCCGTCGGCGAGCACCGCAAGGCGCAGATCACGACCTATTTCCCGCCCGACGTCGGCACAAGGCTGAAGCGCGACGACTTTTCCGACGTGCTGATCTTCAGGTCGGTGCAAAAACATCTTGGCCTGCGCCTGGTCGTCGCCCATGTCACGGTGCGCGCCGAAATCGCCGACGAAAGCGTGGCCGCCGACCTCGACATACGGCCGGGCGATGCCGTGCTCACAGTGGAAATGCTCTACCAGTCGGCGGACCAGCGCAACATCGAGTTCTCCGTCGCGCGCCATCCGGCCGAGATCTTCAGCATCACCTACGACGCGCCGAACGACCTTTCTTGACGGCGCCGGCGCGGGCGCAACCGCGCTTTTTTTGACGTCCGGTCGATGGACAGCGGCATAAAATTATAATAGCATCATAACATGCGCAGTTCGGGAGGAATGGCGCGGCAAATCCTGTGCCCTTGATCCCCTCCCGAAGCGACCGGCACGAGCCTGCCGCTTGATTGACAAGGAATATTGGTACCGGTATCACAATCGGGCGATCGGCAGGCAAGGCGGCGCAGACCGTCGGACGCAACCAGGAAACGCAGTCAGGAGGAGAAACCATGAAACTGAAGAGCTTGTGCGCCGGATTTGCGGGCTTTGCCGCAACCTTCGCCGCCATCTACACCGTCCCGGCACAGGCCGATGACAAGAAGCCCTACGTCATCTACCTCTCCAACAATTTCGTCGGCAACGACTGGCGCCAGCAGATGCAGCGCGTCGCCCAGGTGTCGGTCGACAAGGGTCCGCTCAAAGGCCGCGTCGAACTGCACATCGAGGTCGCCGAAGGCACCGTGCAGGCCCAGATCAATTCGTTGAACAACATCATCCGCCAGAAGCCAGACGCAATCCTCGTCGACGCGGCTTCCGCCGAGGCACTCAACCCGACCATCAAGAAGGCCTGCGACGCCGGCATTGTCGTCATCAGCTTCGACCAGGTGGTGACCGAGCCCTGCGCGCTTACCCTCGCCTCCAACTGGGAGCGTATCCCGGCGGTGATGGCCGAGTGGATGGCCGTCCAGCTCGGCGGCAAGGGCAACGTTCTCGTCGACCGCGGGCTCGCCGGCGCACCGATCTCGGCCCAGCTACAGGAAGGCTACGAGAAGGTCCTGAAGGATTATCCGGACATCAAGATCGTCGGCTATTACAACGGCGAATACGCGCTCGGGCCCGAGCAGGCCGGCGTCGCCGCGCTGCTCGCCGCCAATCCGCAGGTCGACGGCATTCTGACCCAAGGCTACGGCTCGGGCGCCATCACGGCGCTTAAGGATGCCGGCCGGCCGATGGTTCCGGTCGTCGGCTTCTCATACAACGTCGCGGCGCTGACCTGTGCAGAGACCGGCTCGAAGTGCATCCTCGGCTCCAACCCCGCCTACCTCTCGTCGGAGGCGATCAAACTGGCCGTCGAGATCCTCGATACGGGCAAGCGCCCGGAGAACCGGTCGATCGAGGTCGAGGGTGACTTCGTGACCACCACGCCGTTCGAGAGCAAGCTCTTCCCGGGCACCAAGATGCAGACCATCGAAGTCGGCAAGAACGCCTTCCCCGACCAGGCGCCCGGCCTGACCCTGCCGATCACGCCCGACTGGGTCGAGATCACCGCCGCGGAAGCCGCCGGCACCGCCAACTGATCTCCCAAGGCGATGAACCTCCCGGCTAGCCGGGAGGTTCCTTTTTCGGGTGAGACATGGACCTCGTCGTCGCCAAGGGCCTGTCCAAACGCTATGGCGGCATCGTCGCGCTGAGCGAAGCCGAGTTCAGCGCCCGGGCCGGCGAAGTGCACGCCCTTTTGGGCGAGAACGGCGCCGGAAAGAGCACTTTCATCCAGATCCTCTCCGGTGCCGCGCGTCATGACGCCGGCACCCTTCTTGTCGACGACGCCGACTATCACCCGGCCAACCCGGATGACGCCCAGGCGCGGGGCATCGCCGCCGTGTTCCAGGAACTGTCGCTCATCCCCGACCTCACGGTGGAGCAGAACATCTGGTTCCGCCGCGAGCCGCGCACGGTTCTGCGCACCGTCGACCGCGGCGAACTGCGCCGCCGCACGGTCGACCTGCTCGGCAGGTACGAGTTCCCGCGGCTACGGCCGGACCAGGAACTGCGGCGCCTGACGCTCGCCGAACGGCAGATCGTCGAAATCGCCAAGGGCCTGGCAAAGGACCCGCGCATCCTGATCCTCGACGAGGCGACGTCCGCGCTGCCGGCAAGCGAGGCCGACTGGCTGTTGAAGCTGACGCGGCGGCTGGCCGCCGAGGGCAGGCTGGTCGTCTTCATCTCGCACCGCATGGCGGAAGTGCGCGCGATCGCTGACCGCATGACCATCTTCCGCAACGGCCGTACCGTTGCCGCGCACGAGGCCAATGCCGTCTCCGACGCCGAGATCGTGACGCAGATGATCGGCCGCAATCTCGACCGCCTCTATCCCGAGCGTGTCGCGACCGCCACGGAGCGGCTGGCCCTGCGCGTCGAAAACTATACCTCCGGCCGGCTGAACAATGTCAGCTTTGCGCTGCGCGAGGGCGAGGTGCTCGGCGTCGGCGGCCTGCAGGGGCATGGCCAGCGCGAGCTGTTCCAGGCGCTGTTCGGCGCCGCCCGCTCGACCGGCACGGTCGAGCTGTGGGGCAAGCTGGTCCGGATCGACAATCCGCGCGACGCGCTGACCGGCCGCGACGGCATCGCCCTGGTGCCGGAGGACCGGCGCGGCCAGGGCCTGCTCTTGACCAAGAGCGTGCGCGAGAACCTCACGCTTGCGGTCATCAAGCGCTTCACCGAGCGCGGCCTGCTCAACAGCCGCAAGGAGGCCGCACTCGTCCGCGAAATGGTGGATTTCCTGCGCATCAAGGCCGAGACGCCGGACCAGCTCGCCGGTACGCTGTCGGGCGGCAACCAGCAGAAGGTGATCTTCGGCAAGATGCTGCTAACCCAGGCCCGCGTGCTCCTGCTCTACGATCCGACCCGCGGCGTCGACGTCGGCACCAAGGGCGAGATTTTCCAGCTCATGCGCGACCTCGCCGCCAAGGGCTACGCGATCCTGTTCCATTCGAGCGACATGCCGGAACTGGTCCACGTCGCCGACCGCGTCATGGTGCTGCGCAACGGCCGCATCGCCGCGACGCTGGAGGGCGACCGCATCTCAGAAGAAGGCATTCTGGGCGCCGCCATGCTGGAAGGCGAGGCAGCGTGATGGTCATCCTGGCTCCCATCAGCTCCCCCGGAACGGGGGAGAGGTGTCACGGCGAAGCCGTGACGGAGAGGGGGATTTTTGGCGCTGGTGCGCAACGTCTAAGCCCCCCTCCCCCTTGTGGGGAGGGGTATGGGGTGGGGGTGCCGAGTGCCCCGCATCGGACAGTTCGCAAGGCTATGGTTCTGAGACGAATCTCGCGTTGCGGACCCCCACCCCGTACCCCTCCCCACAAGGGGGAGGGGATCGCCAGCGCCGAGCTCGACTCTAACCATACCCCCTCACCCGCTCGCTGCGCTCGCGTCCTCTCCCCGAGGGGAGAGGGAACGCGCCGGAGATACCGGCGTCCTCTTCTCCCCAGCGGGGAGAAGGTGGCCGCGAAGCGGCCGGATGAGGGGGCTGTCGGCGCCACATCCCACCCAGCAGGGCACACGCAATGACCCTGCTCGCCGCCAACCAGCCGGGTACCCGCGCCGAAGCCCCTGTCGCCCGCGACTGGCGCGGCTGGGCGCTCGACCGCGCGCCGTTCCTGGTCGCATGCCTGATGCTGGCGGTCATCGTCGCAGTCTACGGCAGCTACCAGACAGGCGTCTTCACCCTCGACGAGCTCAACCTCGACACAGCCGCGGCGATGACGCTGATGCTCGCCGCCACCGGCCAGACGATCGTGCTCATCCGCGGCGGCATCGACCTGTCGATCGGCGGCATGATCAGCCTCGGCACGGTGATCGCCGCCACGCGCTTCACCGACGACCCGACGACCGTGGCCTTCTGGTCGCTGGCGGTGCTGGCGCTCGGCTTCGCCATCGGCGCGCTCAACGGCCTGCTGATCTCCATCCTGAAGCTGCAGCCATTCCTGGTCACGCTCGCCACCTGGTCGATCCTCAACGGCGTCGCCATGATCATCCTGCCGACCGACGGCGGCAGCGTGCCGGGCTGGTGGATCGGCTTCGGCTACATGCAGGTGCTCGGGCTCTCCAGCCCCGTCTGGATGCTCATCGCGCTCGTCCTGTTCTGGTGGTGGTTCCGCGCCACGCGGCTCGGCATCACGATCCAGGCGACCGGCTCGAACGAGAAGTCGGCCTTTCTCTCGGGCGTCTCGATAACCCAGGTGAACGTGCTCACCTACGGCCTGTCCGGACTGTTCGCCGCGGGCGCCGCCCTCTATCTGACCACGCAGACCGGTTCAGGATCGCCCACCATCGGCCGCGACTACATTCTGCCCTCGGTCGCCGCGGCCGTGATCGGCGGCGTCAGCCTGTTCGGCGGCCGCGGCCATTTGGCCGGCACGCTGGTCGGCGCCTTCATCCTCACGCTGATCGGCAACCTGGTCTTCGTGCTGAAGGTGTCGAGCTACTGGCAGCCGGTGGCCTCAGGCGCCATCCTCCTGCTGTCGGTGCTGGCGAGTTCCGTCGCCGAAAAGGCCGCGCGCGGGAGGATGGCATGAGCGCCTTCATCGCTCGCAACCGGCTGATCCTGCTCGCCTATGCGGGCATGGTGCTGCTGCTGCTCGTCACCGCGCTGTTCTCGCCCGGCTTCCTCTCGGCCTCGAATCTGCGCTCCACCGTGGTGCTCGCGGCCTTCGTCGGCATCGTCGCCTTCGGCCAGACCTTCGTCATCATCGGCGGCGGCATCGACCTTTCAGTGCCTTGGGTGCTGAACTGCGCGGCGCTGGTAATGACGATGCTGTGCGCCGGCCAGGACCTGCCGCTCGTCTGGGTCGCGCCGCTGGTGCTGCTCGGCGGCGCCGGCGTCGGCCTGATCAACGGCATCGGTGTTGCGCGGTTCGGTGTGCCGCCGATCATCATGACGCTCGCCGCCAACGTCATCCTGCAGGGGCTGATCCTCGTCGTCACCGGCGGCTCGCCGCCGCCGCCCGCGCCCGGCCTGATCAAATTCCTGTCCGTCGGCCGCATCGGCCCGCTCCCGGTCATCGCCTTCATCTGGCTGGCGCTGACGGTGCTTGCGACCATACTCCTGTCGAAGGCCGCGTTCGGCCGCCACCTCTATGCGCTCGGCACCAGCGCCGCGGTGGCCGAGTTTTCCGGCGTGCCGACCGCCCGCACGACCGTGCTCACTTACGTGATCTCGGGCCTCTCCGCCGCGCTCGCCGGCATGCTGTTAACCGGCTATTCCGGCCAGGCCTATCTCGGCATGGGCGACCCGTACCTGTTCACCTCGATCGCCGCGGTGGCGATCGGCGGCGCCTCCATCCTCGGCGGCAGCGGCCACTATCTCGGCACTGTCGCCGGAGCGATGGTGCTGACCATCCTCACCGGCCTCTTGCCGGCGCTCAACCTTTCCAGCGGCGCGCTGCTCGTCGTCTACGGCGCGGTCATCCTGGTCACGGTCTCGCTGGGCAGCGAGGCGTTTGCCGGCCTGTTCGGCCGCGGCATGCGCAAGGAAACGGGGAACTGACCATGGTCGAGATCACCTGCGTCGTCGATGCGAAGGCCGAGCTTGGTGAAGGCACGCTTTGGGACCCGACGGCGCAGGTGTTGTGGTGGATCGACATCTGGAGCCGGCACATCCACCGCTACGACCCGGCGACCGGCGAGAACCGCACCTGGGAATCGCCGGAGTATCTCGGCTGCCTCGGCCTGCGTGAGAAGGGCGGGCTGGTGCTGACCATGGCGAGTGGCTTCTATTTCTTCGACCCGGCCACGGAGAAATTCACGCCAATCGTCGATCCGGAGGCCGGCCGGCCAGAGACGCGCTTCAATGACGGCAAGCCGGACCGCCAGGGCCGGTTCTGGTCGGGCTCGATGTTCGAGGTGCCGGGCAAACCTATCGAGTTCGTCGGCGCGCTCTACCGGATGGACCCGGACCTTTCGGTCCACAAAATGATAGACGGCGTCGGCTGCTCGAACGGGCTCGCCTTCAGCCCGGACTCGAAGACCATGTATTTTTCCGACAGCCATTCCGGCCGCGTTGACGCCTACGACTTCGACGCCGCGACGGGCGACATCGAGAACCGCCGCACCTTCATCGACATGACAGTGACCGGCGGCGTGGCCGACGGCGCGACGGTCGACTCCGAAGGCTGCTACTGGGTCACGATCCCGGTCACGTCAAAGGTCTGCCGCTACGATCCCGACGGCAAACTGATGCAGACGGTGGTGCTGCCGACCGACCTGCCGACCTGCTGCGAGTTCGGCGGACCAGACCTCGACATTCTCTACGTGACTTCCGCGGTGCTGAAGCGGCCGGCCGAACACTTTGTCGGCCAGAAAAATCCGGGCGGGCTGTTTGCACTCGACGTCGGGGTGAAGGGGCTTACGCTGCCACCGTTCATAGGCTGAGCCGGGGCGCGACCGTACCAGGCGCGCACAGCGGAAGACCGCTCAGCCCATCCACTGGCCGCCGTTGACGTCGATCGTCTGGCCGGTGACGAAGGCCGCAAGCGTCGGCGAGGCGAGATAGAGCGCGGCGCCCGCGCAGTCCTCTGCTAGCCCCACGCGGCCGAGCGGGATGGAATCCTTCAGCCGCGCGAACAGCGCCGGGTCGGTGCGCCTCGCGTGCAGCGGCGTGTCGATGACGCCCGGCGCGATCGCGTTCACCCTGATGCGCTGCGGGGCGAGTTCCCGTGCCAGCCCGCGCGTGTAGCCGGCTACGAATGCCTTGGCCGCGGCATAGAGATTGCTGCCGGTGCTGCCACCGCTATGTGCCGAAATGCTGGTCACGTTGATGATCGAACCACGCCCCGGCTGCAGCAGCGGTATCGCCGCGCGGCAGGCGGCCACGACCGGCCGCACATTGAGGTCGATCATGCGGTCGAGATCGTCGTCGTCGACATCGACGAGCAGCTTGCGCTCGCGCATGTCGCCTGCGTTGTTGACCAGCACGTCCAGCCCTCCGAGCGAATTCGCGGCCGCCTTGACCAGTCGTTTTGCTGCCCCGCGCACGCTCAAATCCTCGCGCAGCAGCACGGCGTAGCCGCCCGCCTCCGCGACGGCGCCGGCGGTAGCCGCCGCGCCGTGGTTGTTGGAGTTGAAATGGCAGACGACGCGTGCGCCGCCGCGCCCGAAGCCGGTGGCGATGGCCGCGCCGATGCCGGAGCTTGCCCCGGTGACGAGGACGCGGAAATCCTTGAACTCGCGCGGAGAATCGCTCACAGCGGCTCAATTGGCATTGGGAAACAGTTCGGCCCAGGCCGGCCAGTCCTGAATCAGGTCGGCGATCAACTCGTGGCCGGCGCGCGAGGGGTGCAGTCCGTCGGTATCGGCCAGCGATTTCTGCCACACCGCGTCTTGCGCGAGCCGCCCCAGCAGGTCGAGGAAGGGCACGCCAGCCGAGCGGGCCTCGCTCTCCATCCGCCGGGCGATCGTAGTGATCGACTCGGCGGTCGGCATGGCGGCGCCACCCTCGGCGTTGAGGTGGTGCTGCATCAGCGGCTCGTCGACCGGCGCCGGGCCGACGAGCAGAACGCGATAACGGCGCGCCGCGGCAAGGATGCGCCGGATACTGGAGGCGGTCTCCGATGCGGGCGTCAGGTGGGTGCCGTCGGGCGCCATCTTTGCGTCGTTTACCCCGAAGGCGAACACCAGAAGCGAGTTTGAGCCGCGCTGGCGGCGGCCGACCTCCTGCTCCCAGCGCTCGGCGATTTCGCAGGAGGTGTCGCCGCGCACGCCGAGATTGTAGCCGGTGATGCTGTAGCCCTGGCCGGCGAGCCGCCGCATCAACCGTGCGGGCCAACCGCCTTGATCCTCGTCACGCCAGCCCAGCGTGATACTGTCCCCCAGGAAATAGATCGCGTCCGGAGTTCCCGCTGCCGGCGAGGCCTGCATGTCGGAGATTTCGCGCGCCGTGGACAACGTGGGACCTTTTTTACAGGGCAACGTTGTCGCTTATATATAAACGTTTTAGCTGATCCAAGTCCCAACAGGCGAAAACTCCATGGCAGGCACCGAAAATGATCCGGAAGCGGCGCAGGGCGACGAAGCGAGCGCGGATGGCGCAAACCGCTACCGTGCACCCGCGCTCGAGCGCGGCCTGGACGTTCTGGAGGTACTCTGCAATGTCGAGGTCGGATTGTCGCGCGCTGCGCTTGCCGAATCGATCGGTGTCTCGGTCAGCCAGATCTTCCGCATGCTCGATGTCCTGCAGCGGCGCAAATACATAGCGCTCGACCCGCGCAGCAATCTTTTCTCGCTGACGTCTCGGCTATTCGAGATGTCGCACAGGCATCCGCCGACGCGGCACCTGATGGCGCTGGCACTGCCGATCATGCGTGCGGCCGCCTTCGCCTCGCGCCAATCCATCCATCTTTCCGTGTTCGACGACGGCGATGCGCTCGTGCTGGCGCAATGCGATACGCTGGAGGATTCCGGCTACTTCGTGAAGCCCGGCACCCGCCGCGATGTCTTCCTCACAGCGTCCGGCCGCGTGCTGCTTGCCTTCCAGAACGAGGACGAGCGCCGGCGCCGGTTAACCGCGTCCTACGCCAAGTCGCCCGGGCTGATGAACGAGGCCGACTATCTGCGCCGGCTGGAAATCGTCCGCTTCCAGGGTTTCGAGGAGATGCCCAGCCTGCAGATTTCGGGCGTGCACAATCTTAGCTTTCCGGTATTCGACGCCAGCGGCCACGCCATCGCTGCGATGACGCTGCCCTTCCTGGTCCGCACCGATGTGCCCAGCACCATCGACGAGGCGCGCTCCGCACTCGGCGGCGCGGCGGCGGAACTGTCGCGCTCCCTCGGCCATGGTGGTGAAACTGCGGCTTGACCGTGTTCAAATATGATTGCTATGGTTGATATGCAAAATGCTGCTCGATCGGCATGAGAGGAATGTCGAGCCGCGCAAAGGGAGGATGAGGACATGCACAAGAGGCTTTTGGGCCTGGGCGCGGTTGCCGCGGCACTCGCGACGTCGGCCTTGGCCGCGCACGCGGCCGACTACAAGTTCCTGCTGATGGGCGCACTGGTGCACCCCTATTACGGGCCGATGCCACAGGGCATCGCCGACGCCGCGGCGGCCTATTCCATCGCCCCGGTACCCGAATTCACGATGCCCCAGAAGTTCGACGTGGTGGAGCAGAACGCCATCATCGACAGCTACGTCGCCAAGGGCTTCAATGGTTTCGCCTTCCAGCCCGACGATCCGGTCGCATCGAACCAGAAGATGCAGGAGCTGAAGGACATGGGCATTCCGTCGCTGTCGATCGCGGGCTGCCCGTCGCAGCCCAGCCCCTCGCTGTTCTGCCTCACGACCGATACCAAGGACCTTGCCTACCAGGGCGCGAAGCATCTGTTCGATGCGCTCGGCGGCAAGGGCAACGTCATCCACTTCACCGGCCAGCCGGAAGACACCAACACCAAGAACTCCATCGACGGCGTCGCGCAGGCGGCGGCCGAATATCCGGGCATCAAGGTTCTGCAGGACGTGGTCGGCATGGATGCCGGTCCGGACGCGGCTCAGAACGGCGTCACCAGCACGCTCGCCGCCAACAAGGGCAACGTCCAGGGCCTGATCTCGACCTCAGGCATCGCGACCGACGTGATCGCCAACGAGTTCCGCAAGGCAAACGAGACCGGTATCAAATATGTCGGCCTGAACAACTTCCCGGTGATCCTCGACGCCATCAAGGACGGTTTCGCCACCGGCACGATGGCGCAGAACCCCTACGGCCAGGCCTACCTCGCGAGCTATTCGCTGAAGCTCTTGGCCGACGGCTGCACCTACAAGGGCGCCGACTTCTATATCGACACCGGCCTGCTGTTCATCAACAAGGACAATCTGGCCACCCAGGCGCAGGACCTCGCCGCGGTGACCTCCGGGCTGGCCAAGGACTGGAAGGACAAGTACTTCACCTGCCCCTGACTGACCGCATCGACGGAGGGGGACGGCGCGGCCGCGTCGCCCCTTCGATTGCGCGTCGGCCCGCCGGAGCGCAGAATTGCCGAAAAAGGCAGAGAATGAGGGACGACTAGGGAGCCATGGCGGATCCTGCGGCCGCGCCGCTCGCAAAGCCGATTGCCGAGGCGCCGCGCCTGTCGGCGTGGCACCGTTTCGTGCGCTGGGACCTGTCGAGCGTGGTCGGCGCGCTGCTGCTCCTCGGCGTGATCCTGGCCGTGCTGATGCCAGCCTTCCTGTCGCCCTACAACCTGAAGGCGCTGGCCTTCACGGTGTCCGTCACCGGCGTTGTGGCGCTGGCTCAGCTCTGCGCGCTCTCGGTCGGCCAGCTGAATCTGACGCTGACGGCCGTCGGCGCCGGCGCCGGAATCTTTGCCGGCTTCCTGATGCAAGTCATCGGCGTGCCGTTCCCGCTCGCCATGCTCGCCGGCCTGCTGCTGGGTATCCTCGCCGGCGGCTTGCAGGGCATCGTTATCACCGTGCTCGGAATCAACCCGTTCATCGCCTCGCTGGCCCTGGCGGCGACCTATCTCGGCGCGATGCTCGGCCTGACCAAGGGCGCCTCGTTCAACCAGCTGCCGCCGACCTTCGTCTGGCTGGGCCGCGCCTCTATCCTCGGCATCCCCGTCTTGCCGATGCTCACGCTCCTGATCGCGGTGCTCGTGGCCGTTCTGTTTCATCGCACCGCGACAGGACGGCGGCTGCTCGCCACCGGCGCCAATCCGCGCGCGGCGACGATGTCGGCCATCCCGACCAATTCGGTGGTGCTGTTCGCCCATGTCGCCAGCGGCTTCCTGGCTGCGCTCGCCGGGCTGATGCTGGTGACGCGGCTTGCCTCGGCGCAGCCCTCGCTCGGCTCGGAATGGCTTCTGCCCTCGTTTGCCGCGCCGGTGCTCGGCGGCACGCTGCTCACCGGCGGCAAGGTGCGCATCCTCGGCACGATACTCGGCGCCACGCTGCTTGCCGTCATCGCCAACGGGCTCGTGCTGCTCGGGGTCAGCGCCTACTGGTACCAGAGCCTGCTCGGCGTCGTGCTGCTTGCCGCGCTCGCCCTCGACAAGGGCCGCCAGAGCTACGTGCTGAGGAACCAGCTGTGAGCGCCGGCGGGAATTACGCCAGGCGCCTGCTCGGCGACGGTGCCGCCGGCTCGGCGATCGCCGTGATCGTGCTCGCGACGGCGCTGACGCTCACAACGCCGCGCTTTGCCTCGGCCGACAATTTCGACGTCCTCGCCTACGGCGTTGCCAACCTGGCGCTGGTCGCCTTCGCGCAGATGGTGGTGATCGCGGCCGGCGGCATGGACCTCTCGGTAGGCGCCATGGGCGGGCTGGCGGCCGTCATCGTCGGCGGCATGATGGAGCTTTTCCACGTACCGGTGCCACTTGCGATCCTCGCGGGGCTGGTCCTCGGCGCGGCGGGCGGCGCGGTGACCGGCTGGCTGGTGGTGCGCACCGGCCTTTCGGCCTTCATGGTCACGCTCGCCACCGCCAGCATCTTCACCGGCATCAATCTCGGCCTCACGGCCGGGCGCCCCTTCTACTACCTGCCGGAGGAATTCAAGGCGATCGGCGCCTGGCGCCTCGCCGGCGTGCCGGTGTTGCTCGTCTTCACGCTTCTGGTCGGCCTGCTGCTCTACCTGCTCTTCCGCAATGTAGGGCTCGGCCGGCAGATTCTGGCGCTCGGCGCCAATCCGCGCGCGGCCGAGCTCGCCGGCGTGCCCGTGGCGCGCACCCGCGTCATCGTCCACATGATCGCCGGCATCCTGGCCGCCACGGCCGGCATCATGCTGACGGCGCGCCTCGGCGTCGCCCAGCCGTCGATCGGCAACGACTGGCTGCTCAACTCCTTCGCGGCGCCGATCATCGGCGGCACGCTGCTCGCCGGCGGCTATCTTTCGGTGCCGGGCGCGATCTTCGGCTCGCTGCTGCTGCTGCTGGTCGGCAACGGCCTGATCCAGCTCGGCATCGACACCTACTGGACGCAGTTCTTCTCCGGCCTGATCATCCTCGCCGCCGGCGGCATCGACCGCATGCGTGCGCTCAACATGGAGCGGCAGAAAAGCAGCGAGCGCGCGCGGCTCGCGCTTTCCAGGCTCGGCGCGAAGGCGGCATGAACGCGCCGGCCAACCTCGCCTCGCCGCTGCTCGAGCTCGACGGGGTCAGCAAGAGCTTTCCGGGCGTGAAGGCGCTCGACGATGTCAGCCTGACGCTGCGCCCCGGCGAGGTGCACGCGCTGCTCGGCGAGAACGGCGCCGGCAAGTCGACGCTGATCAAGATCATCTGCGGCGTCTACCGCGCCGACGAGGGCAGCTACCGCCTCGAAGGCCGCGACACCGTCATGCGCTCGGCCCAGCAGGCGCTGGCGGGCGGCATCGGCGTCGTGCATCAGGAGCGAACGCTGGTGCCGACCTTCACGGTAGCGGAAAACATCCTGCTCGACCGCGTAGTCGGGCGCGCGCTGGCCGGCATCGACCATGCCGCCATCAACCACGACGCGCGCGCATACATGGAGCTGGTCGGGCTGCACATCGCTCCCGATGCCCGCGTCGAAAGCCTGAGCCCGGCCCAGAAGCAGCTGATCGAGATCGCGCGCGCGCTGAGCCTCAAGACCCGCATCCTGCTGCTCGACGAGCCGACGGCCTCGATCTCGCTGGCCGAGGCCGACGCGTTGCTCGAAACGATCCGCCAGCTGCGCGCCCGCGGCGTCGGCGTCCTCTACGTCACCCATAAGCTGGAAGAGGTTTTCGCCGTCGCCGACACCGTGACGGTGCTGCGCGACGGCCGCAACGCCGCACCGGCCATGCCGCTGTCGGCGCTCGACCAGAACCGGCTGATCGAGCTGATGATCGGCCGCAGCCACGATTCGGCGGCGCTTCCCGCTCGCAAGCCGGCGGGCGAGCCGGTGCTGGAGGCGGTGGATCTGCGCAGCGCCTATTCGCCAGTGCCGAACTCCTTCGTGCTCCGCAAGGGCGAGATTCTCGGCTGGTACGGGCTGGTCGGCGCCGGCCGCACCGAACTCGCGCGTGTGCTGATCGGCGCCGATCCGGCGCAGGGCGGGACGATCCGGCTGAAGGGCAATGCAGCGCGCATCGACAATCCGAGGGACGCGCTGCGCCGCCACGGCATCGGCTATGTCAGCGAAAGCCGGCAGGAGGAAGGCCTCTTCCTCACCCACACGATCGCGCGCAATGTCGCCGCCACCACTTGGGACCGGTTGCGATCGGCCTTCGGCCTGCTCAACGCCACCGCCGAACGCAGCCTTGCCGAGCGGTTCCGCGAAAAGCTCGGCATCCGCATGGTGTCGCCGAAGCAGGCGGTCGGCAACCTCAGCGGCGGCAACCAGCAGAAGGTGTCGGTCGCCAAATGGCTGGCGTTCCAGCCTGGTGTGCTGATTTTCGACGAGCCGACCGTCGGCATCGATGTCGCGACCAAATTCCAGCTGCACGAACTGATCCACGCGCTGGCCGACGGCGGCATCTCGATCATCCTGATCTCCTCCGACATGCCGGAGATCGTGCGGGTGGCCGACCGCATCCTGGTCTTCCGTTCCAGCCGCATCGTCGACGACCTCGTCAACGACCACGACTATGCCGGCATGAGCCCGCGCATCATGCGCGCCATCGTCGGGGAAAAGACCGCGGGGGAGAAAGCCGATGGTTGAGATCGCCTGCGTGCTCGATGCCAGGGCCAGCCTGGGCGAAGGCACGCTGTGGGACCCGGACCAGCGTGTCCTGTGGTGGATCGACATCTGGGAAAGCCTGATCCACCGCTTCGATCCGGCGACCGGCACCGATACCACGTGGCGTGCTCCCGAATATCTCGGCTGCCTGGGGCTTCGCGCCGGCGGCGGGCTCGTGCTCAGCATGGCGAGCGGCTTCTACTTCTTTGACCCGCAGACCGACGTGTTCACCCCCATCGTCAACCCGGAGGCGCATATCGCCGAGACGCGCTTCAACGACGGCAAGACCGATCGGCAGGGCCGCTTCTGGTCCGGTACCGTGTTCGAAGCAGAAGGCCGGTCGATCGAGCGGATCGGCGCGCTCTACCGCCTCGACCCCGACCTCAGCGTGCACAGGATGGTGGACGGGATCGGCTCGTCCAACGGACTCGCCTTCAGCCCGGACGGCCGCACGATGTATTTCGCGGACAGCTATGGCGGCGCCGTGTGGGCGTTCGACTTGGACCCGGCCACCGGCGACATCGAGAACCGCCGCGTCTTCATCGACACCACCACCACCGACAGCTTTGCCGACGGCGCCACCGTCGACGCCGAGGGCTGCTACTGGGTGACGCTGCCGTTTGTCGGAAAGGTCTGCCGCTACGATCCGGCAGGCCGCCTGATGCAGACGATAATGATGCCGACCGACCTGCCGACCTGCTGCGAGTTCGGGGGCGAGAACCTCGACGTGCTCTACGTCACCACCGGCATCTTGCGCCGGCCGCCCGAGCACTTCGTCGGACAGACCAATCCGGGTGGGCTTTTCGCGCTCGACGTGGGCGTGAAAGGCCTGACGCTACCGCCATTCAAGGGATGAACCATGCTGACCAACGTCGCCATCTACCGCATCAAGCCGGAGTTCGTGGACGAGTTCAAGAAACGCATGCTGAAGCATGCCGAGACCTGCATGCGCGAGGAGGAGGGCTGCCTGCGCTTCGACGTGAACCAGTCGAAATCGGACCCGACGGTCTTCCTGATGTATGAGCATTTCCGCGACCAGGCCGCGGTCGACGCCCACGGCAAGACCGCGCACATCGCCGACTTCGTCAAGCGGCGGGACGGCGAGGGCTGGCTCGCGGAGCGCACCGTCTACCTCATGGAACCGCTCTTCCACGGGGACGGCAAATGAGCCTTCCCGCCTGGGCTTCGAGCCTCAGCCTCGACGGCAAGGTGGCGCTGGTCACCGGCGCCGCCGGCGGCATCGGCTCGGCAACAGTCGGCCTGCTCACCGACATGGGCGCCATCGTGGTCGCCACCGATGCCAGCGAAGCCGGCCTCGCGGCCCTGCCGCAGGACGGGCCGGGCGGCCCGCCGATCCTTGCGGACCTCGCCGCCAAGAACATCGACAAAACGCTCGTCGGCGAGGTCATTGCGCGGCACGGCCATATCGACATCCTGGTCAACAACGCCGCGCTGCTGATCCGCAAGGATTTCGACGATTTCGACGACCGCGACTGGGAACTGACCTTCGACGTCAACCTGCGCTCGCAGTTCCTGCTCTGCCGCGCCGCCGCGAACTCGATGAAGCCGCGCGGCTGGGGCCGCATGGTCAATATGGCGGCGAGCAACGTCTACAATGGCGGCCTCTACCAGTCGCAGCTCTACGCCATCTCGAAGGGCGGCACGCTGACGCTCACGCGCTCCTTTGCATCGCGGTTCGCCGCCCATGGCATCTGCGTGAACACGATCGCCCCCGGCCCGGTGAACACGCCGATGTTCAGCTACCGCCTGACCGAGGCCAACATCGCCGAGTTCAAGGGCAACATGCCGATGCGGCGCATCGCCGAGCCGATCGAGATTGCGCGCTGCGTCGCTTTCCTCTGCAGTCCATGGGCGTCCTACATCACCGGTCAGGTGATCGACGCCAATGGCGGCCAGGTCATGCGCTAGGAGTCCAGTGGATGCGTCTCGATGGCAAGCGGGTCCTGATCACCGGCGGCGCCGGCGGCATCGCGGGCGCGATCGCGCGCCGCTACGCGATTGCCGGCGCGCGCATGATGCTGGCCGACCTTGACCAGGAAAAGGCGGCCGCGGCCGCGGCCGCTCTCGGCCCGGAGCACCTTTCCACAACGGTCGACGTGGCCTCGCTCGACTCGGTCAGCGACATGGTGGCAGCGGCAGAAAGCGGGATGGGCGGCATCGACGTGCTGGTGCACACGGCCGGCGTCGCCATGCTGCGCGACGTGCTGACCGTCGACCCGGCCGACTGGAGGCGCGTCATCGACATCAACCTGATGGGCACCTACTACTGCTGCCTGGCGGTCGCCCGCGCCATGGTGGCGCGCGACGCTCCCGGATGCCTCATCAACATCGGCTCGGCGGCGGCGCGGCGTCCCTCGCGCGGCGCCAGCGCCTACGGCGCTGCCAAGGGCGGCGTGGTGACCCTCACCAAGGGACTGGCGGTCGACCTCGCCTCGCGCAACATCCGCGTCAACGTGATCAGCCCCGGCCCGGTCGACACCGAGATGGCGCGCGGCGAGCACCGTTCCGAAACCCGCATCCTGTTCGAGCGCATGATCCCGATGGGCCGCTATGCGCGGGCGGAAGAGATCGCCTCGGCGGCGCTCTATCTGGCTTCGGACGAGTCCGGCTACGTCACCGGTTCGGAAGTCACCGTCGACGGCGGCTATGGTGGCGCCGGCAACATGGCGTAACCGGACGCGACGGGGCATCCCGCTCGACAGCCTGCGGACTTCATGGCCCTCTGAAGCCCATCCGTCGAGGGCAGTTTGGTATGGATGACATTCGTCGTCCCGATAATCCTGGCGCCTACTGGTCGCAGCCGGCCGGTGACCTGCTCGCTGCACTTGGCTCCGGGAGACAGGGCCTTGCCGGAGCGGAAGCCTCGGCGCGCCTCGCGCGCTTTGGCAGGAACACGATCGGCCGCAAGGGCCTGCCGTCGGCGCTCGCGGTGCTGCTGCGCCAGTTCCGCAGCCCGCTCGTCCTGGTGCTTGCCTTCGCGGCCATCGTCTCGGCCTTCGTCGGCGAAGGCAGCGAGGCTGCCATCATCGGCGTCATCATCGTTGCAAGCTGCGTGCTGTCGTTCATGCAGGAATACGGCGCCTCGCGCGCGATGGAGGCGCTGACCAGCCGCATCGCTCACAAGGTCACGGCGCTGCGCGACGGTGGGGATGCCGTCATCGGCGCCGACGAACTGGTTCCCGGCGACCTGATCCGGCTATCGGCCGGCACGCTCATCCCAGCCGACGGGGTGCTGCTGGAGGCGCGCGACTTCAATGTCAGCGAGGCGGCGCTGACCGGAGAGACCTTCCCGGTCGCCAAGGTGGCCGGCGCGTCCCTCGCGGGGGCGCAGCCCGGCCAGCGCACCAACGCCGTGTTCGCGGGTACTTCGGTGCGCAGCGGCACGGCGACGATGCTGGTCGTGCAGACCGGCGAGTCCACCGAGTTCGCCCGCATAGCCTCCACCATCCGCCAGGCGGCACCGGAGACCGAGTTCGCCCGCGGCATACGCCGTTTCGGCTATCTGATGACCGAGATCATGCTCGTCATCGTGCTGGTCGTGTTCTTCGCCAACCTGCTGCTCGACCGGCCGATCGTCGACTCGCTGTTGTTCTCCCTGGCGTTGGCCGTGGGCCTAACGCCCGAACTTCTGCCCGCGATCATCACCGTGACGCTGGCGCGCGGCGCCCGCACGATGGCGGAGAACGGCGTGATCGTGCGCCGCCTCGACGCGATCGAGAACCTCGGCAGCATGGATCTGCTCTGCACCGACAAGACCGGAACGCTGACCGAGGGCGTTATCCGCCTGGACGCATGCATGGACCCGTCCGGCGAGCCCTCGGACGCGGTGCGCCTCTGGGCAGTGCTGAACGCGACGTTGCAGGCCGGCATGGCCAATCCGCTGGATGAAGCGATCGCCGCCGCCGGCCGCGAGGACGATGCCCTCTCACGCTTCGTGAAGGTCGACGAGATTCCGTATGACTTCGTCCGCAAGCGCCTCACGGTGATCGTGCGCGAGCAGGACTGCCACGACGATCTCTTGATCTGCAAGGGCGCCGTCCAGAACATCGTCGGCTGCTGCGCATCGTTCCTGTCCGGCGGCTCAGCGCAGCCCGCCGACGACCATGCCCGGCGGGCGGTTGACGAGAAGGTCCGCGACTGGAGTGGCCAAGGCTATCGCGTGCTCGGCCTTGCAACACGCCGGCTGCCTCCGACGCAGGTCCATCGGCGAGGCGACGAAGCCGGCCTCACCTTTGCCGGCTTCCTGCTGTTCCTCGATCCGCCCAAGGCGGGGATGGCCGAAACCCTGAGTGAACTCGCCGGCCGCGGCATCGCCGTTAAGATGATCTCGGGCGACAACCGCTACGTGGCCAGCCATCTCGCGCAGGCCGTCGGGCTGCGCCACGACACCGTCCTCACCGGCGCCGAATTGGCCCAACTGACGAACGAGGCGCTGCTCGCCCGGGCGCCGGCGGTCGACATCTTCGCCGAGATCGACCCGAACCAGAAGGAGCGCATCATCCGCGCACTTCGCCGGCGCGGGCACGTCGTCGGCTATATGGGCGACGGCATCAACGACGCGCCGGCTCTCCATGAAGCGGATATCGGCATCTCCGTGGACGGCGCGGTCGACGTCGCGCGCGAGGCGGCCGACATGATCCTCATGCGGCGCGACCTGGGCGTGCTGCTGCGTGGCGTCGATGATGGCAGGCGCACCTTCGCCAACACCATGAAGTATATCGCCATCACCACCAGCGCCAACTTCGGCAACATGATTTCCATGGCCGTCGCCTCGCTCGCACTGCCGTTCCTGCCGCTGCTTGCCCCCCAGATCCTGCTCAACAACCTTCTGTCGGACGTGCCGTCGCTGGCAATCGCGACAGACAATGTCGATGCCGACCAGGTCGAGGCGCCGCGCCACTGGAACATTGGATACGTCCGTCGCTTCATGGTGGTTTTCGGACTGGTCTCGTCAGTATTCGATTTCATGACGTTTGCCTTCCTGCTGCTTCTGGGAGGCGCCACGGCCGCGACCTTCCAGACCGGCTGGTTCACCGAGTCGCTCATCACGGAACTTGCCATCGTGCTGGTGGTGCGTACGCGCAAGCGCTTTTGGCGCAGCCGGCCCGGTACGCTGCTGTCATTGCTCACGCTGGCGGTGGCGCTGCTGGCGGTCGCCATTCCGTACCTGCCCGGTGCAGGTTGGTTCGGTTTCGTACCGCTCCCCTTCCCGGTCATGGCGGGACTGATTGCCATCACCGTCTGCTATCTCGCCGCCTCGGAAGCGACCAAGACCTGGTTCGTCGCGCGCGAGCGGCGGCTCGAAAGGCACCGCCGACACCGGTTCGAGCGAACTTGAACTTAACCTCTCCGTCCGACAATGGCACGTGTCGATCGCAGGTTTTGGCCTATGCAAACGCACCGCAGACAGCTCCGCTTTCATCTTCCTGTTGTGGTGCAGCCAAGGCGGATCGACCGCGACCGCGTCGTCACGACCCCTGCCGAGGCGGCGGAAATGCTGCTGCGGCAATGGCCTGACGGCGAGTTCTCCAAGCGGGTCAAGGCCATGCAGGCGTGCCTCAAGGTGATCCGCGGCGAAAAGCCCCCGCACATCGCCCGCACCGCCTTTATCGCCGCCGCCAAGGAGGCGCGCATCTTCATCGCCGAGGGCGTGTCCGAACGCTGACCTGCCGTCGCCGTCGGCGATAACAGCGCTCGAGCCGGCAAGCTTCGCGCAATTGCCGAGTGCTACCGTCATCCAGTTGCTATTTGCGCAGGCTAGCATCCGATCTCGCGTGCAGCCTCGAAGCGGTGCCTGTCTGAACCGGAGTCGCCGTCGATGATCAGATTGACCAGCTCTGCTGCTGTGGCGGCTATCGTGCTGACCACGACTGCGGCACTCGCCGACAACAACCGCTTCAACTTCTCGATCACCTCCGATCGCAAGGAATCCGATCTCGGCGTGCCGAGTTCGACGAAACTTCTTGTTGGCGGCGACCATACGTTCGGCAACGGGCTGATTCTCGGAGGCTCCGCGGAATATGCGGGTACCGCGTTCAGCAGTTCGGCGACGGCCAATCTCGAGACCACACTGGCCTACCGGATCCGATTCGACGAGGTCTTTTCGGTCACGGGAAGCGTTGGTCTGGGCGGGCATCTGCAGGTGCAGGGCAGCGGCCAGGATTTCCCCTATTACGTGTTTCGCGCCGCCGCTGACGTAAAGCTCGGCGATTCCTTCATCTGGAACGCGGTCGCTTTCCGCTACCGCGACGGCTTCAGCGCAAGCGACAACTTCCTGACGCCCCAGCTTGCGACGGGCCTCACCTACAAGATTGACGAGCACAACACCGTGGGCGGCAAGATCCAGTATAATTGGAAAGACTGGAATCCCGACACGATCGGCTTCCAGATCGCCTACGGTCATTCCTTCTGATCTCGCTGGGACTTCCGACGCCACAGCAGTTCCCTACGGTACCTGCTTATGGCGCATTTTGCCCGGCACTGATATTTGATCGGGCGATGTCCGCAGCCGATGCCAATGTCCCGGGAAAGCGCCGGTCCGGGGCCTGACATCACAGCCGGAGTCCTTCGGTGAGCGCACTTGGCCTCGGAGCCCCTCTCGAACCCGTCGGCGAGCCGAAGGCCATCCTCGGCTATGCCCACGGGCTCCGGTATCCAGGCCTATCCGTTGCCGTCATGGTGAGGGCCCACCCGAACGACAGGATCTGGCTAAAGCAGGTCAACCGGGTGATTGCCGACGCGATTTCCTGCCGCCCACCTGGCGACGATCTCGACTCCGCTCCGGCGCAGGCGGGGCCGGTCGTGGCGGCACTGCTCTACTGGATCCGCCAAATCCAACAGGCGGCCGAGCTTCCGGTCCTGGACTATGGCCGCATCGTCGGCCTTACGCCTGCGCGCGCACATCTGCGCATACCGACCTTCGCACATGCCTTTGGGCCGACCAACGCCGTCGTTAACTGGCTGTTGGAACTGTTCGCGTTGTGCGCTGCCGGGCAGCCGGTTGCCGCGCATGTCCCCGAACTCGCACCGCGCCTAGAAAAGCTGAAGCGCCGTCTGGTCACGTCGGCGAGCATTCCGCGGCTGTTGCGGGCGGCGCACGGTCTTGGCCTGCCATTCATGGAGTTGGTGGGAGGTGTCTTCCAGATAGGTCAGGGCAGCCGAAGCCGCTGGCTGGAGAGCACCCTCACCGACCGGACCCCCCATATCGGTGTGCGTTTCGCGAGAAACAAGCACCTCGGCGCGGCAATGCTGCGGCAGGCCGGCCTGCCTGCGCCCGGTCATCAGCTGGTTCACGATGCTGAGGCCGCGACCAGGGTCGCGCAGGCCATCGGCTATCCCGTTGTGGTCAAGCCGGCCGACACCGACGGCGGCACCGCCGTGGCGCCCGGACTCGACTCGCCCGAGGAGGTGAAGGCGGCTTTCGCGCGGGCGGCCGCGCACAGTGCCAACGTCCTGGTGGAGAAGCATTTCGAAGGTCGCGACTACCGTCTGACCGTGCTGGGGTCGGAACTGATTTGGGCAGCTGAGCGGATCCCGGGCGGCGTCACCGGCGACGGTTCCAGCACGGTCGCGGCATTGGTCGAGGATCAGTTCGCCGCACGGGTCCGCGATGTGAACGCAGCCGGCGGAAAGTACCGGCTGACGATCGACGACGAGGCGCGCGAGCTGCTTGGCAAGGTCGGCCTGGAGCCGGCCAGCGTCCCCGCGGAGGGCAGGTTCGTGCGGCTGCGTCGCGCGGCGAACCTCGCGCTCGGCGGTACCGTGAGAGGGGTGTTCGACGAAGTGCATCCAGACAATGCCGATCTTGCCATCCGCGCGACCCGGGCGCTGCGGCTGGACCTCGCGGGCATCGACCTGCTGATCCCGGACATCAGCCGCTCCTGGCTCGAGGTCGGCGCGGCCATTTGCGAGGTGAACGCGCAGCCCGACCTTGGCATATCGGGTCCCCATATCTACGGCGAACTCCTGCGCCGGCTGCTGCCCAAAGGTGGCCGCATCCCGATCGTCGTCGTCTTCGGCGCGCCGCGCGAGAGCAGCCTCGGCGCCGACATCGCCCGTCACCTGGAAGCCGGCGATCGAGTCGTAGGGCATGCCGGCCCGTCCGGCGTGCGGGTCGGCCCGTCCCTCGTCCACCTTGCGACCGGATGCCACGACGACGCACGGATCCTGATCGGGAACCCGACCGTCGACGCGGCGGTCGTCGCCGTGGACGAGGCCGCAGTCCTTCAGACGGGCCTCCCCTTCGACCGCTTCGACGTGCTGGTGATCGCCGGCAACGACATCGTCGCGCGGCAGCCGCACGGCCTGACCAGCGAACAGCTTGCCGAGCAGGTCCTGAAATCCTTGCTGCCCATGTGCGCGGGCGTCGTGCTGACCGTGGCGGGCGCCGAGCCGCCCCGAGCAGTACTCGCCCGCGATTGTCCGGCGGTATGGGTTGCCGCGCCTGTGCCGGTTGGCGAGATCGGGCCCCGCGTGGCCGAGATCGTGCGCGGTGGTCAGCAATCCGGGCCCGCAAACCGAATCTAGCGAACCTTCGCATCAGCGGCCGTTGCGCGATCGGCGGCCTCGCAATATCGTGCCTCGTGAGGGGGACATGCGACGAGTCGGGATGCGCTTTCCGCTACGGCACAGCCTGTCACGAAAAGTCAAGCAGCAGTCATCCGCTTGGGCTAGATCAGCCAAAGTCCGCGCCGCTCTCGGCGGCATGTCGACCTCGAACGGTTGCGCGCATGGGGCGCGGCGTCGAAAGTTTGATTTTTGAGGGACGCCGCGGCCTGGGGCGACGGCGGCGATCAGACAAGGGGTGGAAGACACATGCCGAAAAGACTTGGTTACCTCGGCGCGATCATGATTGCGGCCTGTCTCGCGCAGCCTGCCGTAAGCACCGCGCAGACGATCAGCTTCGCCGATGCGATAACCGACCTCGCAAAGGCTTGCGGCGCAGATATCAAGAAGCATTGCGCCGGCGTCAACTTGGGCAACAATGCCATCCAGCAGTGCCTGGCCGAGCATGCTTCCTCGGTATCGCCCAACTGCACCTCGACCATGGCCAGCGTAACCGCCTCGATCGAGCAGCGGCTGACGGCGCAGTCGGAAGTGTTCAAGCTGTGCGCGTCTGCCGCGGCCACGTTCTGCAAGGGCGTCAAGGGCGAGTACAACATTTACAAGTGCCTGCTGAAGACCGAGCGCATCGACAGCGGCAAATGCAATCAAGCGATCACCGACGCGGGCTGGCGCTGAAAGCGAGAGGGGAACCCAACATGAACAACACAGTCCGCAATATTGGCGCCAGCATTGGCCTCGCGCTGCTTCTCGCCACCGCCGGCGCCAGCGCCCAGGATCTGAGCACGTCGCAGCTGGTCAACACGCTCGGCCAGGTCTCCGGCGACCAGGGCGCGATCGACGTGGCGCTGCTCGTCCAGGAAGTGAACGCCAATCTCGGGCAGGGTGTCGCCAATCTGCCGAACTGGAGCCGGCTGGCCGCCATGCCCCAGCTGACGGTCGAGATTAATTTCGAGAACAACTCGATCGCGATCGAACCCAGCTCCTACCGCGCCGTGGGGCAGATCGCGGATGCGCTGCATAATCCGATCCTACTGCGCCACAAGTTCCTCGTAGTCGGCCACACCAATGCCACCGGCGATCCCGCGCACAACCTCAAGCTTTCGGACGAACGCGCCAACGCCATCGCGCAGGCGCTCGCCACCACCTTCGCTGTGCCGGCGAGCCACCTCGTGCCCATCGGCGTGGGCTCGGAACTGCCGGTCGACCCCGCAAATCCAAAGGCTCCCGTCAACCGTCGCGTCCAGCTGATCAATATCGGACCGGCGAAATAGCCGGACGGCGGCCCTGCTGACTTTCGACTGACACTGAAAACGTGCTGCGCGGCCCGTCGGGCCGCGCTTGGACAGTCGCACCTGGCCTGCGGGGCGAGGCGCGCTTTTGCCGGGCCGGTGAACGGTCTGTCGCGCAAGGCACCGCCCTCCCCCATTGATTTTCGGCGTCCGAGTGGGCAACTCAGGCGCATGAAAAAGATCGGCTTTCTGTCCTTCGGACATTGGTCCCCCTCGCCGCAATCGGGCACGCGCTCGGCATCGGATGCTTTGCTCCAGTCGATCGACCTCGCGGTCGCGGCGGAAGAACTCGGCGCCGACGGCGCCTATTTCCGTGTTCATCATTTCGCCCGGCAGCTCGCCTCGCCCTTTCCGCTGCTGGCGGCGGCCGGCGCCAAGACGAAGCGCATCGAACTCGGCACGGCCGTCATCGACATGCGCTACGAGAACCCGCTCTACATGGCCGAGGATGCGGGCGCCGCGGATCTTATCGCCGGCGGGCGCTTGCAGCTCGGCATCAGCCGCGGCTCGCCCGAGCAGGTGATCGAGGGCTGGCGCTACTTCGGTTATGCGCCGCAGGACGGGCAGAGTGACGCCGACATGGCGCGCCACCACACGGAAGTGCTGCTTCAGGTGCTGAAGGGTGAGGGTTTCGCCGAGCCGAACCCGCGTCCGATGTTTCCCAACCCGCCCGGGCTGCTGCGGCCGGAACCTTTTTCCGAGGGGCTGCGCGAGCGCATCTGGTGGGGCGCTGCCACAAACGCCACCGCCGAATGGGCGGCGAAGCTCGGCATGAACCTGCAGAGCTCGACGCTGAAGTTCGACGAGAGCGGAAAGCCGTTCCACATCCAGCAGGCGGAACAGATCCGCGCTTTCCGCGCCGCCTGGAAGGAAGCCGGCCATGCGCGCGAGCCGCGCGTCTCGGTGAGCCGCTCGATCTTCGCGCTCGTCAACGACGTGGACCGGGCCTATTTCGGCCGCGGTCAGAGCGACGATCATTTCGGCTACATCGAGCCGCAAAAGCTCGCCGTGTTCGGGCGCAGCTATGCCGCCGAACCGGACGTGCTGGTGAAGCAGCTTGCCGAGGACGAGGCTGTCGCCGAGGCCGACACTCTGCTCTTGACCGTGCCGAACCAGCTCGGCGTCGCCTACAACGCGCATGTGATCGAGGCGATCCTGAAGCAGGTCGCGCCCGGCCTGGGCTGGCGGTAGCACAGCCGTGGCCGGCGAGACCGATCTGAAAAGGCTTCTCGCCGGGATGCGGGCGAGCCTGGCCCCGGAAACACACGTGTTCGCCACGATTCCGCCGGGCGCTTCAATTCCTACCGGTCTCGACCCGCTGATGCTGTTTCGCGAGCGCGAGGGCACGACCCTGATCCTGACGGAGGCGGCCGCGGCCGCCGGCGGCATCGCCGCGAACTTCCGCTGCCGGGAGATCACCTTGGAAGTGCATTCGGGGCTGGAGGCGGTTGGCTTCATTGCAGCGATCGCTTCGCACCTCGCCGAGGCCGGAATGGGGGTGAACCCCGTCGCCGGCTATTTTCACGACCATCTGTTCGTGCCGGCCGACAGTGCCGACGACGCCATGGCGCTGCTCGAGGAACTGGCGGAGCGGCACCGCTGACGCCAGCGCGCCGGCGCAGCCGCCGGAAGGCAACCGTGGCCTCTTGGTCCTTTATCTGCGAACCCGCTAATGTTATGTCTGGTCTGTGGGGAAGCTCGACCCGCAGGAGTGGGCGGCAAGTCAGGAGGGTTAAATGGCGATCGGAAAAGTGCTCGCGGTGGTCAGCCACCCCGTCAAGGATTTCGCCGCGTGGAAGACGGTCTATGATAGCGTTCGGCCGCTCCAGCAGAAGGCCGGAGTAACCGGCGCCGAAGTATTCCAGGACCCTCAGGACAAGAACCTGGTGGTTGTCATTCATCGATTCGAGACAGTGGCGGCGGCGCAGGCGTTTTTATCCGACCCACAACTCAAGGACGCGATGACGAGGGGCGGCGTGACAGCCGCGCCTTCCGTGACCATCGCAATCGCGGCGAGCTAGCCGCCCGCGGCGGCCCTGTCCTCGATCGAAGCGTACCGGCACTGGCCGAGGAGAAGTTGCTTCTCGACGCCGGGCGTCGGCGCCGTGTCATGGCACTTACAAGTGGCAGCCGCTTCGGCGACTGGAAAGAAGATAGCCGAAGCAGATTCTTGGTGGGTATCTGGCGCGACATCTCGGCCAATTCCATTGGTCGCAGCCCACCCCCGGATTGCGACCAGGGTGCCTCGGGTCTATGTAACCCGGCATGACGGACACCGGCATCCGGACGAACAGCCTGGCGGATCTCGCCAACCCGACTCGTTTCGTCGGGCTCGCGGATCGGCTGCTGCCGTGGCTGGCCGGCCTGTCGGTGGTGCTGCTCGGGATCGGGCTGGCGATGGCCTTCGCCGCGCCTGAGGACTACCAGCAGGGCATCACCGTTCGCATAATGTACATCCACGTGCCGTTCGCCTGGCTGTCGATGCTTTGCTATTCGCTGATGGCGCTTTCGGCGCTGGGGACGCTGGTCTGGCGCCATCCGCTGGCCGACGTGGCGCTGAAGGCCGCCGCCCCCATCGGCGCGGTGTTCACCGCGCTGGCGCTGGTCACCGGCTCGATCTGGGGCAAGCCGATGTGGGGCACCTGGTGGGTGTGGGATGCCCGCCTCACCTCGGTGTTCGTGCTGTTCCTGATGTATCTCGGCCTGATCGCGCTGACGCGCGCCTTCGACGACCCGTCGCGCTCTGCCCGCGCCGCGGCGGTGATGACGCTGGTCGGCTTCATCAACATTCCGATCATAAAATTCTCGGTCGAATGGTGGAACACGCTGCACCAGCCTGCCTCGGTGCTGCGCATGGGCGGCCCGACCATCGACCCGTCGATGCTGTGGCCGCTGCTGGTGATGGCCGTCGCCCTTACGGTGCTGTTCCTGACCCTGCACCTTGCTGCCATGCGCACCGAGGTTCTGCGCCGGCGGGTGGCGGCCATGCAGCGCATCGCCGCGCGACGCGCCGAGGGTGCCGGAGAACCGGCATGAGCGCGCATGCGCTCTACGTCACCGCCGCCTATGCGCTGTCGGCGATCGGCATCGCGGCGCTGGTCGGCTGGGTGATCGGCGACTATCGCGCCCGTCGGCGCGACCTCGCGCTGCTCGAGGCGAGTGGCGTGCGCCGGCGCTCCGACCGCGTGCAGTCACGTTCCGCATGAGCGCCGAAAGCGAGGCACCGCGCCCGTCGCGGCGGCTGTTCGTGCTGTTGCCGCTCGCAGCCTTCCTGGCGCTATCGGCGCTGTTCCTGGCGCAGCTGCTTTCCGGGCGCGACGCCGCAACCATTCCCTCAGCGCTGATCGGTGCGCCCGCGCCGGTCACCGACCTGCCGCCGCTGCCGAACAGCCCGCTGCCGGGCCTCAGCAGCGCCGACTTCAAGGGCAAGGTGACGCTGGTCAACGTCTGGGCGTCGTGGTGTGCGCCGTGCCGCGAGGAGCAGCCGGTGCTGCTGGCGCTTTCGCAGGACCGGCGCTTCGACATCGCCGGGCTGAACTACAAGGACAAGCCGGAAAACGCGCTGCGCTTCCTCGGCGAGCTTGGCAATCCGTTCACCGCGATCGGTGCCGACACGGCCGGCCGCACGGCGATCGACTGGGGCGTCTACGGCGTGCCGGAGACGTTTCTGGTCGGCCCCGACGGCACCATCATCCTCAAGCATGTCGGCCCGTTGAGCCCGGAGGCCGTCGCCACCGAACTCATCCCGGCTATCGAAAAGGCGTTGGCGGCAAAGCCATGAGCGAAAGCAGTTCGGCTGGCGCAGCGGCGTCCGAAGCGGCGATCCGCGCGCATTTCATCGGCCAGGCCGAGGCATGCGAGAAGATGGGCTCACCCTTCACGGGGAAACTCTGCCGGGTACTCTCCGAAATCCTCGACCATGGCACCACGACCGGGCGGCGCGTGCTCTCCTGGCCCGGCGTGCCGCGTGAGGACGCGCTGTCGCTCAGACTATGCGGCGGCCTGCACGAGATCGTACTCACCGGCGACGACGCGAGCCTCGCATCACTGTATCCGCCGACCTGGGAGGGCGGCGACATCGACCATTCTGAGCTGCGGACCGCAATCCTGCGCAACGATGCGCGCCTTCTGGCGGCGCTGGACAGTCCGCCGCAGACCAACGAGATCGCCCGCTCGGCGATGCTTTTGCCCGGCTTTCTTGAGATCGCGCACGTCACCGGCCTGCCGCTCGACCTCGCCGAGATAGGCTCCAGCGCGGGCCTTAACCTGCTGTTCGACCGTTTTCGCTATGACTATGCCGGCGCCGCCTGGGGCAAACCGGACTCGCCGGTCCAGCTTGCGCCGGCGGTGGAGGGCATGGCCCCGCCGCTCGGCGGAGACCTCCGGATCGCTGGCCGGGCCGGCTGCGACATCGCGCCCGTCGATGTCTCGAATCCCGCCGACCGGCTGCGGCTGCGGTCCTATATATGGGCCGACCAGGCGGCGCGGCTGGCGCGCCTCGATGCCGCCATTGGGCTGGCGGCAACTGATTTCGCGCCGCCCGAAACGGTCGACGCGGCGGAATTCGTCGCGCGCCGACTTGCGGCCCGGCATAGCGGCACCGCGTTCGTGCTGTTCCATTCGATCATGTGGCAGTACATGCCTGCCGCCACGCGCGAGGCCATCGCCGGCGCCATGCGCTCAGCCGGTGCGGAGGCGACCGCCGATGCTCCGGTGGCCTGGCTTACGATGGAACCGGAGGATGTGCGCGACCCACGGGCAACCCTGGCGCTGACGATCTGGCCGGGCGGCGAACGCCGCCGCCTGGCTTTATGCGACTATCACGGCCGCACCATCGCCTGGGGCGCTGCGGCTGGATAGGTCTTGTCAGCCGTAAACTTCACGGCGAGCGGCATGCAGCATTTCCACGCGGTCGCCGCGGATGTCGGCGAGGTCACGGGCAGACATGCCTTCGATTTCACCGACCAGTTGCAGATAGCGGCGGCGCTTTTCGAGTCGGCTGTGTGCGCGGGAAATCAGACTCCGGAAGATCATGGCGAGGCTCCTTTCATGCCGCCATTGGCGGCAAAGAGTGGTTCCTCCCTTTCGAGCCCGAAGGTAAGGCCGCGGGTGTGCATTGCAACATGCAATGCTGCATTGCAGCGCTGCATGAACCGCATGGCGAGTTAATCGGGCGTTAGCGTGTAGCGCCTGGAACAGTTCACGTTCTTTCCGCAGAAAAGCTGTCATGCTTCCCGGTTCGTGCCGGCGGAAAAAGTAAACTGTCCCCAGCAGTGACTACCACATGCTCTGACGATAGGCCTCGGCCAGCCACTGGTCGGTGTCGGCCGCGCTCTCGCTGAGCGCGAGCTGGTCCTTCAGGATCGCGCCGAGCGTCGGCAGTGTGGCGCGGTCCGGCCAGGTCTGCGGCTGCCACAGCTCCGAGCGCATGAACGCCTTGGCGCAATGCATGTAGGCCGCCTTGACCTCGACCAGTATCACAGTCAGCGGCGGCTTGCCCTCGACTGCCAACCGCTCACGCAGGCCCGCATCGAGCGTGATGCGGGCGCGGCCGTTGACGCGCAGCGTCTCGTTCATGCCGGGGATGAGGAACAGCAGGCCGACGGCCGGGTTGACGACTATGTTTTCCAATGTATCCAGGCGGTTGTTGCCCGGCCGGTCGGGAATCGCGATGGTGCGTGGATCAAGGATCGCCGCGAAGCCGGGCTTGTCGCCCTTGGGCGTGACGTCGGCATTGCCCTTGCCGTCCGAGGATCCGATCAGCACGAAAGGGCTGCGCGCGATGAAGGCGGCGCAATGGCCGTCGAGCGCCTTCAGCTCCTTGCGGATCGGTGTGTCGCCGGGCTGCTTGTATATTTGCCGCAGCGCATCGTGGCTGGTGATGAAGTCCATGCGAATCTCCCGGGTGGCACAGGGCACGGTTTACTTTGTTGCCCATCGCCCAAGGTTTCGATCAACTCTGCCTTTCCGGGGCAAAAAGTAAACTGTCCCCGGCCGCGTCAGCCCTTCTTTGTCCGTTCGTCGAGCGAATGGCGCATGATCAGCGGCATCTGTGCGAAGGTGAAGATCAGCGTGATCGGCATGATGCCCCACACCTTGAAGGTGACCCAGGCATCGGTGGAGAAATACCGCCAGACGACCTCGTTCACGATCGCGAGGAAGAGGAAAAAGAGGCCCCAGCGCAGCGTCAGCTTGCGCCAGCCCTCGGCATCCAGTCTGAAGGCCGAATCGAAGACGTAGCCGAGCAGCGATTTTCCGAACAGCAGCCCGCCAAGCAGGACGGCGCCGAACAGCGTGTTGACGATAGTCGGCTTCATCTTGATGAAGACGTCGTCCTGCAGCCACAGCGTCAGCGCGCCGAACACCAGCACCACCACGCCGGATACCAGCGGCATGATCGGCAGCGTGCGGGTCAGGCCCCAGGAAACGGCGAGCGCAACGATGGTCGCGGCCATGAACAGGCCAGTCGCGACGAAGATCGGGCCGCCGAGCGAGGCCAGCGCCGGGAATTTCTGGATCAGCCACTCGCCGCGCGCATTGGCGAAGAAGAACACGAGCAGCGGTCCGAGCTCCAGCACCAGCTTGAGCAGCGGATTGAGTTCCTTGCGCTTCGGGTCGGACGGATCGCGTTCGATGATCGGCTCGGTCATGATGTGCCTTGCTTTTTCAATATCGTTGGCGCTGTGGGGCAACAGGCGTTGCCGGCAAGCCATTGCACGTCCCGCTTCGTCCCACCCCCCTCTGGCCTGCCGGCCATCTCCCCCGCAAGGGGGGAGATTGGCAGCTCATAGGCAGCCCCAGCTCACCAGCGCTGGCGATTGGCGAAAGCCGGGGCGGCATCCGATCTCCCCCCTTGCGGGGGAGATGGCCGGCAGGCCAGAGGGGGGTGTGCCGCAGCGCCGACATTTCCAACATCACGCCACCCCCGCGATCGCGCGGGCGAAATCGCTGGCCGAAAACGGTTCCAGGTCGTCGACCTGCTCGCCGACGCCGATGAAATACACCGGCAGCCTGTACTTCGCCGCAATCGCCACGAGGATGCCCCCGCGCGCGGTGCCGTCGAGCTTGGTCATCACCAGCCCGTTGACCCCGGCGACATTGCGGAAAATCTCGACCTGGCTCAGCGCGTTCTGTCCGGTGGTGGCGTCGACCGTCTGCAGCACGGTGTGCGGCGCTTCCGGATCTAGCTTGCCGAGAACGCGCACGATCTTTTCGAGCTCGGCCATCAGCTCGGCCTTGTTCTGCAGCCGGCCGGCCGTGTCGATGATCAGCACGTCCGACCCGGCTGCCTTGGCCTGCTCGAAGGCGTCGTAGGCAAGGCCGGCGGCATCCGCCCCGAGTTTGGTGGCGATGACCGGCGAATGCGTGCGCTCGCCCCAGATTTTCAGCTGCTCGATCGCCGCCGCGCGAAAAGTATCGCCGGCGGCCAGCATCACCGACAGGCCGCCGGCGGTCAGTTTTGCCGCGAGCTTGCCGATCGTGGTGGTCTTGCCGGTGCCGTTGACGCCGACCACCAGGATCACGTGCGGCTTGTGTCTGAGGTCGAGCTCCAGCGGCAGCGCCACCGGCTGCAGCACCTTGCCGATCTCGTCGGCCATCACGCTGCGCACCTCGCCTTCGGAGACGTCGCGGCCGTAGCGGCCCGAGGCAAGCGAATCGGTGATGCGGATCGCGGTCTCCATACCGAGGTCGGCGCGCAGCAAGACCTCTTCGAGTTCCTCCAGCGTTTCCTCGTCCAGCTTCCGCTTGGTGAAGATGCCGGCAATGTTGCCGGTGAGTTCTCGCGACGAGCGGGCGAGCCCCTCACGAAGGCGCTGGAACCAGCTTTGCCGCGGTGCCGGGGCAGGGGCCGGCGCAACCGGCTCGGCCTTCTGCTCGACGGAACGGCCGACGGTGACCTTGCCGGTCGCGTCGGCGTTCGACGATTGGGCAACCCCACCCCGATCGGCTTCGCCGATCGACCCTCCCCTCGAGGGGGAGGGAGGCGCCTCGTCCTCCTTCCGGCCGAACGAAAAGACCTTCTTGATGAAACCCAGCGCCATTCCGGGTCAGGCCGCCCGCAGCGCGGCGGGCGCGGCTATCAGCATTTTTCCGTCGTGCCCCGAAATTTCCGCTTCGACGATCTCGCCGGGCCGGCCGAAGCCGACGGCGGAAAGCGTAAAGCCTTCCGTGCGGCCGATGCCGTCGCGCTCGATCAGCAGCGGCTGCCGCGTGCCGCCAAGCGCGTCGAGGTGGCGCAAAAAGGCCCCCTCGCCTGCCGCGCGCAGCCGTGCCGCGCGCGCCTTGACCAGGCCGCGGTCGAGCTGCGGCATTTTTGCTGCCGGTGTGCCCTTGCGCGGCGAGAACCGGAAGACGTGCAGGTGGGTCAGCCGGCATTCCTCCACGATCCGGAGCGAGTTCTCGAACATCGCCTCGGTCTCGGTCGGAAACCCGACGATGATGTCGGCGCCGAACACCACGTCTGGCCGCAGCCGGCGCACCTCCTCGCAGAAGCGGATCGAATGATCGCGCAGGTGCCTACGCTTCATGCGCTTGAGGATCATGTCGTCGCCCGACTGCAGCGACAGGTGCAAATGCGGCATCAGCCGCTTCTCGCCCGCGATCGCCTCCATCAGTTCCGGGTCCGCCTCGATGGAATCGATGGACGAGAGCCGTAGCCGCTTCAGCTCCGGCACCATCCGCAGGATCGTCTTCACCAGTCGTCCGAGCCGTGGCGCACCCGGCAGGTCGGCGCCGTAGCTGGTGAGGTCGACGCCCGACAGCACCACCTCGGCATGGCCGTTTCCGGAAAGCCGCTTCACCTGCTCGACGACGGCCCCCATCGGCACCGAGCGCGAATTGCCGCGGCCATAGGGGATGATGCAGAAGGTGCAGCGGTGGTCGCAGCCGTTCTGCACCTGCACGAAGGCGCGCGCCCGTCCTTCGATGGCGTCGACCATGTGCGAGGCGGTTTCGCGCACCGAAAAGATGTCGTCGACGCGGCATTTTTCGGTGTCGTTGACGCCGAAATCCGGCAGCGCGCGGTAGGACTGCGCCTTGAGCTTCTCCTCGTTGCCGAGCACGAGGTCGACCTCGTCCATGGCGGCGAAGCTTTCCGGGTCGGTCTGCGCCGCACAGCCGGTCACCACGATGCGGGCGGCCGGGTTGTCGCGCCGCGCCTTGCGGATCGCCTGGCGCGCCTGCCGCACCGCCTCGCCCGTCACGGCGCAGGTGTTGACGATGATCGCTCCGCCGTCCAGCGCGCCGAGCCCGGCGGCATGCACCTCGCGACGCATCACCTCGGATTCGTAGGTGTTGAGCCGGCAGCCGAAGGTGATTATGTCAATCGCCATCAGGCGACGTCCTCGCGGTCGCGCTCCCAGGCGCCGCTGGCCGGATCGAACGCGCCGGAAAACTCCCATTCGGCCGGGCCGGTCAGGATGACATGGTCGTCGTCGCGCCATTCGACCTGCAGCTTGCCGCCGCCCGGCGTGGTCAGCGTCACCCGGCGGCCGGTGCGGCCGGTGCGCGCACCGCCGACGGCGGCCGCGCAGGCCGCCGAACCGCAGGCCTTCGTCAGGCCGGCGCCGCGCTCCCAGGTGCGGATCACCATCGTATCGGGCGATGTGACATGCGCGATGGTGATGTTGGCGCGCTCGGGAAATATCGGATGGTTTTCCAGCATCGGCCCGAAGCGATCGAGCGCATAGGACCAGACGTCGCGGTCGACCCAGAAGATCGCGTGCGGGTTGCCCATCGACATCACCGAAGGCGAATGCAGCACCGGGTCGTCGATCGGTCCGATCTGTAGTTCGATCGCGCGCGTATCGCGAAACTCTTCCGCAAGCGGAATGTCCTGCCAGCCAAAGCGCGGACGGCCCATGTCGACGGAGATCAGCCCGTCCTCGTGCTCGACCGCATTGAGGATGCCGGCGCGCGTCTCGAAGGTGAAGGTCTTGCGCCCGGTCTCGGCCGCCAGCGCCTGCACCACGCAACGCGTGCCGTTGCCGCAGGCCTGCGCGGAGGACCCGTCGGAGTTCAGGATGTCGATGTAATAGTCGGTGCCCGGCGTCCGTGAATCATGGATTGCCATGATCTGGTCGAACTTCGTGGCAGGCTGTGCGTCGAGCGCCAGCGCCGCTGCCTTGCCCACGCGATCGGCACGGCCGCGCATGTCGGCAACGATGATCTCGTTGCCGACGCCGTTCATCTTGGCGAAGGGTGCGCGCGAAGCCACGGAAGGCCGATCCCACAGGCGTTTGGCGCCTATATGGCGGAACCGGCCGGAAAATGCCAGCCCGCCGGGGGCAGGCGGCGGCTGTCGTCGCCGCCTCGCGGGAGGTGCCGGATGGCGGACGCGCCTGGACCGCCCTCACGGGTGTGCAATTCCAGCCTGCGAAAGCTGCGCCGCGGCGGCTTCACGGGCAGGCCGGGCCAACGGGCGCTTTCCACCTCCATGCCGTAGCTGTCGGTAATGATTCCGGCGCAGCAGTCGATGATTACAGTTGTCTCGTAACAGGGCTTGTCGGGCTCACGCATCCGCCCGGGGGGCGAAGGGATAAACGATTTTCACACCAAAGAAACTCCGACCTAGAAGCACGTTCATGATCGGCGTTTCCACCCAGTAGGGGTTTCGATCGAGCCGGCACCATTCCGGATGCGCGTCGAGATAGGCTCCCACATCGGTCATGGTCGCGTGCCCTTGCGAAGTTCGAAGGCGAGCGCTGCCTCGATGATACGGCGCTTGGAGAGGTAGCCACCCTCCGAAAAGCAGAAGCCGGTATACTTCAGTGCGAAGAGCACGAAGAGCATTGCCGAGGCGATCAGCGCGATGCCGGACTTCATGACGAACATCCAAATTGCCGACGTTTTCGCACAGCCAGTCGGCCGAACTTGTGGCGATCCGTTTTCTCGTTTCTGGCGCGATCCGGGTGCCGGTGGCGTGCAGTAGTCTCTCGGCGCCAGCCAGAGGGGAGCCAGCCGATGAAGAAGCGCACTGGAACGCCGTGGATGCCAGCCGACGATTTCGGCCGATCGATCCCGGCCGGCATCGGCCTCAACCTGCTGGTGCCGGACGTCGAGCCTATGGTGACCTTCTGCCGCGACGTGCTGGGTGGCGCTATCGTCTACGCCGATGCCGATTTCGCGGTGGTCCACCTGCTCGGCTCGATCCTGATGGTCCATGCAGACCACACCTATCTCGATCACCCGATGACCGGGGTGGTTGCGGGGGTCGAACCGCGCGGCATCGGCGCCGAAATCCGGCTTTACGGCGCCCATCCGGACGCGGTCGAGGCACGCGCCCGCGAGCTCGGCTTCGATGTGCTCGCCGGCTCGCTGGACAAGCCGCACGGCATCCGCGAATGCCACGTCGTTGGCCCGGCCGGCTACATATTCGTGCCCAGCCGTTCGATTCCGGGCTGATATTTTTGCAACAACAAGACCCCTACAACCGTATTTTAACCATAGCCGGTTGAAATACTGCCACCTTCGCCATCTTTGAATGACGAGCGAAGTGGACCGGACGGGCGCAAGCGCGCCGACGGAGGGACTGGGATGCGGTCGAAGACAACGGGCCTTGTGGCCTTGGCGGTGCTGGCGATTGCCGCCGGCTGCCAGAGCCAGCGACTTTCCACGCTGGATACGCCGCCGCCACTGCCGGCAGCACCCTCCGGCACGGTGACGTCGGGTCAGTTGCCGCCTCCCGCCACGCCGGATCCGTCGCAGTTTCCACCCGCCCCGGGCACTGGAACCCAGGTCGCGGCCGTGCCGACGACCACAGAGCCGCCCGCGACGGCGCCCGACCTCACCACATCCTCAGTCGCCGGCGTTTGGAACGCCTCAGTCTCCGGCCAGAGCTGCAAGGTGGCGACCCCGCAGACCAAGTTCGGCTCCGGCTACCGCGCCGGCCCGCTGCGCTGCCCGGCGCCGCTCGACGGTGTGAAATCCTGGAACGTTGCCGGCAAGCAGCTCACCCTCTACGACGAGAACGGCGGCACGCTCGCCCGGCTCTATTCGTCCGGGACGGAGCGGTTCGACGGCCAGACCTCGTCGGGCCAGCCGATTTCGCTCAGCCGCTGAGCATCCCCGCTTTTCGGACAGGGCGATTGCCATGCATGTGCGTGACGGCCTCGTCGCCCATCCCTCCGTCACGCAGCGCTACAATCACCTTGTCGACACCGGGGAGTTGGAAAGCGATCCGGCCCAGCTCGCGGCGGCTGCAGCGCTCGATCGCCTGATCGGCGCCATCGCCGCCAAGCGCGTCGCCACCAAGTCGAGCTCGCTCGGATGGCTGTTCGCCAAGCGCAAGGACAAGGGGCCGGGCGTACGCGGCCTCTACATCCATGGCAGCGTCGGTTGCGGCAAGACCATGCTGATGGACATGTTCTTCGAGCTGGCGCCTTGCCGGCGCAAGCGCCGCGTGCATTTCAACGAGTTCATGGCCGACGTGCAGGACCGCATCCAGAAGCACCGCCAGGCGCGCAAGGACGGCACCGTCAAGGAAGACGACCCGATCCCGCCGGTTGCCCGTGCGCTTGCCGAAGAGGCGTGGGTACTCTGCTTTGACGAATTCACCGTCACCGACATCGCCGACGCGATGATTCTCTCGCGGCTGTTTTCCGCGCTGTTCGCGGAAGGCGTGGTGCTGGTCGCCACCTCCAACGTCGCGCCCGACGATCTTTACCGCGACGGCCTCAACCGCCCGCTGTTTTTGCCCTTCGTCGACGTATTGAAGCGGAACGCCGAAATCCTGGCGCTCGACGCCCGCAAGGATTATCGCCAGGACCGGCTCGGCCAGATCCCGGTCTATATCACGCCGGACGATGCCGAGGCGGACCGGCTGATGGACAAGGCCTGGGCCGGCATCACGCATGGCGACCGCGTTCGTGTCGAGCGGCTTTCGGTCATCGGCCGCGAGTTGCTGGTCCAGAAGGCCGGGCGGCGCGCGGCGCGCTTCACCTTCGCCGAGCTCTGCCGCGACGCGCTCGGCGCGCGCGATTTCCTGGCGATTGCCGAGCGATTCGACACGTTGGTGGTCGATCATGTGCAGGTGATGGACATTTCTACCCGCAACGAGGCCAAGCGCTTCATCCTGCTGATCGATACGCTTTACGACAGGCATCTGCGGCTTTTTGTCAGCGCCGCGGCCGAGCCGGACGCGCTCTACGCCGGCAAGACCGGCACGGAAGCCTTCGAGTTCCAGCGCACCGCCTCGCGGCTCACCGAGATGCGCAGCCGCGACTGGCTGGACGGCTGGGCCGAACGCCACGGCGACGGGCCCGCGGCGGCCGCCGCGGGCTAACTCAAACCACTCGAACCGCCACCACCCCGCCACCATATTCCCGTCATGGAACGCGGGCATGATCATCCGAGGTTTGGGAGGAATGGTCACAGCTCACGGCGCCCGTGCATCCCGGGCTCGAAAAGCTCCGTCCGGAACGTGCCGATTGCCCGGCGCATCCATGGAACCGTATCGAAGTCGATGCCGAAGGGCACCTTAGCTCAATACAGTTTTGACGTTTACGTAAATACCGTTTCTTATAACCGGTTGAAAATGCTGGATACTAAAGAATCGGTTGAGTTTTTTTCTTCACGGGTCTATTTGGCGAACCGCGTTTTTCGACCGGGCCGCCACCTCCATACCCCTCCCAGCTTTCCGTCAGCCGCGGCCCGATCACAGACAAGGGGAAAATTTCCGCAAATGGCACGCAACAAGATAGCCCTCATCGGCTCCGGCATGATCGGCGGCACGCTCGCCCACCTGATCGGCCTCAAGGAACTCGGCGACATCGTCATGTTCGACATCGCCGAAGGCATTCCGCAGGGCAAGGGGCTAGACATCGCGCAGTCCTCGTCGGTGGAGGGCTTTGACGCCCGCCTCACCGGCGTCAACGACTACGCGGCGATCGAGGGCGCGGACGTGTGCATCGTCACCGCCGGCGTGCCGCGCAAGCCCGGCATGAGCCGCGACGATCTCCTGGGCATCAACCTCAAGGTCATGGAGCAGGTCGGCGCCGGCATCAAGAAGTATGCCCCGAAGGCTTTCGTGGTCTGCATCACCAACCCGCTCGACGCCATGGTGTGGGCGCTGCAGAAGTTTTCGGGCCTGCCGAAGAGCCACGTGGTCGGCATGGCCGGCGTGCTCGACTCGGCCCGCTTCCGCTACTTCCTCGCCGACGAATTCAAGGTTTCGATCGAGGACGTGAGCGCCATGACGCTCGGCGGCCACGGCGACGACATGGTGCCTATGGTGCGCTATTCCACCGTCGGCGGCATCCCGCTGCCGGATCTCATTAAGATGGGCTGGACGACCAAGGAAAAGCTCGACGCCATCGTCGAGCGCACCCGCAAGGGCGGCGGCGAGATCGTCGGGCTGCTGAAGTCCGGCTCGGCCTACTACGCGCCGGCTTCCTCGGCGATCGCGATGGCCGAATCCTACCTGCGCGACAAGAAGCGCGTGCTGCCCTGCGCGGCCCACCTCAGCGGGCAGTACGGGGTGAAGGACACCTATGTCGGCGTGCCGGTGGTGATCGGCGCCAACGGCGTCGAGCGCATCATCGAGATCGACTTCAACAAGGCCGAGCAGAAGATGTTCGAGAAGTCGGTGGCCTCGGTGCAGGGTCTGTGCGAGGCCTGCGTCACCATCGCGCCCAGCCTCGCCAAGAAGTAAGCCGCGGGAGCCCAGCCGATGAACATCCACGAATACCAGGCCAAGCAACTGCTGAAGAGCTTTGGCGCGCCGGTGGCCGGCGGCGTCCCCGTGTTCCGCAAGGAAGAGGCGGCGGCGGCGGCGAAGTCCCTGCCCGGCCCGCTCTATGTGGTGAAGAGCCAGATCCATGCCGGCGGACGCGGCAAGGGCAAGTTCAAGGAACTGCCCGCCGACGCCAAGGGCGGGGTCAGGCTGGCCAAGTCCGTCGAGGACGTCGTCGCCAACGTCAATGAAATGCTGGGCAGCACGCTTGTCACCAAGCAGACCGGCCCGGCCGGCAAGCAGGTCAACCGCCTCTACATCGAGGATGGCGCCGACATTGCCCGCGAATTGTACCTTTCGCTGCTTGTCGATCGTTCGGTCGGCCGCATCGCCTTCGTCGTCTCGACAGAGGGCGGCATGGACATCGAGGCGGTCGCGCACGACACGCCGGAAAAGATCGTTACCCACGCGATTGACCCGCGCGCCGGCGTCACCACCGTCGACGTCGACATTCTCGCGCAGGCGCTGAAGCTCGACGGCCAGGCGGCCAGGGACGCGGGCACGCTGTTTCCGCTGCTCTACAAGGCCTTCGTCGAGAAGGACATGAGCCTGCTCGAGGTCAACCCGCTGATCGTCATGAAGGACGGCCATCTGCGCGTGCTCGACGCAAAGATGTCGTTCGACAACAACGCGCTCTTCCGTCACCCGGAGATCGTGGAACTCCGCGACACTACCGAGGAGGACGACAAGGAGATCGAGGCGTCGAAATACGACCTCGCCTATGTGGCGCTCGACGGCAACATCGGCTGCATGGTCAACGGCGCCGGGCTGGCGATGGCGACCATGGACATCATCAAGCTCTACGGCGCCGAGCCGGCCAACTTCCTCGACGTCGGCGGCGGTGCTTCCAAGGAGAAGGTGACCGCCGCCTTCAAGATCATCACCGCCGACCCGAACGTCGAAGGCATCCTGATCAACATCTTCGGCGGCATCATGAAGTGCGACGTGATCGCCGAGGGCGTCATCGCTGCGGTCAAGGAGGTCGGGCTGAAGGTGCCGCTGGTGGTCCGGCTGGAAGGCACCAACGCCGAGCTGGGCAAGAAGATCATCAACGAGAGCGGGCTGAACGTCACCTCGGCCGACGACCTCGACGACGCCGCCAAGAAGATCGTCGCGGCGGTGAAGGGAAACTGATTTACGATGTCCATTCTCGTTGACAGAAATACCAAGGTCCTCGTGCAGGGCCTGACCGGCAAGACCGGCACCTTCCATACCGAACAGGCGCTGGCCTACCACGGCACCCAGATGGTGGGCGGCATCCATCCCAAGAAGGGCGGCGAGAACTGGACCGGCAAGAACGGCGAGACGCTGCCGATCTTCGCCACCGTCGCCGAGGGCCGCGAGAAGACCGGCGCCAACGCGAGTGTCGTCTATGTGCCGCCGGCCGGTGCGGCCGACGCCATCATCGAGGCGATCCAGGCCGAGATGCCGCTGATCGTCTGCATCACCGAGGGCATTCCTGTCCTCGACATGGTGCGGGTCAAGTCCTACCTCGACCATTCCGCGTCGCGGCTGATCGGCCCGAACTGCCCGGGCGTGGTGACGCCGGACGAGTGCAAGATCGGCATCATGCCGGGCAACATCTTCCGCAAGGGCTCGGTCGGCGTTGTCTCGCGCTCGGGAACGCTTACCTATGAGGCAGTGTTCCAGACCACCAACGAAGGCCTCGGCCAGACGACCGCGGTCGGCATCGGCGGCGACCCGGTCAAGGGAACGGAATTCATCGACGTGCTGGAAATGTTCCTGAAGGACGAGGCGACGAAGTCGATCATCATGATCGGCGAGATCGGCGGTTCCGCGGAGGAAGACGCCGCGCAGTTCCTGAAGGACGAGGCCAAGCGCGGCCGCAGCAAGCCGATGGCGGGCTTCATCGCCGGGCGCACGGCTCCGGCCGGCCGCACCATGGGCCACGCCGGCGCGGTGATTTCCGGCGGCAAGGGCGGCGCCGAGGACAAGATCGCCGCTATGGAATCGGCCGGCATCAGGGTTTCGCCCTCGCCGGCACGTCTCGGCAAGACGCTGGTCGAGGCGATAAAGGGCAAGTGAGCGAATAGGGAGTAGCGAATAGCGAATAGGGAATAGGGAATATGTCGGTGAAACACCCGCGCCGGCGACAGGACCAAAGCTGCTTTCCCTATTCGCTACTCAATACTCACTATTCGCTTGAAATCAAAGAGTGACGCAGATGGCACGGCAAGATCAGGCCAACGACCGCTTTTCCCTCACATCGTTCCTCTACGGCGGCAATGCCGATTACATCGACGCGCTCTATGCCCGCTACAAGGAGGACCAGAGTTCCGTCGATCCTGAGTGGCGCGACTTCTTCGCCGGCCTGAAGGACGACGCCGGCGATGTTCGCAGGAACGCCGAAGGCGCCTCCTGGGCGAAGCCGAACTGGCCGTTGGTCGCCAACGGCGAACTGGTCTCCGCCCTGGATGGCGACTGGGGCCAGGTCGAGAAGCACATCGACACCAAGGTCCGGGCCAAGGCCGCCGAAAAGGCGGTCGGGCTGACCGAGGACCAGGTGCACCAGGCGACGCGCGATTCCGTGCGCGCGCTGATGATGATCCGCGCCTACCGCATGCGCGGCCATCTGCACGCCAATCTCGACCCGCTCGGCATCGCCAAGCCGCTCGAGGACTACAACGAGCTGTCGCCGGAGAACTACGGTTTCACCGCCGCCGACTACGACCGGCCGATCTTCATCGACAACGTGCTCGGCCTGGAGTTCGCCACCATCCGGCAGATGCTGGACATCCTGACGCGCACCTATTGCTCGACGCTGGGCGTCGAGTTCATGCACATCTCCGATCCGCAGGAGAAGGGCTGGATCCAGGCCCGCATCGAGGGGCCGGACAAGGCGATCACCTTCACCTCGCAGGGCAAGAAGGCGATCCTGCAGAAGCTGATCGAGGCCGAAGGCTTCGAGCAGTTCATCGACGTCAAGTACAAGGGCACCAAGCGATTCGGCCTCGACGGCGGCGAGGCGCTGATCCCGGCGCTCGAGCAGATCATGAAGCGCGGCGGCGCCATGGGCCTCAAGGAGATCGTTCTGGGCATGGCCCATCGCGGCCGCCTCAACGTGCTCACCAACGTCATGGCGAAGCCCCACCGCGCGGTCTTCCACGAGTTCAAGGGCGGCTCCTACGCCCCGGACGACGTCGAAGGCTCGGGCGACGTCAAGTACCATCTCGGCGCCTCGTCGGACCGCGAGTTCGACGGCAACAAGGTGCACCTGTCGCTGACAGCGAACCCGTCCCATCTCGAGATCGTTGACCCGGTGGTGATGGGCAAGGCGCGCGCCAAGCAGGACCAGCTCTTCGGCCGCAAGCGCGAGGAACTGGTGCCGCTGGAGGAGCGCGCCAAGGTGCTGCCGCTGCTGATCCACGGCGACGCCGCTTTCGCCGGCCAGGGTGTCATCGCCGAAATCCTCGGGCTTTCCGGCCTGCGCGGCCACCGCGTCGCCGGCACGCTGCATTTCATCATCAACAACCAGATCGGCTTCACGACCAATCCGCGGTTCTCGCGCTCGTCGCCCTACCCGTCCGACGTCGCCAAGATGATCGAGGCGCCGATCTTCCATGTGAACGGCGACGACCCCGAGGCCGTCGTGTTCGCCGCCAAGGTGGCGACCGAATTCCGCATGACGTTCCACAAGCCGGTGGTCGTCGACATGTTCTGCTACCGCCGCTTCGGCCACAACGAGGGCGACGAACCGGCCTTCACCCAGCCGATCATGTACCGCAACATCCGCACCCATAAGACTGCGGTGCAGATCTACGGCGAGAAACTGATCGCCGAGGGGCTGATCACCAAGGACGAGTTCGACCGCATGAAGGCGGACTGGCGCGCGCGGCTCGAATCGGAGTTCGAGGTGGGGCAGGCCTACAAGCCGAACAAGGCCGACTGGCTGGACGGCGCCTGGTCGGGCCTGCGCACCGCCGACAACCAGGACGAGACGCGTCGCGGCAAGACTGCCGTGCCGCTGAAGCAGCTCAAGGACCTCGGCCGCAAGATCACCGAGATCCCGAAGGATTTCGAGGCGCACAAGACCATCGTCCGCTTCATGGAAAACCGCCGCCAGTCGATCGATTCCGGCGAGGGCATCGACTGGTCGACGGCTGAGGCGCTGGCTTTCGGCGCGATCCTCACCGACGGCAATCCGATCCGCCTCTCCGGGCAGGATTCCGAGCGCGGCACGTTCTCGCAGCGCCACTCGGTACTCTACGACCAGCGTGACGAAACCCGCTACATCCCGCTGAACAATCTTTCTGCCGCGCAGGCCGGCTACGAGGTCATCAACTCGATGCTGTCGGAAGAGGCCGTGCTTGGCTTCGAATACGGCTATTCGCTTGCCGAGCCGAAGGCGCTGGTGCTGTGGGAAGCGCAGTTCGGCGACTTCGCCAACGGTGCGCAGGTCGTGTTCGACCAGTTCATCTCGTCGGGCGAGCGCAAGTGGCTGCGGATGTCGGGCCTCGTCTGCCTGCTGCCGCACGGCTACGAAGGCCAGGGGCCGGAGCATTCCTCGGCGCGGCTGGAGCGCTTCCTGCAGCTCTGCGCCGAAGACAACATGCAGGTCGCCAACGTCACGACGCCGGCTAACTATTTCCACATCCTGCGCCGGCAGCTGAAGCGCGACTTCCGCAAGCCGCTGATCCTGATGACGCCGAAGTCGCTGCTGCGCCACAAGCGAGCGGTATCGACGCTGGCCGAGATGGCGGGCGAATCGACCTTCCACCGCCTGCTCTGGGACGATGCCCAGATGCTGCCGAACCAGGCGATCAAGCTGGTGAAGGATTCGAAGATCCGGCGCGTCGTGCTGTGCTCGGGCAAGGTCTACTACGACCTCTACGAGGAGCGCGAGAAGCGCGGCATCAACGACATCTACCTGCTGCGCATCGAGCAGCTCTATCCGGTGCCGGCCAAGGCGCTGATCACGGAGCTGTCGCGCTTCCGCAACGCCGAGATGGTGTGGTGCCAGGAGGAGCCCAAGAACATGGGCGCTTGGTCGTTCATCGACCCGTATCTGGAGTGGGTGCTCGCCCATATCGACGCCAAGCACCAGCGCGTGCGCTACACCGGCCGGCCGGCGTCGGCGTCGCCGGCGACCGGTCTGATGTCCAAGCACCTGGCGCAGCTTTCCGCGCTGCTGGAAGACTCGCTGGGAGAATGATGGGGCGATGGCCTACTTCCACCTCAAGCTGGTCCCGCCGCGCCCGACGTTTCCGTTCGATATAACGGATGCCGAGCGCGAGGCGATGGGCCGCCATTCCCAGTACTGGCGCGGTCTCGCCGAGGCCGGAACCGCGATCGCGGTCGGCCCGGTGTTCGCCGAGGACGGCGCCTTCGGGCTGGTCGTCCTCGAGGCGGATTCACTCGAGGCAGCACAGGCGATCGGCGATGCCGACCCGGTGATCCAAGCGGATCTCGGCCTGCGTTTCGTCGCATCCAGCATGCCCTCCATCATCCTGAGACAGAACTGAGGCGCCGCAGGCGCGAGCGAACGAGGCAGGCAAGAGCATGGCTACCGAAATCCGCGTCCCGACCCTCGGGGAATCGGTTACCGAAGCGACCATCGGCAAGTGGTTCAAGAAGGTGGGCGACGCCATCGCCGCCGACGAGCCGCTGGTCGAGCTCGAGACCGACAAGGTGACGGTCGAAGTGCCGGCGCCGTCGGCCGGGACCCTTCAGGAGATCGCCGCCGCCGAAGGCGATACGGTCGCCGTCGGCGCCCTGCTCGGGTCGATCGGCGCGGCCGGTGCGAAGGCGGCGCCCGCCAAGCCGCAGGCCGTCGCACAGGCGAGCGGCGGGGCCGCAGCGTCGACGGTTGCCGAAGCCGTCGCCAAGACCGCCAAGATCGCCGGCGAACCTCCGGTCGAGGAGCGCAGGATGCCGCCTTCGCCGTCGGCCGCCAAGCTGCTGGCCGAGGCCAATGTCGCGGTCGACGAGGTCCAGGGCTCGGGCAAGCGTGGCCAGGTGCTGAAGGGCGATGTGCTCGACGCCATCGCGCGCGGCGCTCCGTCGGAGCCGGCGGGCGTACCGGCCGCCCCAGCCCCGGCACCCGCCGCTGCCGTCGCCGTTCGCGCCCCCTCCGCCGTCGGCGACGAGGCCCGCGAGGAACGCGTGCGGATGACCAAGCTGCGCCAGACGATTGCGCGGCGGCTTAAAGAAGCGCAGTCGACCGCCGCCATGCTCACCACCTTCAACGAGGTGGACATGAAGGCGGTGATGGACCTGCGCAACAAGTACAAGGATATCTTCGAGAAGAAGCACGGCGTGAAGCTCGGCTTCATGGGCTTCTTCACCAAGGCAGTGTGCCATGCGCTGAAGGAAATCCCGGCTGTGAACGCCGAGATCGACGGCACCGATATCATCTACAAGAACTTCGCCCACATCGGCGTCGCCGTCGGTACCGACAAGGGCCTGGTCGTGCCGGTCGTGCGCGACGCCGACCGCATGTCCATTGCCGAGATCGAGAAGGAGATCGGCCGGCTTGGCCTTGCCGCCCGCGACGGCAAGCTCGGGGTCGCCGACATGCAGGGCGGCACCTTCACCATCTCGAACGGCGGCGTCTACGGCTCGCTGATGTCGACGCCGATCCTCAACGCCCCGCAGTCCGGTATCCTCGGCATGCACAAGATCCAGGAGCGCCCGGTGGTGGTCGGCGGCCAGATCGTCATCCGTCCGATGATGTACCTGGCGCTCAGCTACGACCACCGAATCGTCGACGGCAAGGAAGCGGTCACCTTCCTCGTCCGCGTCAAGGAAACGCTGGAGGATCCCGAGCGGCTGGTGCTCGATCTGTGATCGGCCGCGAATTTTCGGGGGACCTGTCGATACGGAAGGTGACGGCGCGACATAGGCGTGTAACGTCCAACACTGGCGCCGCGGGTGCCACGACAGAGGGATAGACCATGGAATCCGTCGCAGCATCTACCGAAATCACAGTCCTCGTCTGGAGCGCCGTGCTCCTTCTGGTCCAGGTCATCGCGCAGGCGACGGCCTCGTCCGACCTCGGCCCGACCTATCTGTTCAGCCCGCGCGACGAGGTGCGCGAATCAAAGAGCGTGGTGGCGCGGCGCCTCTACCGGGCGCTGAGGAACCTGCTTGAGACCTATCCGGCCTTCATTGCGCTGACCCTCGCGCTGGTCGTCAGCGGCAAGACCGGCGGCATCGCCGCCACCGGCGCCTGGATCTGGCTGATCGCCCGCGTCCTCTATGTGATCATCTACGCCGCCGGCATCCCGGTGGTGCGCACGCTGGTCTGGCTCGCTTCCATCATCGGACTCATCCTGATGGTGGTCAGGCTGCTGGGCTGAGGACCGCCTTGCGTTCCCGACAGCGCCGTGGCGCCCTTCTTGTCCTGAGCCTGGCGCTGTCGTTTCCGGCCGGAGGGGCATCAGCCGCCTGCCCCATCGAACTCGCGGTCTACAAAGACCGCGACTCGATTTCCGGCATCGACTTCCGCCCTGCTGGCCAGGGGGCGACCGTCACCAACACATTTCGCATGAACATCGGCGAACGCGGCTTCGACGGCTTCGTCATGTGGACGGAAGACGTGGCGCGCCCCTACGCCATGGTGACCCACAACTGCCCCGAGGGCGACGTGACCGGCGAGGAAATCGCCGCATGCACGCTCTGGGAGGGCGTCGTCTATTCGATCGACGCCGCCGGCAAGGTCGGGCTGCTGCCGCGCGAAGGCGAGACGGCGCCACAGGGCTTGCTGTTTCCCGACCTCGCCCGGCTCATGCGGCTTTCGCCTGCCTACACCGCCGCCGGCCTGACGGCGGTGCCTTTCGACGCTTTCGAACTCAGCGGGTGCCAGGAATGAACGACGGCAAGGTTCTCCTCGTCACCGGGGGCTCGCGCGGCATCGGCGCCGAGATCGCGCTGCAGGGTGCGCGAGACGGCTATCGTGTCGCGGTGAACTTTGCCTCGCACGAGAAGGCGGCGGCCGGCGTGGTCGACGCCATCGTCAGCGGTGGAGGCGACGCTTTCGCGGTGCAGGGCGACGTCGGCAGCGAGGCCGACGTGCTGGCGATGTTTTCCGCCATCGACAGCCGCTTCGGCAGGCTCGATGCGCTCGCCAACAATGCCGGCGTGGTCGGCCACAAGTCGCGCCTCGAAGACATGGATCTCGCCCGGCTTGAATGGGTCATACGCATCAACGTCATCGGCTCGATCCTGTGCGCCCGCGAAGCTGTGAAGCGCATGTCGACCCGGCATGGCGGCGCCGGCGGGGTCATCGTGAACATGTCCTCCGTCGCCGCCGAACTCGGCGCCGCGGGTGTCTATGTCGACTACGCCGCCTCGAAGGGCGCAATCGATTCGCTGACCATCGGGCTGGCGCGCGAGGTCGCGGCCGAGGGTATCCGCGTCAACGGCGTGCGCCCCGGCATCATCGATACCGAGATCCACGCCACCACCGGCATGCCCAACCGGGTTGCCGAGGTCGCCTCGACGATCCCGATGCGGCGCGGCGGCAGCGCAGCCGAGGTCGCCGCGGCCGTGATCTGGCTGTTGTCCGACCAGGCGTCTTATGTGACGGGCGCCACGCTTGCCGTCAGCGGCGGCCGCTGAGAGAAACAGGAGTATCGGCGCATGAGCTATGATGTGGTCGTCATCGGCAGCGGACCGGGCGGGTATGTGTGCGCCATAAAGGCCGCGCAGCTTGGCCTCAAGGTCGCGGTGGTGGAGAAGCGCGCCACCTACGGCGGCACCTGCCTCAACATCGGCTGCATTCCCTCGAAGGCGCTGCTCTACGCCTCCGAAATGCTGGCGGAGGCCGAGCACAGTTTCGGTCAGCTCGGCGTCGTCGTCGGCAAGCCGAAGGCGGATCTGGTGACAATGATGGCGCACAAGGACGCCACGGTGGCCTCCAACGTCAACGGCGTCGCGTTCCTGTTCAAGAAGAACAAGATCGATGGCATCCGCGGCACCGGCCGCATCCTTGGGCCAGGCAAGGTCGCGGTGACGGCCGACGACGGCAAGGTGACCGAGGTCGAAGGCAAGGCGATCGTGATCGCCACCGGCTCGGACGTCGCCGGCATTCCGGGCGTCAAGGTCGACATCGACGAGAAGGTGATCGTGTCCTCGACCGGCGCGCTGGAGTTCGCCAAGGTGCCGGGCAGCCTGGTCGTGGTCGGCGGCGGCGTGATCGGACTGGAACTCGGCTCGGTGTGGGCACGCCTCGGCAGCAAGGTCACGGTGGTCGAGTATCTCGACACCATTCTCGGCGGCATGGATGGCGAGGTGGCGAAGCAGGCGCAGCGCCTGCTCGCCAAGCAGGGGCTGGCGTTCCATCTCGGCGCCAAGGTTACCGGCGTCGAGAAGGCAAAGAAGGGGGCAAAGGTCACTTTCGAGTCGGTGAAGGGCGGGGAGGCCCAGACCATCGAGGCCGATGCCGTGCTGATCGCCACCGGGCGCCGGGCCTACACCGACAAGCTTGGGCTCGCCGAGGCTGGCGTGGCGGTCGACGAGCGCGGCCGGGTCAAGACCGACAGCCATTTCCGCACCAATGTCGACGGCATCTATGCCATCGGCGACGCGATCGCCGGGCCGATGTTGGCGCACAAGGCCGAGGACGAGGGTGTCGCCGTCGCCGAGATTCTCGCCGGGCAGGCGGGTCACGTGAACTACGACGTTATTCCGAGCGTGGTCTACACCAGCCCGGAGATCGCGTCGGTGGGCAAGACCGAGGAGGAGCTGAAGAAGGCCGGCATCGAATACAAGGTCGGCAAATTCCCCTTCACGGCCAACGGCCGCGCCCGTGCCATGCTGGCCACCGACGGCTTCGTGAAGATTCTTGCAGACAAGAAGACGGATCGCGTGCTGGGAGCCCACATCGTTGGGCGCAGCGCCGGCGAGCTGATCCAGGAAGCCTCGGTGCTGATGGAATTCGGCGGCTCGGCCGAGGATCTGGCCCGCACCTGCCATCCGCACCCGACGCTGTCGGAGGCGGTCAAGGAGGCCGCGCTCGCGGCCTTCTTCAAGTCGATCCATATCTGACCGGCGATGCGATTGGTGTAATTCAACCTCACCCCCTCCGGCCCTACGGGCCACCTCCCCCAATCGAGGGGGAGGAGACCGGATAACCTCGCGCCTTTCCCTCCCCTCGATGGGGAGGGTGCCGAGCGAAGCGAGGCGGGTGGGGTGCAATCTGAAGATCAGGTCTTCGACACGCCCTTGCCGCGGGGTCCGTAGCCCGAAAATCGCTTGCGCACCCGTTCGATCTCGTCGTCCTCCAGAACCACCGGCGTGCCGAACTGGCGGGCGATGATGTACTGGTGGGCCAGCGTTTCCACCTCGCAGGCGAGCCACAGCGCCCGCCGCAGGGTCGGCGCACAGGCGATCAGCCCGTGGTTGGCAAGCAGGCAGGCGTTGCGATCCTCGAGCGCGGCCAGCGCATTCGTGGAAAGCTCGGCGGTGCCGTAGGTGGCATAATCGGCGCAGCGGATCGTCGGCCCGCCGGCCGCCGCAATCATGTAGTGCACGGCCGGTATCGTCTCGCGCGTGATCGCGATCGCCGTGCAGTGCAGCGGATGCGCATGCACCACCGCGTTGAACTCCGGCCGGTTCTTCAGGATGTCGAGGTGGAAGCGCCATTCGGACGACGGCGTGTTGGCCCCGGTCGGCGTGCCGTCCATGGCCAGCATCACGATGTCCTCAGGCGCCATGGTGTCGTAGGCCAGGCCTGAAGGGGTGATCAGCAGCCCGTCCTTCCAGCGTGCGCTGACATTGCCGGACGTGCCCTGGTTGATGCCGCGCCGGTCCATGGCAAGGCAGGTCGCCACGATTTCCTTGCGCAGCGCATATTCGGCATCGTCCATCGTCCGGCTCCGGCATCGTCCTTGCGGGGTCGCTTGTGTACCGGGCCGGCGGCGAGATCAAGACGCCGCTGCGCATCGCCTAAGAGCAGAACGGCCCGCCGAGGCGGGCCGTTCACGAACCAAGTGTCAGACTGCGTTACTGTGCCGGCGCAGGCTGTGCCGGCGCGGGAGCCGGAACGTTGGGCGCCGCCGGAGTTGCCGGAGCCGCATCGGTGGCAGGCGCCGTTGCCTCCCCGGCCGGCGCCGCCGGGGCGGGAGCTTCCGCCGTGGGCGCGGCAGGAGTGGCGTCGGTCGTCGGCTGGGTTTCGGTCACGGTCGGCGCATTGACGGCCGCGGGGACATTGTCGCCGCCCGGGGCGAACAGGAAGTAGGCGAGAATCGCCAGAACCGCGATGACGCCGGCAACCACGACACCGGTATTTCTGCTGCGCGACTCCACATAGCTGCGGTTGTCGACCAGCGGCGGGCCTTCGAGGTTCGGCTGGATCGGGGCGCCGGCAGGCGCCAGCGGATCGAGCGGATCGAGGTTGACCGACGCCGCGGGGTTGACTGGCCGCGGTCGGGCCTCGGTGGGATCGATCGTGTTTGCAGGATTGGCCATGGAACCATCTCCGTCAGATTGCGATGGTTCAACAACGCGCAATCGCCGGATCGGTTTCACCGGCCTTGCCTAGCCTTGCTGTTAGCTCCCGTCAGAGGCGCATCGCGCCGGGGCCATCCACAAGCTTTTCACGGTCAGTCAACGGACTCGGCAGGAGCTTGCTGATTGGGAAGCTGGCCTTCCGGCGCGGCCTGGTCGGGCGTCGACATCGGCAGCCTCTTGGCGTCAACACTGGCGACCGTCTGCGTGTCGAGCGACGCCGAATCGTGGAAGGGGCAGGCGAGTGCGCCGGACGCGCCGAGCGCAAGGGCGGCAACTGCAACGAGAACACGGGTCATGTTCGTCTCCTTCGCTGAGGATGCCGCAAGGTAACAGACGCCGCCGCGACGGCAAATCACGCTTTGTGTGATCACCGCTCAGTCGGCTTCGGTGACGCTGAAACCCTGCTTGCGCAGAAGCGCGATAAGCCCCTCGTCGCCCGGCAGATGCAGCGCCCCGACGGCAACGAAGGCGCCGCCGCGTTCGAGGATCGGCACGGCATGCGCCACCATGTTGTGGTTGCGGGTGGTTACCATCGTCTCTTCGAACTCGGCGTAGCCTGCTTTGTCGTCCTCGTCGTTCGGCAGCACGGCGCGGAACAGCGGCCAGAACATGCCGGTGTCCTCGCGCTCGTAGAGCACGATCATCGTTTCTACGACATCTTCCATGCGATCGCCGAGCTTCAGCGTCTCGACCAGGCCCTTGAGGTGAAAATCCATCGGCAGCGAGGCCATGGCGCCAAGCTGGTCGGCGACCGTCTCCAGGCCTTCCAGCGTCTTGCCGGAGGCCTTGGCTTCCTCGGCGAGCTTGACGTCCAGCACGAGCGCGCCCTCGGCCTTGCGCGCCATCTCGCAAGCAGGCAGCGCGACGATGGCGGCGAGCATCCACGGCTTCATCTTGATGACGGAAGCAAGCGGAATGCCGCGCTCGGCCAGCGCTTTTTCGGCGACCGCGGCATCGGTCGGCGACAGCAGCGAGGTCAGCGTCGTGCTGTCGGTGAACATCATCAGGTCCGGCTTGGCCATCATCGCGGCCATCATCTTCGACTGGTCGAGAATCTCCGTCGTCTCGATGACGACGGTTCCCGACTGGTCGAACGCGGCCTGTGCCTCCGAAGTCAGCGCGGTCACGCGCGGATCGGTCATGTGCATGGTGCCTAACAGCCATGACGGCGCAAGGCCCGGCTTGTCGATCCGCCACAGCAGGCCCTTGCCGTTCGGCGTGGCCGCCGCCTCCGCCTCGATCTTGGCGAGCAGCGCGGGATTGTCGCGCGCGATGTCGGCCAGCATGTCGTGGCCGCCGCAGGCTTTTGCCTCGGCGCGGGCCTGGCTCATCGCCATGGTGGCGACGATCAGGAAGGAGATGAAGAACAGGAGGTTGGCGGCAATCACCAGCCGCAGCGCCAGCAGCGCGGCACGATCGGCAAGGGCGACGGCACGGGACATGCCTGAGATCTAGCCCGCAAATGCGGCGAAACCGTTAATTCGGGCGTAGCGATTCAACGCTTCGCCGGAACATAGACCTCGATGGCGCCGGGATGTACGAGAAACTTCGCCGGCGTCTGGGTGACGATCTCGCCGTCCGCGTTGATGGGCGCCGGCTGGCGGGTGTGCAGTTCGAACTGCTTGCAGCGCGCCGTGCGCACCTCGTCCCAAGCGCCGTGCGTTCCGGCCCGGAATGAGCGAAGCATCAGTGCGAGCTTCCAGACGTTGGAGAATTCCAGGCTGTATAGATCGAGATAGCCGTCGTCGATCTCGGCGTCGGCGGCTACCACATTGCCGCCGCCATAGTGCCGGCCGTTGCCCACGGAGACCTGATAAGTGCGAACCCGAAAGGTCTCCCCTTCCCGCGAGATGACCGCACTGAACGGCCTGGCCCTCGACAGCACCTTCATCGCCGAGAACGCATAGCTCAGCCGGCCCCAGCGGCGCTTCGTCTCCGGGCGGAGGCCTTCCGCGAGCTGGGTGCTCAAGCCGACACTCGCCACGTTGAAGAAGCCGTGTCCGTTGACCGAGCCGATGTCGATGCGCCGTTTCGCGCCCTCCGCGATCACGTCCGCGGCCCGAGCGATATCCGTGGGGACGCCGAGCGTACGGGCAAGGTCGTTGGCGGTGCCGAGCGGAATGATGCCCATCGGCAGGCCGCTTTCCATCACCGCCATCGCCGCCGACGAGACGGTGCCGTCGCCCCCGCAGACGATCAGGCAATCGGCCGAGTCGCGCAGGCGCGTGATGTCGCGCGCGATCTCGGGGAGCGCGAAGAAGGATTCGACGCTCACATCGACGCCGCCGGCGCCGAGGCGGGTGGTGATGGTGTCGAGCGACTCCTGCCCGCGGCGCGCCTTGGGATTGACCAGGAGCAGCGCGCGCCGGCGGCCGGCCACGCCGGCATCTGCCGAATCCGGACTGGATTTGTCTGCCTGCAATCGACGCTCCTGCGTTGCGGCCCGCTATGTCGGCCGTGTCTCAGATGGGCGTCGCCGCCCGTTTCGCCAACCGCTGACGAAGACTTGACCGCCGCTCCGGACGCGTCAGGCCTTGCGCCGCAGCGGCGCCAACGCCTCGGCCCAGCGCTTCAGTTCGTCAAGCATGGTGGTCGCGGCGGCCACCTGCACATCCTTCGCGTGGAAGACGCCGTCGCGAATCTGTTCGCCGGGCATGTTGATGACCACGGCCTCCGGGAGCGGCACCACCTTGATGCCGGAAAGGATAGGCTTGGTCGCCTGCACCGCCCGCAGGCCGCCCGACACGCCGCCATAGCTGACGAAGCCGGCCGGCTTGTAGGCCCACTCGTGCAGAACGTAGTCGATGGCGTTGAGCAGCGCCGGCGTTGGCGCGTGGTTATATTCCGGCGTCACCAGCACGAAGGCGTCGGCTGCGTCGACGCTCTCGCTCCAGCGCTTCGTGTGGGCATGCTCGTACTGTCTCAGCCGCGGGTGGCGCGGTTCGTCGTAGAGCGGCAGTCCGAACTCCACCAGGTCGACGAGATGGACGTCGAAAGCGCCATGGGCCTTGGCAGCCTCGTGGGCCCAGCGGCCGACCGGGAGCCCGACGCGGCCGGGCCGCGTGCTTGCGATGATGACGTTGAGGCGCATGGCGTGGCTTCCCCTCTGAACAACCTGCCGCCTCATATCGAGCGGCAATCGCCGCCGACAAGAGGGCACCCCCCGGTAACCGGCCGGCGATTGCCAGCGAGCGCCACGCGGCCTACTGATGAGTCGATACAAGGGGCAAGCGCGATGACCCAGGCATCGGCCCGTGAACAAGGCCGCCCCGACGCCCGGCCGCCCGACATTACGCAGGGCGTTGCACGGACGGAGGCCGGCGCGGTCCTTGGCATCGACCTCGGCGCCATCCGCGAGAATTTTCGCCGGCTGAAACGCCGGCTCGGCCGCGCCGCATGCGGCGGCGTTGCCAAGGCGGATGCCTACGGCCTCGGAGTTGCGCCGGTGTGCATTGCGCTCGCGCGCGAAGGCTGCGCGGCCTTCTTCGTGGCGCATTGCGCGGAGGGCGTGACGCTGCGCGCCGCACTCGGCGCCGGGCCGGAGATCTACGTGCTCAACGGGCTTTTCGACGGCGCCGAGCCGGTTGCCATCGGCGCCGGGCTCACCCCCGTACTCAACAGCCCGGAGCAGCTCAAGGCATGGCGTGCCGCGGCCGGGAAAAATGCGCCGGCGGCCCTGCAGGTCGATACGGGCATGGCCCGCATCGGCATGGCGCCGGCCGATTTTGCCGAACTGACCGACGCCGACCTCGCCGGCCTCGACCTGAAGCTGGTGATGAGTCACCTCGCCTGCGCCGACGAGCCGGACAATCCGGCCAATGGCGCGCAGCGGCGTTCCTTCCAGGCCGCGCGGGCGCGGTTCCCGCAGGTGCCCGCCTCGCTCGCCAATTCCTCCGGCATTTTTCTAGGGCGCGAGTATCACTTTGACCTCGCCCGGCCGGGCGCGGCGCTCTACGGCGTCAACCCGACGCCCGGTGCCGCCAACCCGATGGCGCCGGTGGTGAGGCTTGAAGCCAAGGTGATCCAGACCCGCACGCTGCCGCCCTATGCCGGCGTCGGCTACGGCCACGCCTTCCACACCACCGGCACGCAGCGCGTCGCAACCATCGCGCTCGGCTATGCCGACGGCTGGCACCGTCGCACGGGCGGCGCGGCCTGGTTCGAGGAGACGCGCCTGCCGATCCTCGGCCGCGTCTCGATGGACAGCATCATCCTCGATGTCTCGGCGCTGCCGGCGGGCATGCCGAGGCCCGGAGATCTGGTCGAGATGATCGGCCCGCACCAGGGTGTCGACGCCGTGGCGGAAGCAGGCGGAACCATCGGCTACGAGGTGCTCACCTCGCTCGCGAACCGCTTCCATCGCATCTATTCGGGGGGCTGACGAGGGCATGCGCATACTCATCCTGGGCAGTGGCGTGATCGGCGTCACCGCCGCCTGGTACCTTTCGCAGGCCGGGCACGAGGTCGAAGTGGTCGACCGCCAGGCCGGGCCGGCGCTGGAGACCAGCTTCGCCAATGCCGGCGAGGTCTCGCCCGGCTATTCCTCGCCATGGGCGGGACCGGGCGTGCCGGTGAAGGCGATCAAGTGGCTCACCATGCGCCATGGTCCGCTGGTGATCCGCCCGGTGATGGACCCAGCGATGTGGCGCTGGGTGCTGATGATGCTCGCCAACTGCACCTCGGCCCGCTACGCGGTGAACAAGGCGCGCATGGTGCCGATTGCCGAATACAGCCGCGACTGCCTGAAGGCGCTGCGCGCCGAGACAGGCATTGCCTATGACGACCGCGCACAGGGCACACTGCAGCTTTTTCGCACCCAGAAGCAGGTCGACGGCACGGCCGGCGACATTGCTGTGCTGAAACAGTTTGGCGTGCCATACGAGGTGCTGGATCCGGCCGGCTGCATCGCGGCGGAGCCCGCGCTTTCAACCGTGCGGGAAAAATTCAAGGGCGGTCTGCGGCTGCCCGGCGACGAGACCGGCGACTGCAAGATTTTCACCGAGCGCCTGGCCGCGATGGCGGCGGAAAAGGGCGTGAAATTCCGCTTCGGAACGACGATCCAGCGTATCGAGACCGAGGCCGGCCGCGTGACCGGCGTTGCCACCAGCGCCGGCCGCCTCACCGCCGATGCCTATGTGCTGGCGCTCGGCAGCCATTCGCCCATTCTGGCAAGGCCGCTGGGCATCTCGCTGCCGGTCTATCCGATCAAGGGCTACTCGATCACCGTGCCGATCACGGAGCCGTCGGGGGCGCCGGAATCGACCGTCATGGACGAGACCTACAAGGTTGCGATCACCCGCCTCGGCGACCGCATCCGCGCCGGCGGCACCGCCGAGATCGCCGGCTACGACATGCGCCTGCACGCCGCGCGCCGGGCGACGCTGGAGCATTCGGTCGGCGATCTTTTTCCGCGGGGCGGCAGGCTGAAGGACGCGACCTTCTGGTGCGGCCTGCGCCCGATGACGCCGGACGGTCCGCCGATCATCGGCAAGGCGAGGTTCGACAACCTTTATCTCAACACCGGCCACGGCACGCTTGGCTGGACGATGAGCTGCGGCTCCGGCCGCGTCCTCGCCGACCTGATTTCGGGAAAAAAGCCCGACATCGACACCATGCAGCTCGGCCTGTCGCGATACAGCTGAACCACCTCATAATAGCACTCCCGCCCATGACAGATGGCTGGAGCAGCCAGCGCATCGCATACGCAACCGAAAGTGAGCCACAATGACGATCGAAAGCCGCTTCGCCGAACTCGACGGCGTAACCCTTCATTACCTGACAGCTGGCGCAGGTGACCCCGTCATTCTGCTCCACGGCTATGCGCAGAACAGCCACATGTGGCGGCCGCTTATCGACAAGCTCGCCAGCACGCATCTGGTGATCGCGCCGGATTTGCGTGGTTTCGGCCAGTCGAGCAAGCCGGAAGCAGGCTACGACAAGAAGACGATGGCGCAGGACATCCACGCACTGGCAAAGTCGCTTGGCCTCGCCAGGGCGGGTGTCGCCGGACACGACATCGGCCTGATGGTCGCCTACGCCTACGCGGCGCAATATCCCGCCGCCGTCTCGCGGATCGCGCTGATGGATGCATTCCTTCCTGGCGTCGGTGACTGGACGAAAGTCTGGCTGCTGCGCGACCTCTGGCATTTCCACTTCTACGGCAAGACGCCGCTGGCGCTGGTCGAGGGTCGGGAGCGCATCTACTTCGAGCATTTCTGGAACGATTTTGCCGCCGATCCTGCCCATTCGGTCTCGGAGGCCGACCGTCAGTTCTATGCCGCATCCTACGCGCAGCCGGGCGCGATGCGGGCCGGCTTCGAAGTCTTTCGCGCATTCGAGCAGGACGGCAAGGATTTTCCCGCCTTTGCTACGAAGAAGCTGACCATGCCGATGCTCGTTCTCTCGGGCGAGAAGGCCGGCGGCCAGTTCCTGATCGATCAGGGCCGAATGGTGGCCGACAATGTCGAAGGCGTCATCGTGAAAGGGTCCGGTCATTGGATGATCGACGAGGCGCCCGACCAGACGATCCCGGCGCTGCTCCGCTTTTTCGGCTGAGAGTGGGCGCCCTCCCTCCCCTCGAGGGGAGGGAACCGCCGGCGCTACAAAAACATCGCGCGCTCGCGTTCCACCGCCTCGGCAATGAAGCTTGTCACCGCCTGCACGCGCCGCAGCCCGCGCATGCTCTCGTGATAGACCAGCCAGTAGGCGCGGCGGATCGGCGCGATGGTGTTGACCGGCACCAGGTCGGGCGCGGCGCGCGCCACGAAGGTGTGCAGGATGCCGATGCCGGCGCCCGAGCGCACCGCCTCGACCTGGCCGAGCGCGGAGGAAATCATGAAGGCGGCGTCCCAGTCCGGGCTGAACTCGGCGGCATAGTCCAGCGAGGCGTTGATCACCAGGTCCGGCACGTAGCCCAGCAGCCTGTGGTCGGCCAGGCCTTCCGCGGAATCGGGGAGCCCGTGCTCGCTTGCGTAGGCGCGCGAGGCAAAAAGACCGAGCGAATAGTCCACCAGCTTCACCGCCACCAGCCGGCCTTCGGTCGGCCGCTCGACGGTGATCGCGATGTCAGCCTCCCGCCGCGAAAGCGAGAACGAGCGCGGCACCGGCACCAGCTGGATCCGCAGTTCGGGATGTTGCGCCGTGAGTTGGCCGAGCCGCGGCGCGAGGAAGGCGACGCCGAACCCGTCCGGCGCACCGATCCGCACCGTGCCCGACACGGCGTCGCCCTCGCCCGCCACTTCGGCGCGGGCGGCGATCATGTCCGCCTCCATCCGCTCGGCGATCGCCAGAAAGCGCTCGCCGGCGGCGGTCAGCTCGCTGCCGGTGGTGAGCCGGCGAAACAGCTTTGCCCGCAGAGCCTCCTCCAGCGCGGCGATACGGCGCGAGACGGTCGCGTGGTTGAGGTCGAGCCGCTTCGCCGCGCCGAGAATCTGCCCGGCGCGGGCCACGGCAAGAAAGATGCGGACGTCGTCCCAGTTCATTGGGGCGGCATCTGCTTTGCTCGGGCCGCGTTCCTTCGCACCCCCCTCTGGCCTGCCGGCCATCTCCCCCACAAGGAGGGAGATTGGCTGTCATGTCCGCTTTCGCCAATCGCCAATGCTGCAGAAAAGGCGCGATGGGCAAAGCTGCCAATCTCCCCCCTTGCGGGGGAGATGTCCGGCAGGACAGAGGGGGGTGGGAGGGACCGCAACCATCGACACCTAGGCAGAAAGCCACTTTGCGTAAAACCACACACCCTTCGTCCTGTCCATCAAATCCTGCACAACGGCTGCTCTTTCCCTCGCGTTGCAATGACGCCGCGGAAGCGGGAGAATACGACCATCCGAAAAAAGGGAGAGAAACGATGCTGGACTACGGTCATTTCATCGGCGGCAAGCGCGTCGCCGGCACCAGCGGACGCAGCCAGGACGTCATGCAGCCCATGGACGGCACCGTCCGCGCCAGGGTGGCGCTGGCGTCCAGGGCCGAGCTGCGCGCCGCCGTCGAGAACGCCAAGGCGGCGCAGCCGGCCTGGGCCGCCACCAACCCGCAGCGCCGCGTGCGCGTGCTGATGAAGTTTCTGGACCTGGTCAACCAGGAATATGACGCGCTGGCCGACATCCTGGCGCGCGAGCACGGCAAGACCATCGCCGACGCCAAGGGCGACATCCAGCGCGGCCTCGAAGTGGTCGAGGTCTGCATCGGCGCGCCGCACCTGATGAAGGGCGAGTTCACCGACGGCGCCGGCCCCGGCATCGATGTCTATTCCATGCGCCAGCCGCTCGGCGTGGTCGCCGGCATCACCCCGTTCAACTTCCCGGCCATGATCCCGCTGTGGAAGATCGCGCCGGCCATCGCGGTCGGCAATTCCTACGTGCTGAAGCCGTCGGAGCGTGATCCGGGCGTGCCGTTGCGCATCGCCGAACTGTTCATCGAGGCGGGACTGCCGGCCGGCGTGCTCAACGTCGTCAACGGCGACAAGGAAGTGGTGGACGCCATCCTCGACGACCAGGACATCAAGGCCGTCGGCTTCGTCGGCTCGACGCCGATCGCACAGTACATCTATTCGCGCGCCACCGCGAACGGCAAGCGCGCGCAGTGCTTCGGCGGCGCCAAGAACCACATGATCATCATGCCTGACGCCGACATGGACCAGACGGTCGACGCCCTTATCGGCGCCGGCTACGGCTCGGCCGGCGAGCGCTGCATGGCGATATCCGTCGCCGTGCCGGTCGGCAAGGAGACCGCCGACCGCCTGGTCGAGCGGCTGATCCCGCGCGTCGAGAGCCTGAAGGTCGGCCCGTCGACCGACTCTTCCGCCGATTTCGGCCCGCTGGTGACGAAGCAGGCGCTCGAGCGCGTCAAGGGCTACGTCGATCTCGGCGTCGAGGAAGGTGCCAAGCTCGTCGTCGACGGCCGCGGCTTCAAGATGCAGGGCTACGAGAACGGCTACTACATGGGCGGCTGCCTGTTCGACGAGGTGACGTCGGACATGCGCATCTACAAGGAAGAGATTTTCGGCCCCGTGCTCTCGGTGGTGCGGGCGAAGAACTACGAGGAGGCGCTGCGCCTGCCCAACGAGCACGAATACGGCAACGGCGTCGCCATCTTCACCCGCGATGGCGACGCCGCCCGCGATTTTGCCTCGAAGGTGCAGGTCGGCATGGTCGGCATCAATGTGCCGATCCCGGTTCCGATCGCTTACTACACTTTCGGCGGCTGGAAGGGTTCGGGCTTCGGCGACCTCAACCAGCACGGTCCGGACGCCTTCCGCTTCTACACCAAGACCAAGACGGTCACCTCGCGCTGGCCCTCGGGCATCAAGGACGGCGCCGAGTTCGTCATCCCGACGATGAACTGAGCCGGGCTCTCTATTGACAATCAGGGGGCGCAGCGACGGCTGCGTCCCCTTTATTTTGCCCCGAATACACCTGAAACGCTTGCAAAAAAGTGTTTCCCCTTTTACGCACTAAATGGAGGTATGTCATGGCCAAATATGCTCCTGTTGCCGACTTCCTTCTCCGCCTCGAAGAAAGCCGCGTGCGGCTCAGCTTCGAGGAAGTCGAGGCAATCCTGGGCGCCACGCTGCCCAAGAGCGCGGTCGTCTATCAGGCCTGGTGGGCCAACGACCCGACGCATAGTCAGGCCAAGGCCTGGCTCGACGCAGGCTGGCAGACCGAAAACCTCAACCTGCCGCGGCGCACCGTCGAGTTCGTCCGTGTGCGCGGCCGGCCGGGTTGGCGTCCCTCCACCGGCGGAGCGCCGGTCTCGCGCGACCCCTGGGGGGCGCTCGCCGGATCGGTGACGATCCGTGACGAGACGGCGCTTGTCTCGCCAACCGGCGAGAGCTGGGAAGCCGAACGTGATGCCCCATGAGCGCGGGCGCGCTGCTTCTCGACACTTGCGCCCTCGTCTGGCTGTTCAACGGAGGAGAAATGTCCGACGCGTCGCGGAAGGCGATCGCTTCCGCCGCCGAGGCCGGGACCCTGTTCGTCTCGCCCTTCTCGGCCTGGGAGATCGGGACACTCGTGCGCAAGCGCAAGATCGCGCTCAACACCTCGCCACAGCGTTGGTTCGGCCAGGTCGTCGATCATCCCGGCGTGAGGATTGCCGAGCTGACGCACGAGGTGCTCCTGGATTCCTGCTTCCTGCCGGATGTGCCACCCAACGATCCTGCCGACCGCATCATCATCGCGACCGCCCGGGCGCATGGCCTGGCCATCGTCACCCGCGACCGGCCCATACTTGGCTATTCCGTCGAGGGGCACGTCGCGTCTCTGGCCTGCTGAGGAGCCGGACCCGCGTTCCGGCGGGATGACGGCCGCTCATGTCGGCCTGGACCTTCACTGCCGCCCGTAGCGCGCCTTGAGGTGAGCCATGAAGTGCGCCGCGTTCAGCGGCTCGCCGGTCGCCTTCTCGATCAGGTCGGGCGTGGACCAACGCGACGCCTGCGACCAGATTTTTTCGCGCCGCCAGTCGTTGACCGCATCGAAACGGCCCGCGGCGAAGTCGGCGGCGGGGTCGCCGGCCTCCTGCTCGAACGCCGCCCATTGCTGCGCCGCCATCATCGCGCCGAGCGTATAGGACGGGAAATAGCCGAGCGCGCCCGACGGCCAGTGCACGTCCTGCATCGGCCCGTCGGCCGGCAAATCCAGCGTCGAAAGGCCGAGATAATCCTCCATGCGCGCGTTCCAGGCTTCCGGGATGTCGGCGGTCGACAGCGTGCCGGCCACCAGCTCGCGCTCCAGTTCGAAGCGCAGGATCACGTGCAGCGGGTAGGTGACCTCGTCGGCGTCGACGCGGATCAGGCCGCGCTCGACATGGTGGACATGCGGCAGGATGTCGTCGATCGACCAGTCCTCGCCGAGATGCTTGTCCACCAGCGGCAGCGCCCACACCCAGAAGGCCGGGTTGCGGCCGATCTGCTTTTCCACGAACAGGCTCTGGCTTTCGTGCACGGCCATGCCACGCGCCTTGCCGAGCGGCCAGTGCGCCCACTCCGCCGGCAGGTTCTGCTCGTAGAGCGCATGCCCGGTCTCGTGCAGCACCCCCATCAGCGCCGACAGGAACTCGGTCGTCCTGTAGCGCGTGGTGATGCGCACGTCGGTCGGCACGCCGCCGCAGAAGGGATGGTGTGAGACCGCCAGGCTCCCGTGGGTGAAGTCGAAGCCGACGGCGGCCATCACCGCGAGCCCGAGTTCGCGCTGCCTTTCCACCGAATAGACGCCGGACAGCGGCTTGAGCGGGCGCTTCACCAGCCGCTCCTCCTGCACCGCCAGCGCCTCAGGCACGAAGCCGCGCAGGAATGTCTTCAGCTCGTCGAAGACCGGCGCGATGTCGGCGGCGCGGTTGCCCGGATCATACTGCTCCATCAGCGCGTCGTAGGGGTCGAGCTTGAGCGCGTCGGCGCGCATCGCCGCCTCCTCGCGCACCAGCGCGATGACGCCGTCGAGCGCCGGCAGAAAATTCGGCCAGTCGTTCTTGGCGCGCAGGTCGCGCCAGAGCTGTTCGCAGCGCATGCGCACCCTGGTCTGCTTCTCGACGAATTCGGCGGGCAGGCAGGTCAGGTTGGTGTATTGCCGGCGGAATTCCCTCACCGCCGCGCGCTGGTCGTCGGACAGGTCCTCGGCTTCGGCAGCAGAAATCCAGTCGGCGATCTCGGGCGCGGTCGCCTGGCGGTGCTGCATGCCGGCCAGCGACGCCATCGCCTCGGCGCGCGCCTCGCCCCCGCCGACGGCCATGTGGGTCGCCTCGTCGGCGCCGAGGATCGCCAGCGCATGCGACAGGGCCTCGAGCCGGCGGCCGAGGTCATCGAGTTTGTGGAAGGACATGGGCACACTCCAATTCGGCAAAGACCCGAACAGGATTGCCGGAGCGTTGGCAAGGGCGGTTCCGTCACAGAATGCACAGCTGGATTTTAGATCCAAGTGCCACTACGATACTATGTGACATATCAAGCGGAGATGTCACATGAATGCTCCAACCCGCAAAGCGGAACCCGAGCTGAGCGAAAAAGTAAAAATCGCTGCGAACGGTCGTCTGGTGGTACCCAAGGCCCTCCGTGACGCAGCGGGCATCAAAGGTGAAACAGAGTTGGTGCTCACCTTTAGGGAAGGTCAGATTCAGATTTCGACGATAGCAGATCGTGTCCGAAGGGCCCAGGAACTCTTCAGGAAACATGTGAAGCATGACTTTTCGTCGGACGACTTTCTCGCCACCCGCGAACGTGACTGATGGTGGTGCTCGACAGCTCCGCCATCATCGCCGTGCTCAAGAATGAGCCTGGCTCCGAAACAGTCGTCAGCCAGCTCGAGAACGCCGCAGTCTCGGCAGTAAACCTGCAGGAAATTGCGAAAAAGATGCTGCAGGCAGGGGCACCGGAGCCGATCATCCGACAGGCAATCGCCGAGCTCGGAGTCGTGGTCATACCGCACGACGCCGAAGATGCTTTCCAGGCAGCTGCGCTCGCACCGGTGACCAGAAAATTCGGCAGCGGGCTCGGCGATCGGTCCTGCATGGCGCTTGCCATCAGGCTTGGCGTTCCGTCGCTGACCACGGACCGCGCATGGGCGAAACTCGAAATTCCCGGCCTCGAGGTTCGCCTCGCGCGATAGACCTCAGCGCTCCGTCAGCTTCAGCTCGATGCGGCGGTTGCGGTCGCGCGCTTCCTGTGTGTCGGCCGTGTCGAGCGGCTGGTACTCGCCGAATCCCGCGGCGACCAGGCGGTTGGCGGGCACGCCGTTGGCGATAAGGTACTTCACGACGGAGATCGCGCGGGCCGAGGAAAGCTGCCAGTTGTCCTGGAAGCGCCCGGCGCCGGACATCTGGACGTTGTCGGTATGCCCGTCGACGCGCAGCACCCAGTTGATCTCCGGCGGGATTTCCTTCTGCAGCTCGATCAGCGCCTGCGCGAGCTTCAGCATTTCCGTCGCGCCGGCCTCGTTGAGTTCGTCGGAGCCGGAGGGGAACAGCACCTCGGACTGGAACACGAAGCGGTCGCCGACGATGCGGATGTTCTCGCGGTCGGACAGGATTTCCCGCAGGCGGCCGAAGAAATCCGAACGGTAGCGGTTCAACTCCTGCACGCGCTGCGCCAGCGCGACGTTCAGACGGCGGCCGAGGTCGGCGATCTTGGCGTTGGATTCCTTGTCGCGGCTTTCGGACGCGTCGAGCGCGGTTTCCAGCGCGCCGATCTGCTTGCGCAGCGCCGCGATCTGCTGGTTGAGCAGTTCCACCTGCGACAGCGCCCGCTGGCTGATCTGGCGCTCGGCGTCGAGCTCGCCCGACAGGCCTGTGATGCGCTGCTCGGCCTCCGCGCCCGCGCCGGCGCCCTGCGCCAGCAATTGCTGCAGACGGCTGCGCTCCGATTCGGCCGCGGTCAGCGAGGCCTGAAGGCTGACCATCGCGTCCTCCGAATCCTGATTGTTGGAGCGCTCGAGCGCCAAGAGCTGCGTCAGCTCGTTGATCTGCGAGTTCAGCCGGTTGAGCACCTCGTCCTTGCCGGTGATCTCGCGGCTGAGTAGGAACTGCGCCAGCACGAACACCGACAGCAGGAACATGATGGCGAGCAGCAGCGTCGACAGCGCGTCGACGAAACCCGGCCAGTAGTCGATGCGCCGATCGGTGCGCCGTCCGCGCGCCAGCGCCATGCTATTTGGCTCCCTGCCTGCGCAGCGCCTCGGCGAGCTTTTCCAGCGTCGCGCGCATCGCCTTCTGCTCTTCCGACTGTGCCTCCACCCAGTCGCGCATGATCTGCTGCTCGGAGCGCATGTTGCGCACCAGCCCGGAGATGCCGTCGGCGAGGTTCGCCATTGCGGTGGCGACGCGCTGGCTGGAGGCGCCGCTGTCCTGCATGGTGCGCAGCCGTTCCGACATCGCGCGGATTTCCTCCGACGAGCCGGTCTTGTCCGGATCGCTGACCACCACGTCCTGGGACAGGTCGGTCACCGACGACAACCAGTTTTCCAGCTCGGTGTAGAAGCGGGTCTGGGCGCGGCCCGCCTGCAGGTCGAGGAAGCCCAGCACCAGCGAGCCGGACAGGCCGAACAGCGAGGACGAGAACGCCGTGCCCATGCCGGCCAGCGGCGCCGAAAGGCCGCTCTTCAGCGCCTCCAGCACGGCGTTGGCGTCGCCGGTGCCCGGGTCGAGCGACTGGATGGTGTCGCCGATCGAGCCGATCGTGCCGAGCAGGCCCCAGAAGGTGCCGAGCAGGCCGAGGAAGACCAGCAGGCCGGTCAGGTAGCGCGATATGTCGCGGCTTTCGTCGAGGCGGGTCGCGATCGATTCCAGGATCGAGCGCATCGCGTTGGCCGACAGCGCGCTGAGCGACGAGCGCGACAGCAGCGCCTTCATCGGCGCGAGCAGCACCGGGTCGGAAGCCTGCACGCCGGCCCGGAACGAGTTCACCCAGCGCACCTCGCGGATCAACCGGAAGACCTGGGCGAAGGCGAGCAGGATGCCTACCACCAACACGCCGAGGATCAGGCCGTTGAGGCCGGGATTGGTGGAGAAGGCCGCCTGCACCTGGCGGGTCAGGATCGCGGCGATGAAGCCGACGATGGCCAGGAAGACGATCATCGAGAACAGGAAGACCTGCGGGCTGGACAGGCGGTGTGGGTCGTATCCGGACCTCTCGGCCCCCACACCAAACGAGCTCTGCAAAGCCATCCGCGCGCCTCTAGCCCAACCCCGGCAGAATCCGCAGCGACTCTAATCGGAATTGTGACCAAAATGGAAGGCGATTGGCGGGCGCGCGAACGGTTGGCCACCACTTGACGTATTGGGCACCGGCAGGCTCCTGTCGACGATGCGGCGGAAGGCTCGGAGGGAGCGGCATTGGCGGGCGAGAATACGGCATTGGAGCGGGTCTACGCGGCCGGCAACGCGGACGAACTCGCCGCCGCCTATTCGGCCTGGTCGAGCGACTACGATCGCGAGACGGCCGCACTCGGTTACTGCCTGCCCTTCGTCATCTGCGGCTGGGTCGCCCGCCATGTCCGTCCGGGCGCCGGGCCGATCCTCGACGCCGGCTGCGGCACCGGCCTCTCCGGGCCGTATCTTCGCGCGCTCGGTTATCGCGAGATCGACGGGCTGGACTTTTCCGCCGAAATGCTGAGGCATGCACGCCGCAGAAATGCCTACCGCGGACTGATCGAGGCAGCACTCGGCGGGCCGTTGCCGATCGCCGACGGCGCCTATGGGGCGATTTTTTCCACCGGCGTCTTCACCGCCGGGCATGCGCCGGCCGAAAGCCTCGACGAACTCGTGCGCATCACGCGGCCGGGCGGGCACCTGATCTTCACCGTTCGCGACGTCGTCTTCGAGGCCGGCGGCTTTGGCGAGAAGATCGCGGCGATCACTGATGCCCGCCTGTGGAAGCCGGTCGAGAAAAGCCCGCCGCTCCGCGCCTTCGCGATCGGCGAGCCGGACGTGCTGGTCGAGGCATTCGTGTTCGAAGTGTCGTAGGTTCGTGGAACTCCCCGGCGCCAGCGGCGTTTGCGAAGGCTCAGCCGGGGAAAACAACTTGGATCAGTTGATTGCCGAATTCGGGACGCCGACTTACCTGCCGCTTTCCGTGATCGCGGCAAGGCTGCTGTTCGCCGCAATAGTCGGCGCGGCGGTTGGGTTCGAGCGCGAGTGGCAGAACCGCCCGGCCGGCGTGCGCACGCACATGCTGGTCTGCCTGTCCGGCGCGCTGATCGCGATCCTGACCATCGAGATCACCCATGTGCCGTTCTTCCAGGACGAGGCTATTCGCGTCGACCCGGTCCGCGTCATCGAGGCGGTGACGGCAGGCGTGGCGTTTCTCGCCGCCGGGCTGATCATCTTCTCGAAGGGCGAGGTGCACGGGCTGACCACCGGCGCCGGCCTGTGGCTGGCGTCGGCGATCGGGCTCGCCTGCGGCCTCGGCTTCTGGCACGTCGCGCTGTTCGTGACGCTGCTGGCGCTGGCCGTGCTCGGCCTGCTGCACCGGCTGCAAACCTGGATGGGCGTAAAGGAACCCAACGACGCCGCCCATCCCGACTACGGCAAGGCGGCGCAGGACTCCACTTCCGGCGCCGCTCGGAAGATGGCGCTCGACTGACGGCAGCCGTGCAAAAGCGAGAGGCGGCAGGCGCATGGCCCGCCGCCTCGAAAAGTTTCAGCCTTGAGCTTGTGGCGGCTCAGCCGGCGGCGGCTTCCGTCGCCGCCGCGGCGGCGGCCAGCGCGGCCGCGGCGTCGTCCTGCGCCTTCTTCAGCAGCGCGGCGCGCTCCTGCGCCTTCTTGCCGGGCTCGGCCTTCTTCGGATTGCTGCGCGGCGCGCGCTTGGAGATGCCGGCGGCATCCAGAAAGCGCAGCACCCGGTCGGTCGGCAGCGCGCCGTGCGACATCCAGTGCTTCGCGCGATCGGTGTCCAGCTTGATGCGGTCGGCATCGTTCGGGAGCAGCGGGTTCCACGAGCCGATGGCCTCGATGAAGCGGCCGTCGCGCGGACTGCGCACGTCGGCGACGACGATGTGGTAGTATGGGCGCTTCTTGGAGCCAGCGCGGGCCAGTCTGATCTTGAGCGACATTCTTTTCTCCTAAGCTCTGATATCAGGTGTTTCGGGATTGGTTGGCGTCAGCGGCCGACGAGGTCGGCGTCGTTCCGTCCGGCGGCGACCGCCTCGTGGTGGCGGATGACGTTGCTGACGATGAAGTTGAGGAATTTCTCCACGAACTCCGGGCTGAAGCGGGCGTCGGCGGCCAGCCGCCGCAGGCGCGCGATCTGCTCCTGCTCGCGAGTCGGATCGGCGGGCGGCAGCTTGTGCTGCGCCTTCAGATGGCTCACTGCCTCGGTGCAGCGGAAGCGCTCCGCCAGCATGTAGACGATGGCTGCGTCGATGTTGTCGATCGAGGCGCGCAGATCCTTGAGCAGCACGCGGGCTCTCTCGACGTCGTTGGTCGGCTCGCTCATCGGCTTCCCCCTCTACTTCTTCTTTCCGAGGCCGGGCAGCCCGCCGCCGCCAAGTCCGGGCAGGCCGCCCGGAAGCTTCATGCCACCCGGCAGGCCCGGAAGACCGCCGCCGCCCGGAAGACCGGGGAGTCCCTTCGGCAGGCCGCCGCCCGAAAAGCCCTTGCCGAGGCCGGCGGCTTCCGCCTGCTTCTGCAGCGCCTCGAACTGCTTCGGGTCCATGCTGGAAAGGTCGGGCATGCCGCCCATGCCGGGCATCATGCCGCCCAGCCCCATCTTGGAGGCCAGCCCGCCCATCATGCCGCGCATCAGGCCGCCGCCTTTGCCCTTGCCGCCCATCGCCTTCATCATGTCGGCCATCTGGCGGTGCATCTTGAGCAGCTTGTTGATGTCGGCGGCGTCCGTGCCCGAGCCGGAGGCGATGCGCTTCTTGCGGCTGTGCTTGAGGATGTCCGGATTGGCGCGTTCGGCCTTCGTCATCGACGAGATGATCGCGAGCTGTCGCTTGAACGTCTTGTCGTCGACGCCCGCGGCCGCGAGCTGGTCCTTCATCTTGCCCATGCCGGGCATCATGCCCATGATGCCGCCCATGCCGCCGAGCTTCTGCATCTGGCGAAGCTGGTCGGCGAGGTCGTCCAGGTCGAACTTGCCGGACTGCATCTTCTTGGCCATCGCCGCGGCCTTTTCCGCGTCGATGTTCTCGGCCGCCTTCTCGACCAGGCTGACGATGTCGCCCATGCCGAGGATGCGGTCGGCGATGCGGCGCGGATGAAACTCCTCGAGTGCATCCATCTTCTCGCCGACGCCGATCAGCTTGATCGGCTTGCCGGTGACGGCGCGCATCGAAAGGGCGGCGCCGCCGCGGCCGTCGCCGTCCATGCGGGTCAGCACGAGGCCGGTGATGCCGACGCGGGAATCGAAGCTCTTCGCCAGGTTCACGGCGTCCTGGCCGGTGAGCGAGTCCGCCACCAGCAGGATCTCGTGCGGAGCCGAGACCGACTTGATCTCGGCCATCTCGGCCATCAGCGGCTCGTCGATATGGGTGCGGCCGGCTGTGTCGAGGATGACGACGTCGTGGCCGCCGAGCTTGGCTGCCTGTACCGCGCGCCGGGCGATGTCGACCGGCGATTGGCCGGCGACGATCGGCAGTGTGGCGACCTTCGTCTGCTCGCCGAGCTGGCGCAGCTGTTCCTGGGCGGCCGGGCGGCGCGTGTCCAGCGACGCCATCAGCACCTTCTTGTTCTGGCGCTCGGAGAGCCGCTTGGCGATCTTGGCGGTGGTGGTCGTCTTGCCGGAGCCCTGCAGGCCGACCATCATCACCACGACCGGCGCCGGCGCGTTGAGGTCGATCGTTTTGCCCTCGTCGCCCAGCATGGCGACGAGCTCGTCATGGACGATCTTCACCACCATCTGGCCGGGCTTGATCGACTTCAGGACCGCGGCGCCGACAGCCTTCTCGCGCACCTTGTCGGTGAAGGAGCGCACGACGTCGAGCGCCACGTCGGCCTCGATCAGCGCGCGCCGAACCTCGCGCAGCGCGGCCGACACGTCGGCCTCCGACAGCGCGCCGCGGCCGGTGAGGCCGTTCAGGATCGAGCCAAGGCGCTCCTGCAGCGATTCGAACATTCTTCTTCCTTCCGGTCCCGGGTTCTTTGGCCCGAGAGGTAGTGCTTCCGCTTCGAAGTTGGAACTCCGGGGACAGTTTACTTTCTTTCCGCCGGTGGGCTCCGACCGCGAAGGCTCGGCGCGAGCGGAAAAAAGTAAACTGTCCCCAGCGAACTCGCTTCGAACGGCCAAAACCAAAAAGCACCCGGGGGCGCATCGCGCTGCCGGGTGTTGGCCTCCGGGATCGATTTATGCCACTAGGGGTCCCGGTCGGCCGCTCGGAGTTTTTTACTCGTCGCGGAATTTGCGGGCTTAAGACAGGAATTTCGGCGAAAAGTCAAGCCGGACGGGCCGTCGTCGGGCCGTCGTCACCGATCGGCGCGAACACCTCGATCGTATCCTTGTAACCCTTGACCGTGTGCTGGCCGCAGGATTCGAAGCGCTGTGCGCCCTGCGGCCAGCCGTCCAGAAACGCCGCGCTGACGGCGATCGACCGCTCGATGATGCGGGTCAGGCCCTCGATGCGGAATGCCATGTTGACGGCGTCGCCGAGCGCGGTGCTGATGCCCTTGCCCATGGTGCCGACCGACACCTGGCCGAGATGCATGCCGACCCGGCAGTCAAGCGAAATCCCCGTCCTGAACTGCAGGTCGAGCCGCGCCGCCGACACCGGCACCGCAGAGACCGCGCACAGCTCCTCGGCGGCCTTCAGCGCGCTGGCGCGGATCTCGGTCTCGGTGCCGTGCCAGTAGGCGAACACGCAATCGCCGATGAACTTGTCGATCGAGGCGCCGTTGCGCTTCAGCACCACCTCGCAATCGGCGTACCATTCGCGCAGCAGGTCGGCGACCTCGCCCGCCGACAGCCCCTCGCAAATCGCGGTGAAGCCCTTGAGGTCGGCCACCAGGATGGTCACCGGCACGCTGCGCAGCGGCTCGGGGGACACCCGCGAAACCTGTGTCTTTTCGGTAAGCAGGACAGAACCAGTGCCGAGCGCCGCGCCGTTCTCGAACACCAGGACGGACTTGCCGACCTGCAGCCGGTCGCCGTCGTTGAGCACGCGCGCCGCCGTGAGCGCAACGCCGTTGATGAAGGTGCCGTTGGCACTGCCGAGATCGATCACCCAGTAGTGCTGGTCCTCGAAGCGGATCGCCGCATGCTGGCGCGAGACGCTGCGGTCGTCGAGATGGATGCCGGCGTCGGCGGAGCGGCCGATCAGGGCCATGTCGCCGAGTTCGTGGGCTTGTCCGTCCTGCAGGTTCCTCACGATCGCGGGCATGGGCGCGTGCTTTCGGTTCCCCCAGAACCGCATTCAATATGCCCGCGACTATGCAGCCGTTCCGGCCCCGAGGTCCAGTGTGAAGTGCGCGGCGTTGCTGCAGCGCAGCAGAACGGGCGGCGCCACCGTTTTTTGGTCGCACCGCCCGTCGGACTTAAGAGAAATCGTCAGCGAAGAACGTAGACGATTCTACGCGAGCCGGGCTCGACCAGCACTTCCTGGCCGTTCACCGATACGTAGCGATACTCGTAGTTCGGAACCTCGTGGATAACGACCGATTCCGGAACGGTAGCGCCGACCACGACCTCGCCGTCTAGATAGACCGGTTCGCCGCGGTTGGACTGGATGTAGGTACGCACCTCGGCCGGAGGCTCCGCGGCATTGCCTGCCGCGCCACCGATCGCGGCCCCCGCCACGCCGCCGATAGCCGCGCCCACCGGGCCGCCGATCAGCGCGCCGCCGATGGCGCCGGTCGCACCGCCGACGACAGCGCCCTCGGCACCGCCATCCGGCGGCGGCACGATGACGACGCCGGAATCGGCCGGCCGCTCGGTCAGGACCATCTTCTGGCCGCCATATTCACCCGTCAGGTAATCGGAAAAGACCCAGCCCTTCTGGCCGCCGTCGTCGACCGAGCACCACTTGCTGTTCTCGATGCAGCCAGTAAGCGTGGTCGCCTGGCCGGCGCCGAGCACGCCAATGACGGGATATTGGGGGCCCGGTCCACCGCGAACGTTGAGGTCGGTGGTGGCAGTCACGCTAGACTGGGCCAGCGCGGCGCCCGCGCTCATCAGCAGGGCAGCGACACCCGCGGCAAGAATGTTGCGTGTATTCATCGTTTGCTCTCCGTTGATTGTCCCTATGGGCGTGGCAACGGAGAGCCGGCGATATTGTTCCCGCTAAACCACAGCTTCAGGCGGCGATATTGGCGACGGTCGACGCCCGATGCGCCTCGAGCAGGCGGTGGACGAAGCCGAGTTTTCCGGCCGTCACCCCCGAGATGACGAACGGATAGAGGTCCGGCAGGCCCATGCACCGGTTGATCGAGTTGGATGCCTCCGACAGCACCATCCAGCGCTCCAGGATAACGTCGAAAGGCTCCAGCCAAGTGGGAGGCCGGTCATTGGGCGCGGCGTGCCGGAGGCCGCCGGTGTCGGCCTTAGCCAATTCGTTGGGGTCGGTGTCGAGCCGACCGAGGCCAAGATTCAGCGCATGCACCATCTCCAGCGTATCGGTGATGTGGATGTAGTGCGCCCAGCTCTCGGCCCAGTCCTCCCAGGGATGGCTGGTGGCGTAGGCGGAGATGTGGTTGTCCTGCCAGTCGGGCGGCGCGCCGTTGGCATAGTGCTGGCGGAGCGCCTCCTCGTAGTCGACGGACTCATCGCCGAAGACCGAACGGAATTCCGCCAGCCTGGCCGGGTCATCGCGGATGAGCCGGTCCCAGTAATAGTGGCCGAGTTCGTGGCGGAAATGGCCAAGCAGCGTGCGGTACTGCTCGCCCATCTGCACCCGCATCTTCTCGCGCTCGGCCGAGTCGGCCTCTGCGACGTTGAGGGTGATCAGCCCGCGGTCGTGTCCAGTCAGGATGTGCTCGCCGCCAGGTCCCGCGCCGGTCGCCGGCGCCAGAAAATCGAACCCGATGCCGACCTCGTCGTCGGGCGACTGCTTTGGCCCGACCGACAGGTCGTAGGCGAGCAGCGAATAGATCGCGCGCTTCTTCGCAGCCTCGACGCGGGTCCACCGTTGCCGGTTGCCCGCGATCGAAAGGTCGGGAATGGTCTTGTTCAGGCGGCATGCCCGGCAGAAGGGCTGACCCTCCGCCGTCGCCCAATTGCAACTGCACTCCGCCGCATTGGCGCAGATGTATATGCCGGGCGTATTCGCAGGCAGCATGTCGGCCGTGGCCGGGTCGTAGAGCACGTCGGTGCCGCAGGCGAGGCACTTCGCGTTCTCGAAATAGAGGCGGTGCCCGCAGTTAGGACAGGAAAAGAGCTTCATGGAGAGTGTCGCCGGAGTTTTCGATTCATCCGCGCCGCGATCGCGCGCGAGGCAGAATCAAACGCCGTCGAGAGGATTTGGTTCCGCGTCAGCCTTTGGTGAGGCTCGCCACCACCTGCCGCGCCACCGCCTCGCCGGAAAGGCGCGCCCCGCCGCAGGTCTGGATCAGCGGCCCGGCGAGGTGCTCGCCGGCGAACCAGATGCGATCGGCAACCGGCTCGGCGAGCGTCTTCCGCGCCGAGGCTTTGCCGGGCCGCGCTGCCGCATAGGCTCCGCGCACGAAGCGTTCGCCGCCCCAGTTGGTCATCATCGCCCGGCCGACATGCTTGCGCAGGTCGCTGCCGAAAATGCCGCAGAGCCGATCGGCGACGAAATCGACGCCGGCCGCCTCGCCGGCCGCCGAAAGCTCCCAGGCAAAATCGCCGCCGACGAAGCCGACCATCAGGTCGAGATCGAAGGGAAAGCAGAGGAAATAGATGTCGTGCTGGGCCGGCCGTTCGATCAGCAGGTCGTCGAAGGCCGCCAGGCCAAGCCGTGTATCACGGATCTCGATCGGCAGCTTGGTGAGCATGCCCATCGGAAGGTCGAAAAAGGCCTCGACATGGGCGTCGGGCAGGGCAGGCGAGAACGATATCTCCTCGAAGGCGAGCACCGCCGGCGAGGCGGTTATGATGACCGCCTTGGAGCGGATGGTACCGCGGTCGGTGACGCAGGCGACCCCGGGCACGTCCCATAGTATCTGGCGGACTGGCGTGGACAGTTCCACTGGCACGTCCGCCCCGAAACGCGCCACCAGCGCGCCAAAACCTTCGCGCGTGAAATGGTTGGGGTCGAGGTCGGCGGCGCCGCGAAAATCCTCGATCGAGATCTCGTCGTAGTCCTGGCCGAAGTCCATCGGGCCGGCGAAGGTCGCGGCGGCGCGGGCGACGGGGCCGGCGGCGAGCAGCGACGACACCCGGTCGTCGCTGCCCTTCCACCCCTCCATCAGGGCGGAAAGGTTGGAGTCCGCCGCCTTCATGGCAGCTTCCTCTTCCTCGCTCGCCTTCCGCTTGCCGAAATAGAGATGGTCGACGTTCATGTCGTGGTGGTGCAGGGTCCAGCCGGCCGACTGCGCTTCCGGGAAATACGGGTTGCGGTCGGAGGCATGCAGCCAGGCGCATCCGATGTCGAAGGGCACGCCGAAATGCTCGGTGGACGTCCACGCCCGGCCGCCGATTCGGCTCATGGCCTCCAGAACCGTGAAGCTCAGTCCCGCGGCGCGCACCGTCTTGGCGGCCGCCAGGCCGGCCGAACCGGCGCCGATGATCACAACATCGACATCCTGCATGTGATTTAGCTCCAAAAAGCACCGGAAAGCTTGATCTTATGCGCGGATTTGGCTGTAAGCCAACGCGGGATGGCGCCAGCAACGCCATCTTAACGGTGACGACGCATTTTTCCGTGCGCGTGATCGTTCGATCGACTTTCTCAGGCATCGGAGACGGAACATATGGCGGTTCTTGCCAAGATCAGCTTCCTTGCAGCAGCGCTCATGACCCTCGCGGCCGGCGCGGCCAGTGCCGCGGAATGCGGCAACAATGCCGGCGGCTTCGAGGCATGGAAGGCGCAGTTCCGCCAGGAAGCCGCGGGTGCCGGCATCAAGAGCAAGGCGCTGGCGGCCTTCGACGGCACCAGCTACGCGACCAAGACGATCAATGCCGACCGCAACCAGAAGAGCTTCAAGCTGTCGCTCAACCAGTTCATGGCCAAGCGCGGCGGCCCCTCGATCGCGGCCAAGGGCAAGAGCCTGAAGAAATCCAATGCCGCGCTGTTCGACAAGATCGAGGCGCGATACGGCGTGCCCGCCGGCCCGCTGATCGCCATCTGGGGCATGGAGACCGGTTTCGGCAGCTATATGGGCAACTCGAACATCCTCTCCGCCGTCTCCACGCTCGCCTATGACTGCCGCCGCACGGAGTATTTCACCAACCAGCTCTATTCGGCGCTGCGCCTGATCCAGAACGGTTCTCTGGCCCCAAATGCCATCGGCGCCATGCACGGCGAAGTCGGGCAGACGCAGTTCCTGCCTGCCAACGTGCTGAAATACGGCGTCGACGGCGACGGCAACGGCCGCATCGACCTGATCCATTCGAAGGCCGACGCGCTCGCCTCCACCGCCAACTTCCTGCGCGGCCACGGCTGGCAGGCCGGCGCCGGCTATCAGCCGGGTCAGCCGAACTTCGGCGCCCTGCAAGGCTGGAACGCCGCCAGCGTCTACCAGCAGGCGATTGCCATCATCGGTGCGCAGATCGACGGCAACTGATTCTCCTCGAGCATGTCTTAGTCCCGAAAGCTTTTGCCACTTTCGGGAGACATGCATCAGCGGCGGGGATTCCCGCCGCCCTGGCGCGGCGGCTGCGACAGCACCGTCCCGATCGTTTCCAGCACCGCGACGCTGTCGCCCAGCGGCGCCGTGTCGGTTGCCTTCCTGCCGGCGCGCACCGCCTGCATGACCGCCTGCGCCTCGAACTGCAGCCCATTGCCCGGAAAGGCGTAGGCTTCGACCGTGCGGCCGGGCGCCGGCAGGCGGCTGAGGATCTTTCCCAACATCCCGCCTGTCGCTGCAGTAGCTCCGACCAGCGGCCGGCCCGCAGCCTGGGCCGAGAAAACGCTGAGCCGCTGCGCCTTGAGGAAGGGCGCCTCGAGCCGCAGCGCCCCGCGCTCGCCCTCGACCAGGAAGATATTCGCGCCGTCGCGGTCGAAGCCGCAGGCGAGCTTCGCTTCGGCTCCCGGGTATGACAGGTCGAATTCGCTGTGCAGGTCGACGCCGCTTTTCGCCGCCGTCCAGTTGCCGGAGATGAGCTGCGGTCGGCCGAGCAGCAGCCAAGCCAGCGAAAGCGGGTAGACTCCGAGATCGAGCGCGGCGCCACCGCCGAGCTTTGCATCGAAGAAGCGGCCGCCCGCAGCCTCATCCTTGCGGTAGGCTAATTCGGCGCTTATTTTCCGCACCTTGCCGATGGCGCCCGCGTCCACCATCCGCTTCATCGCCTGCACGGCCGGCAGGAAGCGGCTCCACATCGCCTCCATGGCAAAGACCTTCTTCCGCTCGGCCTCGACCGCGATGCGGCGCGCGTCGGCGGCCGAGGTGGCGAGCGGCTTCTCGACCAGCACCGGCTTGCCGGCCTCGATGGCGGCCAGCGCCTGCTCGACATGGGCGAAATTGGGGGTGGCGATGTAGACCGCCTCGACGGCGGGGTCGGCGAGCAGCCGGGCGAGATCGTCATAGGCCTCGGCGGCGCCGCAGGTCGGCGCGAAGGCGGCTGCCTTGCCGGCGGAGCGCGAATGGACCGCCGCCACCCAGGCGTCCGGCACATGCGCGAGGTCGTCGGCGAACTGGCGCGCTATGGTGCCGGTACCGACAATTCCCCAGCCGAATTTTCTCGCCCGTGTTGAAGACTTTGCCATCCGTGCCGTCCCGCCCGTCGCGCGCGACATTGCCGGATTTTCGTGAACAAACGGCAAGCGCCCGGACAAAAGGACGGCGGCGGGCGCCGGCTAGGACTTCAGTGCGGCCTCGATCAGGCGCTTCGCATCCGGGCCCGACCATTCCGCCGGTCCATTCATGTTGGCGAGCAGGCAGCCTTCGGCGTCGACCAGCAGCGTCACCGGCAGCCCGAGCGCCAGCCCGCGCTTCTTGAGGTCGTTGAAGACCCCCATGGTGGCATCGCGATAGAAGCCCAGCGCCTTCACCCCGGTCTCCTCGAGAAATTTCGTCGGCTTGGAATCGTCGCCGGTGTCGACGTTGATCGCAACCACCTCGAAGTTCTCGCCGCCCATCTCGGTTTCCAGCGCATCGAGCGCCGGCATTTCCGCTCGGCAGGGCGCGCACCATGTCGCCCAGAGGTTGACCAGCAGCACCTTGCCGCCGCGATCGGCGAGCGTGATCGGCTTGCGATCCGGATCGGTAAAGGCCAGCGTGGAGAGCGAACGCGGCGGATCGGCGGGCAGCATCGCCGCCACTTGACCGGTCGCCGCCGAAGCCAGCGCCTTGCCGCGCCCAGCCTTGGCTATGCACTGCTTGTCGGCCGCGGTATCGGCCTGCGCCATCCGGGGCACGGCCGCCGATGTGTTGCCAGAGGGAGCGCCCCTGACATATACCGCGACCGCGCCGGCTAGCACGCCGGCGAGAGCCGCGATCAGGATCAGCTTCGGCGCCGGGAACAGGCTCTTCTGCGGCATTCTTTCCAGAAACTCCGGGGACCGGTTAGCACGATGAGCGACGACAAGGCCAGCAACCAGATGTGGGGCGGACGTTTCGCCTCAGGCCCCGCCGCGGTGATGGAGGCGATCAACGCCTCGATCGGCTTCGACAGGAAGCTCTACCGGCAGGACATCCGAGGCTCGATCGCCCACTCCGAGATGCTCGCCGCAACGGGCATCATTTCGGCTGCCGATCAAGAAAAAATCGCTCACGGGCTGAACACGATTCTGAAAGAGATCGAATCCGGCGCCTTCATCTTCTCGACCCGGCTGGAAGACATCCACATGAATGTCGAGGCGCGACTGGCCGAACTGATCGGCCCGGCCGCCGGCCGGCTGCACACGGCGCGTTCGCGCAACGACCAGGTAGCTGTCGATTTCCGCCTTTGGGTCAAGGATGAGTCCTTTCGCGTCGCCGCGGCGCTGAAGGGGCTGATCGCCGTGTTCCTCGACCGCGCCGAGGAGCATGCGGCCACGGTCATGCCCGGCTTCACCCATCTGCAGACCGCGCAGCCGGTGACTTTCGGGCACCACTGCATGGCCTATGTGGAAATGTTTTCGCGCGACCATTCCCGCGTGATGGACGCGATCGCCCGCATGGACGAAAGCCCGCTGGGCGCGGCCGCCCTCGCCGGCACCGGCTTCCCGATCGACCGCCACAGGACGGCCACGGCGCTGGGCTTCCGCGAGCCGACCCGCAACTCCCTCGACAGCGTGTCCGACCGCGACTTCGCGCTGGAATTCCTGGCGGTCGCGGCGATCTGCGCGACGCATCTGTCGCGGCTGGCGGAAGAGATCGTCATCTGGTCGACGCCGCAATTCGGCTTCGTGCGCCTTTCCGACAGTTTTTCGACCGGCTCCTCGATCATGCCGCAGAAGAAGAATCCCGACGCCGCCGAACTGGTGCGCGCCAAGACCGGCCGCATCAACGGCCACCTCGTCGGCCTGCTGACGGTGCTGAAGGGCCTGCCGCTGACCTATTCGAAGGACATGCAGGAGGACAAGGAAGCTGTCTTCGACGCCGCCGAGACACTCGACCTGATGCTGGCCGCCATGACCGGCATGGTCGGCGACATGACAGTCAACGCCGACGCCATGAAGAAGGCGGCCGGTTCCGGCTTCGCCACCGCGACCGATCTCGCCGACTGGCTGGTGCGCACGCTGGGCATCCCCTTCCGCGAGGCGCATCACGTCACCGGCCGGGCCGTCGCGCTGGCCGAGCAGAAAAAGCTGCCGCTGGAAAAGCTCGCGCTCGCCGACCTGCAGGCGATCCATCCCGGCATCACCGCCGACGTGTTTTCGGTGCTGTCGGTGCAGAACTCGGTGAAAAGCCGCACCTCCTATGGCGGCACCGCACCCGGCGAGGTGAAGAAGCAGATCCGCGCCTGGCGGAAGCGTCTGGCGAGGCTTTAGCCCTTAGGCTGGACGAAAGCTGCTGCCGCGGGGCCTGCGAGGCGGGCTCGTTTCAATTCTGCGAGGTCGCCGGCGCAGGGGTGCATTGCGCAGGAATCTTCGCTACAAGCGGCGGGTCTTTCACTCGGCGGGCTGCATCGCATGCATGGCGGCAGGTTTGTTTTTCTGGTTTTGCTGGCGGGCGCACTGGCCACGGCGGCGGGCTGCGGCCGTCGCGGCTCGCTCGACACGCCCTACGAAGCCGCCGTCCAGGCCCGTAAGGACGCCAAGAAGGCCGGCGTCGAGCCGCTGCCACCCGAGCCGCAGAAACCGCCGCAGGACAAGCCGTTCTTCCTCGACAAGCTGATCCAGTAGTTTCGCGTATCGCTCAGGGCTGACGTTTGCGTTCTTTCGCACCCCCCTCTGGCCTGCCGGCCATCTCCCCCTCAAGGGGGGAGATTTCCCTCGCAATTTGGCTTTCGCCAATCACCGGCGTTGAAGGAATTGAGGCAAGGCCGAAGCTGCTAATCTCCCCCCTTGAGGGGGAGATGGCCGGCAGGCCAGAGGGGGGTGCCTCGATTCAGCCTTCGATCGATTGCGCCGTGGAATCGTTATCGTGAATCACTTCCAGTACCGCGACGGCGTGCTGTTCGCCGAGGACGTGCCCCTGCCCGATATCGCGGCGGAAGTCGGCACGCCGTTCTACTGCTATTCCACCGCCACGCTGACCCGCCACTACCGCGTCTTCGCCGAGGCCTTCGCCGGCCTCGATGCGCTGGTGTGCTACGCCATGAAGGCGAACTCCAACCAGGCGGTCATCCGCACGCTGGCAAGGCTCGGCGCCGGCGCCGACGTCGTCTCCGAAGGCGAGCTTCGCCGCGCGCTGGCAGCGGGCGTTCCGCCGGAAAAGATCATGTTTTCGGGCGTGGGCAAGACCGCGCGCGAGATGGACTTCGCGCTCGCCAGCGGCATCCACTGCTTCAACGTCGAGTCGGAGCCCGAACTGGAGCTGCTGTCGGCACGCGCCGTCGCGGCCAGCAAGGTCGCGCCGGTGTCGCTGCGGATCAACCCCGATGTCGATGCCAGGACGCACAGGAAGATCGCCACCGGCAAGGCCGAGAACAAGTTCGGCATTCCGCGCCAGCATGCGCGCGCCGTCTATCGGCGCGCCGCCGCGCTGCCGGCGCTGCGGGTGGTCGGCATCGACATGCACATCGGCAGCCAGATCATCGAGTTGCAGCCTTTCGATGACGCCTTCGGCGTGCTCGCCGGCCTGGTCGGCGAGCTGCGCGCCGACGGCCACGCCATCGAGCATGTCGATCTCGGCGGCGGGCTCGGCATACCCTACCGGGCGGACAACGATCCGCCGCCGCTGCCGGTGGCCTATGCGGCGATCGTGGAGCGCCACGTCAAGTCGCTCGGCGTCAAGGCGATCTTCGAGCCGGGCCGCCTGATCGCCGGCAACGCCGGCATCCTCGTCTCCGAGGTGATCTACCTGAAGGAAGGCGACGCGAAGAATTTTTTGATCGTCGACGCGGCGATGAACGACCTGATACGGCCGACCCTCTACGACGCCTTCCACGACATCCGGCCGGTTCGCCAGGCCGCCTTCGATGCGCCGCGCATGGTGGTCGACGTGGTCGGCCCCGTCTGCGAGACCGGCGATTTCATGGCCCAGGACCGCGACCTGCCGCTGATGAAGGCCGGCGACCTGATCGCGGTCGGCACCGCCGGCGCCTACGGCGCCGTCCAGGCCGGCACCTACAACACGCGGCTCTTGGTGCCTGAAGTGCTGGTCGACGGCGACCGCTTCCACGTCGTGCGGCCGCGGCCGAGCTACGACGACCTCATCGGGCTGGATTCGTTGCCGCCCTGGCTATGAGCGCTCGCCGTGGTCGTAGTCGGCGGCGTGCGCCAGGCCGGCCATCAGCACCACCAGCATCAGGCACCCCGACAGGCCGACGAAGATCGGCCAGAAGCCCACATGCTGGGCGACGAACCCGATCGGCGAGGGCGCGAGCAGAATGCCGGAATAGCCCATGGTGGTGACCACGCTCATGCCGGTGCCCGACGCCATGCCGGGCTGGTTGCCGCCGGCCGAAAAGGCGATCGGCACGGTGTTGGCGATGCCGAGCCCGGTGATGGCGAAGGCCGCGATGACCAGCCACGGCCAAGGCGCCAGGCCTGCCACCAGCATTCCGCCGGCGGCGATGAGCGCCGAGATGCGCAGCGTGCGCACCGCGCCGAAGCGGTCGCGCACCTTGTCGCCGGCAAAGCGCATGATCGCCATCGCCCCGGCATAGCAGGCGAAGGCGAAACCGGCGGTGGCGAGCGAGGTGCCGTGCTCCTCGCGCAGGTAGAGCGCCGCCCAGTCCAGCACCGCGCCTTCCGGCACCATGCACAAAAGCGCGATCAGGCCGACGAGATAGACGGTCGGCGTGCGCGGCAGCGAGAATTTCTGGTGTTCCTGCGCGACCGGCGGATCGTCGCCGACAAGTTGCGGTCCGGCGATCAGCAGCACGGCCAGCGCCACGAGGCTGACCATCACCGCGTGCGGCACCGAGCCGAAGGTCTGGATGATGATGCCACCAAGGCCGCCGCCGACGAAGCCGCCGATGCTCCAGAACGCATGCGAGGACGACATGATGGCGCGCGCCAGCTTGCGCTCAACCGAGACGGCGTTGGCGTTCATGGCAACGTCCATGGCGCCGACGGTGCCGCCGAAGATCACCATCACCACCGCGGCTACCGGCACGTTGGGCGCCAGCGCGACGAGCAATAGCCCGAACACCGCGACCGAGGCGAAGCCGCGCGTGATGCGACGCGAGCCGTGCTTCGACATCAGGTAGCCGGACACCGGCATGAAGGTCAGCGCACCGAGCCCGAAGCAGAGGATGAGCAGGCCGAGCACGAACTCGCTGATCTCGAGCCGGGTCAGGAATACAGGAATCTGCGGGGCCCAGCTCCCGGTGACGAAGCCGTTGAGAAAGAACATCGCCGCGACGGCCCAGCGGCCGCGGTTGGCAATGGCGATGGCATTGGTGGCGTCCATGCGGCTCCGGGCAGTGGCAAATCGGCGCGGAACCTAAATCGGTGCAGCGGGGTGTCAAGGCGCGGCCCCGCCAAAGTCTTGCGCCAGTCCGGTGCGGTCGTCCAGGATTCGTGTCGCGGGGACATGCCGAGGGTCCGACCGGCAAATTCGCGGTCGCAGCCGGTTTTGTGCGGCATTCCGCCGCGTAACTCCTTGAGCCGGCCTCGATTGCGTATTCTGCATGGCAGCCGGTGCCTGGGGATCGGGCGATGACTGCAACAGTCTGGATGCCAACATGAGCGCGCTCGCCGATCTTGAGAGGACGGGCGACCTGAGCCGCGATCTCTACCTCTACGTCTGGCGGAGCAGCCGCTTGCACCAGATCGGCATCTGTCTGCTGACGATGGTCATGGGGCCGGTGATGACGATTCCGCTCGAACTGCAGCGCCGGATCATGGACAACGCGCTGGCCGACATGGATGTCCAGCTGCTGGTCGATCTGGGCGCCATCTATCTCCTTGTCATTTGCTTCCAAGGGGGGCTGAAGTACTGGCTCAACATGCTCAAGGGCATCGCAACCGAGACCATCGCCCGCGACCTCCGGCTCAGGATCCTCAGGACCGCGCGCGGTCAGGGCGGACTAGACCGCAACCCGAATCTCAACGCCGGCACCGTTGTTTCGATGCTGGCGTCCGAAACCGAGGACGTCAGCGGCTTTGGCGGCGATGCGTTCGGCCTTCCGCTTCTCGCTGGCACCACCATCATCTACGTGTCGGGCTACCTTTTGTGGGTCGAGCCGGCGATCGCTGTCCTTGCGGTCGTCATCTATTTTCCCCAGGCGGTCATCGTGCCCCTGACCCAGCTCACGATCAATCGTCTGGCGCGCCTGCGGATCCGGACCGTTCGACATCTCGGCCACGTCGCCGTTCTACCGCGCCAAGGCACTTCCGACGACGGCATCTTGCAGACCGGGAGTGCTCTGATCAGCCGGATCTACCGCCTTCGGATCCTGATCTACCTCAGGAAGTACCTGCTCGCGGCCCTGGGGAATTTCCTGGATTCGGCCGGGACAATCATCGTGCTGATGGTCGGCGGCTATCTGGTTATCAAGGGCAGCACCACGGTTGGCACCTTGCTGGTTTTCATCTCGGGCCTCGGAAAGATCGCAGACCCGTGGGATCAGCTGATCAACTACTACCGGTTGGTGTCGAATACCGCGGTCATGTACGACATGATCCGGGTCAAGATCGAGAGTACCCAGCCTTCGCCGGCGCCAGCCAGCGAAGTGGCCTGACCCCCGACCGACGGATGGCGCCGGCAGGTCCTCCTGACGGAACCTACCCGTAGACGACCAGCAGGTCCTTGGCGTCGATCTGGTCGCCGGTTCGCACCAGCACCTCGGCGATGGTGCCGTCGCGTTCGGCGTGCAGCGCGGTTTCCATCTTCATGGCCTCGATGGACAGCAGCACGTCGCCGGCCTTGACCGCCTGGCCGGGGCTGACCGCCAGCGTCGACACCACGCCCGGCATCGGCGCGCCGACATGCGCCTCGTTGCCGGGTTCGGCCTTGCGGCGGGCCTTGCCGTTCGATGCGCCGTGCACGCGGTCCGGCACCTTGACGCGGCGCGGCTGGCCGTTCAGTTCGAAGAACACCGTCACCATGCCCTTTTCGTCGACATCGCCGATGGCGAGGCAGCGGATGACCAGCGTCTTGCCCTTCTCGATGTCGACGAAGATCTCGTCCTCCGCCTTCATGCCGTAGAAGTAGGACGGCGTCGGCAGCACGCTGACCGGACCATAGATGTCCTGGGCGCCCGCATAGTCGGAAAAGACCTTTGGATACATAAGCCAGGAGGCGAACTCCTGCTCGGTGAGCTTGCGCCCGAGCTTCTCCTCCACCTCACGGCGGCTCGCCTCCATGTCGGCCTCCTTGAGCAGCGAGCCCGGCCGTGCGATGATCGGCTTGCCGCCCTTCAGCGCCTTCTTCTGCAGCTTCTCCGGCCAACCGCCGGGCGACTGGCCAAGGTCGCCGCGCAGCATCGACACCACCGAATCCGGGAAGGCGATGTCCTTGGCGGGGTTCTCGACGTCGGCAACGGACAGATCCTGGCTCACCATCATCAGCGCCATGTCGCCGACCACCTTCGACGAGGGCGTCACCTTGACGATGTCGCCGAACATCATGTTGACGTCGTGGTAGGCCTGCGCGACCTCATGCCAGCGCATTTCCAGCCCCAGCGAGCGCGCCTGCTCCTTGAGGTTGGTGAACTGACCGCCCGGCATCTCGTGCAGGTAGACTTCGGAGGCCGGCCCCTTCAGGTCGCTCTCGAAGGCGGCATACTGGTTGCGCACGGCCTCCCAGTAGAACGAGATTTTCCTGATCCATTGCGGGTCGAGGCCTGGGTCGCGCTCGGTGCCCTTCAGCGCCTCCGCCAGCGAGCCCAGGCACGGCTGCGAGGTGTTGCCGGAAAAGGCGTCCATCGCCGCATCGACCGCGTCGACGCCGGAATCGACCGCGGCAAGCACGGTCGCGGCGGAAAGCCCCGACGTGTCGTGCGTGTGGAAATGGATCGGCAGGTCGGTTGCCTCGCGCAGCGCCTTGAACAGCACGCGCGCCGCGGCAGGCTTCAGCAGGCCCGCCATGTCCTTCACCGCGATGATGTGCGCGCCGGCCTTTTCCAGGTCCTTCGCGAGGCCGGAATAGTAGGCGAGGTTGTACTTTGCCCGCGACGGGTCGAGGATGTCGCCCGTGTAGCACATCGCCGCCTCGCAGAGCTTGCCCTCCTCGCGCACGGCGTCCATCGAGACACGCATGTTCTCGACCCAGTTCAGGCAGTCGAACACGCGGAAAAGGTCGATGCCGCCGGCCGCCGCCTGCCTGACGAAATGGCGGACGACGTTGTCGGGATAGTTGGTATAGCCGACGCCGTTCGCCCCGCGCAGCAGCATCTGCAGCAGAAGGTTGGGCGCCGCCTCGCGCACCAGCGCCAGCCGTTCCCACGGGTCCTCGGTCAAAAAGCGCATGGCGACGTCGAACGTCGCGCCGCCCCAGCATTCGAGCGACAGCAGCTGCGGCAGGGCGCGCGCATAGGTCCCGGCGATGCGTGCAATGTCGAAGGTGCGCATGCGGGTAGCCAGCAGTGACTGGTGCGCGTCGCGCATTGTGGTGTCGGTCACCAGCACGCGCTTTTCCCCGCGCATCCACTCGGCGAATTTTTCGGGGCCGAGCGCGTCGAGCCGCTGCTTGGTGCCGTCGGGAATCGAAGCGTCGAGATAGGGCACGACCGGTTCGGCCGCGTCCGGGTTGGGCATGGCGCGGCCGCGGGTCTCCGGATGGCCGTTCACCGACACGTCGGCGAGGTAGTTGAGCAGCTTGGTAGCGCGGTCCTGGCGCTTCACCTGCGCGAAAAGCTCCGGCGTGGAGTCGATGAACTTCGTCGTATAGGTGTTGTCGCGGAAGCTAGGGTGATTGATGATCGCTTCCAGGAAGGTGAGGTTGGTCGCCACGCCGCGGATGCGGAACTCGCGCAGCGCCCGGTTCATGCGGGCGATCGCCTCCAGTGGCGTCGGCGCCCAGGCGGTCACCTTCTCAAGCAGCGGATCGTAGAAGCGGGTGATGACGGCGCCGGAATAGGCCGTGCCGCCGTCCAGCCGGATGCCGAAGCCGGTCGCGCCGCGATAGGCGGTGATGCGGCCGTAGTCGGGGATGAAGTTCTGCTCCGGGTCCTCGGTGGTGATGCGGCACTGCAGCGCGTGGCCGTTGAGGCGGATATTTTCCTGCGCGGGCACGCCCGATTCCGGGGTGCCGATGGCAAAGCCGTCGAGGATGTGGATCTGCGCCTTGACGATGTCGATGCCGGTCACCTGCTCGGTGACGGTGTGCTCGACCTGGATGCGCGGGTTGACCTCGATAAAGTAGAATTTTCCGGTGTCGGCGTCCTGCAGGAACTCCACCGTGCCGGCGCCGATGTAGCTGGTTTCGTTGGCGATCTTCAGCGCATAGCCGCACAGCTCCTGCCGCAGAGCGTCGCTGAGATAGGGCGCGGGCGCACGTTCCACGACCTTCTGGTTGCGGCGCTGGATCGAGCAGTCGCGCTCGAACAGGTGCACCGCGGTGCCGTGGGTATCGCCGAGAATCTGGACCTCGACATGGCGGGCGCGCTCGATCAGCTTTTCGAGATAGACCTCGTCCTTGCCGAAGGCAGCGCGGGCCTCGCGTCGGCCTTCGTTGACCTCGCGAGCGAGGTCGGCCTCGGAGCGGATGACGCGCATGCCGCGCCCGCCGCCGCCCCACGAAGCCTTCAGCATCAGCGGGTAGCCCACCGCGGCCGCGAGCTTCTTCACCGCCTCGATGTCGTCGGGCAGCGGGTCGGTGGCGGGAATGACCGGCACGCCGATTTCGACCGCCAGGTTGCGCGCGGCGACCTTGTTGCCGAGCCGGCGCATCGTTTCCGGCTTCGGCCCGATGAAGGTGATACCGGCGGCCGCGCAGGCTTCCACGAATTCCGGGCTCTCCGACAGCAACCCGTAGCCGGGATGGATCGCATCGGCGCCCGCCAGTTTTGCGACGCGAATGACTTCATCGATGGCGAGATAGCTCTCGATCGGCCCGAGCGGCTTTTCGAGATGCGGCCCGCGCCCGACCTGGTAGCTCTCGTCGGCCTTGAAGCGATGGAGGGAATACTTGTCCTCCTCGGCCCAGATTGCCACCGTCTCGAGGCCTAGCTCGTTGGCGGCCCGGAAGACGCGGATTGCGATCTCGGAGCGGTTGGCGACAAGGATTTTCGAAATCGGCACGGACGCACTCCCGACATAAGCCACGTCCATTTGATTATCGAAAAAATGCTGCACTGCAAACTAAAAAGGCAGGCAGATTGCACCGCACAATTCGAATGCAACTGGAATCAACGCCCGCTATCGGTGGCCTGCGGCGACCGCCAGTCGGCGAGCTCTTCGCGCTCAGGATGGGACGATCACGCCGGGCTTTCCTTTGCGCGGGCTTCGGCAGAGGCCACGCTTCAGAGAATGCGACGCGGCGCGAATGCTGTTCAGGCGCTGCCGGGGGGATTTATCCCGCTTCCGTTGGATTTCACGCCACGAAGCCTCGCCAGAACGCTGGCAAGCTCGGCCTGGCGCGATGTGTTCGTCTTGCCGAAAACTGCTTTGAGCTGGGTGCGCGCAGTCTCGCGGCCGTTGCCGAGATTCGCCGCGGCCTCGTCCACGCTGCGCCCCGACGCGATCTCCACCGCCAGCCGCGCCTCCGCCCTGGTCAGTCCATAGGCCAACATCAGGATATCGACGTCCGCGACAGACGGCGAGGCCAGGTCGGTCAGCGTCAGGATCAGCCGCCCGGAACTGAACAAGTCGCTGCCAAAAGCCGTAATCGGCATCGCCTCCACAAATAGCCACGGTGCACCGGCCCGCTCGATCACGATCGGGTCGCAAGCGGCGGTTCGCGACGAGCGCGTGTCGAGGGACGCGGCCAGCATCGCCTGCAGCCGGCGATTGCTGCGGGGATCGCCGGACACCGGACGCCCCCGGCGCAATCTGAAATCCGGCCCCATCAGCCGCTCCGCCGCCAGGTTCGAATGCTTCGCCACGCCCGCCTGGTCCAGCACCAGCGCGGCGACCTTGAAACGCTCCAGCGCGTTCAAGCCCGCCACGAGCAATGCTCCCGAGCACTTTTCCGCAAACCCGATCGTCCGCGAGAGGCTCCGGTCGAGCCTTGTCGCGTAGAGCGCCTCAGCCGCCGTGAACGGCCCGGGCACGGCACCTCGATAGAGCTGAAGGCCCCACCATCGCGCTTCGACCGGAAAGCAGACACAGGCCCACCAATCGCGGCCACCGGGTCGGGCCGTCTCCTGATAGTAGGGGAGCGTCCGGCGCTCTACCTCGGTCGAAACCTGCTCCTCCAGCACGAACCGGCCCCGTCCCTTGGCGAACGCCGAAGCCCGCACCGGGTGCGGATCCGGGGCGTGGGCGTCGTTGCTCAGCCAGAGCTGCGCGAAATCCTCGTGTCCTTCGGAGCGAGGCATCCGGATCGGGTCGGTGACAGGGTCGCAAGTGGCGAAGGTGCAGCTGTGCGCGCCCACAGACTCGGCCAGCAACTGAAGCGCGGCCGGCCACCGCTCCGGCGCGAACGCCGCGTCGTAGCACGCTTCGATGGCTTGATACGATCGCTCGGACAGATGCATGAAGCCGTCCCTCCGGCTCGCGTCCTGCAGTCTACACCCAAACATGACGGCAGACACTCTACTTCATGCCACATTCCCGCCACCCCGGGGATCACCCGCGCGGGTGATGAAGCGCCGGCCGGGCAGCGACACTTTCGCCTCACAAGTAGTCCGGGAGGCCCGCCACCATGGAACTCGGCATTTCTGCTGCCCGGCTCGTGACGCAGATCGCCGTCCTTGCGCTTTCGATGGCGGGGGATGTGCGGCTGGTGCCGCGCTGGGATGTCGACCTCGCGCTGGTGCTCGCAGTCGACGTCTCGTCCTCCATGAACATGGACGAGATGCGGGCGCAGCGAGACGGCTACGTCGCCGCCTTCCGCCACCCCGCCGTCCTGCAATCGATCCCGTCGGGAGCACACGGCCGGATCGCCGTGTCCTATCTCGAATGGGCCGGCCGCGATCACCAGCAGATCGTGATCCCCTGGACCATCATCGACGATGAAGCCGCCGCCGAGTCGTTCGCCAGCGAACTGGCCGGCAAGCCGCTCGTTACGGACACGGGCACGTCGATTGCCGGCGGACTCATCGCCGCCGGCCAACTCCTCAAGCCAGGCAAGATCGCGGCGGCCCGCCGGGTCATTGATGTCTCCGGCGACGGCCCGAACAATTCGGGGCTGCCGGTGGCGCCGGTGCGGGACAGGCTCGTGCGACTCGGCATCACCATCAACGGACTGCCGATCACCCTTTCGCACCGCGATAGCGGCGACGCCGCCGAGTCTTACGGTCCCGGCTACCTGGAGACCTACTACGAGGACTGCGTGATCGGCGGCCCGGAATCATTCCTTGTGCCGGTCGCCGGCATGGGGCGGTTGCGGGAGGCAATCCTCATGAAGCTGGTGCAGGAGATCGCCGGTGCCACTTTGCCGGACGCGCCCAGAGCGCATCGCGCGGTATACCGCGCGAAGGTCGAATGCCTGGGAGCCTGGCAGGTGCCGGGACGCTGACCGGCCAGAAAGGCCGGTGGCGCGGGTAGGCCAAACGCCCTGCTCCATAACGAAAATACCCGGCGCAAGCGCCGGGCATTTCCGAACAGTAAGGCGGATGCGGCTTACATACCCTGCTCGAAGTAGGTGTACTTGCCGTCGTCACCCTTCTTCCAGGTGTACAGCACGTAGTCCGGGCGAGTGATGTCGCCCTTGGAGTCGTAGCCGATCTCGCCGATTGCAGTCGCCCACGGGCCGTTCGCCTTGATGGCCTCGGCCACTTTCTGCGCGTCGTCCGACGAGCCTACCTTGTTGGCGGCCGCGGCAACGATCTGCAGCGCGGCGTAGGAGTAGAGCGTGTAGGCTTCCGGCTCGAAGCCCGCGGCGCGGAACTTCTCGACGATTTCCTTGGCGGCCGGGTTCTTGCGCGGATCCGGAGCGAAGGTCATCAGCGTGCCGTTCACGGCGTCGCCGGCGATCGAGGCGAGCTCGTTCGACACGATGCCGTCACCCGACATGAAGGTGGCCTTCAGGCCCTGGTCGGCGGCCTGGCGCTCGAGAAGGCCGAATTCGGTGTGCAGGCCACCGTAGTAGATGACCGAGACGCCGGCTTCCTTCAGCTTGGCGATCAACGCGGAGAAATCCTTGTCGCCGACATTGATGCCTTCATAGGCCGCTTCGGTGACGCCGGCGGCGTTCAGCGCCTTCTTGGTCTCGTCCGCCAGGCCCTGGCCGTAGGGCGTCTTGTCATGGATGACCGCGATCTTGGCGTCCTTGAAGTTCGCTGCCAGGTAGTTACCGGCAACCGCCCCCTGCTGGTCGTCGCGTCCGCAGGTGCGGAACGTGTTCCAGAGGCCGCGCTCGGTCAGCTTCGGGTTGGTGGCCGACGGCGTGATCACGAGGATGCCGTTCTCGGCGTAGACGTCGGAAGCCGGAATGGTCACGCCCGAGTTGAAGTGACCGACGACATACTTGACGCCGTCAGCGACGAACTTGTTGGCAACCGAGATGCCCTGCTTCGGATCGGAGACGTCGTCGCCGATCGAAAGCACGATCTTCTCGCCGTTGATGCCGCCGGCGGCGTTGATGTCGGCCGCGGCCTGCTCGGCGCCCTTCTGGAGCTGCGCCCCGAAAGCGGCGTTCGGGCCGGTGATCGGACCGGCAACGCCGATCACGATGTCAGCCCACGCGCTGCCGCCGAACGCGACGAGCGCGGTCAGGGCAACGGCGGACAATAGTGTTTTTTTCATAGAAGCACTCCCGTTAGCGAGTGGGCTTGGATGAAGCCTTCATGCGATGCCCACCCTATCGCAGAAGCCGTACTTTGCCGATTTCGCGGCGGTTGTCACGCCGTTTCCCGGGGGATTCGGCGCAAATGGTGAACCTCAGGCCTTCGGTTTCCACGACAGTGCGGAAGCCCTTTCGTAGAGCCAGCTATATTGGGTGACCATCTGGCTGGTGCGCGTATAGCGGTAGCCGAGCAGGCCGATGACCATCAGTATTACCGTGTCGACGGTGTAGTACTGCAGCGAGAACATGGTTCCGTCGAAGAGGGCATGGTGAATGAACCGCACGCCCACTCCGAGCAGCAAGAGGTAGAAAACCAGGGTTCCGTATGAGCGCCATGTCTGGGCGCAGGCGCGCCCCGTCATCCAGGCCGCGCCGCCGCCCAGCAGCACCGTGACCATCAGAAACTGGAAGATCGAGGCTTCTTCGTGGATGATGCCTTGCAACATTTCGTGATCGGCCGCTCAGTGGCGGCCGCCCTCCAGGTAGGCGGCGCGCACCTCGGGATTGGCGAGCAGGTCCTTTCCGGATCCGCTCATGGTGACATTGCCGTTGACCATGACATAGCCGCGGTGGGCGAGCTTGAGCGCGCCGAAGGCGTTCTGCTCGACCAGGAACACGGTGAGGCCACTCGACTTGTTGAGCTCGCGGATCGCGTCGAAGATCTGCTTCACGATGAGCGGGGCGAGCCCCAGCGACGGCTCGTCGAGCAGCAAGAGCTTGGGCCGCGCCATCAGCGCGCGGGCGATCGACAGCATCTGCTGCTCGCCGCCCGACAGCGTGCCGCCGCGCTGGCTTATGCGCTCGCGCAGGCGCGGGAACAGCGCAAACATGCGCTCGGAGTCCTCGTTGAAGTATTTCAGCTGGTCAAGGCTGGCGCCCATCTGGAGGTTTTCCAGCACGGTCATGCGCGGAAAGATGCGCCGGCCCTCCGGCGACTGGGCGATGCGCAGCCGGGCGATCTCGTGCGTCGGCAGCGACGTGATGTTCTGGCCGTTGAAGATGATGTCGCCACGGCGGGCGCGCGGGCTGCCGAAAATCGTCATCATCAGCGTCGACTTGCCCGCGCCGTTGGCGCCGATGAGCGCGACGATCTCGCCCTCGCGCACCTCGACGCTGACGCCGTTCAGCGCGCGGATGTTGCCGTAGTAGGTCTCGACGCCGCGCACGTCGAGCAGCGGGGCGCCGGCCATCAGTGCGACCCTCCGCCGTCGGCAGGCTTCACCCGGTCGGCCCTGGAAGCGCCGGGCGACACCTTCATCACTTCGCCCATCGGATCGCTGTGGCCGACGGAATCGGCGACCGGCCCCGCCATCATCGATGAGGACGCGTCCGGCCCGTGCGCCGGGTCCGGCTCGCCGTCGAACTCCTCGATCACCCGTGAGTCGCCGACCTCGACCAGCACGTCTGCGACTTCCTCGTCGTCGACGCCGAGATAGGCGGCAATCACGCGCGGGTCGCTCTTGACGGTCGCCGGCGTGCCGTCGGAGATTTTGCGGCCGTATTCCAGCACGACCACGTGGTCGGAGATCTGCATCACAACCGACATGTCGTGCTCGATGAGCAGGATGGAGGTGCCGGTCGTATCCTTGATGTCGATGAGCAGTTCATTCAGCGCTAGCGACTCCTTGGGATTGAGGCCGGCCGCCGGCTCGTCGAGGCAGAGCAGTTCCGGCTCCGTGCACATCGCGCGCGCGATCTCCAGCCGGCGCTGCGCGCCATAGGGCAGGTCGCCCGCCGGGTCGTCTGCGCGGTCGGTGAGCTTTGCCTTGTCGAGCCAGAATTTGGCGCGCTCCGTCGCCTCGCGGGCTGCGGCTGCATAGCCGCCGATGCCGAGCAGGCCAAGGATGGTGTAGCCGGAAGCGGCCATCAGCTTGTTGTGCTGAGCGACCAGCAAATTCTCCAGCAGCGTCATGCCGGAGAACAGGCGAATGTTCTGGAACGTGCGGGCAACCTTTGCCCGCGCCGGTATCTCGTGGTTGGGCAGGCGCTCCAGCAGGAAAATCTCGCCGCCGCGGCGCGTCAGCGTCATCATGCCTTCGGTCGGCTTGTAGAAGCCGGTGATGCAGTTGAACACAGTGGTCTTGCCGGCGCCGTTGGGGCCGATCAGCGCGGTGATATCGCCACGCTTTGCCTCGAAGGACAGGTCGCCGATGGCGACCAGGCCGCCGAACTTCATCGACAGGTGCTCGAGCTTGAGAATTGGCGCGGTCGTGTTGGGTGTCGCGAGCATCAGCCGTGCCCTTCCTTGGTGAAGGACGACGACACGGCCTTTCGCTCGCGCAGGAAGGCGGTGGGCTCGCGGCTGCCCACGAAGCCGCGCGGTTTCCACAGCATGACGATAACCATGGCCATGCCGAACAGCAGCATGCGGTAAAGCTCCGGCGTGAAGTCGGGCCCGAAGACCAGCTTGAGAAAGTCCAGTTCGCGCAGGATTTCGGTGCCGCCGATCATAACGACGGCGGCGATCGCGATGCCGGGCAGCGAGCCCATGCCGCCGAGCACGACGATGGCGAGGATGATCGCCGATTCCAGGAACACGAAGGATTCCGGAGAGACGAAGCCCTGTCGCGCGGCGAAGAAGGCGCCCGCGAAGCCGCCGAACATGGCGCCGGTGGCGAAGGCCGTCAGCTTCGTCGTGGTGGTGTTGATGCCCAGCGAGCGGCAGGCGATCTCGTCCTCGCGCAGCGCCTCCCAGGCGCGGCCGATCGGCATGCGCCGCAGCCGGATCGTCACGAACGCGGTGAGCAGGCAGAGCAGCACGATCAGGTAGTAGAGGAAGATCTTGTAGTAGGCGCCCGAGCTCGCGAGCCCGAAGACCTTGCCGATGTAGTGCGGCGAGGACACGTCGAAATCGAACAGGCCGAAGAAGGTGACCTTCGGGATGCCGGAGATGCCGGCCGAGCCGTTGGTGACCTCGCGCCAGTTGATCAGCACCAGGCGGATGATCTCGCCGAAGGCCAGCGTCACGATGGCGAGGTAGTCGCCGCGCAACCTCAGCACCGGAAAGCCGAGGATGATGCCCCAGAAGGCCGCCATGATCCCGGCCGCCGGCAGCAGGATCCAGAACGACCAGCCGAGTTCGGTGCCCAGCAACGCGTAGGCGTAGGCGCCGACCGCGTAGAAGGCGACGTAGCCGAGGTCGAGCAGGCCGGCGAGGCCGACGACGATGTTCAGGCCCCAGGCCAGCATCACGTAGATGAGGATCTGGATGCCGAAATTGTCGACCCATTTCAGCGATCCCTGCAGCCCCACCAGCAGGTAGATGACGACGGGGTAGAGGAACAGGCCGGCGATCGCGATCTTCTGCCAGTTGCGGCGGAGCGGGCCGTGCTCGACCGCGACCGGCGGCGCCTTGGCGCGCTCGGCCGCGCGCGACGCCATGCGGGGCTGGATGAAGCCGATGTAGACGAAACGCCCAGCCATCACCAGCGCAACGACGATGGCAAGCAGGCCCCAGCGAGGAACCAGGATCAGTTCGTTGCGGATGTTCTGGTCGGTCCTCAGCCCGATGAAGAGGACGAACAGGCCGAACGAAATGAGGCCGGCGTAGAGGGCCTCGCGCGCGGCATTGGCGAGCGGCGTGGCGGTTGCCGCGCTGGTATGGGTGATCGCTGCCATTGAGTTCAGACCTTTTCGACTTCGGGCCGGCCGAGGATGCCCGACGGCAGGAAGATCAGCACGATGGCAAGGATGGAGAAGGCGGCGACATCCTTGTAGTCGATGGAGAAGTAGGCCGACCACATGCTTTCGATGAAGCCGATCAGCAGGCCGCCGAGCACGGCGCCGGGCAGCGAGCCGATGCCGCCGAGCACGGCGGCGGTGAAGGCCTTCACGCCCGGCACGAAGCCGTCGGAAAAGACCACGACGCCATAGTACATCAGGTAGAGCGTGCCGGCGACGGCGGCGAGCGCGGCGCCCATGACGAAGGTGATCGAGATGGTCCGGTCGACGTCCACGCCGAGCAGCGCTGCCATCTTGCGGTCCTGCTCGCAGGCGCGCTGGGCGCGGCCGAGCGAGGTGCGGTTGACCAGGTACCAGAACAGCGCCAGCAGCACGACCGTCACGATGACGATGATGATCTGCTTCAGCGAGATCGTGATGCCGTCGATCTGGTAGGTCTGCGAGACCATCGGCGGGATCGGCTTGTTGCGCGGGCCCTGCGTCACCTGGACGAAGTTGGACAGCGCGATCGACATGCCGATGGCCGTGATGAGCGGGGCGAGCCGGAAGGAACCGCGCAGCGGCCGGTAGGCGACCTTCTCGATCGTCCAGTTGTAGAGGCTGGTCATCAGCATCGCTACGATCATCATGATCAGCAGCGCGATCACGACGGGCACCGAATAGAACAGCGCGGCCAGGATGAGGAAGACGATGAGCGCCGTGAAGGCGCCGATCATGAAGATGTCGCCATGGGCGAAGTTGATCATGCCGATGATGCCGTACACCATGGTGTAGCCGATGGCGATCAGGCCGTAGATCGATCCCAGAGTCAGCCCGTTGATAAGCTGCTGGACGAAATATTCCATGTACGCGTGGCTCCCCTAGGAATGTCGCCTCGCGGTCGCATTCCTTTTTGTATTCCCCTAGTCCTAGAGCGCCACACCGTCGGAATGCAACGGCAATTTCCGCCGCGGCGTACGCCAAGGACGACTTCCCCGGTCCGGGCATTTCTTCACGCGAACGCTCTGGACCGCCCTCACGTTAGCACTGGCACAACGCGCTGTCGCGCCGAATCCGTTGCAGGAAAGCCGCGCCGGCGCGTGAAATTTGTCCTTGGCCGGCAAATCAGCGGCGTGTCGCACCGAGTGAATACGACATCGGCATCTTGACATGACCTGGCGGGAGCACGAACTGACCTCCGCCGGCTTCGACCATGAACGGAAAGGCTCTCCACACCAGGGCTTCGTGCTCATTGAGGAACTCGACCGAAAGTCCCGCGGCGATCACGGCGTTGACCACGTCGCTCAGTGGATGCAGCCATTCGTAGCAACGCTGGTTGGCGAGCGGACGACTGTCGCCGGTGTAGGTCTGCGCATCGTCGAACACCAGCGGTTCGGCGACCGGTGTGCGCCAGCCGAACTGCAGTTCGAGGCGTCCGTTATGCGCTTCCATCTGGTTCATCTGCGGATGGCCTTCGAGCAGATAGAGCCTTCCGCCGGGCCTGAGCAGCGCGGCCACCACCTTCGCCCAGCCAAAGATGTCGGGCAGCCAACCGATGGCGCCCCAGGTGACGTAGACGAGGTCGTAGGTCTCGCCGAGCGCCGCCGGCGCGTCGTAGACAGAGGCTTCCACGAAGCGCACGTCGGCCTTCGCCTTGCCAGCGAAATCGCGGGCGGCCTCGATCGCCTTCGGCGAAAAGTCGAGCCCCGTCGCCGAGCGGGCTCCAAGCTGCTTCAGGCTGATCGTGTCGAGCCCGATGTGGCACTGCAGGTGGACGATGTCCTTGCCGGCCACGTCGCCGATCTCGGCCGTCTCGATGGCGTGGAGGGAGGAGCCGCCGGCGAGCACGGTGGCAATGCGGTAGCCGCCGGTCGTGTCGCTGGCATGCAGGCTGGCGCGGTCGTCCCAGTTCAGGCGGTTGGCGGCGATGTAGTCCGTCATGTGTCAACACCTAAAGAAAAAGGCGGCCGCAGCCGCCTTTGTGGTTCTCGATGCCGGACGCCTACGCCTTGGCTTCGGCGGCGTCCTGCGCTGCCTTTTCAACAGCCAGCGCCTGCGCGGCGGCCACCTTCTCGGCCTCCAGCTTGGCCTTCTCGGCAGCCAGCGCCTCGCGGTCGGCGTCGTTCAGCTTGCGGGCGCGCACGCCGGTGTTTTCCGAGATGCGGGCCGACTTGCCGCGGCGGTCGCGCAGGTAATAGAGCTTGGCGCGGCGCACCTTGCCGCGGCGCACGATCTCGACGCCCTCGACCAGCGGCGAGTAGACCGGGAACACGCGCTCCACGCCCTCGCCGTAGGAAATCTTGCGGACGGTGAAATTCTCCTGGAAGCCGGAGCCGGCCCGCGCGATGCAGACGCCCTCATAGGCCTGCACGCGGGTGCGGGTGCCTTCGGTGACGCGCACCTGGACGCGCACGGTATCGCCGGGCTGGAATTCGGGCAGCGTGCGCTTGGCTTCGATCTTGGCGGCCTGTTCGGCCTCGAGCTGACGGATCAGATCCATCTTGAAAAAACCTCTTCTTGATTCTGGACAGCCAGAGCGCCCGACGCTCGCCTCGCAGTCATTTTCTCGACCGCTCGGCTATGCCGCTTCCTCGTCGAGGCGGCGGCAGGGGCGAATACACCGTGCTTATTGACGGGTTCCGGACCTTTCCCGGATGGCGCGGGCACATACACGCTTTTAACCCGCTTGTCACGCTCCCGCCCGATCTTTTTGCGCGGTCGGGTGTGGCACGGGCGCGTGATGGCCGCGGCAGCTTGCGGCCATTCTCCGCAGTTTCTACAGGTCCCGCCAGTCCACCGATACCCGGAACCGATCCTTTGACCCTCCTTTCGGCCGCCCTGCTCTTTCTCGCCGGCTTCCTGTCCGGGGCGGTCAATGCCGTCGCGGGCGGCGGCACCTTCATAACCTTCGGCGGACTGTCGCTGGCGGGATTGCCGCCGATCGCGGCGAACGCAACCTCGTCGATCAGCCAGTTTCCGGGCTACATCACCTCCACGCTCGCCTACTGGAGCGACATTAAAACCTTCTGGCGCGGCGCCCTGGTGCTGGCGATCATTTCGGCGGTCGGATCGCTGGCCGGCGCGCTCATCCTGCTCGCCCTCGACAACCCGTCGTTCAAGGCGATGGTACCCTGGCTGCTGCTCGCCGCCACCGCCCTGTTCGCGGCCGGACCCTGGCTGACGCCGAGGCCGAAACCCGGCGCGCCGGCCGCGGTCGGCTCGGTGCCCGGCGCGATCGTCCAGTTCGCCACGGCGCTCTATGGCGGCTTTTTCGGCGCCGGCATGGGCGTGATGATGCTCGCCACGCTCGGCCTTACCCAGGCCGGCGACTATCACCGCCTCAACGCGCTGAAGAACATGCTGTCGATCGTGATCGCAGCCGTCGCGATCGTCGTCTTCGTGTCGGGTGGCTTAGTGGCCTGGCCGCAGGCGATCGTCATGATCCCCGGGGTCGCGCTCGGCGGCTGGGCCGGCGTCTGGGTTGCCAAGCGCGTGCCGCAACCGGCTGTGCGCGGCTTCGTCGTGGCGGTCGGCGTGTTTCTGGCAGCGTATTACTTCCTCAAGCCCTGACGGATTTCAGCAGATCCGGCCGCCGCTCTCGCGTCAGCTTTTCCGCTTGCTCGCGCCGCCAGGCGGCAATCTTCGCATGATTGCCCGAGGTCAGCACCTCGGGAATGGAGACGCCCTCGAAGACCTGGGGCCGAGTATAGTGCGGATATTCGAGAAGCCCATCCTCGAAACTTTCATGTGTCCCCGAGACTGCATTGCCCATGACGCCTGGCAGCAGCCGCACCACGGCATCGAGCAGCACCAGCGCCGCCGGTTCGCCGCCCGACAGAATAAAGTCGCCGACCGAGAGTTCCTCGAGCGCACGCGCGTCTATGACCCGTTGGTCGACGCCTTCGAAGCGGCCGCAGACGATCACTGCCCCAGGCCCGGCCGCCAGTTCGCGCACCCGTGCCTGGGTCAGCGGCTTTCCGCGCGGGCTCATCAGGATTCTTGGCCGCGGATCGCCGGCGGGCGAGACGGCGTCGATCGCGGCGGCAACAATGTCGGCGCGCATCACCATGCCGGCGCCGCCGCCGGCCGGCGTATCGTCGACGGTGCGATGGCGGTCGCTGGCGAAGTCGCGGATCTGCATCGCTTCCAGCGACCAGGTGCCGGCCGAGAGCGCCTTGCCGGCCAGCGACACGCCGAGCGGCCCCGGAAACATTTCCGGGTAAAGCGTCAGCACGCTGGCGCGGAAAGGGTTCACCGGTTGCCTCCGGCGTCGCTCGGGCCGCGCGGCCGCCGCTTCGGGTCGAACCCGCCGCTTCCGCGCCGTGGCCGCACCGGCTCGCCCGGCACCTCTTCGGCGTCCTCGTCGTCCACCAGTCCGGCCGCCACCGGGTCGATCCGCACGGCTCGCGCGACGATGTCCACGATCGGAACGGCGGCCCGCGTAAACGGGATCATCGCCTCGCCTCGCCCGTCCAGCGCGACGACCAGGATGTCGCCGCCGCCGAAATTCTGCACCGCCTTCACCGTGCCGATCGTCTGGTCCTGGTTGTCCCGCACCGCAAGGCCGACAAGGTCGGCGTGATAGAACTCGTCCTCGTCGACATCGTCCGGCAGCATCGATCGGTCGACGAAAAGCTCGGTGCCGTTCAGCGCCTCGGCGGCCGTCCGGTCCGCAACGCCCTTGAAGCGCACAACGACCACCTCGCCCGCGGGACGGAGATCCAGAATCTCGAAGCGACGCCCGTCGGCGGCAAAAAGCGGGCCGTAGCTACCGAGCCCCAGCGGGTCGGCGGTAAAGGTCTTTACGCGCAACTCCCCCTTGATGCCGTGCGCCGCGCCGATCACGGCCATCAGGACAGGATTTGTCGGCGGCGTCTGCATCACGGAACTCCGGAGCCGGCGTTCACCCGGCGCTAACCCGTCAGGCCCCACGCTGGACCGACCCGTACTTATGCGAATCGCGAAGCCGATGCCAACGCAGGAGTTCCTGATACCCGCTAAGCCCGACCTGATGTCGGCGCGCGAGCAATGGCTGAAGATGCTGTCGCGCGAACGCAGGCTGTCGCCGCATACCGTCGAGGCCTATGAGCGCGACAGCCGCCAGTTCCTGCAATTCCTCACCGGCCATGCCGGCGGCGCCCCGGGCATCGCAGACATTTCCAGCCTGCGGCCCGCCGACCTGCGTGCCTTCCTGGCGCAGCGCCGCAACGATGGCGCCGGCGCACGAACGCTGGGGCGCGGGCTGGCCGGCGTGCGCTCATTCCTGCGTTTTCTCGAACGCCGCGGCCTGGTCAACGCCGCCGGCGCGGCCGCGCTGCGGGCGCCGAGGCAGCCGAAATCGCTGCCGAAGCCGCTGACCGCGGCCGACGCTCGCCGCGTCGTGTCCGGCGCCGAGCAGCTTTCGGAGGCGCCGTGGATCGCCGCCCGCAACGCAGCCGTGCTGACACTGCTCTATGGCTGCGGCTTGCGCATTTCCGAGGCGCTGGGCCTCAGCGCCGGCCAACTCGCGAGTGCCGCCGACACAGTGTTGCGCGTCGAGGGCAAGGGCGGCAAGACGCGGCTGGCACCGGTGCTGCCCGCGGCCTGGCAGGCCGTGGCCGAATATCGCCGGCTCTGTCCCTACCAACTCGACCCGAAGGCACTGCTGTTTCGCGGTGCGCGCGGCGGGCCACTCGACCCTGCGATCGTGCAGCGCGAGATGCGTAAGCTGCGCTCGGCGCTGAACCTGCCCGACACCGCCACGCCGCATGCGCTGCGCCATTCCTTCGCCACGCATCTGCTGGCGCGCGGCGGTGACCTGCGCACCATCCAGGAATTGTTGGGCCACGCCAGCCTGTCGACCACGCAGATCTATACGGCGGTCGATCCGACGCGGCTGATGGACGTCTATGCGCGGGCGCATCCGCGCGGCTGAGCCCGCTCCCGATCAGATCAGCCGGACGATGCGCAGAAGCGCAACCAGCCGCATGAATTCTGAGCCGGGCGGCGAGGCGACATAGGTCGGCGTCTCGCGGCCGCGGAAACGGCGCTTGTAGGCGGCGATGCCGGCGAAGTTGAAGATGCGCCGGTTGATGCGCGGCGAGGCATAGCCTGCCGCCATGGCCTTGTGCAGCAGGGCGCTGTCGCGAAAGGGCCCGCGATGCAGCCCCGCCGCCGGCGACAGGCCGAGCCAGACCGCCTCGCGGCCTTCCTCGCGAAACACGTCGATGGCATGGCGCATGATGCCGAGGTCGAGATAGGCGGCGCGCTCCGGGTCGCGGCGCTTGCTCGACGCGAGGTAGCCCACGGTCCTGCCGTCACGGAAAACCGGGTCGAACACGATGAAGCCCACCGGCGCGTCCGCCGCGTCGACGGCGAAGAAGGTGCGCACGTCGGGCTCGCTCCTGGTCTGCAGGCGGCGGTTGAGGAAGCCCACCTCGCGAAAATTGACGCGGCTTTCGCGCCAGCTACGCGACAGCTGGCGGATCGCCTGCTGCGGAAATTCCTCGAAGCACCGCTCCATCACGCGCATGCCGTTGCTGGCGATCCAGCTCGAAGCATAGCGTATCGGCTTGTTGGCGCCGCCGGCAAAACTGTGGCCGGCAAGGTCGAGGATGGTGTCGTGGCCGAGATGGGTGACGAGAAAGCCGCGCGCCGCCAGCCGCTCGGCGGTGTTCTGGCCGATGCCGACGAAGGTTGGCCCGCGCATCACCCGCACGAAATCGTCGAGCAGGGGTTCGACCGCGTCCTCATCCACCAGAGGGTCGCCGAGCGCAAAGGCGTAGCCCATCTTGCGCGCGTAGGCGATGAAGCCGCGCCGGTCGCCGAAACGCGACAGCGCCGGGTCCGCCGCGCATTGATAGGCCAGCGCGAAGTCGCCGTGGCGGCGAAAATGCGCAAGCACCAGTTCCTCGGGCAGCTGCCACTCGGCGGCTTCCGGCAGCCTACGGTCCAGGATGCGATCGATGGTGCGGCGCAAGTCTCCGGTCCGCCTGCAGTGAGTGCCCGCCGGGCGCGTGGCCGGCCCCCCACTCTAGGACACGGCGCCGGAGGGCGCGAAGCCGTATTCCATCAATCAGGTGCGAAAACAAGGGGATGCGTTGCGCCGGCGCCGCACCACCCACGCGCCGTCAATGGCGGCGCGAAAGCTCGCGCGTCGCCGCCTCCAGCCCGCCTAGCGTCAGCGGATGCATGCGGCCCTCGAACAGGTCGCGGATCATCGCGGTGGAGTGGGTGTAATTCCAATGGCGTTCCGGCGTCGGGTTGATCCACACCGCGTTCGGCCACTGTCGCAGCGCGCGTGTCAGCCAGGTCGCGCCGGATTCCGGGTTCCAGTGCTCCACTGAACCGCCGGCATGCGAAATCTCGTAAGGGCTCATCGCCGCGTCGCCGACAAAGATCACCTTGTGGTCGTGCCCGTATTTGTGGATCACGTCAAACGTCGGGATCGTCTCGGCGTGCCTGCGCCGGTTGTCCTTCCACACGCCTTCGTAGAGACAGTTGTGGAAGTAGAAATATTCCAGGTGCCGGAACTCTGCGCGCGCGGCAGAAAACAGCTCCTCGACCACCTTGATGTGGTCATCCATCGAGCCGCCGACATCGAAGAACATCAGCAGCTTCACGGCGTTGCGCCGCTCCGGCCGCGTCTGCACGTCGAGATAGCCGTGTTCGGCGGTGGCGTTGATGGTGCCGGGCAGGTCCAGTTCCTCCACGGCGCCCTCGCGCACCCAGCGGCGCAGCCGCTTCAGCGCCACCTTGATGTTGCGCGTGCCGAGTTCGACTGAATCGTCGAAATTCCTGAACTCGCGCTTGTCCCAAACTTTTAAGGCGCGGCGGTTGCGGCTCTCGTGCTGGCCGATGCGCACGCCTTCCGGATTGTAGCCGTAGGCGCCGAAGGGAGAGGTGCCGGCGGTGCCGATCCACTTCGAGCCGCCCTGGTGGCGGCCCTTCTGCTCCTCCAGCCGCTGCCTTAGCGTCTCCATCAGCTTGTCGAAGCCGCCCAGCGCCTCGACCAGCTTCTTCTCCTCGTCGGTCAGGTGCTTTTCGGCGAGCCGCCGCAGCCACTCCTCGGGGATCGCCGCCACGTCCAGCGCCGAGTCGCCGCCGACCTGCTCGACGCCGCGGAAGACATGCGAAAAAACCTGGTCGAACCGGTCGATATGCCGCTCGTCCTTCACCAGCGCGGCGCGGGCGAGATAGTAAAACCCCTCGACGTCGTAATCGACGAGATGCGCGTCCACCCCCTCCAGCAGCGTAAGATACTCGCGCAGCGACACCGGCACCCGCGCCGCCTTCAGTTCGAGGAAGAAGGGTATGAACATGGCGACAAGTCATGCGCTGTGGTGACGCGGCGTGCAAGTGGACCGAGTGCTATCAAAGCGTCGCTGCCAAAGGGAGATCCAAATCCCGATCCGCTGACGCTCAAGTATCGCGTCGTATCCATCAGATGCTTGCGCCCGAGGTCTTCGACCCAAACAGGTCGCTCTCGGGTGTTCGCGCACCGAAAATCCGCCGCCGGCAGATTCCGATGTCCGGCTCACGGTGAGCCTTTAGGGGCATCCGACCTCGAAACATCTACCTGCCCACACGTCTACCGATGGGTGGACGCGCCTGGCTATCGCCTGTCGATACAGTTGCTTCAGTTGCGACGGCGGCCAATCCAAGACGTGATCGCAACCAATCACTATTAATCGGCTCAACTATGACAATTTGCTCAGACAAAAACTCCACAATATGCTTCAAATCATCAAGGCGGATACATACATCAGCAATTCTTTCCTCGATCGCTTGCCCATTTGCTCCGGGCTTTCCATTAATTAGGGAAAAAGACACAATTCCACTGTCATACGAAAAATTGCTGAGCCCGTTTATAATTTGAGTCATCGAGATCACACTCTTTGCAGCAGAGCGCTCGGGTGCTTAGCCTCGATAGCCGACATAAAACTGAATGTCTGCGAAGTAAAATTTGGGAGATCTTCGAAGAGCGCTCGGTAATCTCGAAGTTCATCCGTTTCAACTGCTTCCACTAGATTGATCGGTGCAAATGGCCGCAACGTTTCAAACATGAGATAAGATATTGGCTCTCCACGTGTCAGAATGAGATCTCGCTTGGCGTCTTGCCACTCAAACGCAAAATTCAGGCTGCGAGGCCATATATGCGTTGGGAATCGGCCGGAAATAAATATGCCAGGGAAATTCTTCTGATGCGTTTCCGATAAAAACGGAGGAAGCTGATTCAAATAGCATACTTCATCGCAAACAAAGTAGAATGGAATCGATATTTGAACAACTGGGCGGCTTCTTGTTCGCCAAAACTTTTGCGGCATTGGCGTTACGAAATCATCGACCAAATCATCGTCTAGTCGCGTCAAGCTCGGGATTATATGTATTTTAGCGGTCTCGTCCAACGCTGTGCAGCGAAGCCCAAGGCTAAACGGTGATAGTATCTCAAAAAGTCTGTATTCAAAATTTCCGACAGCCGGACATGCCTGAACGGCCCTATCTGAAAGGGGCTGGTCCCTACCCTTGAGTACCCTTCGCGGATCAAAGAATGCTAACTTAGCCCTTTTTGGCAGCTTCACAAATCCAACGACGATAGGAGACTCATGCCGTTGTGCATTGGACGGCTCTGAAAACACCGTATTAATCCAGTTCAGTCGCCGTATGAATAGATCGAGTTCCGAAACCGATAAGCACTATAACCATCGTTGCCGTAAATCGAATTCCCGGACCGATAAGCGCTGTAGCCGTCGTTACCGTAAATTGAACGGCCAGAGCGATAATAGCTGTACCCATCATTTCCATACGTCGAGTTGCCAAAGCTGTAGGAGCTATAGCCGTCGTTTCCATACACCGAGCTGCCGAAGCTGTAAGCGCTAAACCCATCCGAGCAGTAGATGCTATTTCCTACTGAATAGCACGAGCCAGCAGACGCTGAACCGACTGACACTGTCGCGGCAACAAAGCTAGCGGCACATACGTAAGTGTATTTTCGCATTGCACCCCCTCCCGACCGCGTTTTTGTAGCAGGTTCCCCAGCGAGGTGCAATTGACGGACCGTCTGCTTTCGGCGCTGCCGCAAGGCGCAAGAACGGCTGGACCCAGCAGTCGCGCGGCGTTGCCTCATGCTCGAAGCCTTCTCGGCATCCTCATAGCGACCACTCGTTCTGCCGAAGCTACCTCCCAGCTTCGATCTTCTCACGTGCGGCGCTTGCCATGAAGGCCGAACGCGTCAGGCCGCGCCGACTGGCTTCGGCATCGATTGCGGCCAACAGGCCGGCATCCAGCGACAGATTCGCGCGGACCGACCTGCCCGAGTCGAGCAGTAGCGGAATCATGACGGCCGACTCACCTGCTGGCGTATCGATTTCTCGATCATGCAGGATCGCCGCCAGCGACCGCGCCACCGGAAGGCCCGCGCGACGTCCGAGGATGGTGTCTGCCCACTCGCGTGCTGCGGATGTTGCGTCGGCGATCGCCTCCTCGGGTGTCGCACCGCCGCCGTGGCAGCCCGGCAGATCGGGAATTCTCACCCCCCACGCGCCGTCGGCCCCGTCAAGAATTCCAACATAGTGCGTCAAATCGAGAACCTCATATCCAGCCGGCCAGCTTCGCGATCGATCGCGCGACACCCGGAGATTGTTCGCGATGCCGGGGCACGACGATGATCACGTCGGGCCGCTCGGGATGCTCGTACTTGTCGTGCTTGCCGCCGCCGATGCTGACCCAGGCCTCGTGAAGGAGCAGGGCCACGATCTTGCGCGTGTTCGTCTCGACGATTGGCACTCATGCGCAATATATTGCGCAACGCACTTCCGTTCAATCCCCCGGCGCTACAGAAAATCGTACTCGATGAACCCGGTCTGCCGTGCCACGCGGTCATAAAGCTTCCGCGCGGTGGCGTTGGTTTCGTGGGTCATCCAGTAGACGTTGGTGACGCCCTTTTTGGCCGCCGCCTGCCGCACGGCTTCGATCAGCGCGGCGCCGACGCCCTTTCCGCGGACGTCTTCGTCGGCGAACAGGTCCTGCAGGTAGCAGTTGTTCACGACCGACCAGCAGGAACGGTGGTAGAGATAGTGCGTCAACCCCACCGGCCGTCCGTCGAACAGCGCCAAGAATCCCTTCGGCTCGAACTCGCCTTCGGTGAACAGGCGCTCCCAGGTCGTGCGGTACACATCTTCCGACACCGTCGCCTTGTAGAAGGTGAGGTAGGCCGTCCACAGCCGGCGCCATTCCGCATTGTCGGTCCGCGACAGCGGCCTGATCTCGATGCCCGACATTTTTCCTCCCTCTCGTGTTCTTGTGATCCTGCGTCAGCCCGAGCGGGCAAAGAAGCCGCTCAGAATGTTGGGGCCGGTTTCGCCGGCGCGCAGCCTGATGCCGTCCTCGAAGGTGTTCAGCGTTACGCAGTCGAAGCCGTGGTGCGCAAGCAGCGCGACCAGCGATTCGCGGTCGAAATGGTGCAGGTGCTCGTTGGGCAGGAGCATTCGCCAACGGCGAAACCAGTCTTCGCCGGCCGGACCGAGTTCGCGATAGCGGCAGTATGGCACGGCCAGCGCCAGGTGACGGGTCCGCAGGCTGCCGAGAAACGACAGGTCCGGGATGTGCTCCAGCACGTCGAACATGGCGACGAGATCCCATTCACGCGCCAGCGCGGCGTCCCATTCGATGAAGGGCACGCCCTCCGGCAGCGGATAGCGTGCGATGTCGTAGCCGGCGCAGTCCGCCACGCCGCTGATTCGCGCCGCCTCGATGAAGGTGCCCGTGCCGTAGCCGATTTCCAGCACCGAAGCCGGCATGCGGCCGGTGAGCCCGAGGATCCAGCCCATGCGCTGGTAGCCGAGCTTGATCGTGCGGTCGCTAAGATCCTCGTAATAGGTGATGTATTCCTTGTCGTACTGGATCGGCGTGAATTCGACCTGGTGGATGACGCCGAACTCATCCATCCGGTAGTTGTCGAGCACCTTCGCTGCCTAGCCCTGCCGCCGCGCCATGAAGGCCAGCCGCTCGAACAGGTGCACGTCCTGCTCGTTCTTCAGCAATGCGCCGTGCAGTTTCGGCAGCGCCTTCTTCACGTCGGCGCGCAGATCCTCCGGCGCCACGTCGTCGGCGACCAGCAGGCGAATCCAGTCCAGCGCCTCCGAGGTCGACGGCTTCTTCTTCAGCCCGGGCACCTCGCGGATCTCGTAAAACTGCGTCAGCGCGGCGCGGACGAGGTTCTGCTTGATGCCGGGATAGTGAACCTCGACGATCTTCTGCAGCGTGTCGGCCTCGGGGAAGCGGATGTAGTGGAAGAAGCAGCGGCGCAGGAATGCGTCGGGCAGTTCCTTCTCGTTGTTCGAGGTGATGATGACGATCGGCCGGTGGCGCGCTCGGATCGTCTCGCCGGTCTCGTAGACGAAGAACTCCATGCGGTCGAGTTCCTGCAAAAGGTCGTTGGGGAACTCGATGTCGGCCTTGTCGATCTCGTCGATCAGAAGCACGACCTTGCGGTCGGCGGAAAACGCGTCCCACAGCTTGCCGTGCTTGATGTAGTTGGTGATGTCGTTGAAGCGGGCGTCGCCGAGCTGGCTGTCGCGCAGCCGCGACACAGCATCATACTCGTAAAGCCCCTGCTGAGCCTTCGTGGTCGACTTGACATGCCATTCGATCAGCTCGAGGCCGAGCGCGGCGGCAACCTGGCGCGCCAGCTCCGTCTTGCCGGTGCCGGGCTCTCCCTTGACCAGCAGCGGCCGTTCGAGCGCGATCGCGGCGTTCACCGCGACCATCAGATCCTTGTCGGCCACATAGTCCGCCGTACCTTCGAAGCGCATGCGCGAAAAAATCCCGTTCGTCGGACCGCAACCTAGGGAGCGTGCCGTAACTAGGCAAGCGAGGCCGGGCGCGCTTCGCCTGCCTCGCCCGCGCTTTTTCGGCGCAACAAAACTTCGCGGGCGCTGGCGCCTGCCGTCGCATCGGCCTATATTGACTTCGACGGTCTGCGCCTCGCGACAGGAGAGACATTTCCCCGGGGCCTTATCGATCTCGAAGGGAGCTGTCCCTGGCCGGACCCGTGGGTTCGGACACATGGCGCCCACCTACTTTGTAGGTTCCCGGGATCGACTTCTCCATCGGTTGCGTGGATCGTCACTTCCCTCCATCGCCACGCCCTGCGGGATCGGCCATTGCGGTCGGGAGCGCCGCCATGCCATTGACGGCCAACATCCACTGACCGCCAACCCATGACCACCCCGAAGGACCGCAAGAAGGAACTGCGCCGCCAGGCCCTCGAGCGCCGCGACGCGCTCGATCCGCTCTGGCGCATTGAGGCCTCGCTTCGAATGGCCGAGACCGCGCGCGTCCATCTCGACGCCGATCCCGGCACGATCGCCTCCGGCTTCTGGCCGATGCGTTCGGAGGTCGACGTGCGCCCGCTGATGGCCACGCTGATGGACCGCGGCGCGCGGCTCTGCCTGCCGGCGATCCTCGACCGGTCGACCATCGTGTTTCGCGAGCTGGTTCGCGGCGCGCCCCTGATCGACATGGGTTACGGCACCGCCGGTCCCGGTCCGGAGGCGGCGGTGCTCGATCCAACGCTCATGCTGGTGCCGCTCGCCGCCTTCGACGACCGCGGCCATCGGATCGGCTACGGCGCCGGCTATTACGACCGCGCGATTGCCCGCCTGCAGGAGCGCGGAATGGCGCCGCGCCTCGTCGGCATCGCCTTCGACTGCCAGGAGGTCGACCAGGTCCCCGACGAGCCGCACGACGTGGTGATCCCGGAGATCCTGACCGAGAGCGGATTGCGAAGGTTCGGCCATGGCCTGTAAACAAAAGGCATGAGGCTCCTCTTTCTCGGCGACATGGTAGGCAAGACCGGGCGCGTGGCGGTATGGGAACGCCTCCCCGGCCTGATCTCCGATCTCAAGCTCGATTTCGTCATCGTCAACGGCGAGAACGCCGCCGGGGGGTTTGGCATAACCGAGGACATCTATCGCTCCACGCTCGACGCCGGCGCAGACGTCGTCACCACCGGCAACCATGTCTGGGACCAGCGCGAGGCGCTCGTCTTCGCGGCACGGGAAGACCGGTTCCTGAGGCCGGCCAACTTCCCGAAGGGCACGCCCGGCCGCGGCGCCGGCCTCTACATCGCCCGCAACGGTGCGCGCGTCATGGTCGCCAACATCATGGGCCGGGCCTTCATGCAGCCGGAACTCGACGATCCGTTCCAGGCCGGCGAGCGCGAACTTGCCGCCTGTCCGCTCGGCGAGCAGGCCGACGCCGTCGTCATCGACTTCCACGCCGAGGCCACGTCGGAAAAGATGTGCTTCGGCCATTTCGTCGACGGCCGCGCCAGCCTCGTCGTCGGCACTCATACGCACCAGCCGACCGCCGACCACCAGATCCTCAACGGCGGCACCGGCTACATCACCGACGCCGGCATGTGCGGCGATTACGATTCCTCTCTCGGCATGGACAAGGAGGAGCCGCTCAACCGCTTCCTCTCCAAGGTGCCGAAGGGCCGTTTCGAGGTCGCCACCGGACCTGCGACAATCTGCGGCGTCGGGATCGACATTTCCGACCGCACCGGCCTTGCCGAGCGCATCGCGCCGCTACGGCTCGGGCCCCGCCTGCAGGAAACCGTGCCGGATTTTTGGGTCACGCGTTGACGCCGCGCCGGCGCCAACCTAATTCACGGGGACTTTGTCCTCCTACAATGTATGCCGGGTCCGCCTGACATGATCGAATTCTTCGCGCCGCACTTCGCCTGGGTCAACGACCCGACAGCCTGGGTGGCGCTGGCGACGCTGGTCGTGCTGGAGATCGTCCTCGGCATCGACAACCTCATCTTCATTTCCATCCTGACCAACAAGCTGCCCAAGGAGCACCAGCGCCGGGCCCGCACCATCGGCATCGGCGCGGCGCTCATCATGCGGCTTCTGCTGCTCGCCACGATCTCGGTCATCGTCAAGCTCACCTATCCCGTGTTCACAGCGCTCGGCCATGCCTTCTCCTGGCGCGACCTGATCCTGATCGCCGGCGGCCTGTTCCTGGTGTGGAAGGCGACCAAGGAAATCCACCACACGGTCGACCCCGTCGACCACAAGGACACCATGGTCGGCGACGCGGTGGCGGTTGGCATCGGCGCGGCGATCTTCCAGATCCTGCTGCTCGACCTCGTCTTCTCGATCGACTCCATCATCACCGCGGTGGGCATGACCGACGAGATCGCCATCATGTATATCGCCGTCATCGTGGCGGTGACGGTGATGCTGATTGCCGTCAACCCGCTGTCCAACTTCATCGCGAAGAACCCCACCATCGTCATGCTGGCGCTGGGCTTCCTGCTGATGATCGGCATGACGCTGATCGCCGACGGCTTCGGCTTCCACGTGCCGAAGGGCTACATCTACGCCGCGATGGGCTTTTCCGCGCTCGTCGAGGGGCTCAACATGCTGGCGCGGCGCCGCAAGAAAAGCGGCGCGGGTCACTAGACCATTTCACGGCTATCAAGCCTCAAGGCCCGTTTGTCAGCGACGTGAGGGTCTTCTGAATCGATAGTCGGCGACTTGCTCTAAGGGCCAGGCGTATCCCGCCCGGCGCTTTCAGCGAAATTTCAGAACTCCCTCGGTACGCGCGGCTTCCGCAACGGCACGATCCTCTTCGGTCACGACGGAGGTCAGGATGTTTACCGAAGACGATGCGCACCGCGATACCCGCCAGGATATTCTGGAAGCGATCGCAAGTGGAATGACCTGCCCGGTCTGTGGACCTTTGCCCGGCAGCATTTTCGAAACGCTGGAGATCGCGGCGTCACGCCGTTCGCAAGTCGGTACGCTGGAGTCCCCACCCTTGACGGCGCGCGCGAAGATTGGCCCAATGATCGCCATTCTGCTCGATATTTGCGGAGCCGTCGGGAGTGTCGCATTCCGGATCAGGGCAGGTTCTGGCGCTCGGCGAGTACCTGTTTGACGGCGGCAGGCGTCTCCTTCTCCGCGACGGCGAGGCGGTCGCGCTACGGCCGAAGGCGTTTGCCCTGCTCGAACATCTGGCCGCGAACGCCGGCCGGGTCGTCGGCAAGGCCGAACTCATGGATACGCTCTGGCCGAACCTTCACGTCACCGAGGATTCGCTGACCCAGGCGGTGCGCGATTTGCGCAAGGCCCTTGGCCCATCCGGCGAGACGGCGGTTCGCACCGTTGCCCGGCGCGGCTACCTGCTTGCCGTGGCCGGGCCGCCGGAGCCGGCCGAAAGGCCGCGGACCGAGCCGGTGGTGGCTGTGCTGCGCTTCGTCAATTCCGGCGCCGCCGAGCGCGGCATGCTGGTCGACGGATTTGCCGAGGACCTTTCTGCGAGCCTGGCGCGCTTCCGCACGGTGGCGGTGCTGGCCGGCAACTCCACTTTCGCCTTCTCCTCGGGCGGCGGCACGGACTGGAGCGAGATCGGCCGCCGGCTCGGTGCCGACTATCTCGTGCGCGGCCGCATGGCGGTCGAGGCGGATTCGATCACGGCCGCGATCTCGCTGGTGGATGCCTCGAGCGGAGCCGTCTTGTGGAGCGAGACCGTTTCCGGCGCCGGCAGCGCCATCTTCGACATGCAGCAGGAGATCGCGTCGAAGATCGTCAACCGGCTGGTGTCTCGGCTCGCCGACGCGGTCGTCGCGCGGGCCGGCGGCCGGCCGCCAGCGAATCTCGCCGCCTACGAATGCCTGGTGCGCGGCCTGGCGCACCTGCGCAGCTACCGCAACGAGGACAATTTCGCTGCAAAGCGCCTGTTCGAGGAGGCGGTCGCGAAGGACCCGGCCTATGCGCTCGCGCATGCCTACATCGCGCTGGCCGACCTTATCATCGGCGGCTACGGCGAGATGCCGGCCGATGCGCTTGTTGCCGTACTCGACCGCGCCGAGCACGCCGTGGTGCTGGCGCCGGAGGATCCGCGCTGCCACCGCGTGCTTGCCGCGACGCGGCTCGCGGCCCGCCAGCACGACGCGGCGGAGCATCATCTGCGCCGCTCGCTCACGCTCAATCCGTGCGACGCCGACACCATGTCGCACATGAGCTACCTGCAGACCATGCGCGGCAAGCCGCTGGAAGCGCTCGACTGGCTGGACCGCGCCGTGCGCGTCAATCCGATCTACCCGGACTGGTACGAATACGACCGCTCGATCGCGCTCTATTCGGCCGGCGCCTACCGCGAGGCCATCGCCTGCCTGTCGAAACTCTCCATGAAAACACCCTGGCGCCTGACCAGGCTGGCGGCCTGCCATGCCCAGCTCGGCGAGATCGAGGCGGCGCGGCACATCATGGCCGAGGTGCGCACCATCGCGCCGGACTACGAGCCGCTCGACTATGCGCGCAAATCGCTGGTCTTCGAGCATGCTTCCGACACCGAACACCTGGCCGAAGGCGTGGCAAAAGCCGTCGCCGCCTGATCGGGCTCAGATGCCTTCGAGCACGACGATGGTCGGTCGCGACGGCAGCGTGCGCGTCGAAACGGTCAGCGTGCGCGAGGTGCGGAAATCCACCGCGAACCCCTCGCCCATCATCGCCAGGAACTCGCCGAGCGGCGTGGAATGGCGGTGCATCGGCAGGATGATCGACGAATAGAGCCGCGTCGCGACCTCGCTCATCGAGCCCAGCGACTGGGTCATGCCGCCGTCGATCGGCACCATCAGTATGTCGAGCCGCCCGATCGCTGCATACTGGGAGTCGTTCAGCCTAGTATGCAAATGGCCGAGATGGCCGATGCACAAATCCGCCACCTCGAAGATGAAGATGGAGTTGCCGTCGCGCTCGAGGTTGCCGGAACCCCAGCTGCGGATGTCGGTCGGCACGTTGCGGATATAGACGTCGTCGACCACCAGCGCATGCCTGGCCGGGCCGCCGTCGGGGTTCCAGCCACGCAGCACATATTCGATGCCGGGTGGCGGATTGTCGGTGAAATGGGTGCGGTGCGCCTTGTTCATGGTGACGACGCGCGGCAGCGGATCGCCGCCATAGACGCCGGAGAAGTCGGTGGCGATGCGCACGCCCGCCGGCGTCTCGATCACGTAGGTCGAGTGCCCGGCATAGGTGATGCGCACCTCTTCGCCGGCCGTCTGCACCCTCACCACCGGCAGCGCACGCGGCGCAAAACTGGCGAAACTCGCCTTCGGCAGCGCTTGCGCGATCGCCAGGCATTTCGACGGCGGCGCTTCTTCCTGCGCGGCGGCCGGCGCCGCGAAGGCGATCAGGGTGGCCGCGAGCGCGGCGAGGCGGAAGGCTGGCATGGCGGCGTCCCCGTGACGGCTACCTCTGCCGCCACTATGCCGGCTGCGGCCGCGCACGGCTAAGTCACGTTTTCGAGAGACGCGTTCGGTTTGCCGCCTTCTGGACGTTGCGGGGCGATTTCACTATAAGGCCGCCCATTCCGGAAAAAGCTGCCGAGACGACAACAGGGGTATCATGGCCGGCCATTCACAGTTCAAGAACATCATGCACCGCAAGGGCCGCCAGGACGCGGCCAAGTCGAAGATGTTTTCCAAGCTGGCGCGCGAAATCACCGTCGCGGCCAAGATGGGCACCCCCGACCCCGACATGAACCCGCGCCTGCGGCTGGCGATCAACGCCGCCAAGGCGCAGTCGATGCCGAAGGACAACATCCAGCGCGCCATCAACAAGGCCGCCGGCGGCGACACCGAAAACTATGACGAGGTGCGCTACGAGGGCTACGGCCCCGGCGGCGTCGCCCTCATCGTCGAGGCGCTGACCGACAATCGCAACCGCTCGGCCTCCAATGTGCGCGCGGCCTTCACCAAGGCCGGCGGGGCGCTGGGCGAAACCGGCTCCGTGTCCTTCATGTGGGACCGCGTCGGCGAGATCTACTATCCCGCCAGCGCCGGCGACGCCGACAAGGTGATGGAGGCGGTGCTGGAAGCCGGCGCCGACGACGTCGAGAGCGACGAGGAAGGCCACACCATCTACTGCGCCTTCGAAGCGGTCGGCGAGGTGTCGAAGGCGCTTGAAGCCGCGCTCGGCGAGGCAGAGTCGGTGAAGATCATCTGGAAGCCGAAGAACAACGTGCCGGTCGACGAAGACCGCGCGCAGTCGCTGATGAAGCTTGTCGCGACTCTCGAAGACGACGACGACGTGCAGAACGTCTACGCCAATTTCGAGGTCGACGAGGCGACGCTGGCCAAGCTCAGCGCCGCCTGAAGTCTGGCGGCCCTCCTCGGGGGGAGAGGTGTCGCGCGAAGCGCGACCGAGAGGGGCTATCGCACCGCTCCCTCGCGCCTGACGCGCCGAGCCGGTAGATATCGGCGGCAAAGTCCCGGACCCCGCCGATGACCGAGATCGCCCTGCCAATAATCCGCATCGCTTACTGCACGCAGTGCAACTGGCTGTTGCGCGCCGGCTGGATGGCGCAGGAGCTGCTGTCGACCTTCGGCACCGAGCTCGGCGAGGTCGTGCTGGTGCCCGGCACCGGCGGTGTCTTTTCCATTACCTGCAACGACGTGCTGGTCTGGGAGCGCAAGCGCGACGGCGGTTTCCCGGACGCGGCGAAGCTGAAGCGGCTGGTCCGCGACGTGATTTCGCCCGAGCGCGACCTCGGCCATGCGGATCGCAAGGCGTAGCCGCAACGGGCCCAGCCTCCGCCCCCCGACCGTATTCGCAGGTGCAAAAGAAATGCTGCACCGCAGCAACCATTCGCGCTATCCTGCCGTTCCTCCATGCCACTGCGAGGGCATGTCTTCGTGACCGGCGTTCGGGACCGCGGCATGCCAGATCGCGGCCAGCAAAGGATACAGGAATTGCGAAAACTCTCCTACACGATCGCGCGGCTCCAGGCCATGCGCGCCAGCCAGGCCGGGGCGCCTGACGGCCTCGACACCGGCCGCCTTCTCCCGCTGGCCGGGTTTGGCCCGAATCCCGGCGGGCTGCGGGCGCTGACCTATGCTCCCGAGCGGCTCGCGGCCGGCGCCCCGCTGGTCGTGGTGCTGCACGGGTGCACGCAGACGGCCGCCGTCTACGACCGCGCCTCGGGCTGGTCGGAGCTTGCCGACCGCGAGGGATTCGCGCTGCTCTACCCGCAGCAGGAGCGCGCCAACAACGCCAATCTCTGCTTCAACTGGTTCCAGCCCGCCGATGCGAGCCGTGACGGCGGCGAGGCGCAGTCCATCCGCCACATGGTCGAGGCGGCCGCGCGCACGCACGGCACCGATCGCCGCCGCGTCTTCGTGACCGGCCTGTCGGCTGGCGGCGCCATGGCCGCGGCCATGCTCGCCACCCACCCGGACGTCTTTGCCGGAGGCGCCATCATCGCTGGCCTGCCCTATGGCGTTGCTTCCACGGTCCCGGAAGCCTTCGACCGCATGCGCGGCCATGGCGGGCCGTCGGGGCCGGAACTTTCCCGGCTGGTCGGGTCGGCCAGCGGCCACCGCGGGCCGTGGCCAAAAGTCTCGGTCTGGCACGGCTCGGCCGACGCCACCGTGGTGCCGGCGAATGCGCAGGCGCTCGTCGAGCAGTGGCGAGCCGTGCATGGGCTGGAGGCCCAGCCGACGCTCTCCTCCCGCGACGACGGCCAGGAACACAGGGTGTGGCTCGACGACGCCGGCGAGGAGGTGCTGGAGGAATACCGCATCGCCGGCATGGGCCACGGCACGCCGCTCGCGACGCGCGGGCCGGACGGGCTCGGGCAGGCAGCGCCGTTCATGATCGAGGCCGGCATATCGTCGACGCGGCGGATCGCCGAGTTTTTCGGGATTGCCCCCCGGCGCCGCGCCCCTTCCGTGCCCGACCTGACGCCTTCCGACAGGCCTGCCGCGCCGCGCCCGGAACCCGCATCGCAGGAGCGTCCCCGCGTCGATCCCGCCGCCTTCCCCGGCGCGGGAACATCCGCTGGCGTGCGCAGGATCATCGAGGATGCGCTGCGCTCCGCCGGCCTGATGAAGTGAGAGCCGCCGGCAGGCACCCCGAAGCGCGCCTCGCGGCCTGCCTTTCCGGACCCGGACAGGCGCTCCCGCCCTCAGGGCGAGAAAAGCTTGAACGGGTTCCACTTCGCCGGCTGGGCCTTGAACAGGTTGAATAGCGCGCGGTTGTTGTTGAACGCCCTGCGGTAGTTTCCGCGCCACACGGTCACGTGCTCGCCCGGATTGGCCGCGTATGGCGCCGGCATCGGCCGGAACTTGTCATGGTCCGCCCGCAACCCGCGACCGAGGTTCGACGAATAGACGTTCGTGCCGATGACGGTCAGAAAATCCGATCGGCCTGCGTCCGGCGACCCACCCCCTGGGATGGGGCTGCGGCTCGACTTAAGTACCGCTCTGGATAGAGAACACCATCACACTATCTGCTGTTCCGCCTTCGCAGCCGTCGCGTTGGTGAACATCAATCGCATTCCAGTTAGCACTTTCAAGCAAATCCCTCAGAGCGCTCGCCGCTTGCTGCTGCTGCGGTGTGCAGAACGTGATTTCGTTCGCTGCAATCGGTGAGTTGGTGAATTGGGGCGCCAACAATGTGAAGCCGGTGTTTTGGAGGGTGTTCTGCAGCGCGACGAATTTGCCCTCTTCGTTCTGCGAACTCAGCCGCGGCACGACGGACACGATGTTTCTAACAATATAGTTAATCGAAATTTGAAGCTCCGTCGGAATCGATGTACAGTAATCTTGCACCCGAAACGGCTCTAAGAAAGTCGGAGAAGGTATTTTTGTACAGATTTTACTGTCTGGCGAGATTGTTGCGCTAACATATATACAATTTGAAGCCGGATCACTTTTGATATCGATAGTCGAGTCGCTATTTGAACGGATAACGTTCCAGTTTACAACTTTAACGAGCTGCTGCTCTCTCGGCAAACAGAACGTTTGCTCTTGCCTTAGGCCAGGCTGATCACTATTTGACTGGAAGGAAATTACTCGACTCTGCACAACGTCAACTGGCAACGAGACAGTTGTCGAATCTGCATAGGCGACGTTCGAGGCTAGCGGTAATACAAGGGCTAATAGAAAATCGCGCAGCGTGGTCATAGATTGCCTCCGGAAGGTTCGTTTATCACATTAACCTGCGGGGTGACGGACACCTCCTGCCTGCTCACTTGGAGGTTGTGCTGCGCGAGTGCTTCTGCCGCCGCCTCTCGGACGGACACGTTCCATGCAAAATAGAGTTGTGGTGCTGTTAGCAAAAGACAAACAATAATGACAATGAGTGCTCTAACCAAACGCTTAGATTGACGCCAAGTGAAACTGCGGTCCAGCGAGAGCAAGAGAAGTGTAATTAAGGCGACACCAGAAACACCTATATATATATTTGTAAAACCCAGTATCTTCGCATAAAAAACGGTGATATAACCTATTAATAAGCCCATCATTCCAAGGACTTGTATTTCGAATTTATTGAAAATTCCTTTTAGCCTCTCCTCCAAATCCTCCGACGAGGCTTGTAAATCTTCTTGTTGTGCATCTGCCTGCTGTGACCCAGCTTGTGGTTGAGCTGTCGGTCTTTCGGTCCCGCTCATTGCTGAATTCCTTTTCCCCGAAGCCTTCGCTTGCATACCGCTGAGCAAGCACAGGATGCAGCAATTTCGGCGAAGAAAACTCGGTTTCTTCGTCTTTGGTGATGTATATTCGCTCTATACGTCAACTTTGTTCGAAATTCCAGTGCACCTGGGAATGGGCGCCTAATTTTAATCGGTCAAGGATGTGCACATGCGTTTTGTACACCGGGCCCGAATAATTTATCCACGCCCCCGCCACCTCCCTTATCATGCTCGCGTCCCTTCGGCCGGGAGCGCGTCGCGAGGCGTTTCGATGCGGGAAGGGACCGGCGCCTCCGCCGGCCGCTTCTTACGCGCGCGGCCGTCCGGGGAGGTTCCGCCCAAGGGTTCCCCCGCCGCCACTACGGGCGGTGTGTGCCGGACGGGCACTAGTTGGCGGGCTCTTTGGGGCGACAGCGGCAAGCCTTGGCAAAATCAAATGCCGGGGCAGCGGGAAACCGACCGCCAGGTCCCAAAAGAGTCCGCTGTGAAGCGGAACGGGCGGAGCCAGAAATCGCCGGACGGGCGGCTGCGGCGGTCGCAGCCCAGCCTGCCGGAATAAAAGCGCGGTCGCGCGGCCGCCCTTCTTCCCGTCTTTTGGCCGGGCGCTTTTTGCGGCAATGGCCAGGCGCGGAAAAAGCCGCGGGCGTGGCAACGGGAAACTGCGCTCTGGCGGCGGGCAACAAAAAACCCCGCCGGAGCGGGGTCTTTTTTTGGAACGCGAAACGGGCGGCTTAGATGCCAAGACCTTCGTAGCGCTTCTTGAACTTCGACAGGCGGCCGCCGCGGTCGAGCAGTTGCTGCTGGCCGCCGGTCCATGCCGGATGGGTCGAGGGGTCGATGTCGAGGTTCATCGTGTCACCCTCCTTGCCCCAAGTCGAGCGGGTCTCGTACGTGGTTCCGTCGGTCATGACGATCTTGATCTTGTGGTAGTCCGGGTGGATATCGGCTTTCATCGGTATGATCCTGGGCTTTTGGCGGCACCGGCAGGGGACGCCTGCGTCGTTGCGCCGCTTTTCTAAAACTCGAAGCCGCGGCTAGTTGAGGGCCACGGCTTCAAAAACGGTCGGCGAGCCTATACATCAGGCCGGTTTCCTGCACAAGGCCGTTGGCCGCTGAGTCGCGGCGACAAGCGAGGACCCGGCAAGGGAATGGACGAAGAGGCGGCACTCGCCACGTTGGATCGACGCCGGTCGCTGCGTCCGCTGGGGCGCCTCGTGCCCTATGTGATGCAATACCGCGGCATGGTCGTCGGCGCCGGCGTGTTCCTCGTGCTCGCCGCGCTCACCACGCTCGCCCTTCCGCTGGCGATCCGGCGCATCATCGACCACGGCTTCGAGCAGTCCGATTCCACCTTCGTCGGCAACTACTATGCGACGATGGTGGCGATCGTGGTGCTGCTCGCGGGTGCCTCGGCCTGCCGCTATTTTTTCGTCACGGTGCTTGGCGAGCGCGTCATCGCCGACCTGCGCCGCGACGTCTTCGCGCATGTGACGACACTCTCGGCCGATTTCTTCGATACGGCGAAGTCCGGCGAGATCGTCTCGCGTCTGGCGGCCGACACCGTGCAGGTGAAGTCGGCGATCGGCTCCAGCGTCTCGGTCGCCCTGCGCAACAGCATCATGGGCCTCGGCGCGATGGTCATGATGATCGTGACCAGCCCGAAACTGTCGGCGCTGGTCGTCGTGGCGATCCCGGTGGTGGTGTCGATCCTCTACGCATTCGGCCTGTCGATCCGCGCCAAGGCGCGCGCCGCGCAGGATCGGCTGGCCGACGCGACTGCCTACGCCTCCGAGCAGATCGCGGCGATCCGCACGCTGCAGGCCTTCACCAACGAGAAGGGGGTCAACGCGCATTTCACCGATTCGGTGGAGTTCGCCTATCACGCCGCCCGCGTGCAGACCAAGGCGCGTGCCTGGCTCACCTTCGTGGCCATCTTCATGGTATCGACTTCGGTCGTGGCGGTGTTGTGGGCGGGTTCTCGCGATGTGCTCGCCGGCACGATGACCCCCGGCACGCTCAGCCAGTTCCTCATCTACGCCGTCATCGCCGGCTCATCGGTGGGCTCGCTGGCCGATGTGTGGGGCGAGCTCAGCCAGGCCACTGGCGCGGCGGAGCGCATCTCGGAACTGCTCTCGGAGAAGCCGACGATTGCCGCGCCGCCCTCGCCGCGGCCGATGCCCGAGCCGGCAATCGGGTCCGTCGCGCTGGTCGACGTTTCGTTCGCCTATCCCGGCGCCCCGAACCGGCAGGTGCTCGACCGGCTGAGCGTCTCGGCTAGGCCGGGGGAGACGGTGGCGATCGTCGGCCCTTCGGGCGCCGGCAAGAGCACCATCTTCTCGCTCATCCTGCGCTATTACGATCCGTCCGGCGGCACGGTGCTGGTCGACGGCATCGACGTGCGCCGGGCCGACCCCCAGAAGGTGCGCGGCCGCATCGCGGTCGTCTCGCAGGAAGTCGACGTGTTCGCCGCGAGCATACGCGAGAACATCGCCTTCGGCCGGCCGGACGCGACGGACGCCCAGATCGAGGCCGCCGCGAAGGACGCGCTGGCCGACGAGTTCATCAGGAAGCTGCCGCAGGGCTATGCCACGCTGGTCGGCGAGCGCGGCATCACGCTTTCCGGCGGCCAGCGGCAGCGAATTGCGATCGCCCGCGCCATTCTGCGCGACGCGCCGATCCTGCTGCTGGACGAGGCTACCTCGGCGCTCGACGCCGAGAGCGAGACGCTGGTTCAGCAGGCGCTGGAGCGGCTGATGCGCGGCCGCACCACGCTGGTCATCGCCCACCGGCTGGCAACCGTACTTAAGGCCGATCGCATCATGGTGGTCGACCGCGGCCGCGTCATCGAGGAAGGCACGCACGAGGAACTGGTCCGCCACGGCGGCGTCTATGCCGGGCTTGCGCGCCTCCAGTTCGAGACCGGCGCCACAGCCTTTCGACGCGCGGCCGAGTAGCGAACCCGACCCCGCGGGAGCACCATCGGTTCGCCGCCGTCCGCCGATCGGTCCGGGCCTACCGGGTCGCCACCACCGCGGCGTAGGCGATCAAAAGGTCCATCAGCGCCGCGGTTTCCCGTTCGGCCGCCTTCTCGTCGCCGGCCAGAATTGTCTGGATGACGCGCACATGGTGCTCGGCCGAGGCCGCGAGCCCGCTTTCGGACTGATAGCGATACCAGAAGCGGCGGCTGTGCGTCTGCAGCGGTGCCGCCAGCCTCGCCGCGAACGGATTGTCGGCGGCGAACGCCATCGCCTCGTCCAGCTGCTTGTCGGCTTCGAGGAAATGCACCACGTCGGCATTCACCACCGCCTTCTGCATGGAGACTGCGGCGGTGTGGAACTGTTCGATCGCGTTGCGGGTGATGAAGCGAGCGGCGGAACGCGCCAAAATGATCTCGACCCCGCGGCGAACGTCGAGGACGCGGCCCCAGTCGCCGGGGTGCAGCGGCGCGATCGCGATGCCCGAGCGCGGACGTACCTCGATCAGGCCTTCCCAGGCGAGCCGCTGGATCGCCTCGCGCACCGGCGTGCGCCCGAGCCCCAGCCTTTCGATCAGCGCACCCTCCGTTGCGACCGACGCGGGCGCCAGCTCGAGCGTGACGATCATGCGCTCCAGAGCGCGATAGGCCTTTGCTGCGACCGGTTCGAAGGTTTGATTCTCAAGCAATGTCAGCGGCTTCCAGACAGGCGGATGGTTGAGGTGTATCATGCTCTAAACGCTATTGACAGGCATGCCACCGATAAGATATATCACAGATATATCAGATAAGGGGCAGAGACATGTGGACTGGCATTCTTCCCGCGGTGACGACCAAATTCACTGAGGACGACAGCCTCGACCATGCAGAGATGGAGCGCTGCTTCGGCCTCCAGATCGATGCCGGCGTCGACGGCCTGATCGTCGGCGGCTCGCTCGGCGAAGGCCCGATGCTGTCCGTCGAGGAAAAGCTCGCGGTGCTGAAGACGGCGCAGAAGGTGGCCGGACGCCGGCCGGTGCTGCTCACCATCAACGAGGCCGGCACTCGCGAGGGCGCAGCTCTCGCCAGGCTTGCCGCCAAGGCCGGCGCCAGCGGGCTGATGGTGGTGCCGAGCCCGATCTACCACACCAACCCGGAAGAGACGGTCGCCACACTCAGCGCAGTCGCGGACGCCGGCGGCCTGCCGGTCATGATATATTCGAATCGCATCGCGTACCGCGTCGACGTCACCGTCGAGATCATGGACGTGCTGGCGAAGAACCCGCTGTTCGTCGCCATCAAGGAATCGTCCGACGACATCCGCCGCTCGACCGACATCATCAATCGCTTCGGCAGCCGCTTTGACCTCTTCACCGGCGTCGACAACCTCGCCTTCGAGGCGCTGTCGGTCGGTGCGGTCGGCTGGGTCGCGGGCCTCGTCACCGCCTTCCCGAAGGAGACCGTCGCGATTTACCGGCTGATGAAGGCCGGCCGCCGCGAGGAGGCCCTGGCGATCTACCGCTGGTTCCGCCCGCTGCTCGACCTCGACGTGTCGACCTATCTGGTGCAGAACATCAAGCTCGCCGAGGTTTTGGCGATCGGCACCAACGACCGCGTGCGCATGCCCCGCACGCCGCTTGCCGGCGAGCGCCGCGCGGCGGTCGAGAAGATCGTCCGGGACGCGCTGGCGACGCGGCCGCAGCTGCCGCGCCTGGAACTCGACAAGGCGGCGTGATCGTTCTTCTCCCCGCTTGCGGGGAGAAGATGGCGGCAGCCGGATGAGGGGCAGCGCCAACGTGGGCGGTAGTGGTGGCAAGGCCGAGGAGGCGAGTGGCCCCTCATCCGCCCTTCGGGCACCTTCTCCCCGTGAACGGGGAGAAGCCAGCGACGTCGCCATTATCGGTGCCGGGATCGCCGGCATCTGCGCGGCCGTCTATCTGGCCGAAGCCGGGCTGTCAGTGACGGTGTATGACCGCACCGGCGTTTGCGAGGAAACCAGTTCCGGCAACGCCTCCGCCTTCGCTTTCTCCGACGTGCTGCCGCTGGCCCACAAGGGCATGCTCAAAAAGCTGCCCGGCTGGCTCGCCGATCCGCTCGGGCCGCTGGCCATCCCGCCGTCCTACTTCCCGAAGCTGGTGCCCTGGCTGTGGCGGTTCTGGCGGGCCGGCGCGCCGCGCCACTACGAGGCAAGCCTCGCCGCCCAGGCCAGCATGATGAAGCTCGCGGAGCAGGAGTGGATGGGCCTGCTCGATCGCTCGGGAACCCGCTGGATGCTGCGCGAGGACGGATCGCTCGAGTTTTACGAAAGCCAATCCGAGTTCCAGGCATCGCTGGCGGGCTGGGCCGCGCGCGACCGCTTTTCCATCCCCTACCGCCACATCGACAGGGCCGAGATCGACGCCCTGCAGCCGGGCGTCTCGCCCCAATTCGTAAAAGCCACGTTCGTGCCGGGATGGAAGACGTCGATCGACCCGAAACTGCTCGGCAAGGCGCTGTGGGCGCATGCCGAGCGGCTGGGCGCACGCTTCATGCATGCGAGGGTCGAGCGGATTGAGGCTGGTGCCGACGGCGTGACGCTGCACCTTGCCGACGGCGGCAGCGCGAGTGCCCGAAAGCTGCTGGTCGCGGCAGGCGCCTGGTCGCACCGGCTTGCAGCGCAGCTGGGCGAAAGGATCCCGCTCGAGACCGAGCGCGGCTACAACACCACGCTGCCGGTCGGTGCATTCGACGTGAAGCGCCAGCTGATTTTTGGTGGCCACGGCTTCGTCATCACGCCGCTGGAGACCGGGCTGCGCATCGGCGGCGCGGTCGAACTCGGCGGCCTCGACCTGCCGCCGAACTACGCGCGCTCGAAGGCAATGCTTGCCAAGGCGCAGCGCTTCCTGCCCGGCCTGAACCCCGCCGGCGGGCGCGAGTGGATGGGCTTTCGGCCGTCGCTGCCGGACTCGCTGCCGGTGATCGGCAGGGCTGGCCGCGACCGCAATATTTTCTATGCCTTCGGTCACGGCCATCTCGGCAAGACGCAGGCCGCCGCCACCGCGCGGCTCGTCCGCGACATGGTGCTCGACCGGCCGCCGGCGATCGATCTTTCGCCATTTTCGCCACAGCGGTTCTAACATGACGCCGCCAATGGCAGTGCTTCCCGATACCGTTTTGCCCCCTCACCCAAGCACGATTGTTTTCCACCTCATACCTGGGAATTTGACCATGCCCCGCCATTCCTTCTTCTGCATAGACGGCCATACCTGCGGCAATCCGGTGCGGCTGGTGGCCGGCGGCGGGCCGCAGCTAAAGGGCGCGACCATGATGGAACGCCGCGCGCATTTCCTGGCCGAATACGACTGGATCCGCACCGGCCTGATGTTCGAGCCGCGCGGCCATGACGTGATGTCCGGCTCGATTCTCTACCCGCCAACCCGCGAGGACTGCGACGTTGCCATCCTGTTCATCGAGACTTCGGGCTGCCTGCCGATGTGCGGCCACGGCACCATCGGCACCGTGACGATGGCGATCGAGCACGGCCTGGTGAAGCCCAGGACGCCGGGCCGGCTCAACCTCGACACGCCCGCCGGGCTGGTGGTTGCCGAGTATCGCCAGCAAGGCGAATATGTCGAGGAGGTGCGCATCACCAACGTGCCGTCCTTCCTCTACGCGGAAGGATTGACCGTGGAATGCCCGGTGCTGGGCGAGATCGTCGTCGACGTTGCCTACGGCGGCAATTTCTACGCCATCGTCGAGCCGCAGAAGAACTATCGGGACATGGCGGACTATACCGCCGCCGACCTGATCGCCTGGAGCCCGGTCGTTCGCCGGCGCCTCAACGAGAAGTACAGCTTCGTGCATCCGGAAAATCCGTCGATCGACCGGCTCTCGCACATGCTTTGGACCGGCCAGCCAAGCGACCCGCAGGCGAACGGGCGCAATGCGGTCTTCTACGGCGAGAAGGCGATCGACCGCTCGCCATGCGGCACCGGCACCTCGGCGCGGATGGCGCATCTGCACGCCAAGGGCCGGCTCAGGACCGGGGAGAACTTCGTGCATGAGTCGATCATCGGCTCGCTTTTCAAGGGCCGGGTCGAGGCCGATGCGACGGTCGCCGGGCGACCGGCGATCATCCCCTCGATCGGCGGCTGGGCGCGCATGACGGGCCTCAACACCATCTTCATCGACGAACGCGACCCGTTCGCACACGGCTTCACGGTAAAATAGACGCCACAGCGGGGCGGATCGCGTAAAGCTGGTGCTTGCATACATTTGCCGGACGGATAGATTTCCTCCCGGTATCGAATGGGCGGGCCGCGTGTTGGCCACTGGAGGGTTTGCGTCATGAGCAGAATGAAACTGTGGCTGGCCGGCATCGTCGCCGGGCTCGTGCTTCCCGTCGCCGCGATGGCTGAGGCGCTTCCCGACCTCGGCGGCAAGACCGTCACGGTGGTCACCGAGAACGCCTATTTCCCACTGCAGTTCGTCGATCCGGCGAGCGGCAAGGCGATCGGCTGGGAATATGACGCGATGGCGGAACTCTCCAAGCGCCTGAACTTCAAGGTCGAGTACCAGAACACTTCCTGGGATGCTATGATCCAGGCGGTGTCGGACAAGCAGTACGACATCGGCATGACCGGCATCACCATCAAGGAAGAGCGCAAGGAGAAAGTCGATTTCTCCGATCCGTACATGCTCTCGGAGATCTACATGCTGGTGCGGGGCGACGAGAGCCGCTTCACCGACGCCAAGAGCTTCGCCGCCGACGAAAAGCTGCTGGTGGGCGCGCAGGCCGGCACCTCGCCCTTCTACGTCGCCGTCTACAACATCCTCGACGGCAACGAGCAGAACCCGCGCATCAAGCTGATGGAGACCTTCGCCGCCACCGTGGCCGCGCTGCAGGCCGGCGACGTCGACCTCGTGCTCACCGATAGCGCGGCCGGCAAGTCGATCAGCGAGAATTCGGGCGGCAAACTCAAGATGATCGGCGCACCGCTGCAGGCGGAGGAGTTCGGCTTCATCTTCCCGAAGGGGTCCGATCTCGTTGCGCCGATCAATGCCGGCATCGCCGCGCTGAAGGCCGACGGCACGCTCGACAAGATCACGCAGAAGTGGTTCGTCGACTACAAGCCGGGCGGTTGATCGGCGCCGGCCGCGCCATTGACGCCCGAGTTCGACGCCTACCGTCCGGGCGCGCTGGCCGACATCGTGGGGGTGCATGCCCGCTACTATCACCGCCACTGGGGTTTCGGGCTGGCGTTCGAGACCAAGGTGGCGACGGAGATGGCGGAGTTTCTTGCACGGATCGATCCGGCGCGCGACCTGTTCCTCACCGCCTATCATGACGGCCGGGTGCTCGGTTCGGTGACGCTCGACGTCGTTGGTGGCGGCGCGATGGGGGCGCACCTGCGCTGGTTCATCGTTTCGGACGAGGCGCGCGGCACCGGGCTCGGCGGCACGCTTCTGGCGCGCGCCATGGCCTTCTGCGATGCCGCTGGCGTGCCGGCCTGGCTCACCACCTTTGCCGGCCTGGACGCGGCGCGCGCGCTCTACGAGCGGCACGGCTTCGCGCTGTCCTCGGAAAGCGCCGTCGACCAATGGAGCGGCGGCGTACGCGAGCAGCTCTTCCAGCGTCCCGCGCCGGGCGGCGCCGGCTGACCCGATGGCAGCGGCGCCCCGCAATCGCACCGACAAGAGCGAATTTCCCTGGTGGCTCGCGGCCGCGGTGGCAATCGCGATCGTCGTGGCGCTGGCGATCTGGTCGAACGCACTTTATGCGCAGGTCTTCAGCACCGTCGTGCAGGGCATCTGGATCACCCTCTTCGTTACGGTGGTGGCTTTCGGGCTGGCCTCGGCGCTCGGATTGGCGGTCGCGCTGATGGGCCTCTCGAGGTCGCGCTGGCTCAGCCAGAGCGCGCGCTTCTACATCGAGATAATCCGCGGCGTGCCGATCCTGGTCCTGCTGTTCTGGATCGCCTTTGCGGGCGTGCCGGCCTTCGTCGCGGCATGGAACTGGATCGCATCGCCGTTGCAGACGGCGGGTTGGCTGGGCGAACTGCAGGTGCGCGACGTCTCGCTGCTGTGGCGCGCGGTCATCGCGCTCACCGTCGCCTACTCCTCCTTCATCGCGGAAATTTTCCGCGCCGGCATCCAGGCCGTCGACATCGGCCAGATCGAGGCGGCCAAGGCGCTCGGCCTGTCGCGTTACCGCCGCTTCCGCCACGTAGTCTGGCCGCAGGCGTTCCGCACCATACTGCCGCCATACGGCAATGACTTCGTTGCGATGGTGAAGGACTCCTCGCTGGTCTCGGTGCTCGGCGTGGCCGACATCACGCAGATGGGCAAGGTCTATGCGGCGGGCTCGTTCCGCTTCTTCGAGACTTATTCGATCGTGGCCTACATCTACCTGATCCTGACGATCGGCCTGTCGCTGGCGCTGCGGCGGCTGGAAAAGCGGCTACGTCGCCAGCCAGACTGAGATCAGAGCCGCGCGATCACCAGGCAGTCGGCGATCGCGGCGAAATGCAGGCCGGCGCCGACCACGACGAAGCCGTGCCAGAGCGCACTCTGGAAGCGCAGCGCCTGCCAGATGAAGAAGACGATGCCGCTGCAATAGACGAGACCGCCGGCCAAGATCAGCCACAGCGTGGTGGGCGTCAGCGTGTCGAGCAGCGGGCGCAGGATGACGACACCGCTCCAGCCGATGGCGAGGTAGAAAAGGATCGCCAGCCGGTCGTAGCGGCCAGGAAACGCCAGCTTGATCACGATGCCGACGGCCGCCGCCCCCCAAACCAGCGCGATCATGCGGATCGCTTCGCCGGTGTCGTCGAGCTGCGTCAGGAACGGCGTGTAGGTGGCGGCGATCAGCAGGTAGATCGCGGCGTGGTCGATGCGGCGAAGAATCCACTTGGCCGGTGTCAGCGGCCAGGCATTGTAGGCGAGCGATACCGCGAGCGCGGAAAGCAGGGATACGACATAGAAGGCGGCCGCGAAATATTCACCGGGACCGGTGCGGTAGAGCGCCAGCGCCAGCAGTGCAATTCCGGCCGCGACAGCGAACATCAGACCCACCGCGTGAACGACGACATCGGCAATCAGTTCGGCGCGGGTGTAGTGAAAACGTCCGGGAAACGGAATTGTCGGCGTGGTGTCGCTCATCCTGGCGGGTTCTGTTGACCCCTCCAATGTGCCGGTCGCATCGGCACCGTTCAACCCCCGCCCGCCTGCCAATTTGCCGCAAGACGGTTACCGCTGGGTTAGGCAGTCACTATTCGGTGACGGGCTTCTTCAGGGTTTTGAGAAGGGCGCGGTGGATCGCCTCGTTGCCGGCGACGATCTGGCCGGTGCCGAACATATCCTGGCCACCGTCCTTGTCGGAGACGAAGCCGCCGGCCTCGCGCACCATCAGGATGCCGGCCGCCATGTCCCAGGGTGACAGCGGCTCCTCCCAGAAGCCGTCGATGCGCCCGCAGGCGACATAGGCGAGGTCGAGCGCGGCGGAGCCGAGCCGGCGGATGCCGGCGGTTTCGCCCATCACGTTGCGCAGTTCGACCAGATAGCGGCCGTGGTGGCCGCGGCCGAGATGCGGCGTGCCGGTGCCGATGATGCAGTCCGGCAGCTTGGTTCGTGCGGCGACGCGCATGCGGCGGTCGTTGAGGAAGGCGCCGCCGCCGCGCTCGGCGGTATAGAGTTCGTCCATCGCGGGATTGTAGATGACACCGGCGACGATCTGGCCCTGCCGCTCGAGCGCGATCGAAATCGAGAAGATCGGCAGGCCGTGCAGGAAATTGGTGGTGCCGTCGAGAGGATCGACGATCCAACGGTGCTGCTGGTCCTCGCCCAAGACCTCGCCGCGCTCCTCCATTAGGAAACCGTAGCCCGGCCGTGCCTTGGCGAGTTCGGCGTAGAGAATGTCCTCGGCCTTGCGGTCGGCTTGGCTGACATATTCGCCTGGGCCCTTGACCGAAACCTGCAGGTTCTGGACCTCGCCGAGGTCGCGCGCCAGCGAGCGGCCGGCCTTGCTGGCCGCCTGTACCATGACGTTGAGGAGGGCTGAACGCGCCATGCCGACGGATCAGTCCGCGCGGCGGACGTAGGTGATCTCGTTGGTGTCGACGACGATCTTCTCGCCCGACGAGATGAAGGGCGGCACCAGCACGCGGATGCCGTTCTCCAGCACGGCCGGCTTGTACGAGGACGCGGCCGTCTGGCCTTTCACCACCGGGTCGGCCTCGGTGATGGTGAGTACGACCGTATCCGGCAGCGAAATGCCGATCGGGCGCTCCTCATAGAGTTCCACGGTGACCTTCATCCCTTCCTGCAGGAAGGCGGAGCGGTCGCCGACGAAATCCTTGTTGAGCTCGAGCTGCTCGTAGCTCTCCGTATCCATGAACACCAGCGAGTCGCCCTGCTCGTAGAGGTAGGAAAAATCCTTCTGCTCGAGCCGCACTTTCTCGACCGTCTCCGCAGAGCGGAAGCGCTCGTTGAGCTTGGTGCCGTTTAGCAGGTTCTTGAGTTCGACCTGGTTGTAGGCGCCGCCCTTGCCAGGCTTCACCGCGTTGGTCTTCACCGCCACCCACAGGCTGCCGTCATGCTCTATGACGTTGCCGGGACGGATTTCGTTGCCGTTGATCTTTGCCATGATTTGATTCCGGAGGAGCTTTTTTCGCCGGACCGGCGAATTGGGCGCCTCAAGACCACAAAACGCCCGAAGAGGCAAGAGATCGGCCGATCCGCGGCGTCAGCGCAGTCGGTTCGCGCGCGTCAGCGCCTGGTGCTTTTCCTCGTCTGTGAGTCCGTTGAGGAAGTCCTCCATCACCGGATCGATCAGGCCGGCCCGGCGGGCCAGAAAATACCACGCCGCGGCCTGGATGCTGTCGGGATCGACGCCGATCCCTTCCATGTAGAGCTTGCCGAGCCGGTTTTGCGCCGCGACGTTGCCGCCAAGGGCGGCGCGCCTCATCCAGGCGAAGCCGGCCTTGGCATCGCGTCCGCCGCCACGTCCGTCGACCAGCCAGGTGGCGAGGTCGAGCTGTGCGGTATCGAAGTTTGCGCGCGCCGCCGCTGTCAACCATTGGCGCGCCTTGGAGTCATCCTTCGGCTTGCCGCCGACGCCGTTGGCATAAAACTGCGACATCGCGTACTGCGCGTCCGGCAAACCGGCGTCCGCCGCCCGTTCATAGTAGGAGACGGCCTTGGCAAGCCCCTGCGGCCCCATCTCGCGGCTGACGATCATCTGCGCCAGGTTGAACTGGGCGAGCACGTTGCCGGCCTCGGCCGCTGCCTGCAGGAGCGCGTAGGCGGCCTGCGGATCCTTCTTCACGTATTTGCCGGCGAGCAGCATCAGCGCGTACTGGAACTGCGCCTCGGGAATGCCCTGTTCGGCCGCGGCCGCATACCATTTCGCCGCTTCCGGCTCGTTGCGCGGCAGGCCAAGCCCCCGGGCGAGGATTTCGGCCACAAGCGTCTGCGCCGCCGGATCGCCGTTCTTGGCGCGCGGCAGGGCGAAGTTGTAGGCTGTAATGTAGAGGCCGCGCTGGTAGGCGCCGTAAGCCACGTCCGGGACTCTGCCGAAGCGGCTCGGATTGATCGCGTCTTCCCCCGAATTGGCCGGCGCAAGGGGCGCCAATGGCGGGATCGTAGCCGCAGAGCCGGCAGCCGGCGCTTGCGGCGTGTTCATCGCAGGCGTCGCCGGCGAGCCGGCTTGCGGCGATGGCTCGCCCGATGCGCCCGACGGGGCGACGGTCGGCGCCAGCGGTGCAATCAGCGCCGGGGCGCCGGGCAGCACCGGTTCGAGAATCCCCGGCACGGGTGAGCCGAACCGCTCCGGCGCGACCTCATGCGGCGTCGCGAGGTCCGGCGCCTGCGCGGCGGCGGGCGAGACCATGGCACCGAGCAGTAGAAGCGCGGCGCAGCGCGCCGTCATTCGGTGACCTCGAACACCGGTGCGGTCGCGTCGAGGCGCTCGTTCGCTTCCGCCACCGCGCTGGAAGAATCGACACCGTCGGCGAAAACCGCCCGCGACAGCGCGACGAACTCTGCTCCGGTCGCCGCGACGGCCTCCACCGACTCCACCGCCGAGCCGCCGAGCACGATGCAAGGAACCTCGATCATCTCGGCCCACCATTCGGCGAGGCCAAGGTTGCGTGGGTGCGGATCCGGCTTGGTGTCGTAGCCGAAACGACCGAAGAAGACATAGTCCGGGCGCTCCTCGCCGAGGTCGAGCGCGTCGTCGCGGCTGCGGATGCCGCCGGCGCCGACCAGCAGCTTGCCGGCCTGCCTGGCAATGGTCTCGGCCAGCGCGGCCTTCCCCGCTTCGACATGAATGCCGTCCGCCCTGACGCGACCGGCGACCCGGCTGTCGCCGGCGATCATCACCGCGGCGCCGGCTTCCTGGGCGATCGGGCAGAGCGTCTCGGCAAGCCGCTGGAACGCGTCGTCGTCGAGGTCGTACTGCGGCAGGATCAGCGAGGCGACATCGCCGCCCGAGAGCGCCGAGCGCAGCCGCGTGGACGCGACATCGCCTACCAGGCCGGCAGGCAGGATGAGGACCAGGCGGCAGCGGGCTGGCGGTGTTTCGACCATGGCGACCTTGTTCGGATCGCGGCGGTGTGCCCAACGATCGTGTTTTGATTGCGGCATAGCGCAAGCGCCGGGTCTTGAACAGGCGCGGCCGGCGCGGTGCGGCGACGCTGCCTCTCGTCAAATCCGGCGGAGACGTCTATTGCGGTGCACAACAAGGCATCCGCATGACTCCCCTCCTGCAAGACCCGGCATTCTACGCCGTCGGCATTCCAGCGGTCTTTCTCGTCGGCCTGTCGAAGGGCGGGTTCGGCGGCGCCGTCGGCTTCGTGGGCGTGCCGCTGATGGCGCTGGTGATGTCGCCGCTGCAGGGCGCCGCGATCCTGCTGCCGATCCTCGTTCTGATGGACATCACCTCGCTGTGGACCTGGCGCGGCGTCTACGATGGACAGACGCTCACGGACATGCTGCCCGGCGCCATAGTCGGCATCGGCATCGGCTGGCTCACCGCCACCATCGTCACCGCCGACATGGTGCGCTTCCTGGTCGGGGCGGTCGCGGTGGTGTTCGTGCTTCGCTGGCTGGCGCAGCAGATCAGGCACGGCAGCGGCCACGCCTCCCGCCGGAATCCGGTGCTGGCGATGTTCTGGGCGACGGTCGCCGGCTTCACCAGCTTTGTCGCCCATGTCGGCGGCCCGCCCTTCCAGGTCTATGCACTGCCGCTGCGGCTCGACCCGAAGGTGTTCACCGGGACGTCGGTGATCTTCTTCGCCCTGACCAATGCGATCAAGCTGGTGCCTTACTTCGCGCTCGGCCAGTTCGACGCCACGAATCTCGCGGCTTCGGCGATCCTGATGCCGATCGCACCGGTGGCGACGCTGGCGGGCGCCTGGCTTGTCCGCAGGATGCGGCCGGAAGTCTTCTATCCCTTCACCTACGCTACAGTGGCGGTCGTGGCCGTCAAGCTGATCTGGGACGGCGTTGCCAGCCTTGTCTGACAGATGACGACGGCAGCGCCTTGTGCTTAGTTTTCCGCGAATTCCTCGGGAGGACAGTGTGACCAACCCCTATGAACGGGACCTCGAAAAGAACCCGGCCAACTACCAGCCGCTGACGCCGCTAACCTATCTCGAGCGCGCCGCGAAGGTGTTTCCCAACCATGTCGCCATCATTCATGGCCAAGCCAGGATCAGCTATCGCGACTTCTGGCGGCGCTCCCTGCGACTTGCCTCGGCGCTTGCAAGGCGCGGCATCGGCAAGGGCGACACCGTCACCGTGATGCTCTCCAATACACCGGCGATGCTGGAGGCGCACTACGGCATACCCCTGGCCAAGGCTGTGCTTCACTGCCTGAACACGCGGCTCGACGCGGCGGTGATCGCCTTCCAGCTCGATCACGCCGACACCAGGGTGCTGTTAGTCGACCGCGAGTATTCCGCGGTGATGAAGCAGGCACTCGCGCTTGCGAAGGTGAAGCCGCTGGTGATCGACTACGACGACCCGAACTACGCGGCGGACGCCCCCTACCCGAAGGGCGAGCGGATCGGGTCGATCGACTATGAGGACTTCATCGCGGCCGGCGATCCCGATTTCGGCTGGGAGATGCCGGACGACGAGTGGGACGCGATCTCGCTGAACTACACCTCCGGCACCACCGGCAATCCCAAGGGCGTCGTCTACCATCACCGGGGCGCGGCACTGATGGCCTACACCAACACCATCCACGCCGGCATGCCCAAGCACGCCGTCTACCTGTGGACGCTGCCGATGTTCCACGCCAACGGCTGGTGCTTCCCATGGACGCTGGCGGTGCAGGTCGGCACGCATGTGTGCCTGCGCTGGGTTCGGCCGAAGCCGATGTACGACATGATCGCCGACCACGGCGTCACCCACCTCTGCGGCGCACCGATCGTCATGGCGACGCTGCTCAACGCCAAGGACGAGGAAAAGCGGACGTTCCCGCAGACGGTGACCTTCAACACCGCCGCCGCGCCGCCGCCCGAGGCGGTGCTGGCCGGCATGGCAGACGCCGGCTTCGCGGTGACGCATCTCTACGGCCTGACCGAGACCTACGGCCCCGCCGTCGTCAACGAATGGCATTCTGAATGGGACGCGCTGGACCGGGATATGCGCACGGCCAGGAAGGCCAGGCAGGGCGTGCGCTATGCCGCGCTCGAGGGCCTCACCGTCATGGACCCCGAGACCATGGAGGAGACGCCGGCCGACGGCGAGACCCTCGGCGAGGTGATGTTCCGCGGCAATATCGTCATGAAGGGCTACCTGAAGAACCGGGCGGCGACGCAGGAGGCCTTCGCCGGGGGCTGGTTCCATTCGGGCGACCTCGGCGTGATGCATCCCGACGGCTACATCCAGCTCAAGGACCGCTCCAAGGACATCATCATCTCCGGCGGCGAGAACATCTCTTCCATCGAGGTCGAGGACGCGCTCTACAAGCATCCCGCCGTCGCCTTCTGCGGCGTGGTGGCCCGGCCGGACGAGAAGTGGGGGGAGACGCCGATCGCCTTTGTCGAGCTGAAGCCCGGCAAGAGCGCCACCGAGGCGGAAATTCTCGAACATTGCCGCGGGCTGCTGGCGCGCTACAAGATGCCGAAGACGGTGATCTTCACCGAGGTGCCGCGTACCTCGACCGGCAAGATCCAGAAGTTCCGCCTGCGCGAACTGGCGAAAAAACTCTAGCCGGCGGGCCGCGGTAGTTTCGTAACGGCGGCGAAAGCCCGGCGCATGCGTCGCGACATATTGTTGAAACAGCGCGGGCGGTAGCTCTCGCGGCATTTCGGGCAGGGGGTCGCGCCGCCGGCGCGGCCGCAACAATTTGCAGCCCAAGGAGACCTATCCATGAACGGCGTCGCCCGTAACTTCTTCACCCTTGCGATCATCTACGCGCTTTGCGGCATGGCGCTCGGCCTGCACATGTCGATCAGCCAGGACCACTCGCAGATGCCGACCCACGCCCACACCATGGCCGCCGGCTGGCTGATGTCGGCCGTCATCGCCTTCTTCTACCACCTCGTGCCGCAAGCTGCGGCGAGCCGGCTTGCGCCGGTGCACTTCTGGCTGAGTGCGGTGAGCGGCATCGTGCTGTTGGTCGGACTGTTCTTCCTGCTTTCGGGCCATCCCGAGATCGAGCCGCTGGTGGCGATCGCCTCGCTCGGCTTCTACGCGGCGACGATCCTGTTCGCGGTGATCGCGCTGCCGGCGCTGTTCGGCTCGAAGGCCGCCGCGCCTGCTCGCCCGGCTCCGCAGCGCTAGGAAGACGTAGGCAGTTCCTGTGCCGCCACGGCACATGGAAACGGAGTTGAACCAAAAAATTTCGCTCCCGTTAACCGCGCGTTAAGCATTCCAGATGCTTACTGTGGCCATCCAGTCTTCTGGATTCTTACCGAGTGGTTGGAGCCACTCCGTTTGACGCCTCCCTGTTAAACTCCTGAGAGCCGCGCTTTCCGCGGCTCTTTTTTTGTCGCTCCAGCGCCGCGCAACCGCCGCGGAAAGAGCCGCGTTAACCCTTTGTTAAACATGTTCTTGCCTTCACGGCGGCGACGGAGCACATTTCCCGCGCTCGTCGGGCGAGGGTGCGGAACGGCGGCGCGGGGGTCGCTATCCTGGTCCTCGAATCGCGGGCGGCGAGTGCAGGGGTCTGGAATGAACGACGTCTCCAAGGATGCGGGCAACACGGTGCGGCTCGCCGAGCGGCGGGTGTTCTCCAATTCGTTCAAGCAGCTCTACGACGAGGGCATGAGCCTGGTCGAAGAGGCTGCCGAATATCTCGACGGCCAGGGTCGGCGCGAAGCCAAGAAGATGTCGCGCATCGCCGCCACGCTCTATGCGGCCGAGTCGATGCGGCTGACCACGCGGCTGATGCAGGTCGCTTCCTGGCTCCTCCTCCAGCGCGCCGCCAATTCGGGCGAGATGACGCGCGACCAGGTCGCGTCCGAAAAGGGCAAGGTGCGGCTGGATACCGCCTCCGCGCGCGACGATGTCCCCGGCTGGGCCGAATTGCCGGACGCTTTCCGCGGGCTGGTTCGCCGCTCGCTCAGCCTGCAGACGGTGGTGCGCCGCGTCGATGAGGAGATTTATGGTAGCGGCGCCGCGACCGAGACATCACGCCGGCCGGTCAACCCGGTGTCCGACCAGATCGTGCTCTTGAAGACCGCCTTCGGGCGAGGCTAGCCTTTTTTCATCCGTTCGCGCGTTGGCAAGGCGGTTCAATCGGGCCGCCAAAGGCCTTAGGCTGCCGGCATGGCGGCAGCGATTCGCATCATCGGCATCGATCCGGGGCTGAGGCGCACCGGCTGGGGCGTGGTCGACGCGCTCGGCAATTCGCTGCGCTTCGTGGCGGCGGGCACGGTCGCCTCGACCGACAAGGCGGAACTCGCTAGGCGATTGTGCGAACTGCATGACGGCCTGGTCGCGGTGCTCGACGCGCACCGACCGGACGAGGCGGCGGTGGAGGCGACCTTCGTAAACCGCGACGCGGCCGCCACGCTGAAACTCGGCCAGGCGCGCGGCGTCGCCATGCTAGTGCCGGCCCGCGCCGGCCTTTCGGTCGGCGAATATGCGCCGAATGCGGTCAAGAAGGCGGTAATCGGCGTCGGCCACGGCGACAAGGGCCAGATCCACATGATGGTGAAGGTGCTGCTGCCGAAGGCCTCGTTCGACAGCGAGCACGCCGCCGACGCGCTTGCGATCGCGATCTGCCACGCGCATCATCGTCAGAGCGTGGTCGGGCGCCTGGCCGCCGCCATGGCCGGTTGAGCATGGCGCCGGCAGGCTTCATCGCGGGGGACGGCCGGCCATGATCGGCAAGCTCAAGGGCGTGGTCGACGAGATCGCCGAGGACCACTGCGTGATCGACGTGCATGGCGTCGGCTATGTCGCGCACTGCTCATCGCGCACGCTGGCCGCCCTGCCCGGGGCGGGCGAGGCAGCCTTGCTGTTCATCGAAACCTATGTGCGCGAGGACATGATCCGCCTCTACGGGTTCCAGACCGCGCTCGAACGCGAATGGTTCCGGCTGCTGATGAACAATGTGCAGGGCGTCGGCGCCAAGGTGGCGCTGGCGGTGCTGTCGACGCTGCCGCCGGCGGAACTGGCGAGCGCGATCGCGCTGCGCGACATCGCCATGCTGAGCCGCGCGCCGGGCGTCGGCAAGAAGGTGGCCGAGCGGATCGTGACGGAGCTGAAGGGCAAGGCGCCGGCCTTTGCCGGCGCGGGCGCCGAGACGATCGGCTTCAAGCAGGTAATCGGCGAGGGCGCTGCCCCCGCGCCGGTGGCGGACGCCGTCTCGGCGCTGACCAATCTCGGCTATTCGCGTGACGTCGCGGCCAACGCGGTCGCCGCCGCGCTGAAGGCGGCAGGCGCCGGCGCCGACTCCGCCAGGCTCATCCGGCTCGGCCTGAAGGAACTGGCGCGGTAGGATTGCCATCGACCGTGCTCCTTACTACCTTCCAAAAGTAAGAAAGTTCGAAGGAGTCGGAAAATGGGATTCATTGCTACGATGTCATCGAAAGGACAACTCACGATCCCGAAGGACGTCCGTGACGAGTTGAAGCTCGCGACGGGCACGCAATTGTACATTTCGGTCCGCGGCGGCGAACTGGTCGCACGGCCGAAGAATAGGAGCATCGACGATCTCGCCGGCATTTTGGGCAAACCGACGGTGGGCGCTGGTGCGACACTTGAAGATTTCGACAAGGCGATCGGCGAGGCACTTGCCGAGGACGACAGAAGGATCGTGCGGGAGTGGAACGAACTCCGCGGCAAGAAGACGTGAAGGCCCTCGACACCAATGTCCTGCTCCGCTTCGTTATGCGCGACGACGAGAACCAGTTCGCCAAGGCCAATGACTTCCTAGGGGCGCGGACGCCGGACGATCCCGCCTTTGTCAGCTTGGTTGTGCTTGTCGAGTTTGCATGGACCTTGCGTCAGCGCTACGGCCTGAGCCGGACAGACATTAACGCGCTGGTAACGACCCTTTTCGAGACGAGGGAACTTGCGTTCGAAGACGAAAGCGAGTTGTCCGCGATCGTAGCAGATGCCACCCGCGGAGACCTCGCCGATCACCTCATTTCCTACGGCGCCAGGCGCGCAGGCTGTTCGGCCACGGTGACGTTCGATCAAGGTGCGGCAAAGGTGGTCCCAGGAATGGAACTGCTGTCATGAAGGCAGGCAATCCATGGGGTTGAAAGTAACTACTATCGCGCGACTGCCGGAGAAGACAGGGCGGGCGTTCTTTGTCTACTTCCTCGACTATGGCTGGGAGGATGATCTGACGCGAGCGATGTACGAGAACTTCGATGTGTTCGCCGCGATCGCCGCCGAGAACCGTAGCCTCTTGATTGCTGGATTGAATCGGATTGAGTTTGCTAACGAGGTGTTGAGTTGGCACCATGTAAACGGACAGGCCGCGCACGACCTGCTCCCTGCGATCATGATTACCGATATTGAGCCGGCTCTGCTGACCGGGCAAAATTCGTTCGATTTCGGGCCATTGAAGCACCGGCCGCATTCAGGGGCGACTTATCCGGAGCGATTCGTTCTTTTGCCGTTGCGAGAGATAGGCCGGACGTCGGGAGACGTGACGCAATTGCTTCAGCAGATTGCCAATGATCTGAGATCAGGAAAAGCGCTCTCCGAATTCGAGATTAAGAGCGTCAAGCAGAAGGGTGAAACCTCCGCGGCAAATATGGTCGTTCTTCAGCCCAACATCGGCGGGCTGGGTGTGGATCTGAAAGAGATTTTCAATTGGTCGCGTGAGAAGTGGCAGTCATGGGCACGTAAGGGCGAACGCGCGTGACCCTGTCCCCCCGCCTCGTCTCGTCGGAAAAGCGCGGCGAGGACGCGGATGCCTCGCTGCGCCCGCAGTCGCTCGACGAGTTCATCGGCCAGGCGGCCGCGCGCGCCAACCTGAAGGTGTTCGTCGAGGCAGCGAAGAGCCGCGGCGAGGCGCTGGACCATGTGCTGTTCGTCGGCCCGCCCGGCCTCGGCAAGACGACGCTGGCGCAGATCATGGCGCGCGAACTCGGCGTCAATTTCCGCTCCACCTCCGGCCCGGTGATCGCCAAGGCCGGCGACCTCGCCGCCCTGCTGACGAACCTGGAGGACCGCGACGTCCTCTTCATCGACGAGATTCACCGCCTCAACCCGGCGGTCGAGGAAATCCTCTATCCGGCGATGGAGGATTATCAGCTCGACCTGATCATCGGCGAGGGGCCTGCGGCGCGTTCGGTGAAGATCGACCTTGCCCGCTTCACGCTGGTCGCCGCCACCACCCGCGCCGGCCTGATCACCAACCCGCTGCGCGACCGTTTCGGCATCCCGATCCGCCTCGATTTCTACTCCGTGCCCGAACTGGAGCAGATCGTGCGACGCGGCGCCCGCATTCTCGGCACGCCGGTGACCGACGAGGGCGCGTTGGAGATAGCGCGCCGCGCCCGCGGCACACCGCGCATCGCCGGCCGCCTGCTGCGGCGCGTGCGCGACTTCGCCAGCGTGGCCGGCGCCGAAAAGGTGTCACGCGAGGTTGCCGACAAGGCGCTGTCGCGGCTGGAGGTCGACGCGCTCGGGCTGGACAGCCTGGACCGGCGCTACCTGTCGATGATCGCCAGGAATTTCGGCGGCGGTCCGGTCGGGATCGAGACGATCGCGGCCGGGCTTTCGGAACCGCGCGACGCCATCGAGGACATCATCGAGCCCTACCTCATCCAGCAGGGATTCATACAGCGCACCCCGCGCGGGCGCGTGCTGACCGCCAATGCCTGGCGACACCTCGGCCTGGAGGTGCCGAAGGATCTCGCGCAGCAGCAGATCAACCTTTTCCAGGACGATTAGATAGGGTCAGCGCGCCGGCAGCGCCCGCACCATGTCAAGCACGTCGGGCTCGGCGTGCTTGCCGTCGAAGCCGTCGACGATGCCGAAGGCGCCGCCATAGGACCACAGCGCCCACGCAAAACCGCGGTCCTCGGCGAGCCGGATCATGTCGCGCGCATAGGCGGCGCGCCACACGGCCGGGACGACATAGGCGGCGCCGTATTCCTGCCGGATCATGCCGAACTCGCCTAGAAGAATGTCCTGCGGCGCGACGCGGTGCTCCTTCGCCCAGGCCGAGACGCGGTCGAACCCGGCGGACATGGCCTTCGTAAGGTTCTCCTTGGTCCGGATGCCGGCATACTGTTCGTCGAGATAGGACAGTAGGCCAGACTGCCGAAAGTAGGGCGCCTCCGCCTCGATGCGGTCGCGGATGCCGGCAAGCGCGGCTTCCGCCTCGGCCGGCGAGGCGTCGGGCGGATAGGGGATGCCGGTGACGTAGCCGATGAAATCGCCGGCCCAGGTGGCGCCCTGGTGGGTCAGCAGGAATGGATCGTAGCTGTGAAAGCTCCAGATGACGTTGTCGTCCGGGACCATCGCCGGGTCGAGGCGCGACAGGCCCTCGGCATTGCCCCAGCAGCCGCCGGAAAGCACCAGCGTCAGCCGCGTCGCCGAGGCGCGGGCGGCGGCGAAGAGCTGCTTCAGCCTCGCCGGCCAGGCGTCGCCGGGGTCCTCGCACGCTGTGATAGGCTCGTTCATCAGCTCCAAGGCGACCTGCGCGGGGTCTTCCATGGCAATCGTCGAGCCCATGCGGCGAACGAGGTCGAGGTAGCGCTCGAACATCGCGGGGTCGGACATCACCTCGCTCATGCCGATCGCGCGGTGGCCACCGCTTGGGAAGAGGTGCAGGTCGACGATCACCTTCAGCCCGGCGGCATTTATCTCGCGGGCGGCGTCCACCACCTCGTCGAACAGGTTTTCACGCAGCGCGCCGGTGCGCTCCGACAGGAAGGGAGAGGGGTCGACCGGCATGCGCACGAAGTCGAAGCCGGCGGCGCGCAGGGCCGTGAGTTGTGTCGGCCCGACGGTGCGGCGCCATTCGGGAAAAGGCAGCAGCGCGGCCGGATCGCCCCAGCGGCTCTCGTCCGGCCATGACGTCCATATGTCGAGGTTGATGCCGCGGCGGACCTGGAAGCTCGCAGCCGCAGCCGGCACGGCGAGCGCCAGGCCGATCGTCAGCGCGAGCGCGGCCTTGATCGCGGCCGGGAGGAATGCCAATCGAGGAAGCCCGTTCATACCGGGAAAATCCCTGTCACCCCGCCGGGCAAAAGGAAAGCGCGATGGCCGATCATGGTGAATACGAGCGCCTGACCGCCGGGATCTCGGGCGAGCTGATTGCCGGCGGCCATCGCCTGATGGCGCGCGTCTACTATGCCGACACGGACTTTTCCGGCGTGGTCTACCACGCGCGCTATCTCGAATTCCTGGAGCGGGGGCGCTCCGACTATCTGAGGCTCGCCGGCGTGCACCACACCGAACTCGCCGGCGGCAAACTCGGCGAGCGCATCGCCTGGGTGGTGATCCGCATGGAGATCGATTTCCGCGGGCCGGCGCGCATCGACGACATCCTGACCATCGACACCCATACGGCCGAGATTTCCGGCGCCCGCATCGTCATGCAGCAAAAGATCCGGCGCGGCGACGAGGTGCTGATCGACGCGCGCGTGCAGGCGGCGATCATCGGCGAGAACGGCCGCCCGCGCCGGTTTCCGCGCGAATGGATGGCGGCCTTCCTGCCGCGCGGCGCCTCGCCGCGGCCCTGAGCGGGGTGCTAAAAACTTACCGATCCTTAACCATAACGGTCCATGAACGGATCGGTGAAAAAGCCGCGGAAACGGCCGCGCCTTCCTTTCACCAAGATTGGTCCGGACAAGGCCGCGAACGGCGCATCGCTGGCATTTACGGACGCTGTCGCGAACCTCGCGGCATGCGGCGACGCGCAAGGAGCGGCCGCGGGCCGCACCGGACTGTTCTTGGGGATCCACCGTCATGGAAAATGTCGCACTTGCCGCACCCGGCGTGGAACTGTCGATTTGGGCGCTGTTCATGCAGGCGGGCTGGGTCGTCAAGCTGGTGATGATCGGCCTGCTGGTCGCCTCGATCTGGACCTGGGCGATCATCTTCGACAAGGTGATCGCCTATGCGCGCATGCGCGGCGCGCTGAACCGCTTCGAGCAGACCTTCTGGTCCGGGCAGTCTCTGGAGGAGCTCTATCGCACGCTGGCCGAGCGCAAGACCTCCGGCATGGGTTCGATCTTCGTCGCCGCCATGAGGGAGTGGAAGAAGAGCTTCGAGAAGGGCGCCAAATCGCCGCTGGCGCTGCAGACGCGCATCGACAAGGCGATGGACCTTGCGCTGACGCGCGAGATGGAGCGCCTCGAAGGCCGGCTCGGCTTCCTGGCGACGATCGGTTCGTCGGCACCGTTCATCGGCCTGTTCGGCACGGTGGTCGGCATCATGACCTCCTTCCAGGCGATCGCCGGCTCGAAGTCGACCAGCCTCGCGGTGGTAGCGCCCGGCATAGCCGAGGCACTGCTCGCCACAGCCATCGGCCTGCTGGCGGCCATCCCGGCGGTCATCGCCTACAACAAGCTGTCGTCCGACGCCGGCAAACTGGCGGTGCGCATGGAGGGATTCGCGGACGAGTTCTCCGCCATACTCTCGCGCCAAATCGATGAAAAAGTCGCGGCCAAGGTCTGAGGTAGCATCCGATGGGAATGTCTGTGGGGTCGGGCGGCGCTGGCCGCGGCGGACGCGGGCATAGGCGCCGTGGTCGCCATCACAACCTGATGTCCGAAATCAACGTGACGCCATTCGTGGACGTGATGCTGGTGCTGCTGATCATCTTCATGGTGGCGGCACCCCTGCTCACCGTCGGCGTGCCGATCGACCTGCCGGAGACGCAGGCGAAGGCGTTGAACTCCGACACTCAGCCGATCACCGTCTCGATCAACGAGGGCGGCCAGATCTACCTGCAGGAGACGGAGATCCCGATCGACGAGGTGGTGCCGAAGCTCGAGGCGATCGCGCAGACCGGCTACGACGAACGCATCTACGTGCGCGGCGACAAGACCGCCGACTACGGCACGGTCATGCAGGTGATGGCGCGCATCTCGGCCGCGGGCTACCGCAACCTCGGCCTCGTGACCCTGCAGGAACAGGAAAACTAGTCGGCGATGAAGGCCGGGCTCACCACATCGGTCGTGCTGCACGCCGCCGTGCTGGGCTTCGGCCTGTTCGCGCTCGGCGCGCCGCCGGCCTTCGAGGTGATGGACGTCGAGGCGCTGCCGGTCGACATCATCCCGGTGGAGTCGATCACGCAGATCCAGCGCGGCGACAAGACTTCGACGGTGAAGGAAAAGCCGGCGCCGGTGCCGACCACCAGGCCGGAGGTCGTTGCCGACGCGCAGGAGATCGGCGACAACAGCGTCGACACGCCGGCGCCGCCGACACCGGACGCCAAGCCCCGCCCCGTCGAAGCCGCCGCGCCACCGCCGCCCGAGCCGAAGCCGACCCCCAAGCCCGTCGAGGACGTCAAGCCCGAGCCGGTGAAGCAGCCCGAGCCCAAGCCGGAGGTCGTGCCGGCGACGGAGGTGAAGGCGGAGCCGACGCCCAAGCAGGAGGTGAAGCCCGACCCGGTGCCGGAGACCGCCGTTTCCGAGGTGGCGGCGGCCGAGGCGATAAAGCTTCCCGACTCGGCGCCGTCGCCGGAAGCGCGGCCGCAGCCGCCGCAGGCCGAGACCGCCAAGGCGCCTGACCGCAAGGACGCCGACCAGCCGGTGAAGAAGGAAGCCTCGCGGCCGAAGTCGGAAGAGAAGGAATTCAACGCCGACGAAGTCGCCGCGCTGCTCAACAAGGAAAAGCCTTCCGGCGGCGGCGCCAAGCGTTCGACCGACCAGGCCTCACTCGGCGGCGACAAGTCCACCGGCGGCACCAAGCTCTCGCAGAGCGAGATGGATGCATTGCGCGGGCAGGTGCAGCGGTGCTGGAACGTGCCCGCGGGCGCGGCCGACGCTCCCAACCTCAAGGTGTCGATCAAGTTCAGGCTCGACCGCTCCGGCGAACTGGAAGGGGCGGCCGAGATCATTTCCGGCGGAGGCTCGGGCGGTATCGAGCGCGCGGCAGCCGAATCCGCACGCCGGGCCGTCATCCAATGCGCGCCCTATACGCTTCCCGCGGAGAAATACGAGACCTGGTCGGAAGTCGTCGTGAACTTCGACCCCAGCGACATGTTCTGACGCAGCGCCGCTTGCGCCGAAAACGAGGCACTACCCGAATGAAGACCTTGCTCAAGACGATACTGCTGATCGGTTCGATCGCGGCCGGCCTCTGTGCGACGGCGACGCTGCCGGCGCGCGCGCTTGTCGAGATCGACGTGAACAAGGGCAACATCGAGCCGCTGCCGATCGCCATCACCGACTTCGTGTCGGGCGACGGTTCCGGCGCGGAGATCAGCAGCATCGTCGCAGCCGACCTCAAGCGCTCCGGCTTGTTCGCGCCGATCGACAAGGGCGCCTTCATCGAGAAGATCCAGAACCCGGATGTCGCGCCGCGCTTCGACGACTGGAAAGTGATCAATGCCCAGGCGCTGGTCACCGGCCGCGTCACCGAGGAGGCCGACGGACGGCTGCGCGCCGAATTCCGCCTGTGGGACAGCTTTGCCGGCCAGCAGCTCGCCGGCGAGCAGTTCTTCGCCAACAAGGCCAATTCGCGCCGCGTCGCCCACATCATCGCCGACGCCATCTATGAGCGGCTGACCGGCGAAAAGGGCTACTTCGACACCCGCATCGTGTTCATTGACGAGTCCGGCCCGAAGGACAAGCGCAAGAAGCGCCTCGCCATCATGGACCAGGATGGCGCCGGCCTGCGCTATCTCTCCGACGGACGCGCCATTTCGATGACGCCGCGCTTCTCGCCGACGCGCCAGGAAATCACCTACATGTCGTATGAGAGCGGCGAGCCGCAGGTCTACCTGCTGCAGATCGAGACCGGCCAGCGCGAACTGGTCGGCAATTTCCCCGGCATGACCTTTGCGCCGCGTTTTTCCCCCGATGGGCAGAAGGTGGTGATGAGCCTGCTGCGCGACGACGGCAACTCCAACATCTACGCCATGGACCTGCGCACCCGCACCACCACGCGGCTCACCAATTCGGCGTCGATCGACACCTCGCCCTCCTATTCGCCGGACGGCAGCCAGGTGGTGTTCACCTCCGACCGCGGCGGACAGCCGCAGATCTACGTGATGGGTGCGGACGGCTCCGGCCAGAACCGCATCTCCTTCGGCGGCGGTTCCTATTCGACGCCGGTGTGGTCGCCGCGCGGCGACCTGATCGCCTTCACCAAGCAGACCGGCGGCGAGTTTCAGATCGGCGTTATGCGCACCGACGGCTCCGGGGAGCGCATCCTGTCCACCGGCTTCGCGCAGGAAGGGCCGACCTGGGCGCCGAACGGCCGCGTCGTCATGTTCTTCCGCGAGGATGCGGGGTCGGGCGGGCCCCGCCTCTATTCCATCGACCTCACCGGCCGCAACCTCCAGCAGGTCCCGACCGCCAACTTCGCGTCGGACCCGGCTTGGTCGCCGCTGCTGGAATAGCGGGAAACCGCCGCTTCCAAGGGGCGATTACCTTTTGAGCGCCGCGTTCCGGCCGCATTTTGGCCGGGCGAAGCATTGATCGTCCGGACGGGACAGCAGGCGCGGACGGGGCGCCGGCGACTAATCGTTAACCATGTTTCTTGAACGCCGGTTAACCGCAACGTGGTTACTGGTTGATCAACGAGATCATTCGAATTTGAAGGAGAGGGCGGACTATGCGCCGTATCGCCGAAATTTCCAGAAACCCGGCCATCATCGCGTTGTTCATGGCGCTGGCTGTTGCCGGCTGCGCCTCCAAGAAAGTGCCGAACAGCGCTGCCGATCTGGGCCTTGGCGCCGGCGCGGCGACGCCCGGCTCGCAGCAGGATTTCACCGTCAATGTCGGCGACCGCATCTTCTTCGACACCGATTCCTCGGTGATCCGCGCCGATGCGCAGCAGACGCTCGCCAAGCAGGCAGTATGGCTGAACAAGTACACCAACTATCCGATCACCGTCGAAGGCCATGCCGACGAGCGTGGCACCCGCGAATACAACCTTGCGCTCGGCGCCCGCCGCGCCGCCGCCGCCCGCGACTACCTGATCTCGCGCGGCGTGCAGGGCAAGCGCATCAAGACCATTTCCTACGGCAAGGAGCGGCCGGTGGCCGTCTGCGACGACATCTCCTGCTGGTCGCAGAACCGCCGCGCCGTCACGGTGCTCGGCGGCGCCGGCAGCTGATCGCGAGCGCCCGGCCGAGCTGATCGCGGAGAGGCGGAGCATATCCGGCTTTCCGCCGCCGGAATCATCAAAATTTGGCCGAAGTCTCGCGTCCTGATATGAAGTGGTGGCGCGTCGACCCGCGCCATTCACCCAGGCAACGAGACCCCCGATGCACCTTCGAACACTCCTGAGCGGCACGCTCGCATTTGCCCTGCTGACCGGACCCGCGGTCCTCGCCAGCGAGCGGTCGGACCCGGCAGTTGCGCGACCCTCGCCGGGCCTGCCAGGCGTGTTCGGCAGCCGCACCGAGCAAAAGCCGGTGCGGGTGGCGCAGGCGGCCGATCCCCGCGTATCCCAGCTCGAAGAGCAGATCCGTGCGCTCAACGGCACTGTCGAGGAGCTGAACTTCCAAATCCTGCAGATGCAGGAGCAGATCCGCAAGATGCAGGAAGACAACGAGTTCCGCTTCCAGGAACTCGAGAAGCGCACCGACGCCAAGGCGCCGGCGAAGTCTGATGCGGCGGAAGCACCGAAGAACGACGGCGTCGCCACCGCCGAGCCCCCTTCCGGCGTGGAGGACATCATCGCGAAGTCGGACCCGGCCGCAACAGCGCCCGCGACGACGGGCGAGCCACCGAAGACGCTCGGTACCATCACGGTCGACCCGAACGGCGAAATCAAGAGCGCCCCGATCGAGCCGGCAGCGCCGGCCGACGGCACCTCCGTCGTGTCGCTACCGACCGCGAACAGCCCGGACGAGCTCTACCGCAACGCCTACGAATTCATCCTGTCGGGCGACTACCCGTCAGCCGAGGCGGGCTTCCGCGACCACATCGCGCGCTATCCCGACGACCAGAAAGCCGCGGACGCCCATTACTGGCTGGGCGAATCGCTGCTCGGCCAGCAGAAGTACCGCGACGCCGCCGAAGTGTTCCTCGCCGCCAGCAAGGACTATCCCAAATCCAAGAAAGGCCCCGACATCCTGCTGAAGCTCGGCATGTCGCTCGCCGGCCTTAACCAGCGCGAAGTTGCCTGCGCGACATTCGGCGAGATCGGCAAGCGCTATCCGCAAGTGTCGGGAGCACTGCGCGACCGCGTCAAGCAGGAGCAGGCGCTGGCCGCGTGCTGAGCGGCGGGCCAGACCTAAAGAGCATCTTTTCTCCGTTCGACCTCGAATCCCGCAAGAGCGTCGTAGCGGCCGTCTCCGGCGGCAGCGATTCGACCGCCCTCCTCGTCCTGCTATCCGACTGGCTTGCCGCCGCCGCGCCCCAGGTGCGGCTTTTTGCCGTGACGGTCGACCATCGTCTGCGGCGCGAGTCCGCCGCGGAAGCCGAGGCGGTCGCGGCCTTCTGCGCCGCCCGCGGCATCGCGCACCGCATCGTGGCGTGGAGTGGCGAGAAGCCGGCGACCGGACTTTCCGAAGCGGCGCGGCTGGCGCGCTACCGGCTGCTTGCCGGCGCGGCGCGTGACCTCGGCACCGACATCGTGGTGACCGGCCATACACTCGACGACCAGGTCGAGACGGTCGAAATGAGGCGCCGACGCGGCGGCGGCCGGGGCCTCGCCGGCATGGCCGGCGCGACGCTCCACGATGGTCGTTGCTGGATCCTGCGGCCGCTGCTCGCGACTCGCCGCGAGGCGCTGCGAAAAATGCTGTCTGCCAAAAGCATCGGGTGGGCGGAAGACCCGACCAACCGCGATGTCCGCTACGAGCGGCCGCGGCTGCGGGCGGCGCGTAAGGGCGACGATGACGGCGCCATCGCCGCAATCGCGGCGGCGCAAGCCAAGCGCCGGGCGCTGGGGCAGTCGGCGGCGGAACTGGTCGAGCGCTACGCCGACCGGCCGGTGCCGGGCCTCGTGCGCCTTGCGCCCGAGTTTCTCGCGCCGTCCGATCGCCCGGCCGCGATCTATGCGCTGCGCATCCTGCTTGCGGTCGTCGGCGGCAGCCGGCAACTGCCGGACGCCGCGCGCGGCGCGCAGCTGTTCGACCGCCTTGCCGCCGGCCCGCGCGGCCGCGCCACATTGTCGCGATGCGTGGCCGACCGCCGTGGGTCCGGGCTCTTTCTCTATCGCGAACTGCGCGACCTGCCGGTGGTGACGCTGGGTGAGGGCAAGGCCGAGTGGGACGTGCGCTTCCGGATTGCCGGTCTGGCCGGGTCGACGGTGCGGGCCGCCGGGGCTTGCGATGTGACAGAGGACATGGTGCCGGATGGCGTGCCGCTCAGCTTTGCGAGGGCAGCTATGGCGACGCAGCCGGTGGTTTGCAGCTCGGACGGGGTGACGACGGAGGCGTTGGGTTTGAGCATGAAGGGTTCGGGTTTCGCGCCCAACTCCCCCTCTCCGTCGCGCTTCGCGCGACACCTCTCCCCCGTCCCGGGGGAGCGGATGGGAGCCAGGCTGGACGCCCATCCTCTCCCCTCACGAAGTGGGGGAGAGGTGTCGAGCCCCAAGGGCGAGACGGAGAGGGGGCCGGATCATGCAAGGCCCGCGATCGAAGGCGTCCCTCAGACCTTCGCCACACCCATCCTCGCGCCGTGGGCGCTGTTCCTGCCTGATTTCGACCTGGCGCCGGCCATCGCCGCGGCGCGGCTGATCGGCGCGGAAGAACCGCCCACGCCGCCTTTTACCGGCCACAAACACATTTCAGCTTAACTCATACGAGCGGCTGCGCTTGGCATTGTCCGGCGTGCTGCCTATGTTAGGCTCACGCCTTCACTCAAAGACGGGTCCGCTCCTCCGGGATCCGACGGGACAGTTGATGAATCCGAACTATCGCAATCTCGCGCTGTGGGCCATCATAGCCGTGCTGCTGATCGCTCTCTTCAACCTCTTCCAGACGCCGCAGCAGCGCGGCTCGGCACGCGAGGTCGCCTATTCCGAATTCCTCAACGACGTGTCTTCCGGGCGCGTGAAGACGGTGACGATCGCGGGCGACCGCATCACCGGTACCTATGTCGACAGCGCCGCCGGCTTCCAGACCTATTCGCCCGGCGACCCGGCCCTCGTCAGCCGGCTCGAGGAAAAGGGCGTGATGATCTCGGCCCGGCCCGAGACCGACGGCTCCAATTCCATCTTCGGCTACCTGATCTCGTGGCTGCCGATGATCCTGATCCTCGGCGTGTGGATTTTCTTCATGCGCCAGATGCAGTCGGGCTCGGGCCGCGCAATGGGTTTCGGCAAGTCGAAGGCGAAGCTTCTGACCGAGGCGCATGGCCGCGTGACCTTCGGCGACGTCGCCGGCGTCGACGAGGCCAAGCAGGATCTCGAGGAGATCGTCGAGTTCCTGCGCGACCCGCAAAAATTCCAGCGCCTGGGCGGCAAGATCCCGCGCGGCGTGCTGCTCGTCGGCCCTCCCGGCACCGGCAAGACGCTGCTTGCGCGCTCGGTCGCGGGTGAAGCCAACGTGCCGTTCTTCACCATCTCCGGTTCCGACTTCGTCGAGATGTTCGTCGGCGTGGGCGCCAGCCGCGTGCGCGACATGTTCGAGCAGGCCAAGAAGAACGCGCCCTGCATCATATTCATCGACGAGATCGACGCGGTCGGCCGCCATCGCGGCGCCGGCCTCGGCGGCGGCAATGACGAGCGCGAGCAGACGCTGAACCAGTTGCTGGTCGAGATGGACGGATTCGAGGCCAACGAGGGCATCATCCTGATCGCGGCCACCAACCGGCCCGACGTGCTCGACCCGGCGCTGCTGCGCCCAGGCCGCTTCGACCGCCAGGTGGTGGTGCCGAACCCGGACATCATCGGCCGCGAGAAGATCCTGAAGGTGCATGTGCGCAACGTGCCGCTCGCGCCGAACGTCGACCTCAAGACGATCTCGCGCGGCACGCCCGGCTTTTCCGGCGCCGACCTGATGAACCTCGTCAACGAGGCCGCCCTGATGGCTGCCCGCCGCAACAAGCGGCTCGTCACCATGCAGGAGTTCGAGGACGCCAAGGACAAGATCATGATGGGCGCCGAGCGGCGCTCCAACGCCATGACGCAGGCGGAGAAGGAACTCACCGCCTACCACGAGGCCGGTCACGCCATCATGGCGCTGAACGTGCCGTCGGCCGACCCGCTGCACAAGGCCACCATCATCCCGCGTGGCCGCGCGCTCGGCATGGTCATGCAGCTTCCCGAGGGCGACCGCTACTCGATGAGCTACAAGTACATGGTCTCGCGCCTCGCCATCATGATGGGCGGCCGCGTGGCCGAGGAGATCAAATTCGGCAAGGAGAACATCACCTCGGGTGCCGCCTCCGATATCGACCAGGCGACCAAGCTGGCGCGGGCCATGGTGACCCGCTGGGGGTTTTCGGACAAACTCGGCCACGTCGCCTATGGCGAAAACCAGGAAGAGGTCTTCCTCGGGCATTCGGTGGCGCGAACGCAGAACGTCTCGGAGGAAACCGCGCAGATCATCGACGCCGAAGTCCGCCGCCTGATCGACGATGCCTACACCACGGCGCGTACCATCCTGACCAAGAAGAAGAAGGAATGGATCGCGATCGCCGAGGGGCTGCTCGAATACGAGACGCTGACCGGCGAGGAGATCAAGCAGTTGATCGCCGGACAGAAGCCGTCGCGCGACCTCGGCGACGATACCCCGCCCTCACGCGGCTCGGCGGTGCCGAAAGCCGGCGCCGGCGGCCGCCGCAAGAAAGGCGGCGAGGAGCCGGAGGGCGGCATGGAGCCGCAGCCGCAGGGCTGATTTTTCGTCCGAATTGTTGATTGCGAGCGCCGCGGAGATGTCTCCGCGGCGCTTTCGCTTTGCCGGTATGGCGATCTGGGGGCTTCGGCGACCCGTCGCAACGCGCCGGTTCCGGGCGGCAAAGCGACGCCGGTGCAAAAACCTTTTCCTAACCGGCGGTAACGTAACCTCACACTTTGTGATGTCCCGCGTATCGGCTAATGTGGCAGAAGGCGGCGGGACAAGACGGCTAACTTCAGGGGCGGGGACTTATCGCTCATGGCAAGACGCTATTTCGGCACCGACGGCATTCGCGGCCAGGCCAACACCTTTCCGATGACGCCCGAGGTGGCGATGAAGGTGGGCATGGCGGCGGGCCTTTCCTTCCATCGCGGCAAGCATCGCCACCGCGTCGTGCTGGGCAAGGATACGCGTCTGTCGGGCTACATGCTGGAAAACGCGATGGTCGCGGGTTTTTGCGCAGCCGGCATGGATGTCTTCCTGCTCGGCCCGATCCCGACACCGGCGGTGGCCATGCTGGTGCGCTCGCTGCGCGCAGACATCGGCGTGATGATCTCCGCGTCGCACAACCCCTACTCCGACAACGGCATAAAGCTGTTCGGGCCGGACGGCTACAAGCTCTCCGACGAGATCGAGTCCCGGATCGAGGCGATGCTCGACCAGGACGTGCAGCTGACGCTGGCGAGCTCCGACGACCTCGGCCGCGCCAAGCGGGTCGACGGCGTGCATGACCGCTACATCGAGTTCGCCAAGCGCACGCTGCCGCGCTCGATGTCGCTCAGCGGGTTGCGTGTGGTCGTCGACTGCGCCAACGGCGCCGCCTACAAGGTCGCGCCGGCGGCGCTGTGGGAACTCGGCGCCGAGGTCATCGCCATCAACAACGAGCCAAACGGCTTCAACATCAACCAGGAATGCGGTTCGACGCACCCGGCCGGCCTTGCAAAAAAGGTACACGAAGTGCGCGCAGACATCGGCATTGCGCTCGATGGCGACGCCGATCGCATGGTCATCGTCGACGAGACCGGCACGGTGGTCGACGGCGACCAGATCATCGCGGCGATCGCGGAATCCTGGCACCAGGCCGGCCGCCTCGCCGGCGGCGGCGTGGTGGCAACCGTCATGTCCAACCTCGGGCTGGAGCGCTTCCTGTCGGGCATAGGGCTGCAACTCCACCGCACCAAGGTCGGCGACCGCTACGTCGTGGAGCACATGCGCGCGCACGGCTTCAATGTCGGCGGCGAGCAGTCGGGTCACATCGTGCTCTCCGATTTCTCGACCACCGGCGACGGCCTCGTTTCGGCGCTGCAGGTTCTCGCCTGCGTCAAGCGCTCCAACAAGCCCGTCAGCGAGATCGCCAGGAAATTCGAGCCGGTGCCGCAGATTCTGAAAAACGTCCGCTTCACCGGTGGCAGCGCGCCGCTGGAAGCCGCCGCAGTGAAGGCCGCCATCGACAGCGCTCGCGACCGCCTCGGCGGCAGCGGCCGGCTCGTGATCCGTCCCTCCGGCACCGAGCCGCTGATCCGCGTGATGGCCGAGGGGGACGACCAGAAGCTTGTGGAAACGGTCGTAAACGACATCGTGGATGTCATCTCGGAGCTGCGCAACGCGGCCTGATCGCCCAGCGCCAAGCCAAGTCTTTCTCCAAAATGCCCGCCTCCGGCGGGCATTTTTGTTTGCGCGATGCATGGGATTTTATCGAAACGTGGTTAAGCGGCAGGGTTAAGCCACCCTTAACTTTTGGGCTTCATTATCCATGCCGAGGAACAATCCAGGCTCGGGCTCTGGCGTCCGGGATTTGCGCAGGGGTGATGAGAATGTCGAGATTTGCATCGAGGCTGCTGGCAGGCGCGCTGCTGGCCTGCGCGGCGGGACCCGCGCTGGCTGCCGATCCTTATATTCCGCCGCCGGTCGAGGAGACTCCGGTCGTTGCCGCCCCAGCATACAGCGGCTGGTACCTGCGCGGCGACCTCGACTATCACTGGACCGATTTCCGCGGCGCCACCTACGACCTGCCCTATGCCTACGACGGCAGCTACGGCCAGTTCGACAATGGTGACATCGACGGCAGCTGGTCGCTCGGCGCCGGCGTCGGCTACCAGTTCAACCAGTATCTGCGCACCGACGTGACGCTCGACTATCTGTTCGATGCCGATTTCACCGGCTCGACCACGGGTATTTGCACCGGCGGGTATATCTGCACGTCGACCGACACCACCTCTTACAATGCGTGGCTCCTGCTCGCCAACGCCTATGTCGACCTCGGCACCTGGTATGGCATCACGCCCTATGTCGGCGCCGGTCTCGGCGGCGCCTACGTCAACTGGGACACGCTCACCAATACGGACGACGACGGCACCTTCTACCACGAAGGCAACAGCGACTGGCGCTTCGCCTGGGCGGCCATGGTCGGCGCATCCTACTGCCTGACCAGCAATCTCAAGCTCGACGTCGGCTACCGCTACAGCCAGGTCGATGGCGGCACGATGTTCGGCTATGCCTACGGCGCCGGCCCGGGCTACGACGACGGCTTCAACATCAACGAGGTGCGCGCCGGCCTGCGCTACCAGTTCGGCGGCGGCGCGCCCGAATGCGCGCCCCCGGTCATCGTGCCGGAACCTGTCTATAAGTAACGCCAACACCTCTACTTCAAGCAACGGAAACGCCCGGCCACCTGGTCGGGCGTTTTGCTTTTGTCCTCCTCGGCTCCGAAATCTGGTAACCAGGTGTTATCCTTAACTGCGACTTAACCATCATGGTTAACACTGTTTCCGAAGCGCTGGCAGGTCAAGCACCTCGCTGGCCCGATTCGGGAGTTCGTGGTCATGATCAAATCCTTCCGCCTTGCACTGACGGTGGCAGCCGCCGGCATATCGCCGGCGCTTCCGGCGTTCGCGGCCGACTACGATCCGCCGATATTCGTCGATCAGGCGCCGGAGATGGTCCCGGTGGAAGTCGGCAGCGGCTGGTATCTGCGTGGCGACATCGGCTACAATTTCAACAGCGATTTCTACGACTACGATTTCAGCGCCTATCCCGGCGTCAGCACGAGCCAGGACAGCGCGCCGGTCTTCGCCAGCATCGGCTCGGGCTATCACTTCAGCGACTACTTCAGGGCCGAGGCGAATATCGGCTTCCTCACCAGCGACAGCCTGGACATCAATTTCAACGACAATTTCGGCAGCACGAGCGCGGCCTGGGTGGATACCGACCTGTGGAGCGGCATCATCAACGGCTATGTCGACCTCGGCACCTATGTCGGCATCACGCCCTATATCGGCGCCGGCGCCGGCATGGTCTATTCACAGACCACGGTCGGCGACCGGACAGTCTATCCGAATGGCGCGGAGTTCTACCAGCAGGACGAGAACAACGAATTCAGCTTCGCGTACACGCTCAACGCCGGCGCGAGCTATCAGGTCACGCAGAACGCCTCGATCGACATAGGCTACCAGTATTTCTCGGCGCCGGACGCGCGTACCGTCTCCACCGACAATTTCAAGGTCGAGTCGGACGGCGTCGATTTCCACCAGATCAAGGTCGGCCTCCGCTACGACCTCTGGTAGTCGGGCGGGGTACGAAGTCTCGGGCAACGGCGGCGGGCTTCGGCCCGCCGCTTCCGTTTTGGCGAGCCCGCACCCTCTAGCGAGTGTTCCAGCTGCGACAAAAACTTTGCGCTTGACGGCATGAGCGCGAAAGAATATCGCCGTCCGTGGGCCACCCCTCCCCAACGAGGGGCTTGCTATCTGGAAGGATAGACCACGATGACTTCGCTTTCGAAGCCCGGACTCCGTCCGGCAAACCCCAATTTCTCCTCAGGTCCCTGCGCAAAGCGTCCCGGCTGGTCTCTGGCCGCGCTGAAGGATGCCGCGCTCGGCCGCTCCCACCGCGCCAAGGTCGGCAAGGCCAAGCTGGAGCAGGCGATCGCGCTGACCCGCGAGGTGCTGCAGGTGCCGGCCGACTATCGCATCGGCATCGTGCCCGCTTCCGACACAGGCGCCGTCGAGATGGCGCTGTGGTCGCTGCTCGGAGCGCGCGGGGTCGACATGCTGTCCTGGGAATCGTTCGGCGAGGGCTGGGTCACCGACGTGGTGAAGCAGCTCAGGCTCGCCGATGTGCGCACGTTCAACGCCGCCTACGGCGAGCTGCCCGATCTCGCCAAGGTCGACTTCGACCGCGACGTGGTCTTCACCTGGAACGGCACAACGTCGGGCGTGCGCGTGGCGGACGGCGGGTTCATTCCGGCGAACCGCAAGGGCCTGACGATCTGCGACGCCACCTCCGCCGCCTTCGCGCAGCGGCTGGATTTCCAGAAACTCGATGTCGCGACCTTCTCCTGGCAGAAGGTTTTGGGCGGTGAAGGCGGTCACGGCATGCTGATCCTGTCGCCCCGCGCGGTAGAGCGGCTGGAGACCTACAAGCCGGCATGGCCGCTGCCCAAGATTTTCCGCCTGACGTCCAACGGCAGACTGATCGAGGGCATCTTCAAGGGCGAGACGATCAACACGCCGTCGCTGCTCTGCGTCGAGGACTATATCGATGCGCTGCTGTGGGCGAAGTCGATCGGCGGGCTGGACGCGCTCGTTGCCCGCGCCGACGCCAACACCCGCGTGCTGGCGGACTGGGCGGAAAAGAACCCGGCGGTCGCCTTCCTGGCGAACGACCCGGCGATCCGCTCGAACACTTCCGTGTGCCTGCGCTTCGCCGACCCGGCGGTGGCGAACCTCGACGATGCCGGCCAGCAGGCCTTCGTGAAGAGCCTGACCGGCCTGCTCGAGGCGGAGAAGGTTGCCTACGACATCGCCAGCTACCGTGACGCGCCGCCCGGCCTGCGCATCTGGTGCGGCGCGACCGTCGAGACTTCCGATCTCGAGGCGCTGGTGCCCTGGCTCGACTGGGCCTTCGCCACGCAGAAGGCCGCGCTCAAGGCGGCGGCCTGAACCTTTCAAACATCCAGGAACCGCCCCCTCATCCGGCCGCTGCGCGGCCACCTTCTCCCCGCCGGGGAGAAGAGGTTTGCCGAACCGCTGGAGCATCCCTCTCCCCTCGGGGAGAGGTCGGCCGAGCGAAGCGGAGGCCGGGTGAGGGGGGTCATAAATCGAAGGACACCAACCCATGCCCCGCGTACTCGTCTCAGACAAACTTTCGCCGACCGCCGTGCAGATCTTCAAGGATCGCGGCGTCGAAGTGGACTACCTGCCCGATCTCGGCGCGGACAAGGACAAGCTTCTCTCCGTCATCGACCAGTATGACGGCCTCGCCATCCGCTCGGCGACCAAGGTGACCGAGAAGCTGATCAATGCCGCGACCAACCTGAAGGTGATCGGCCGCGCCGGCATCGGCGTCGACAATGTCGACATCCCGGCCGCCAGCCGCCGCGGCATCATCGTGATGAACACGCCTTTCGGCAACTCGATCACCACCGCCGAACACGCGGTGGCGATGATGTTCGCGCTGGCCCGCGAGCTGCCCGAGGCCAACGCCTCCACCAAAGCCGGCAAGTGGGAAAAGAACCGCTTCATGGGCATCGAGATCACCGGCAAAACGCTCGGTGTCGTCGGTTGCGGCAATATCGGATCGATCGTCGCAACGCGCGGCGTGGGCCTGAAGATGCACGTGATCGCCTACGATCCGTTCCTGTCCGAGATGCGGGCGTCCGAACTCGGCGTGGAAAAGGTCGAGCTCGACGAACTCTTTTCGCGTGCGGACTTCATCACGCTGCACACGCCGCTGACGGACAAGACGAAGAACATCATCGACGCAGCAGCGATCGGGAAGATGAAGCGTGGCGTGCGCATCATCAACTGCGCGCGTGGCGGCCTCGTAGTCGAGGCCGATTTGGTGGCGGCACTGAAGAGCGGCAAGGTGGCGGGCGCCGGCATCGACGTGTTCGAAGTGGAGCCGGCGAAGGAAAACCCGCTGTTCGAGCTGGAGAACGTGGTGTGCACGCCGCATCTCGGCGCCTCGACGACGGAAGCGCAGGAAAACGTGGCGCTGCAGATCGCCGAGCAGATGTCGGACTATCTGATCAAGGGCGCGGTCTCCAACGCCATCAACATGCCCTCGATCACCGCCGAAGAAGCGCCGCGGCTGCGCCCCTTCGTCAAGCTGGCGGAGGTTTTGGGCGCGTTCGTCGGCCAGGTTACGGAGGACCCGATCAAGGAGGTCGAAATCCTGTTCGACGGCGCCACGGCGCAAATGAATACGCGCGCGCTGATCAGCGCGGCGCTCGCCGGCCTGATCCGGCCGCAGGTCGCCGACGTCAACATGGTGTCGGCGCCGATCATGGTGAAGGAGCGCGGCATCATCGTCGCCGAGGTCAAGCGCGACAAGTCCGGCGTGTTCGACGGCTACATCAAGCTGACGGTGAAGACAGAGCACATGACGCGCTCGATCGCCGGCACCTGCTTCTCCGACGGCAAGCCGCGCTTCATCCAGATCAAGGGCATCAACCTCGACGCCGAAGTCGGCCAGCATATGCTCTACACGACCAATGCCGACGCGCCAGGCATCATCGGCCTGCTCGGCACTGTCTGCGGCAACAACGGCGTAAACATCGCCAACTTCCAGCTCGGCCGTAACCGGCCGGGAGGCGACGCCATCGCGCTGCTCTACCTCGACGCGCCGTTCCCCGAGCAGGTGCTGGCGGAAGTGCGCGCCCACAAGGCGATCGATTCCGCGAAGCGGTTGAAGTTCGACGTCGCGGCGGCGTGAGTATTGGGGCTCAGGCCGCCCAGGGATCGATGAGCGGAACGCCGAGGTCGTCGAAGTCCTTGACGTTCCGCGTCGCCAGCGTGGCTTTCCGCTGGACGACGATACCGGCGATCTGGGTGTCGTTCTGGCCGATGCTGCGGCCATTTAATGGCCATTGATCAGGTGCAATGCTATAGAATGCACCGAAAATCGGAGCGGATATGAAAATCCTCGTCGAGGCTTTTTGGGACGACGAAGCCGCAGTCTGGGTGGCGACCGCGGTTGATTCCATCGGCCTGGCGACCGAGGCCGCGACGATCGAGGAGTTGCAGCGCAAGCTTGCGACCATGGTGCCCGATCTTTTGAGCGACGATCACACTGGTCCGTTTGAGATCGAACTGGTTGCCAGAAGCCACCAGACAGTGGCCGCCTGAAATTGCCCCGTGAACAACTTTGCTCCGCTAACCAAGCAGCTCCTGCGAAACGCCGGCTGGCAGTTTCTCAGGTCGGGCAAGGGAGATCATGAAATCTGGTGGGATCCTGCAACGGGGCGGAAAGTAACGGTCGACCACACGATCAAATCGCGTCACACCGCCAACGCTATCCTCAATAAAGCGGGGCTACCCAAGGCTTTCTGAAGCCATCCTTCTTCCGCTGGTTTCCGCCAGCCAGATGCCGCCGAGCACAAGCGCCAGTGCCAGCGCGTGGTAGAGGTGAAACTCCTCGCCGAGGATGAGGATCGACATCAGCGTCCCGAAGATCGGCACCAGGTTGATGAACAGGCCGGCGCGGTTGCCGCCGATCAGCTCGACGCCGCGGATGTAGAAGACCTGCGCCAGGATCGACGGGAAGATGACGATGTAGCCCATCAGCGCCAGACCGCGCGCGTCGGGCAGGATCAGCGCGCCGAGCCAGGCTTCCAGAGCGACGAAGGGCAGCGAGGCGAGGAACGCCGCGCCGCACAACACCACCATCAGGCTCAGCCAGTGGATCGGCGGCTTCAGCCGCAGCATGGCCGTATAGACGCCGTAGACGATGGCGCCACCGACCATCATCAGGTCGCCGAGATTGATGTCGAGTTCCAGCAATCGCAAGAAGTCTCCGTGGCTGGCGACCAGAGCTATGCCGACGAGCGACAGCAGGAAGCCGATCACCTGCGCCGCGGTCACCCGTGTGCCGAAGAGAAGGAAGCTGGTTATGAAGACGAAGAGCGGCACGCCCGCCTGCTCGATCGAGACGTTGATCGCTGTGGTGAACACCAGCCCGCCGTAGAGCGCCACATTGAACAGCGTGAAGCCGAGGATGCCGAGGAAAGCCAGCAGCGGCAGGCTTTTGCGCACAAGCGGCCAGTCGTCGACGAGGCGGCGCCACCCGAAGGCCGTGAGGATCAGGCAGGCAACGCCCCAGCGGCCGGCGGTGATCAGCATCGGCGAGACGTGGCCGACCGCCAGCTTGCCGGCCACCGCGTTGCCGCCCCAGGAAAGCGTCGTGATCAGCAGGAAAAGATAAGCGGCACGATGCATCGAGAGGCCTTGCCCCGGAGATCTCGCTAGCAACGCCGATGCGACGCCGGCCCCGAGCAGGCCTGAATGCGATGTCGACAAACGTCCTATCCGCCAAATCTGGTGCCCGCAATCGGCGCGTCAACCGGTGCAGCGACAACAAGGCAGAAGCTTGTGTCATCGAGTTGGGCTAGCGTGTTCCTCTTTGCGCGGGCGGGCGAGATCGATGGCAGGCAAAGGCAGGACCACAAAGACCAGGCAGGCCGAGGCGTCGAGCGGCGACTCGACGACGCGGGAAACCGTGCTCGTCGACCTTGCGCTGCAGGGCGGCGGCTCGCACGGAGCCTTTACCTGGGGCGTGCTGGATCGTCTGCTGGAGGAGCCGTGGATCCGCATCGAGGCGATTTCCGGCACCTCGGCCGGCGCCATGAACGCTGCGGTGCTGGCCGACGGCTGGACCGATGGCGGCGCGGAGGCAGCGCGGGCCGCGCTCGAAAGCTACTGGCGCAAGGTGGCGCGCGCGGCCGCCTTCAGCCCGCTGCAGCGCTCGCCGCTCGACCGCCTGATGGGTCGCTGGACGCTGGACACCTCGCCCGGCTACCTGGCCATGGACCTGATGTCGCGCATGGTCTCGCCCTACGAACTCAACCCGTGGGGCCTCAACCCGCTACGCACCGTGCTGGAGGAGAGCGTCGACTTCGATCGGCTGGCGCGCTCGCCGATCAAGCTCTTCATCACCGCGACCAGCGTGCGGACCGGCCGCGGGCGCGTCTTCCGCAATGGGCAGATCACGGTCGACGTGCTGCTCGCCTCGGCCTGCCTGCCGACAATGTTCCAGGCCATCGAGATCGACGGCGAGCCCTTTTGGGACGGTGGATTCGCCGGCAATCCGACGATCACGCCGCTGGTGCGCGAAAGCGACGCGTCGGACACGATCCTCGTTCAGATCAATCCGCGCGAGCGGGTCGAGCCGCCGCGCACCGCCAGCGACATCCTCAACCGGCTGAACGAAATTTCGTTCAATTCGCCGCTGATGAAGGAGCTGCGCATGATCGCGCTGCTGCGCCAGGTGGCGGATCCGGGCAGCGGCGAGGGTGCGCGCTGGGCGGCGATGCGCACGCACCGCATCATGACCGACAAGCTGGCCGAGTACGGGGCGTCCTCCAAGCTCAACGCGGAATGGGCGTTCCTGTCGTTGCTGAAGTCGGAAGGCCGCGAGGCGACGGCCGCCTTCCTGAAGGAGCACGGCGCCAAGCTCGGAAAATCCTCGACCGCGGATCTCGACGTGCTGCTCACCGAATGCTGAAGGTGCCAGGTGGATCGATCCTGATCGGCGCGGGCCGGCGGCACGCTGGAAGCCGCGCCTGCGGCAGAATGCGCCGCGGTTTGCGGTGTTCGGGTCCGGCTGCGGCCACAACAGGGGTCGCGCCGCCCCATTCCTGCCGCTATAGAAGCCTCTCGAAACGGTAGGTTGCCGGCTATTGCGGCGACCCGGCAGGGGAATGCGCATGGCCAACGTGGTGGTCGTCGGTTCGCAGTGGGGCGACGAGGGCAAGGGCAAGATCGTCGACTGGCTGTCGGAGCGCGCGGACGTCGTCGTGCGTTTCCAGGGCGGGCACAATGCCGGCCATACGCTGGTGGTGGACGGCAAGGTCTACAAGCTGTCGCTGCTGCCGTCGGGCGTGGTGCGCGAGGGCAAGCTCTCGATCATCGGCAACGGCGTGGTGTTCGATCCACACGCTTTCGTTGCCGAGGTGCAGAAGCTGAAGGACCAGGGCGTCTCCGTCTCGCCGGATCGCCTGAAAATCGCCGAAAACACGGCGCTTATCCTTTCCCTGCATCGGGAACTGGACGGCTTTCGCGAGGACGCGGCATCGGCATCCAATTCCGGCACCAAGATTGGAACGACGCGCAGGGGCATCGGCCCGGCCTACGAGGACAAGGTCGGACGGCGTGCCGTGCGGGTAATGGATTTGGCGGATTTGGAGACTCTTCCCCTCAAGGTCGAGAGGCTGCTCGCGCACCACAATCCCCTGCGGCGCGGGCTCGGACATCCGGAAGTCGGGCATGATGCGATCATGACGGAGCTGACCTCGGTGGCCGGCCACGTGCTGCCTTACATGGACCGCGTATGGAAGGTGCTCGACGATGTTCGCCGCGCCGGCGACCGCATTCTGTTCGAGGGCGCGCAGGGAACCCTGCTCGACATCGACCACGGCACCTATCCCTATGTGACGTCGTCGAACACGGTTGCCGGGCAGGCCGCCGCCGGTTCCGGCGTCGGCCCGGGCACCATCGGCTATGTGCTCGGTATCACCAAGGCCTACACGACCCGCGTCGGCGAGGGGCCCTTCCCGACCGAGCAGAAGAACGAGATCGGCGAGTTCCTCGGCACGCGCGGCCACGAATTCGGCGTCGTGACCGGGCGAAAGCGCCGGTGCGGCTGGTTCGACGCCGTGCTGGTTCGCCAGGCGGTCGCCGTCAACGGCATCAAGGGCGTGGCATTGACCAAGCTCGACGTGCTCGACGGCATGGAAGCGATCAAGGTGTGCACCGGCTATAGGCTTGACGGCGAGGTGATCGACTATCTCCCGGCCAGCCAGGGCGCGCAGGCGCGCGTCGAGCCGATCTACGAGACGCTGGAAGGATGGCAGGGCACCACGCGCGGGGCGCGCAGCTGGAACGACCTGCCGGCACAGGCCGTAAAATATGTCCGTCACATCGAGGAACTGATCGGGGCGCCGGTGGCGTTGCTGTCGACCAGTCCGGAGCGCGAGGACACGATACTTGTGACGGATCCCTTTCAAGATTAGTTTGCAGGATTCGGGTCGGCCGCCTCCCCGGCCCGGTAACGACAGGTTAGAAAGCACCAATGGCGGACTTCGTTGCCGTTTTGAGGAAGACTCTCGACGGTCTGGGTGAAACCACACCCGAGACGCGCGAGAGAGTGTACGACAAGGCGCGATCGACGATCGCGGCGAAGCTCGCGGCCATCAACCCGCCGCCGCCGCCGGCCGTCGCCGACCGCCAGAGGCAGGCGCTGGAAGACGCCATCCGCACGCTGGAGAGCGAGTTCGCCCGGCCGGTGCCGGCGGCGAAGCCCTACTCCGACCCGATCGAGGAACTCGAAAGCGTGTTTGCCTCGCTCGGCCGGCCAGGTTCGGCGGCGCCGAAGCCCGCTCCGGCCCCGGCAGTTGCACCGGTGGCCAAGGCCGCGCCCAGGCCGTTGCCGAAACTGGAGCCGCTGGTCACCGCGCCGCGGGACGTTCCCCTCCGCCAGCAGCCGGCCCGCGAACTGCCGACCTTCGATTTCCAGCAGCAGCAGGCGCTGGCCTCCGAGCCGCTGCCGCCGGAGACCGGCTCCATCTACGAGACGCCGCGTCCCCGCTCGCGGCTGCCGCTCGGCCGCCTGGTGGGCGCGCTGGTAATCCTGGCGCTGCTGGGCGGCGCCGGCTACGGGCTCTGGCTCAATCGCGACGATCTTGCCGGCCTGTTCCGCGCCGCTCCGCGCGAGGCGAGCGCGCCGGCCACGCCCGCCGGCGACGACGCCGCCTCGGCTCCCGTCACCCCCACATCCGCCCCGGCTTCCGAGACGCAGAAATTCACCCAGCGCCTGAACGCCGACGGGACCGAGACCGATGCCGGCCCGGCGGGCGGCGAGCCGACGCTCGGCGAAGGCACCTCCGTCGCCTCCGTGACCACGCCGGCGCCGATGCTCGCACCACCCGGCAGCGCGACCGGGACTCCGGCTCCGGCCGAGACGGCTGCGACCCAAACGCCGCCGACCCCGACGGATGCCGCCTCCCCGGAGGCGCCGGCCGATGCGGCTGCGGGCGAGACCTCGGAGGCGACCGCCGCCGATCCCGCCGTGCCCGCAGCCGACGCGCCCGCCACCGACGTGGGCGCGTCCCCTGCCGGCGATACACCGGCGTCCGGGGATACCGCCGCGACCGACATGGCCGCGGCTCCGACCTCTCCAGGCGCCGATGTGGTAGCGCCGACGCAGGTGGAAACGGCCACGGTGCCTGTCGGCCAGCGTGCGATCTTCTATGAGGAGCGCACCAACGTGGCAGAGGGCTCGGCCGCGCCCGGCACGATCGTATGGTCGCTGGTGCAGGAATCGCCCGGCGGCGACCTGCCGCCCGAGCCGGCGATCCGCGCCGAGGCCACGATTCCCGGCAAGGACATCCAGCTGCGCATGACGATCCGCCGCAACGCGGACAAGAGCCTGCCCGCCAGCCACATCATCGAGATGATCTTCCTCACGCCCGACGGCTTCGAGGGCGGCGGCATCGACAACGTGCTGCGCATGTCGATGAAGAGTTCGGAGCAGGAGGCCGGCAATCCGCTGATCGGTATGCCCGCAAAGATCGCCGACGGCTTCTTCCTGGTGGCGCTCAACGACACCAAGGCCGAGATCGACGCCAACATGACGCTGCTGCGCGGCCAGAGCTGGATCGACGTGCCAATGGTCTACAAGTCCGGTCGCCGCGCGCTGATCACCATGGAAAAGGGCATTCCAGGCGACAAGGTCTTCGACGAGGCGATGAAGGCCTGGCAGGCCGCTAGCGGCTGATCGGCTTCAAGCTCCGACTGTTCCAAGAAAAAAGGCCGCCGGCGATGACGCCGACGGCCTTTTGATTCCGATCGATCGGCCGAAGCCGACCCCGATCAGGCAGTCGCTTCGATGGTGCGCAGCGCCTGCGCTTGGCGGCGGGCGGCGGCCTTGACCGCCTCCTGCACCTTCTCGAAAGCGCGAACCTCGATCTGGCGCACGCGCTCGCGACTGATGTCGAACTCGGCCGAAAGCTCCTCGAGCGTCAGCGGCTCGTCGGCAAGGCGGCGTGCCTCGAAGATGCGCCGCTCGCGCTCGTTGAGCACCGACAGCGCGCCGGCCAGCATCTGGCGGCGGTTGTCGAGCTCGTCCTGCTCGATCAGCATCTCTTCCTGGCTCTCGTGGTCGTCGACCAGCCAGTCCTGCCATTCGCCCGACTCGCCCTCGGTCGCGCGGATCGGCGCGTTGAGCGAGGCGTCGCCCGAAAGACGGCGATTCATCGAAACCACCTCCTCCTCGGAGACGTTGAGGCGGGTTGCGATCTCGGTGATCTGCTCCGGCTTGAGGTCGCCCTCGTCCAGCGCCTGGATCTTGCCCTTCACCTTGCGCAGGTTGAAGAACAGCCGCTTCTGGTTGGCGGTCGTGCCCATCTTGACCAGGCTCCACGAGCGCAGGATGTACTCCTGGATCGAAGCCTTGATCCACCACATGGCGTAGGTCGCCAGCCGGAAGCCGCGCTCCGGCTCGAATTTCTTGACGGCCTGCATCAGGCCGACATTGCCCTCCGAGATCACCTCGCCGATCGGCAGGCCGTAGCCTCGATAGCCCATCGCGATCTTGGCGACGAGCCGGAGGTGACTGGTGACGAGCTTATGGGCCGCGCTGGTGTCCTCATGCTCCTGATACCGCTTGGCGAGCATGTACTCTTCCTGCGGCTGGAGCATCGGAAAGCGGCGGATTTCCTCCAGGTAGCGGCTGAGGCCGCCTTCGCCGGAGACGATACTGGGTAGTGTCTGGGCCATGTAAAGCACCCTCCTTCACGAATGCGCCCCCTTCAAGGCGGGCGCTTGCCGGAGCCCCTCTGGCACCCGGCAAACAAGCTTATATAGGAACAAAACCGGAAAATACAGGAAATTGTTCAATTCGAAACAGATTGTCACGCCGAAGTGAACAGGCCGGTCCTTATTGCCTTTCAAGCGGGACATACGTCGCAGGGCGCCTGCCGGATTACCCGGCTGAGGACCGAGCCAGGGTCGGCGCCCGATCAGCCCTGGCGACCCAACAGGCGGAACCCTTCAAGAATATCGGCCATGGGCTCGGGCGGCGGCGTCTCGAAGCACATCGGCTCACCGGTGACGGGATGATCGAAGGCGAGCAGAAAGGCGTGCAGCATCTGGTGATCGAGGCCGCGCACCCAGTCGGCCAGCGGCTGCGGCAGTCGGTTCGCCTTGGTCCGAAAAGCCTGCGCGTAGTCGGGGTCGCCGATAACCGGGTGGCCGATATGGTCCATGTGCACGCGGATCTGGTGGGTGCGTCCGGTTTCCAACCGGCACTCGACCAGCGCGGCGGATGCGGCTTGCGGATCGCAGTCAAAAGTCTCGCGCACCACGTAGTGCGTGACCGCGTGCCGTGCGTCCTCACGCCCGGCGCCGACGACGGCGCGCTGCGTGCGGTCGTGGCCGGAGCGTCCGAGCGCGGCGTCGATCGTTCCGGCTGGGCGCGACGGCACGCCCCACACCAGCGCCAGGTATGCGCGCTGTAGCGCCCCGTCGCGGCCATGATCTGCGAACGCGGCCGACAGCGCGCGGTGCGCCGCATCGGTCTTGGCCACCACCATGACGCCGCTGGTGCCCTTGTCGAGGCGGTGGACGATCCCCGGCCGCTTGACGCCGCCGATGCCCGAGAGGCTGTCGCCGCAATGATGGAGGAGCGCGTTGACCAGCGTGCCGGTCCAGTTGCCGGCGCCCGGATGCACGACCAGCCCGGCCGGCTTGTTGATCACGATGATCTGGTCGTCTTCGAACAGCACGTCGAGCGGGATGTTTTCGGGCAGCGGCTCCGCCGGCTCCGGTTCCGGCAACGCGAGCCGCACCGCGTTGCCGGCGGCGACCTTGCGCTTCGGCTCGGTTACCGAAACTCCGTCGATCGTGACCACGCCATCGCGGATCAGCGCCTGTACGCGGCTGCGCGAAAAGCCGTCTCCCAGCGCGCCGGCAAGCCAAAGGTCGAGGCGCTGGCCGGCCGCTTCCGGCCCCGCCGTCAGCACTATCAATCCCCCTCCCGCTTCGCTATCAGGGTCGCTCACCGCTGAACCGCCGTTTCCGGATGTCTTGCCATGGCCCGGCCCTATGCCGACGAGGAGGAGGAAAAGCCGCTCGACCCGGCGGTTGAACGCGTGCGCAAGAAACTCGTCCGGTTCGTGGCGATCAATCTCGGCCTGCTTTTGATCGCCCTTATGGCGGTGGTGGGCGCCATTGTCTACCGCTCGGGCACGCCCACGCCGAAGCCGGCTTCCGAGCAGCAGATGGCCGGCACGATCCGCCTGCCGGCCGGCGCCCGCATCGTATCGCAGTCGCTTTCGGGCGACCGCATCGCTTTTGACATCGAGATGGCAGACCAGCGCCGGACGATCATTCTTTACGATATGTCGTCCGACAAGGTGGTCGGCCGCTTCGAGGTCTCGCCCGAATGAGCGGCGCGCCGTCCTCGGTCCCCTCGCGCGAAATAGCCACTGTGAGCGTGCTGGTGCGCGACTATGACGAGGCAATCGCCTGGTACCGGGATTGCCTGGGCTTTGGCGTGGCGGCGGATGTCGACCTCGGCGGCGGAAAGCGCTGGGTGGTGGTGGCGCCAGCCAGCGGGCGCGGCGCAAGGCTGCTGCTGGCGAGGGCCGAGGGCGAAGCGCAGATCGCGCGGATCGGCGACCAGGCCGGCGGCCGCGTCTTTCTTTTTCTTGAGACCGACGATTTTTTTCGCGATCATGCGGCCATGATCGCGCGCGGCGTTGCGTTCCGAGAAGAACCACGCCGGGAGGCCTATGGCACCGTCGCCGTCTTCCAGGATTTCTGCGGCAACCTCTGGGATTTGATCGAGCCCCGTCGAGGCTCCTGAAGCAGGCCGGACGGCCGGGGCGGGCGACTTGAGGGCAGCGCCGAATGCGAGTTGCTTTTGACCAACGGGCGGCTTATATGGCGAGCGTAACGCGCCCATCGTCTAGCGGTCAGGACGGCGCCCTCTCACGGCGCAAACAGGGGTTCGATTCCCCTTGGGCGTACCACGCTCCATAGAAACTGATTTGTTTTCAATATGTTATGTGGGAGAGTGTCTAACGGAATTGCCCTGTTAGACAGTTTTTGTTCCCTTTTCGTCTCTCGGGAACAGGTGGTCAACAGCTTGCAGTGACGCCATTGTCGACCTTTTCCGGTTCGCCGCCTCGACGTAAGTCTGCACTTCAGCGAGGTTTCTATGTCCGCTGATTGCCATGATGTCTGTGGCGCTGCGTCCGACGTCTGCGAGCCGTACACAGGCAGCTTTGCGAAGCCCATGAGGCGATAATCCGACCGGAAGACCGGCTTCCTTGACGCGCTTACGAAACCAGTTCGTAAAACCCGCTTCGGTGAAAGGCTTGCCTTGCGCGGTCATAAGGAATGTCATGTTGTCGCGCTTCAAGCTTCCGAGGACATCGGCAAAGCGCCCCGTCACCGGGATCGCAACCTCGGTGCCTGTCTTGGACTGGCGAATGGTCAAAAAGCCATCCCGAACGTTCTGCCAACCCATACGGATGACATCTGATCGTCGCTGTGCCGTATGAAGGAGCAGGTCCATTGCGAGCCTGGCGCGAGTACCCTTCGGATACGCGTTATAAAACACCGCGATCTCCTCCTCAGTCCATGTCCGAAAGCCTGTCGAGCGATGGCGAAGCTTCTTCACACCGATGGTCGGATTATCGGCTCGGAACTTCTTCTTAACGGCATACGCCATTAGAATCTTGAGGGACTTCCGCAGGCGATTCGCCGCCGCCGGACGATCAGCTTTCCCGGCGATCAGTGCCTCGATGTGATCGGTCGTGAGCTTCGCAACACGCTTGTCCCCGTGCTCCTTGCGGAAGCGCTCCATATCGTTGCGATAGGTCTTCCGGGTGATCGGAGCCAGACTCAAAAAACCCGGCGTTTGATAGTAGCTGGCGATAAGGTCGGAGAAGCTCCCCGGTACCGTCTTGCTCTGCCCGGCACCACCATCCTTCGGCTTCCCAGACATAGCCTTTGTGTAGACCGCCATGAACTCCTCTGACCACAGCGGGAGAGGCAGATTCGCACCGTGCATTGGGTAGCCCGGACGACGAAACTGCGCCCGGAGTTCGCCCCGGCTATCGATGTAGGGGCCTTTGACGTACGGGGGCTTACGCTTTTCGAGGGACATTCAGATACTCGTCCCACTCGTTCTGCTCATCGGCGCCATCTTCCACGTCTCCCGGCAAGGCGTCAAACGCCCGAGCCAATTTGGCGACGCTCCAAACCTTTATAGAGTAGACAGTCTTCGGGCGAGGCATGAGCCCCTCTGCAACCATCTTGTCGAAGGTCGAGGGTGACACACCAATGAATTCGGCAGCTTCAACACGACGTAGACCTTGACGCGTTGGCAGTGGAACTGAATACACAGAATCTATTACTCGTTTTGCAACCATTGTTCATAATCCGACGGTTCGCGGACCGATCTGGAATGGACGTGAAACGCCTCCGGTCTGCTCGCTCGGTAGGTGGTAGCGATACGAAAAAAGGTCAAATCGCGGGAGCTACATTGCTTCTAAGTACTTGTAGCCATTAACCTTTTTTCAACAGAAGAAGGTTGCGCCCGCGCCTTGGACCCACTTCCGAAAAGTCCCCCTAGACAGCGAGGGGCTCCCGCGCGGTCACCTTGCCCATTACTCGAATAATACTGAAAAAACTCCAATCAAACCAAACGCCCGCACACGGCAGAATCCGAGATGCCATACTGCCCTGCAGTGCCACGCGAAGCCGCATGCCCTCGGTCGAAATGCCGTCTCTTTCCGCCAGAACTGACCCGTGACGGCAATCGTTGCGGTTCAGTACATCCCGTGGCACAAAGCGTCCGGGGCTCCAGCGCCTTCCAGAGGGCTTTGGCGAGCAACCGTTCCATGTGAAGAACCGCGACGGTGACCGCCGAGATTCTCTAAGAAGGCAGGGCAGAGGAACTGTGAACTCTGGCTTTCAGACGCCGACCTACGCGAATTTCGCTTCCTCGCCTGATCTGATTTCGGAATAGCGCTCGGCGATGGTTCTCATCGCCTCCTGATAGATTTCCTCGACGATCTGCGCGGCGGGCATGACCTTCCGGACCAGCGCCACTCCCTGACCGGACCAAAGCGACATAGCTGCTACATCGCCTCGGGTGTCGGGACGCGGCGTGTAGCTCTGGTACCTCACGACGACTTCGCCATTCTCGCGGTAGCCAATGACCTCAGCTTCGTTCGGACGACTCCCCGGAGGAAGGCATCCTGCATCCCGCCAGTTCGCGGAAGTCGCATTCGCCAAAGCGCGATGCGGCGCATCGGGCCAACCGACATCATACAGATTGGCATACCATCCGGTCTGATCCTCTGATGCGTCCAGTATGCCTTGTCGGTAGGTCTCATGGATCGTTGCCTCGGGGCTAGCAAGGAAACGCGTGCCGACCCATACGCCTTGTGCTCCGAGCATGAGTGCTGCCGCCATGCCGCGCCCATCTGCAATTCCGCCCGCTGCGACCACGGGAACGCCTACTGCATCCACGACCGCCGGAACCAGCGCCATCGTCGCGACCTTCCCCCACACATGACCACCGGCTTCCCAACCCTGAGCAACGATGACATCGGCTCCGGCATTCTCGGCGATCTTCGCTTCCGCAGCGGTTCCTACGGTTGCCAACACGATAAGACCCGCTTTCTTTGCCTTGTGGATTGCAGCAGGCTCATGTCCCCAGAACAGCGATACGGCGAACACCCGCTCGTCAATGCAGGTCTGGAGCGCTTCCTCGTAGGGAAAGGACATGTTGAGGTTCACGGCGAAATCTCGGTTGGTGCGCGCACGCACTTGGGCGATTTCCTCTCGGACCTCGTCGACAGGTTGCCACCAAAGCGGAATGACGCCGAATCCGCCCGCTTGGCAAACGGCAGCAACCAGTTCGGGACCGGCGGCACCGCCCATCGGAGCCGAAAGAATGGGCTTCTCGATACCCAGAACCGCGCAGAGTTTGGTCTTCATCTTTCGTTCCCCGATCCGACGAACAAGACATTGACAGGATAGCTCACCCGGACCCAGCGCCCAAGGTCATGTGACATCGGTCGTTGGTGATGCCGCCAGGTTTGGTCACCCTGTGATCGAAGCCGTCACAGCGCCTTGGTCCGATTGCCGCCCTGCAGGGCAACCTGAACTCTGCATGTGGCTCCATGCATCGCGCACACATGCAATGACGTTGGTCTCAGCAATCCCGCCGGCTGAGGCTTGGCGCTGCGCCGCAGGCTTCCAATCCATCGCTATGCGGCTCGATGGTCCGACGAGCCCGAGCCTAGGAGCCGAGCAGAAGTAGAGCCAGTCGAAGATGAGTATGTGTAAGCCGTATACACAAATCGCAGATTTTACATATCCCGTATTCGTAGATGTCATGAAGCCGTCACATTCGTTGTTCATGTGATTATATTCAAATTCCGGATAGCATTTACTTAACTTCTGAGAAGTGAAGGTCGAATGTATTCTGGTCAACAACCAAGCCATACCAAATGTCATACTCAAAAAAGAAATCCATACGCTATGTCAGCGCTCCTGCAGGATCCGGCAAGACCCACACGGTACTGGACAAGGCAATCGAATTGGCTTTAGACGAAAAGCGCCTGCTGATCGCGTCGCCAACACGAGTGCTTATTGGCGAGACGAGCGAGTCTTTTCGACGCCGAGGTGCTTTTGTTCACTCACACGTCATCGTCACCGAAGACAACGCTGATTCACTTCACGTAAGCCTTCAGCCGGCATCGGTTACCAGCCGGCTCGTCAGGAAGCTGAAGGAACCGGTAGGCAAGGGCGAGGTCATCTTCTGCGCCCATGCAGGTTTCGTGCGACTGCCCGAAATTGGCGACATCCACGAATGTCATGCGATCGTTGATGAGGTGCCACAGATCTATCGGTCCTACGACATTCCGATAGATGCCGAGGTGCGTTCGCTGCTGCCTTTCCTCCAACCGGGACCATCTGACTTCAATGGAATTTCGAGCACGAGGCTCACCAGAAGCCCTCGCCGACTGAAGCTCGGAACAAACGAACACCTGAAGAATCTGGCTTGGGACCTGTATTCCAAGCATGCCTTCGTCCACATATCTGATGAATCGCTCCGCGCGCTTGCTGAGCCCCTGTCGGATCGAAAGCTTCATGCCTTCCGGATCACCCTGCCCAGTCTGGTGAACAGGTTTGAATCGGCGTTGTTTCTCGCAGCGAATTTCGAGAAATCTCTCCTGTACCTGCTCTGGAGCAAACTAGGCGTGCGCTTCGTGAAAGACGCAGGTCTGTCAGGCAAGCTTCGACCAACGGTGTTGAAGGGTAGCCGAGCTAGAATCTGCTATGCCACCGATCATCCATGGTCAAAAGCCTTGCAGAAAAAGAAGGTCGGTGACAGCGGTGAACGCGTTATCGATCTTGTCGGCAAGCTCGTAGAGGATTTCTTCGGTCCAAATGACGGCGATTTCCTTTGGGTGGCGAACAGGGATTTTCGAGACGATCTTTTTCGCTCATGTCCGAATGCCATCCAGATTCCGAACATATCGCAGGGGTTGAACAGCTATCAGGATCGGCACAAGATCGCGTTCCTGTCCGCTCTCAATCCGACCCCGGCAGACTTCGGATTCTTTCGAAAGCTAGGGATCGATTCTGATCAGGTCAAAGCCGCATTCTTTTATGAACCGGCATATCAGGCGGCAACGCGAACGTCTCTCCGCGACCCCAATTCCAACGAACCTGTGACAATCATCGTCATGGATCGGGCTACGGCAGAGTACGTGCACGAGCAGCTTCCAGGCTCAACCATCGAGAAGCTACCTTGGTCGATTGATCAATTCGCAACTCCGAAAACACCCGGACCGAAGTCTAAACATCTGAACAATGCCGCGAAACAGAAGGCATACCGGCTACGGAGAAACGCTGCGCTGGCAGCACACGATGCATTCTTAGATCAGATTGCGAAAAATGCCGACAATGAGCCAATATGAACGAGTTGTTACGCAAATGCCTATAAAGTCTTATAGAGAATTCGTAACGAAATTCTTCGGGTCGCAATTCAGAAACATACGGGCACTGGAAGCGTTCGATTATTTCTTGTTTTCTGATCATGGAATGTGTATTGAACACCTACAGTCTCTATCGAAACGGAAGCTCGAAGATAAGCATGCAAACACCCTTGTGAGTCCGGCGTATTTCGATTCAGATGCTTGCGAAATCACGAGTCGCGGAGAAAGAAATGTCGTCTTTCTTCGAGGTGTATTTCTAGACAATGATGGTGGAGGCATCGGTCCTGATAAGATCGCAGAAATCCTTCATGACGTCGAGATAGTCGTATTCAACACCCATAGCAGTACCGCTGAAAGTCCTAGATACAGGGTGTATATTCCAACGACCACCATTTTTTTGGTCCAGACGCACGAGTTGATATTCGACCAGATATGGGCACGGTTTCATGCTGAAGGCTACCGCGCCGATAGCTTACCGCAACAGCAAGCTGGGCAGGGACGCTTCCATGGCTTCGATGGAGGCAAAAGGGGCCCTTCCAGTCTGTTCTATCTTCCATGTGAACCTCGCGACCCTTCTGGAAGGATCTTTCGTTGGTACCACGGAACCAATCGCAAGGTATTGGACCCTCGGGTTTGGATCGACGCCTATTCCCCACCGGATAGCGAGGATGAAGCCGACGAAAACGAGGTGACCGGGAATCGAGTGGCGACCCGCAGAGATTTTGTTCAGGCGTTGTCGGAAGACCGGGGGCCGTGTCCCCGCTGATGGTGTAGGAGGCCGCGCGCGGAGCCGTCGGCGTAGCGCAGCGCGCGGCCGACGGTGACGCTGGCGGTCATCGTCGATCTTCGAGAAGGTTCGGGTTGCAACACCTGGA